>OLXY01000073.1_pt1 | contig 73014 bp, 63 predicted proteins | sample 1644221 | NCBI WGS metagenome assembly OLXY01 (sample SAMEA103958121, study PRJEB25191) | human gut metagenome | reverse complement strand
ATAATACCAATGTTTTATTACAGTCTATATTTTACCAATAATCATTTACATTACTCTAATATGAATGCCAGATGTATAATGTGGTGTTTTTATTTTATTGTAAATTTGTGTAATCGTATTCATAATATTAATGCTTGTAAAGAATTAGTAGTTGTGCTAGAATATTACTACAAAATAGAGGGATGAAATATGAATAAATTAAAAAAATTATTTTCACCAATTGATTTAACTAAAGGATGTATTTGGAAAGTAATTTTATGGTTTTCTTTTCCCATTTTACTTAGTTATTTATTTCAACAAATTTATACGATAACGGATGCAATAATTTGTGGCCAATATTTAAATAGCAATCAAGTAGCTGGAGTTAACAATACAACTAATATTGTTTTTATTGTACTACAATTTTCATTTGGTTGTACAGCGGGCTTTTCAGTGGTAACTTCTAATAAAATAGGCCAAAAAGACGAAGAAGGTGTAAGAAAGTCTTTCGCAATGCAAATAAAGTTATCATTTTATATTAGCGTTATAATGACAATTATTGCTTGTATAATGATTAATCCATTACTAAAACTAATCGGATTAACTAGTTCTTCAAATCCTGTTCAAAATGAAATTTATGCTTCCGCAAGGCTTTATGTAATGGTTATCTTTTTAGGCACTATTGCTCAAATATTTTATAATTTGATTTGTTCGTTTTTAAGAAGTATTGGTGATTCATTTACGCCACTTGTCTTTTTAATAGTTTCGACAATTCTAAATATCATAATTGATATATTGTTTGTGGCTGTATTTAAGTGGGGAGTTTTTGGTGCCGCCATCGCAACTGTAATTGCCCAAGCTCTTTCGGCTGTTTCATGTTTTATTTATACATTTATTAAATATTCTAAATATCGTCTAAAACTATCTCATTTTAAGCGTGATTTTAAATTTATGGGATATCACTTAAAACTTGGATTGCCACTTGCTTTTCAATTTTCTGTACTTGCGGTGGGATTGATTGTTGTGCAAGCCGTCATTGTTAAGTTTGATACAGCAAGTACCGGTGAGGTAATTTCGGCGTGTGCCCAAAATGGTTTTGGTGCTGCCAATAAATTGAATAGCTTTTTAATGTGTCCATTTAATGCTTTAGGTACCGCAATGCTTTCATATTGTGCTCAAAATAATGGAGCTGGAAATTATATAAGAATAAGAAGTGGAGTCAAACAAGCTCTAATCATTATGCTTATTGAATACGTAATATTTGCAGGTGCTGGATTATTGCTTACAATAAATGGATGTTATATGAGAATGTTTTATTCGCCTGAAAAAATAAATGAAATGACTATTTTTTATGGTAATAGGTATTTATATTGTGATTTGTCACTATACTTTATTTTAGGAACTTTATTTGTATTTAGAAATAGTCTTCAAGGAATTGGAAAAGCAATATATCCATTTTTAGCAGGTGTTGGCGAGTTAATCGCAAGAGTTTTAGTATGCTTGATTTTACCATCACTTATAAATGGTGGTCCAATTGATATTAATGCCTCTAAATCATCAGTTTTAGGATTAGCTTTTGCGGACCCAGTTGCGTGGAGCTTCGCCGTTATCATTATGCTTTTTGGAGTTATTAAGTACATTTATCATACTCCTAAAAATAGAAAAAATAGCTAATTTTGATGAATATTGGTTTATTGAAAATTTCCTATTGCAAACAGAACAGTGCATATAATTAAATAGTAAGTATATGTAGATTGTTCCAATATATTTATGAAGTGTTGACTAAATATACTAGTAAATATGGACCAATTGATTTCGAAACAACAAATTTGAGAACTCTATAAATGATATAAAAATAAAATGAAATGGTAATTTGGAAATAGTTATAAATAATGATATAGCAACTAGTGAATTGTAAAAAATAATAAATTTATCTATGTGCTTCCTAGCCTATAAAAAATGCTTAATAGTAAAAAACTATTGATTTTTTGAATCAAAAAGAGTATAATTATTATGTAAAAAATAGAGGAAGGAGATTATTAAAATGAAAAAAGTATTTAGATTATCATCAATTTTATTAGTTGTGGCATTTTTATTTACATTAGTTTCATGTGCACCTAAAGATGCTGCAGCTGGAAGAGAAAAAATGGAAGGTAAAGGCTATACTGTTGTTACAGATGGTACCATCATTCCTGCAGCTTTAAAATTACTAGGTGTTAATGGTGTTGAAACAGTTTTAACATGTTCAAAATCTAAAGATGACAAAAATGCTGAATCACTAGTAGCTATATTATTTGCTGAAAAATCACAAGCTAAAGATTCAAGTTCTAAAGTTCAAGATTATGCTAAAAAGAACGGTTATGAATCAGGTGTTGTAGTAGCTGGTAAATGGGTAATTTATGGCTCTGATCAAGCGGTTAAAGATTTTAAGTAATAATTAAATAAGAGTAAAAAAAGTCAGTTTTCAAAAACTGACTTTTTCTGTTGGTAGAAAAGTTAAATAAAGGCTTTTTCTTGCACTTTTAAACTTAATTTGGTATAATTTTTAGGAAATTATTATAACGAGGTAAGAACATGAAAAAAATAATGATTTTGATAAGCTTATGTGCTCTTTTTGTTTTAACATCATGTAATATTGCATTAACTAAACATGAAGTTAAAATAACAGGAGATGTTATAACTAAAGAATATAAAGATATAAAAGGAACTATTTTAAAAATAAAAGATGTATATTTAAAGAATGATAATTCAATAAAAACTACTTTAAATATTATTCCATCAGAAAAAGAACTTATCACAATCACTGCTCAAGAAAGATTATTTGATTACGTAAATGTTACAAGTGATAATGATAAAATTGAAATAATTGGTGGAAAAACTGAAAAATATGCAACAAACGAAGTCACAATTAATGTGTATGGATATAATCTTGAAAGTTATTTCTTATATTATATTAATGCAATAATTAATGTAGAAGAGGATATCGAAACATTAACAATAGATATGCATGATGCAAGTAATGTTGCTATATTAGGAAATGGAAAAATTAATAGTTTAGATGCTACCCTTTCAGGTGCCTCAACGATTGAAGGAAATAATGCAAAGATGGAAAACTTTAAGTTAGTTTTATCAGAAGCCTCAAATGGAGTATTTAAAGATGTTGAAGGCGAAACTATGAATGTGACACTTTTAGGTGCCTCAAGATTAGAAGTAACAGGTAAGGCAGAAAGATTAAGTGCTAATTTATCGGGTGCATCTAAATTAATGGATCATTTATTTATTATAAATGAAGCAAAAGTAGACGCGAGTGGTGCATCATATTTAGAAATTACTGTTAATAATAAATTAAGTGTCGAATTATCTGGCTCAAGTAATATGTATTATTCAGGTAATCCTACTATTGAGAACAAAAAATTATCGGGTGGTTCAAAATTAACAAGAAATTAATTTTGTCTGATTTAACAAGGCTAGGAGGCTAGTCTTTTCTTTTGTTAATAAAATTTAATGCGTATTTCGTGAAAACGTTATCATTTAAAAAAATAATTACAATATTTGAAAAAAAAGAAAAATGATGATATAATATAATTGGAAGAAAAGTTGCAATTTTTGTAACTTAATAGGAGGAATACATGAAAAATATAGATTTATCAAAATATGGTATTAATGGCGTAAAAGAAATCGTCTATAATCCATCTTATGAAATGCTTTTTGAAGAAGAAACTAAACCAACTCTTGAAGGTTATGAAAAAGGTCAAGTAAGTGAACTTGGTGCTGTAAATGTAATGACAGGCATTTATACTGGTCGTTCTCCTAAGGACAAATACATTGTAGTGGATGAAAACTCTAAAGGCACAGTTTGGTGGACTTCAGATGAATACAAAAATGATAACCATCCTGCAAGTGAGGCTACTTGGGCAGAAGTTAAAAAATTAGCTTTAAGGGAACTTTCAAATAAACGTTTATTTGTAGTTGATGCTTTCTGTGGTGCTAATAAAGACACTCGTATGGCTGTACGTTTTATCGTTGAAGTTGCTTGGCAAGCTCATTTTATTAGAAATATGTTTATTAAACCAACTGCTGAAGAATTAGAAAACTTTGAGCCTGACTTCATCGTTTATAATGCATCTAAAGCAAGAGTTGAAAATTATAAAGAATTAGGTTTAAATTCAGAAACTTGTGTAATGTTTAATATTACTAGTCGTGAACAAGTTATTATCAATACTTGGTATGGTGGCGAAATGAAAAAAGGCATGTTCTCAATGATGAACTACTATTTACCACTAAAAGGTATTGCATCAATGCATTGTTCAGCTAATACTGATATGGAAGGTAAAAATACTGCTATTTTCTTCGGTCTATCAGGAACTGGTAAAACAACTTTATCAACTGATCCTAAACGTTTATTAATCGGCGATGATGAACACGGATGGGATGACAATGGTGTCTTCAATTTTGAAGGTGGATGCTATGCGAAAGTTATTAACCTTGACAAAGAATCTGAACCTGATATCTACAATGCAATTAAACGTAATGCATTACTTGAAAATGTTACATTAGATAAAGATGGAAAAATTGATTTCGCTGATAAGAGCGTAACTGAAAATACACGCGTATCATATCCAATTGATCACATTAAGAATATCGTTCGTCCAATATCATCAGCTCCAGCAGCAAAGAACGTTATCTTCCTTTCTGCTGATGCATTTGGAGTACTTCCTCCAGTATCAATTTTAACACCTGAACAAACTCAATATTATTTCTTATCTGGTTTTACTGCAAAACTTGCTGGTACTGAACGTGGTATTACTGAACCTACTCCAACTTTCTCAGCATGTTTCGGACAAGCATTCCTAGAATTACATCCTACTAAATATGCAGAAGAATTAGTAAAGAAGATGCAAATGAGTGGAGCGAAAGCATATCTTGTTAACACTGGTTGGAATGGAACTGGCAAACGTATTTCTATTCGTGATACTCGTGGAATTATTGATGCAATCCTTAATGGTGACATTCTAAATGCTCCTACTAAGATGATTCCTCATTTCAATTTTGAAGTACCTACAGCTCTTCCAGGCGTTGATCCTAAGATTTTGGATCCACGTGATACTTATGCTGATCCATCTAAATGGGAAGAAAAAGCTCAAGATTTAGCAAGCAGATTCGTTAAGAATTTCGCTAAATATGAAGGTAACCCAGCTGGTAAAGCTTTAGTTAAAGCAGGTCCAACTGTTAAATAATAAAATTAAATATAATGGGAAATAATGAGTTTCCTTGTATTTATAGTTGAAACAAAACCGCATAATTATGCTAATGACATCTGGCGAATAAGCTAGTAGTGTCATTAGCTTTTTTCAACTTTTAGGAGGTTTTATGTTACTTAGTATTGTGGTAACAATGTTATCATGCATTATTATAAATTATTTGTTTAAAAAGGATAAGAATTTCATCATCAATTGGACTGTGATTTTAGAAATTTTATTACATGAATTTAATTTAATAGATTCTAAACTTCTTGGAATATCTAATGAAATAATTAAAATAGAATACCCTAAATTAAAAGAACATTTAGAAAACTTCAAAAAAATACATGACAATTATAATAAAGCAGTTGATCTTAGTTTATACTATTACTCATATCTTGTCGAAAATGATGTAAAAAGTATACGTGTATCTTATATTGTTAATGAACAATTAAATGTCAAAAGAGATATGTTAACTACTTTTTTGATAAATAATGAGGAGTTTATTAAAAATACATATAATAATAAAGATTTAGAATTGCATGAATATAGTAAACAAATTGAAGTTAATCGTACTATAAATAATGATCGATATCGTAAACCGTTTGATGATAGACTATATACTATCGCTAATTTTTGTATATTTTTAGTAAACGATTACTTTGTTTCAAGATATGAAAAGTTTAATCAAAATGGTTGGAATAGTGAATTTAATCTAATTATGGATAATGCGATGAAAGAATATGAAGAAGATCTTACCGAAAAAGATTTAGATTTACTATGGAAAAAATTAGATTTACCTACTCGCACACATAAATTTAAACCATTTGTTTATGTTGAGGTACCAAATGAAAGTACACCATCAAAAGTTACAAAAACAGAAACTAAAACAAAAAATACCGTCAAAACCAAAGTAGAAGAACCAAAAGATCAAAAAGAAGATCCTAATAAAGTGTATAACATTCTTGATATATGTGAAAAAACTAAACTTGGTAAGGGCTATTTGGTTACTAAAGTTCCTAATGTTTGTACTAAACTTTTAATAGATGATAAAGTAATTGAAATTAGTCCTAATGCTTTAATGAACTGTAGTAAATTAAAACAAATAACTTTAGGTAAAAACTTAAAAGTGATACCTAAAGAATTATTTAATATGTTAAGAAATCTTGAAGTAGTTAATTTTGTAGAAGGGCTTGAGGTAATTGAAACTAATGCTTTTTATGAAACTGGTATTACAGGAAACATTACATTACCTAATTCTTTAAAAGAGATAAAACATCACGCTTTTGATGTGAAACTTCCGACTTTATTGAAAGTTACTGTTTCCAAAAATACGATATATTATGATGATAGTTTCCATAGTCTAATTGAAGTAAATGGTGAAACCGGAAAACAACGAGCTCTAAGAAAAGAAAAAGATAAAAGCACTTCAAAAACAAATAATTTTGAAAGTAAAAAATCACCAGTTAAATTATCACAAATTACAGAAGTCATCGAAAAAAATGGAAAACGCATAGCTAAAAACTTAATAGAATGTGTAGAAAATGTTATTGTAGATGATGATATCGATGAGATCAATGATGTAATTTTTACTTGGTATGAAAATTTAGAACAAATAATTTTAGGCAAGAACTTAAAAGTAATTGGGTCTGCTACATTTGTCTTTAAAGAAAGTTTAAAAACCGTAAAATTTGTGGAAGGATTAGAAGAAATTAGATACGCTGCTTTTCAACAGTCAGGTTTATGTGGCGAAATTGTTTTGCCTAAATCGCTTAAATACATAAGTTCACAAGCCTTTATGGTAAAAAAACCAGAAAATTTAAAAGTATATGTTTATGAAAAAACGGAATATGAAACTGATACTTTTAGCGAAAAAACCATAATAGAAAAATATAAATAATAACTTGGAAAATAACCTCTCAATATAGAGGTTATTTTTTCTTAATAATTGCAATTCATTTAATAATATGATAAAATATATTAGTTAGGAGATAAAGTACAAATATGAAATGGTTAATTGCATCAGATATTCACGGATCCCTTTATTATGGAAAAAAATTAATAGAACAAATAAAAAAAGAAGAACCAGATAAGGTTATTTTTTTAGGGGATATCCTATATCATGGCCCTCGTAATGATTTACCGAATGATTATAATCCAAAAGAATTAATTAAATTACTTAATGAATATAAAGATAAAATTATTAGTGTAAGAGGAAACTGTGACAGTGAAGTAGACCAAATGGTTTTAGAGTTTCCAATAATGGCAGATTATATGATTTTAACAATTAACGATTTAACGATTTTTGCCACACACGGCCACTTATATGATGTAGAAAACATTCCTTTTAAAGGAATTGATGTTGTACTTTCAGGTCATACGCATGTTCAAAAATGTGATAAGTATGATAATTATGTACACATGAATCCAGGTTCTGTCTCAATTCCTAAAGAGAATAGTTATCATGGTTACATGGTAGTTGTTGATAAAGTCTTTTATTGGAAGGACCTAGAAGGAAATATTATCAATAAATTTGAATGTTAGGAGATTACACATATGAATATTTTACACTTAAAGTATGCAATCGCTGTTTCAGAAACAGGTTCAATTAGTAAAGCTGCCGAGCGACTTTATGTTGCTCAACCCAATGTTTCTAGAGCCATAAAAGACTTGGAAAGTGATCTTGGTATTACAATTTTTGAACGTACAAAAAAAGGAATTGCCCTAACCCCTGATGGTGAACGTTTAGTTGAATATAGTAAAAGACTATTAAATCAGTTTGATGAAATGGAAAAAATATTTAAAGGTCAACAAAAGAAAAACGTTTTTTCAATTGCCGTGCCAAGAGCCAGTTATGTTTCTAATGCTTTTGTGGAATTTTCTAAAACGTTAAATAATATTGATAATATTGAAGCTTTTTATAAAGAAACAAATGCTTATCGGGTAATTCATAATATTATGGAAGAGAACTATAAATTAGGTATAGTTAGATATTATGCTGAACATGATAAATATTTTAAGGAATTATTTGATAAAAAAGAATTAAATTATGAACTAATTAATGAATTTAATTATGTTTTAGTATTTAATAATGATAGCCCTTTAGCAAAACTAACTGAGATTACGCAACAAGACTTAAAAGACTTGATGGAAATTGCTCATGGTGATCCATATGTTCCTTCTCTTCCTGTTACTGAAGTATCTAAGAGTGCCTTTAGTGAAGGTATTAATAAAAGAATTTTTGTTTTTGAACGAGCTAGCCAGTTTGAACTTCTAGCAAGTAATGCTAATACTTTTATGTGGGTATCACCAATACCAGAAATTACACTTAAACGATATGGATTAATTCAAAAAGCATGTGCTGATAATGTTAAAAAATATAAAGATGTTTTAATATACCGAAAATCATATGTGTTAAGTAACCTAGATAATGAATTTATAACCAAACTTTGTGAGAGTAAACGTAAAAACAGTTATAAATAAATACTAGTATATCGATAATGATATATCGATATACTGTTTTAGTATTTTACAAATGTTATGTTTTTTGGTATAATATTTGTAGAAAGGATGCTTTTTATATGTGTAATAAGAAAATACCAAGGTCAGTGGTTGAAAGAATTCCACTATATCTTAATTATTTAAATCAACTTGTAAACCTTGATGTAAAAATGGTATCTTCCAAAATGATGGCAACCGATTTAAATCTTGGTGAAGTACAAGTTAGAAAAGACTTAAACTTAATTTCCGGTAATGGCAAACCTAAAATAGGGTATGTAACTGAAGAATTAAAAACCGATTTAGAACGCTTGGTTCGAACTGACGACGTAACAAATGTGATTGTAGTTGGAGCAGGAAAAATTGGCGAAGCATTAGTCAAGTATCAAGGCTTTAAAGACCAAGGCTTTAAGATAATAGGTATCTTTGATAATGACAAAAATAAAATTGGCAAAGCTTTTGGGGATCTTCAAGTACAGTCCATCGACAATGTTCAAAAATTTTGTATGGAAAATAATGTCAAAATTGGAGTACTAGCTGTTTCATCAGATAGTGCAAAAGAAGTATGCCAATTAATTGCTGGTAGTGGAATTAAAGGCATTCTAAATTTTACAAATCAAAAATTAGATGTAGATGAAAAAATAAATGTGAAAAATGTTGATATAACATCGTTATTAACAATGCTTGCAGTTGAAATAAATAATAATTAAAAAGGAGAACAAAGGTTATGAAAAAAGATTATTTAGTAGTTGATAGTCTAGAGACACTATCACAAAGACTTGCTGAAATTAGAAATGCTCAAAAGAAGTATGCAACTTACACACAAGAACAAGTTGACAAAATCTTCTTAGCAGCTTCTCTTGCTGCAAATAAGGCACGTATTGAACTTGCTAAAATGGCAGTAGAGGAAACAGGGATGGGTGTTGTAGAGGATAAAGTTATTAAAAACCATTATGCTTCAGAGTATATTTACAATAAATATCGCTATGAAAAAACTTGTGGTGTTATTGAAGAAGACAAAGCTTATGGTATTAAAAAAGTAGCAGAACCAATCGGAGTTATTGCTGCAGTTATTCCAACAACAAATCCAACTTCAACTGCAATATTCAAATCATTACTTGCATTAAAGACTAGAAACGGCATTATTATTAGCCCACATCCAAGAGCTAAAAAATCAACAATTGCTGCCGCAAAAATAGTACTAGAAGCTGCCGTTGCTGCTGGTGCCCCTGAAGGAATCATTGGCTGGATTGATGTTCCAAGTCTTGAACTTACAAATACAGTTATGAAAGAAGCCGATATTATTCTTGCTACTGGTGGACCTGGTATGGTTAGAGCTGCTTATTCATCTGGTAAACCTGCAGTTGGTGTTGGTGCAGGTAACACTCCTGCTATCATTGATGACAGTGCAGACATCGTACTTGCAGTTAACTCAATCATTCATTCAAAAACTTTTGATAATGGTATGATTTGTGCATCTGAACAATCAGTAATCGTTTTAGATGGCGTTTACGAAGCTGTTAAAGATGAATTTATGAATCGTGGTTGCTATTTCTTAAATGAAGAAGAACTAAATAAAGTACGTAAGACAATTATTATTAATGGTGCTTTAAATGCTAAAATCGTAGGTCAATCAGCCGCAACAATTGCTAGTTTGGCTCATGTTAATGTTCCAGAAGGTACTAAGATTTTAATTGGTGAAGTTGAATCAGTTGATTTATCAGAAGAATTTGCTCATGAAAAACTATCGCCAGTTCTAGCAATGTATCATGCGAAAGACATTGAAGATGCTTTCCAAAAAGCTGAAAGATTAATTGCTGATGGTGGTTATGGTCACACTTCCTCAATTTATCTAAATACAATAACCGAACAAGAAAAACTTAAAGAATTCTCTGAAAGAATGAAAACTTGTCGTATTCTTGTTAATACTCCTTCATCTCAAGGTGGTATTGGTGACATTTATAACTTTAAACTTGCACCATCACTAACTTTAGGTTGTGGTTCATGGGGTGGAAACAGTGTTTCAGAAAACGTTGGTGTAAAACACTTAATCAATATTAAAACTATTGCCGAAAGAAGGGAAAATATGCTTTGGTTTAGAGTTCCAGAAAAAGTCTATATTAAGAAAGGCTGCTTACCAGTTGCCTTAGATGAATTAAAACATGTAATGAATAAAAAACGTGCATTTATCGTAACTGATAGATTCCTATATACTAATGGTAATGCAAACCCAATTATTGAAAAACTAAAAGAAATGGATATGGAATATGCTGTATTCTTTGATGTAGAACCTGACCCAACACTTGCATGTGCAAAACGTGGTGCTGAACAAATGACATCATTCAAGCCTGACTGCATTATTGCTTTAGGTGGCGGTTCTGCTATGGATGCTGCAAAGATTATGTGGGTATTATATGAACATCCAGAAGTAGACTTCTTAGATATGGCAATGCGTTTCATGGATATTCGTAAACGTATTTATACATTCCCTAAGATGGGTGAAAAAGCATACTTTATTGCTATTCCAACATCAGCTGGTACAGGTTCAGAAGTAACTCCATTTGCGGTTATTACTGATGAGGCAACAGGTGTTAAATATCCACTTGCTGATTATGAATTATTACCTAAGATGGCAATTGTTGATGCTGACTTCCATATGACAGCTCCTAAAGGCTTAACATCTGCATCTGGTATTGATGCTGTTACACACTGTCTTGAAGCTTATGCATCACTTATGGCAACTGACTATACTGATGGTTTAGCAATTCAAGCATTAAAAGTAATATTTGAATATTTACCTAGAGCATACAATGATGGTCCACATGATCCTGAAGCACGTGAAAAAATGGCTAATGCTGCAACAATGGCAGGTATGGCTTTCGCAAATGCATTCCTAGGTGTTTGTCACTCTATGGCTCATAAACTTGGTGCCTTCCATCATTTACCTCACGGTATTGCAAACGCTCTAATGATCGATGAAGTAATTAGATTTAATTCAGCCGAAGTTCCTGCTAAGATGGGTACTTTCCCTCAATATGATCATCCACATACATTAAGACGTTATGCCGAAGTTAGTGAAGCTTTAGGCTTCGGTGGAAAAACTGATCAAGAAAAAGTTGAAAATTTAATTAAAGCTATTGATGAATTAAAAGTTAAAATTGGTATTAAACCTACAATTAAAGATTATGTACCTGATGAAAAAGATTTCTTAGATCGTCTAGATGCAATGGTTGAACAAGCATTTGATGACCAATGCACAGGTGCTAACCCTCGATATCCTCTAATGAGTGAAATTAAACAAATGTACTTAAATGCATATTATGGCAAAACATTTGTCGAAAAAGCTGTTCCAACTCAAGATGAGAATGATTTTATCACAGAAGATAAGAATGATTTTAAAAAACTTTATAAAAAAGATAAGAGAATAGTTAAATAGAAAGCGAGGAAAAAAGTATGAATCTAGAAAAAATTATAGCTGTTAGAAATGCAAAAACTATCTATAAAGATGGCGATAAATGTGTTAAAGTGTTCAATGAAAACTACTCAAAAGCTGATATTTTAAACGAAGCTTTAAACCAAGCAAGAGTTGAAGAATTAGATATTAACGTTCCAAAAATCGAAGAAATATCTATGGTTGATGGTAAATGGGCTATCGTTACTGAATTCATAAAAGGTAATACATTAGCACAATTAATGGAAAAATTCCCTAAGAAAAAAGATGAGTATATGGCTAAATTTGTTGAATTACAACTAATGGTTCAAGCTAATACTTGCCCACTTCTTACTAAACTTAAAGATAAAATGAATCGTAAAATTAATTTAGCTGATATCAACGCTACTACTAAATATGATTTACACACACGTCTAGAAAGTATGCCTAAAGGTAATGCTCTATGTCATGGTGATTTCAACCCATCTAATGTCATTATCGCTGATGATGGTAAAGCTTACATCATTGACTGGTCACATGCAACTCAAGGAAATCCTTGTGCCGATGCCGCAAGAACATATCTTTTATTCTGGTTATCAGGTGATTTAACTAGTGCTGAAAAATATTTAGAAGTTTACTGTGAAAAGAGCGATGTATCAAAGAAAGATATCCAAAGATGGCTTCCAATTGTTGCGGCTTCACAATCAGTTAAAGGCAACGAGAAAGAAAGAGAATTCTTACTTTCTTGGGTTAATGTAGTAGATTACGAATAGTATTAGGAGGAAATTAAAATGATTAAAGTAACTGTATGTATCGGTAGTTCATGCCATATTAAAGGATCTAGACAAGTAGTTGAACAATTACAATATTTAATTGCAAAAAATAACTTAGGTGATGAAGTAGAATTAAATGGTACTTTCTGTATGGGTAAGTGTCAATGTGGAGTATGTGTGACTGTAAATGATGAATTATATTCTGTATCTCCTGAAACTGTAAATGAATTTTTTGAAAAAGAAGTATTAGGAAGATTAAAGAAATGATCGAAATAAAAGTATGTATAGGAAGTTCTTGTTTTCTTAAAAAAGCACCAGAGATTGTTGAATTTTTGTCAAAAAAAATTGAAAGTGAAAATTTAAGTGATAAGATCTTACTATCAGGTAGCTTTTGTGCAGGTAAATGTAACCGTATAGGTGTGACAATCTTTATTAATGATGATATCTATACGGGAATTACCGTAGATAGTATTCAAAAATTATGGGATGAAAAGGTCGCTCCCCTTATTAAATAACAAGAGGTGAAGAAAATGGCGAGTTATTTAACTTTAAAAAAATCTAATTGTAAAAATTGTTATAAATGTATTAGGCATTGTCCAGTAAAATCAATTAGATTCTCAGCTAACCAAGCTCATATTGTTGATAATGAATGTATTTTGTGCGGTCAATGCTTTGTTGTTTGTCCACAAGATGCAAAACAAATAGTTGATGGAATTGAAAAAGCCAAGATGCTTTTAAATCTAAATGTTCCAGTTATTGCAAGTATTGCTCCATCATTTATTGCTAATTATGATGGTATAGGAATTGAATCTATTCGTAAAGCTTTAAAGAAATTAGGCTTCTATGATGTAGAAGAAACCGCAATGGGAGCAACCTTTGTTAAAAATGAGTATGACAAGATTTTAAAAGAAGGATTCAATGATATTTTAATTTCTTCATGTTGTCACTCTGTAAACTTATTAATTCAAAAGTACTTTCCAAATGAATTAAAATATCTTGCTAATGTTATGAGTCCTATGCAAGCACATTGTACAGATATTAAAAAGCGTCATCCTGACGCGAAAACAATATTTATTGGACCATGTGTTGCGAAAAAAGATGAAGCCGACCGATATGAAGGGATTGTGGATTGTGTTTTAACTTTTGAGGAATTATCAAACTGGTTGAGAGAAGAGCATATTGAACTTGAAGAAGCAGTAGATCAAGAAATAAATGAACATAGTAAAACAAGATTATTTCCAACTACTGGTGGTATCTTAAAGACAATGGCTTGTGATGCTCCAGGTTATGCCTATATGTCTGTTGATGGTACTGAAAATTGTATTGCAGCTTTAAAAGATATTGAAGCAGGTAAAATAACTAAATGTTTTATCGAAATGTCCGCATGTCATGGTAGCTGTATTGCTGGTCCAATAATTGAAAAACATCATAATTCACATTTAAAGGATTATTTACTTGTTAATAAGTACGCAGGTTCTAAAGACTTTGAAGTAGCTCAAGAAAATAGCTTATTCTATCAAAAGAACTTTGCACCAATTAAAGTTACGAGTGTAATGCCGACTGAATATGAAATAACCCAAATAATGAAACAAATGGGAAAAACTAAAAAGAGTGATGAGTTAAACTGTGGTTCATGTGGCTATAATACTTGTCATGATAAGGCAATTGCTATTTATCAAGGTAAAGCAGAAATATCAATGTGCCTACCTTACTTAAAAGAAAAGGCTGAAAGCTTTTCTGACTGTATTGTTAGTAACACTCCAAATGGGTTAATTGTCTTAAATGAAAAATTTGAAGTTCAACAAATTAATTCAGCAGCTAAAAAGATTTTAAATATTAGGAATGACTCTGATATTTTAGGTGATCAAGTTGTAAGAATTCTTGACCCAGTACCTTTCATTAAAGTTTTAGATACTAAACAAAATATTAAAAATGAGAAAATTTATCTTGCTGAATATGATAAATATGTTGAACAATCAATTATTTATGATATAAATTATCACCTATTGATTTGCATTATGCGTGATGTGACTGAAGCAACTCTAGAAAAGAGCAAGAAAGAATCAATAAGCAAACAAACTGTAGAAATTGCCGATAAAGTGGTTGACAAGCAAATGCGAATTGTTCAAGAAATTGCTTCACTTCTAGGTGAAACAGCAGCAGAAACCAAAATTGCTCTTACTAAATTAAAGGAGTCAATTACGAATGAATAATCTATGTGCAGATATTGGTTATAAAAGTATTAATCACGCAGGAGAAGAGTTATGCGGAGACCATATGGATGTCATCGAACAAGAAGATGGTTCGACGATTATAGTTCTTGCTGATGGGCTTGGTAGTGGCGTAAAAGCAAGCATTCTATCAACCCTTACTTCTAAAATCATTTCCACAATGATTTCTGCTGGTTTATCACTTGAGTCATGTGTTGACACGATTGCAGCAACTCTTCCTATTTGTTCAGTTAGAGGTGTTGCTTACTCAACATTTTCAATCATTCATATCAAAAATAATGAAAGTGCTGAATTAATTCAATATGATAATCCTCAAATGATTTTCTTAAGAAATAATGAAATTTATGACTATCCTAAATCTGAATTAATTATTGGTGGTAAAAAAATCTATAAGACACAAATAAAATTAGAAGAAAATGATGTAATAATTGCGATGAGTGATGGTTGCCCTCACGCAGGAATCGGCATAGCTTATAATTTTGGTTGGAAACTTAGCGATATTGCTGAATATATGAAAGACATTAATTGTGGTGGTTATACCGCTAAAACAATGTCAACAATGTTAATTGATGAATGCGATAAACTATATGGCGGTGCACCTGGTGATGATGCTACTGCATGTGTAGTAAAAATTAGAAAAAGAGAGCCGGTTAATATTTTGTTTGGTCCTCCATCTGATCGTAATGACTGCAATAGAATGATGGCTCTTTTCTTCGCAAAAGAAGGTAAGCACATTGTTTGTGGTGGCACTACTTCATCAATCGTTTCCAAGTATTTAGGTAAGCCACTAGTTGCATCTCTTAATTTCGAAAATTCAAATATTCCTCCTACTGCAAAAATTGAAGGCGTTGACTTAGTAACAGAAGGAGTTATCACAATTAATAAGGTTGTGGAATATGCTAAAGACTATGTTGGTGAGAATAAATTATATGATGATTGGTGCTTTAAAAAAGATGGTGCTTCTTTAATTAGTAGAATGTTATTTGAAGAAGCTACGGACATTAACTTTTATGTAGGTAGAGCAATTAACCCTGCTCACCAAAATCCAGACTTACCAATCAACTTTAGTATAAAAATGAATTTAGTTGAGGAATTATCAAAGTATTTAAAACAAATGGGTAAAAGGATAAAAGTAAGTTACTTTTAATTGGTGAATATATGAGAAAGTTTGACACAAAAGTCCAATATATAAAATATGAAGTATTGCGTGAAGTCGCAAGATATGCTTGGAATGAAACTCTATATGATCATATCTTAGATATTCCGAAAGAAATAATTTCTGGTAATGTTCCAACAATGCGTTGCTGCGTATATAAAGAACGTGCTATTATTGCTGAAAGAGTGAAAATAGCAATGGGTGGGGATCGCAATAATCCAAACGTAATTGAGGTAATAGATATTGCTTGTGATGAATGCCCAATGGGTGGATATGATGTAACTAATGCATGTCGAGGCTGTTTAGCTCATAGATGTGAAGCTGCATGTAAACGTGGTGCTATTTCATTTGATAATAACCATGTCGCAAGAATCGATAAAACAAAATGTGTAGAATGTGGCGCCTGTGCGAAAGTTTGTCCATATAGTGCTATCCATAATTATAAACGCCCTTGTGAAGTAGCATGTAAAGTAAAAGCTATAACTATGGGTGAAAATAAAGAGGCGAAAGTTAATAATGATAAATGCATTGCTTGTGGTGCATGCGTATACCAATGTCCTTTTGGAGCAATCACTGATAAATCATTTATTATTGATGTTATTGACATTATTAAAAAAAGCGAAAACAATACTAAATACAAAGTATATGCTGTAGTAGCTCCTTCAATTTCTAGTCAATTTAATTATGCGAAATTAGGTCAAGTTATAACGGGTCTTAAAAACTTAGGCTTTTATACCGTTATTGAAGCTGCTCTTGGTGCTGATATGGTAGCGATGTCTGAGGCTAAAGAACTTGCTGAAAAAGGATTTTTAACAAGTAGTTGTTGTCCAGCCTTTGTGGCTTACTTGAAAAAAGAATTTCCTAACCTAAAACAATATTTATCACATAATTTATCACCTATGGCAACTATTTCTAAATATATTAAACAAAACGATCCAAATAGTAAAATTGTTTTTATCGGTCCTTGTACAGCTAAAAAGATGGAAATCCAACAAGAAGAAGTAAGACCTTATGTTGATGAAGTTTTAACATTTGAAGAATTACAAGCTTTATTTGACAGTAAGGACCTTGATATTACAACTCTTGAAGAAGATATATTAGATAATGCATCATATTATGGAAGAATCTTCGCACGTTCTGGTGGGTTATCAGATGCTATGGCAGAAGGACTAAAAGAAGCTAACATAAATGACTTTGTTTTAAAAGCAATTCCATGTGATGGCATTGAAGAATGCAAGATGGCCTTACTTAGAAAGAATAAGAATGTACTTGATGCAAACTTTATTGAAGGTATGGCTTGTATCGGTGGCTGTATTGGTGGTGCCGGTTGTTTAACCCATGGTGAAAAAAATAAAACTGAAGTTGATAAATATGGTATGGAAGCTTTTGAAAAGACAATTACAGATGCCGTATCAATCTTAAATATTAATAAAGAATAAATATAATATCCTTGAAGACATATCATTTTACAAAATGATATGTTTTTCTTTACATTGCTTTCAAAATTTGATAAAATAATTATTGAAAATAGGAGGTAATTTATGTACAAAATAATTGATGTAAAAAATTGGAAAAGAAGTAAACAGTACAACTGGTTTTCATCATTCTCAAATCCATGTTATGGAATAGATACAACTATTGACGTAACAGAAGTAGTAAAATTTTCAAAAATAACCAAAACTTCATTTTTTATTAACTTTTTATATATAGTGTCAAAAAGTCTAAATGAAGTAGAAGAAATGAGATTACGGGTTGTTGATGGTGATGTTCGTTTATATGATGTAATTCATCCAACTTATACCATTAAAACGGCAGGAGGCAGTTTTGAAAATGGTAGTAATAAAATGAGTTTTAACTATTATAAATTTTATGTTGACGCTCATAAAGAAATCGAAAAGAAAAAACCTCAATTAACGGTTGTTGATGCTTACAACACCACTGAATATAATGTATTTTATTTGACATGCTTACCATGGCTTGAATTTGATGCTTTCACACATCCAATTCCAAGTGGTAATATTGAGTCGTTATCAGTTCCGCGTATTTGTTGGAGTAAGTTTACTGAAAAAGATGGTAGATACACTTTAACCCTTAATATTACAGTTTCTCATGCTTTAGTTGATGGAGAACCACTGGCGAAAGTCTTTAATTTAATTAAAGAAAATAGTGCAAATGTAAAAAAAATAATAGAAAAGTAATAAAATGCTTGCAAAATAAAAATAGATTTGTTATAATCTTTGTGTTGGTGAAAAATCCAACAAAAAAATATGGAGGAAAATATGAAAAGAGTAATTTTAACTATTTTAGCTGTGATGTTCTTATTCAGTGTAGCTTCTTGTAAACCTGATAAAGGTAATACTAAAGGCTACGATTATGATGCAATTCCTGACACTATGGAATCTGCAGATGGAAAATATGAAATTGGTTTTGTAACTGATATCGGTCAATTAAAAGACAAATCATTTAACCAAGGAACTTGGGAAGGTATTAAGAGATACGGAAAAGAAAATAATAAGTCTTATAAATATTATCAACCTGCAAATGGTGATAGTGCTACTGATGAAGATAGATATAATGCAATGAAGAAAGCTGCCGACAATGGCGCTAAAATTATTGTTGCTGCTGGCTTTATGCAAGCATCATCATTAAGAAAAGCTGCTATGGAACTTCCTGAAGTTAAATTTGTATTTATTGATGGTTGGACATTAACTGACAAAGTTAATGAACAAGGTGCAGAAGTAGGAACTCCTCTTGCAAATGTTGCTGGAATCGTATTTAAAGAAGAACAATCTGGGTATTTAGCTGGATATGCTGCAGTTATGGAAGGCTATACTAAACTTGGCTTCTCAGGCGGCGGCGGTGGTACTAACCCTGCTTGTCAAAGATTTGGATATGGTTATATTCAAGGTGCAAATGATGCAGCAAAAGAAAAAGGAATTACTGTTAACATGAAATATAGCTGGTTATATGGTGCAAGCTTCTCAGCAAGTCCTGAACTTGTAACATTATTAAAAGGTTGGTATTCAACTGGCACAGAAGTTGTTTTCGCTTGTGGTGGTTCAATGTGTAATAGTGCATTCACTGCTGCACTTGAAAATGGTAAAAAAGTTATCGGTGTAGACGTTGACCAATCTTCTCAATCTGAAACTGTAATTACATCAGCAACAAAAGGCTTAAGAGAAGGTGCAATGGATGCCCTAGATGCATTCTTCACTGACAAATGGAGTACAATTGGTGGAACAACTACATCATTAGGTGCTGACAAAGATGCAGTTAGTCTTCCTACTGATACATGGTCATTAAAGAATTTCTCAGTAGAACAATACAATGAACTATTCAAAAAAATAAAGGCTGGTAAAGTATCTATTGATGACAATCCTGAAGGTGCAGAAACTAAAACTTATTCTAACGTTAAATTAGAATACATTAAATAGTTTATAAAGCAAAATTAAATGGCTACTAGTAATTTAGTAGCCATTTTTTCAAAAAAGGAGAATATATGAGTGACAATTATATAATAGAAATGTTAAACATAACAAAAGAATTTCCTGGTATAATAGCTAATGATAATGTTACTTTACAACTAAAAAAAGGGGAAATTCATGCTCTACTTGGTGAAAATGGAGCGGGTAAATCAACTCTTATGGGAGTACTATTTGGTCTTAATACTCCTGATGGTGGAACAATATTAAAAGATGGAAAACCTGTCAAAATCAATAATCCTAACGATGCTAATGCATTAGGTATTGGAATGGTCCATCAACATTTTCAACTTATAGATGTTTTTACTGTTTTAGATAATATTATATTAGGTGCTGAAACCACGAAATGTGGATTTCTTTTAAAGAAGAAAGCGCGTCAAAAAATAGAACAATTGTCAAAAGACTATAAACTTGCGGTTGACCTTGATGCGAAAGTTGAAGACATTAGTGTTGGAATGCAACAAAGAGTTGAAATCCTAAAGATGTTATATCGTGATAATGATATTTTAATTTTTGATGAACCAACAGCAGTACTAACCCCTCAAGAAATAGATGAATTACTATTTATCATGAGAGAAATGGCTAATAGTGGTAAATCAATTCTTTTCATAACACATAAACTTAATGAAATAAAACAAGTAGCAGATCGTTGTACAATCCTTCGTAAGGGTAAGTACATGGGAACATACGATGTGGCTTCAGTTACAAAAGAACAACTATCAGAATTAATGGTTGGTCGTAAAGTAGATTTAAATATTGAAAAGACTCCATGTAAACCTGGTAATACTGTTTTAGAAGTAAAAAACCTTTCAATGTGGTCTAAAACAAAAAGAAAACTAGTTGTTAATGATGTCAGTTTTAAAGTTAGGGCAGGAGAAATAGTTTGTATCGCTGGTATTGAAGGCAATGGTCAAAGTGAACTTGTATATGGTATCACTGGACTTCAAAAACCACGTCACGGCAAGATATCATATGTTATTAATGAAGATGCATATAAAGATATCCCACGTAGACGTAATCTTGGATTATCGCACATTCCTGAGGACCGCCACAAACATGGTTTAATTCTTGATTTTACACTTGAAGATAATATGGTACTTCAACGTTATTTTGAGCCAACATTCCAAAAGGGTGGGTTTCTAAAAAAAGATAAAATTAGGAAAAACTGTGAAGAAATAATTGCTAAATACGATGTAAGAAGTGGACAAGGTCCGGTAACTATTGTTAGATCTATGTCGGGTGGCAATCAACAAAAGGCCATAATAGGTAGAGAATTAAGTAGAGAACATGAAGTTTTAATTGCGGTACAACCTACAAGAGGACTAGATGTTGGAGCCATTGAATTTGTACATAAACAAATAATAAAAGAAAGAGATGCAGGTAAGGGCATTCTCTTAATATCACTTGAACTAGACGAAGTAATGAGCTTGAGTGATCGCATTTTAGTAATCTATGAAGGAAAAATTGTAGGTGAATTTGATCCAAAAAATGTAACGGCAAAAGAACTTGGCTTGTATATGTCTGGTGCGAAAAATATGTTTAGTCAAAAAGGAGCTGAATAAAATGAAATATTTAGCATTGATTATTATTCCGATAGTTGTAGCTGGCTTATTTGTTCTCTTATGTTATTTAACACGTAAGGTCTTTTCAAAAAAAGCAAGCCTAGAATTATGTCAAAATGTAAAAGCAAAACAAAATAATGGATTTGTGTCTTTTATAGATAATTATTTTTATTACATATGTGGCTTTGTTTTTGTTACATATCTACTTGAGTTTTTGGCTTTTTGGATCATTAGAAATTCATTAACCTTTATGTGGATTTTTGGATTCTTTGTGATTTTAGTTGGAATGTTTGTTGGCTATCTTATATTATTAAAGCAACATTCAAATAAGTATGGCACGAAGAATTGGGCTAAAGACATGTATGAAAATGAAAAAACAAAATCAATTCTTTCATCTTTGATATCTATTATAATAGGGTTACTCATTGGTTGTATTATTTTACTACTATTTGCTGGTAGAACTTGTGGTGGCACCGTTGTAACTTTTAAGGCTGCAAAAGAAGCAATTCAATTAATATTTTTAGGAGCTTTTAATACGGGACGTGATGCTTCACAAAATCTTTTATACGGATGGAATGGTAGAGAAATAGGTGATATGCTTTTCAGAGCTACTCCTTTAATATTAACAGGTTTATCTGTGGCACTTGCGTTTAAAACAGGATTATTCAACATAGGTACTCCTGGACAATACTTAATGGGATCTGCCACAGCGCTAATAGTAGCACTATCAATTCCAAGCACGACTGTACCTACCTTTATTATATGGATTTTAGCGTTTGTAATAGCAATTGCGGTGGGTGCTGCTTGGGGAGCTATCCCAGGATTATTTAAATCTTTACTAAATGTTAATGAAGTAATCACTTGTATTATGACAAACTGGATAGCTGCAAACTTTGTTACATGGTTATTCGATAACAATAGTGGTATATTTAGAACTTTACTAGATCCATCACCAACAAAAAATAATGCTTATCTATATAAAACTACCCATAATGGTGTTGCGACCGCAAAAATGGGATTAGATAAAATATTTGCAGGATCCCAAGTTAATGGTGGTATTATTATTGCTATTATTATTGCAGTAATAGTTTATGTTGTACTTAATAAAACAACGTTTGGATTTGAGTTAAAAGCATGCGGATCTAATCGCCATGCATCACAATATGCAGGTATTAAGGCAAAGCGTTCAATTATTTTTTCAATGATGATCGCTGGCGGTCTTGCAGCTGCAGGCGGTGCACTCTATTATCTATCTGGAAATACCGAATTCTATTGGCAAACATATCAAACATTACCAACTGTAGGTTTTAATGGTATTCCAATATCTTTACTTGCTTCAAACAATCCATTAGGAGTTTGTGTGGCCGCAATTTTTATGGCATATCTTGATACTGCTGGTCTACAAATTAAGTATATGACAACATATAATGAATATATTGCATCAATTATTTCAGCAATTATTGTATATTTTAGTGCTTTCTCACTTGTTATTAAAGATATACTAAACGGTAGGATTAAATTATTTGGGTATAAAAAGAAAAAAATAGAAAATCATATGACAGTTGTGGAAACAAACGAGGCTAATGATAGTTCAAATACTGAAATACAAACAGAAGAGGAGGAAAACGAATAATGGCATATTTAATTCAATCTATTATTACTTTTGCTATTCCACTTTTAATAGTGGCCCTCGCTGGTGTTTTTTCCGAACGAAGTGGTATCATTAATATTGCTTTAGATGGTATAATGATATTTGGTGCTTTTATTGGTGTATTTTTTGTTAAGATATTTGTAGAAGCAGGTATTACTGCTGATATGGGACAGATACTTCTTCCGATAATTATTTTATTAGTTGCGGTCTTTGGTGCGTTATTTGCATTGCTACTTGCATTTGCGTCAGTGCACTTAAAAGCTGACCAAACAATTGGTGGAACAGCCCTTAATTTACTTGCTCCTGCTCTAGTTTTGTTCTTAGTCTTAATTATTTGTCAACAAAACTATTTATCAGCACCAAGTAATCCATCTCATGTTTCTTTATTTATGTTAAGATACCCGGATTTCGGAATTCCTGAAGGCCAAGAATTGAATTTATTTCAACAAATATTTTGTGACAAAATTTACACAACAACATATTATGCAATTGGTATTGTGATAATCTTATCAATAGTTCTTTATAAAACTAAATTCGGATTAAGATTGCGTGCTTGTGGTGAAAATCCTCAAGCAGCCGCATCACTAGGTATAAATGTTTATTTAATGCGTTATATTGGAGTTGCGATATCAGGTGCACTTGCGGCATTCGGTGGATTTATCTACGCCCTTACTTCAGCTAACTGTTCAGCAACCGGTGAAGTAGCTGGTATGGGATTCTTAGCCCTTGCGGTTATGATATTTGGTAACTGGAAACCTCTATATATTACTTTAGGTGCTCTATTATTTGGTTCATTGAAGGCAATATCGGCAGGTTATACAGCCATTGATATTAATGGTGACGGTGTTGCTTGGCTTGCAACGCTAGGCATTAGCAAATATATTTATAATGTATTACCATATATTATCACTTTAGTTGTTTTAGCCTTTACTTCTAAGTCTTCACGTGCACCAAAAGCCGAAGGACAGCCATATGATAAAGGTAAGAGATAATTAATAAATTATGTAAATCTATATTGAGATAAGGTCTAACCTTATCTCTTTTTAAATCTTTGCTTTTAGCTTTACATAATTCATAAAAAATGATATAATAACATACGTTATTAATAACAAATGTTATTTTTAGGAGGATTTATGCCAGCGAAGAAATCAATAACTAAACAAATGATTTTAGATACAGCTCTTAAATTATTAAAAGAAAGAGGAATAGAAGCAATTAATGCAAGATGTATTGCGGAAAGTTTGAACTGTTCTACTCAACCCTTATATGCTTCGTTTAAAAATATGGATGACTTAAAAAAAGAGTTAAAAACAAAATGCCAAGAAACATATCATTCATATATTGAATTTGGAATAAAAAACGAAACAACCGTTTATATGCAATATTTAATGAGTTATATTAATTTTGCTAGTGAAAATCCTCATTTATTTGAGTATTTATACATGCAAAAAATTACGAGTGATGCTGAATATGATAATACTTTAAATGAAATTGTTATAAATAAAATAATGGAAGTAAGTAATATTTCTAGAGAAAAAGCAGAATCTTTCTTTTTATCTAGTTGGATTTTCGCTCATGGTATCGCTACGCAAATTGTAACGGGGTATGTAAAATGGGATCAAAACACAATTAGACACTTCTTAATGGAAGAATTTAAGGCACTAAGATTGTATTATGTGGAGGCTAAATAATGGAAGCAATTAAAGTTGAAAATCTTTGTAAGAATTATAAGACAATAAAAGCTTTAAAAAATGTTAACTTAGAAGTTAAAGAGAATGAACTTTATGGCTTACTAGGTGTAAATGGAGCAGGAAAAACAACTCTAATAAAAATACTAACGGGATTAATTAAAAAAACTTCAGGTAAAGCTTTTATACTTGGTTATGATATAGATGCAGAAATGGAAAAAATAAAACAAATAGTTGATGTATCACCTCAAGAAGTGTCAATTGCGGGAAATCTCACAGTCATTGAAAACTTAAAATTCTTTAGTGAAATTTATGGTACAGTAGATGAAAATGAAATTAATAATATTGTTGAAATGTTTCAGTTAGAAGAAGTTTTAAATCAAAAAGCAAAAACTCTTTCAGGTGGATGGCAACGTCGTTTATCTATTGCGGTAGGAATGGTGTCAAAGCCAAAAGTGTTATTTTTAGATGAGCCAACCTTAGGTCTTGATGTTCTTGCAAGAAGAGAGTTATGGCGTGTAATTTTAAAATTAAAGACAAAAATCACAATAGTTCTTACCTCACATTATTTAGAAGAAATTGAAGAATTATGTGATAGAGTAGCAATTTTATCAAAAGGAACATTAATAACAACTGGTACAATTGAAGAAATAAAGAAACAAGCAAATACAACTTCATTTGAAGATGCTTTTGTAAAAATTGTGGAAGGAGCCAAATAATGAGAAACACCCTAATATTTACTAAAAGAGTAATAAAAGAAATCCTTCGTGATCCTATTATTTATATTTTTGGAATTGGATTTCCACTTGTAATGCTATTATTATTTCAAATAATTAACAATTATACAGGAGAAGAAAATCCTGTATTTAAGCCTAAATCACTAATTCCAGGAATTCTCATCTTTTCTGCAACGTTTATTATGATGGTAATGGCTTTAATGATATCAAAAGATCGTTCAACATCTTTACTTAAGCGTTTATATACTTCTCCACTTAAATCCACTAATTATATTTTAGGATATGCTATTCCTGGTATGATTCTTGGTATCATACAAATGATAATATGCATTATCAGCGGCTTTATTATTAGTCTTATTTGTAAAAATGATTACTTTTCATTTGCTAGTGCATGTTTATTAATTCTTACATCTTTACCAAATTTAATAATTTGTATATTTCTAGGCTTATTATTTGGTACATTATTAAACGATAAAAGTGCTCCTGGTATTGTTTCAGTTTTTATTAGTGCATCAGGTATTCTAGGGGGATGTTGGATGCCACTGGATGTTATGGGTAATTTTGAAACAATTTGCCGTTTTTTACCATTCTATCCATCAGTATCATTGGGTAGAATTGTAACAGGTGCCCTACATACTAATCTTGAACTATATAAGTTTGATAATAATATGGTAATTGGAATAATTGTCATTTTGATTTATTTACTTGTCAGTGTTATCCTTTCAATCATTGCTTTCAAAAAACAAATGACCAATGAAAAATAAGGGCTTATAAAGTCCTTTTTTTGATAAAATATGCTATAATGAACGGCAATGAGGTAGTTTATGAAATATTTAAAAATTTTTGTTAGTTCTATTTTTGCTGGACTTTGTATCGCCTTAGGAGCGACTGTATACCTTAGTATGTTAGCTATTAATCAAAAGTTTATTGGTTCACTTCTTTTTGGAGTAGGACTTTTTACAATTATTTCTTTTGGTTTGTGGCTATATACAGGAAAAATTGGTTTTGTGATAAATGAAAAACCAAATTATTTATTAAAACTATTAATTTGCTTTATAGGCAATATCATTGGTGCAATTACTCTTCCCATTATTAATGGTTTAACAAGATATAAGGAAACATTAAAACAAACAGCACTTTCACTTGTAGAAACTAAGCAAAGTGATGAATGGTATTCAATTTTAATTTTAAGCATATTATGTGGAATGTTAATTTATCTTGCGGTGAAAGGTCAAAATGCATGCAAGACCAATATTGGTAAAACATTAATTATTTTCCTTGCGGTAAGTGCTTTTATAATGTCTGGCTTTGAGCATGTTATTGCGAATGCTAGTTATTATGCGTATGCTAAAGTATTTGATATAAAAGTAGTTTTATATATTATCTTAATGATGATTGGAAATAGTGCTGGTGCGATTATTCTAGAAGTTTTATATAAATTTATAACTAATAAAAAAGATGAAGAATAAAAAAAAGTAGTTATAAAATAATTAAAAAAAACTATTATGTAATAAGGAGCAATTATGTTTACATTTATATTAAATAATCTATTATTGGGAGTAGGGTTATCAATGGATGCTTTCTCCGTTTCACTTGCTAATGGATTTAATGAGCCTAAGATGAGAAAAATTAAAGTTTTATGTATTGCAGGAGTATTTGGCTTATTTCAAGGTATTATGCCAATGATTGGCTGGGTTTGTGTACATACAATCGTCGAAAAATTTAAAGTATTTGAATATTTTATTCCATGGATTGCCTTAATTCTTCTACTTTATATTGGCGTGAAAATGGTCTTTGGGTATTTAAAAAAAGGTAAAGAGGAAGAAGAAGCCGAAAAAATGAGCCTACATACTTTATTCATTCAAGGTATTGCGACATCAATAGATGCCCTATCAGTTGGTTTTACAATTGCCGAATACAGTTTAAATATGGCAATAATCAGTGTTTTAATAATAGCTTGCACTACTTTCATCATTTGTTTAGTTGGGGTAGTATTAGGAAAAAAATTTGGTACAAAATTTTCAAGTAAAGCCGAATTAATAGGTGGAATTATATTAATTTGTATAGGCTTAGAAATTTACATTAGCGGAATGATTTCCTTATATTCATAATAACCATAAAACTCTATTAAATTCTCACACATAAAGCTCTATGAAATTCTCTACATTTGACATTTAGCCCTAGTTGTAGTATAATATATGCGTATCATTTGATGCTAGTATTATGAAAGGAAGATTAGTATGAAAAAGTTTGGTCAATATTACATCAATCTTTTTAAGAAGTATGGTGTTTTAGTCCCTATTGTTATTGTAGCATTAATTTTTATTGCATTACTATTTATGGATAAAAATAACGTATTTAGTTCTTTATTAGATAATAGCAAAGCTGGATTTATCGTTCTTACCGTTGTAGGTGGTGTGGTAATGGTAGCATGCGGTGTATTAGTTGTATTAAAAGTGAAAAATGCAGAAGTGACAGTTGTTGACTTGTGTTTAGAAATGATTTCAGGATTATCATTGATTATGTTAATTATGTTTTGTTTTGAACCAGGTAAGTTAGGATCTGTTGTTACTATATTAAAATGGGTTATTACAGCAATTTTATTAATAGGAAGTTTAGCCATTAGTTTTGTAAGGGCAAAAACAATAGAAGAATAAGCGCTAAGGCGCTTTTTTCTTTTGCCTAATCAAAAACGTTTTCAAATGGAAATTCATTGCAATTTAAAAGTTATATGGTAAAATATATGTGAAGCTAATAAATCGTATAAATTCGATAATATGGTTCGAAAGTCTCTACCCTGTTGCCTTAAATGACAGGACTACGATTAAAAGTAAGTAACTAAAGTTACTCTTTTTCCGTTGCGAGAGACAAGATGTCTCTCTTTTTGTTTTATTTATTCATGTTTTATTGGCTTCAAAAATAATCAGGAGGAAAACATGAAAAAATTTTTAAACAAGGTTTTCAAAATAGAAGAAAACCAAACGACAATTAAGACCGAAATAATTGCCGGTATCACAACTTTTTTTGCAATGTGTTACATCATAATTGTAAATCCTAATCAAATGACTGGATTCTTACAAATCGATGGTGCATCACAAATTTGGAATGCTTGCTTCATTGGTGGAATTCTTGCGGCTGTAATCGCGACACTATGTATGGCCTTTATCGCTAATAAACCATTTGCCCTTGCTGCAGGTATGGGACTTAACTCATTCTTTTATGTCTCATTCATAATTCCGTGTTTATTATTTGATAAAGAAACAGGAGGATTGATAAAAGCTGAAACTCCTTTAGTGGATGGTTATCAAGCAGGTCTTGTAATTATTTTATTATCAGGTGTTATATTCTTGCTTTTATCAGTTACGGGTCTTAGAAAATATATTGCGAAAGCATTACCAAGTTCTCTTAAAACAGCAATTCCGGCTGGTATTGGTTTATTTATAGCATTTATTGGTCTACAAAATAGTGGTATTGTAGTTCCTAATCAATACACTGCTGTTGCATTAACTAATTTTACACAAGGCCCTGCAACTGCAATCCCGGCTATTGTAGCGTTTATAGGCTTAATGTTAATAATTGTATTTACAAAATCAAAAGTTAAAGTATTAAATAAAACAGCGATCATTCTAGGAATTCTTTGTTCAAGTGCATTGTATTATATTTGTTGCTTAATATTTAAAGTTGAAATTCCTAAAGTTAGCAGCATTTCAATTGGCACAACTTTTAAAGATTGGTTTGAAGTTGGTTTAGGTGGTTGCTTTAAAGGTTTCAAAACAGTATTTGAAGGAAAGTTATTAGGTGGTGTAATTAGCGTAGTAATGTTAGCTATTACTTATTCACTTGTTGATATGTTTGATACACTTGGCACAGTTTATGGTGCGTCAGCTGAAGCTGGTATGTTGGATGAAAATGGAGATCCAATTGACCTAGGTAAAGAAATGTTATGCGACGCAATTGGTACAGTAGTTGGTGCTGGTACTGGTACATCAACAATCACAACATTTGTTGAATCGAGTGCAGGTGTTGCGGCCGGAGGAAGAACAGGTCTTGCGGCATTAGTTACAGCTAGTTTATTTATAGTTTGTCTATTTGCTTCACCTATTGTTAAGTACGTTCCACAATGTGCAACTGCTTCAGCATTAATGTATGTTGGTATCTTAATGTGTAAAAATATTGTGAAGGTAGATTTTAGCGATATTGCTTCTGCTGCAACCGCATTTATAACTTTTATTATGATGATTGCAACATATTCAATCAGTAATGGTATTATGATTGGTGCTATCACTTATGTGATTATAACTTTATTAACAGGTAAATATGGTAAAAAAGATATTGTTGTTACAATTATCGCATTACTTGGTATTTTAAGATTTGCCTTTGTGGCAATGTAAGGAGGAAAGTCAAATGTTAAATATGATGAATATAAATCTAAATAATAATACTGAAATGTTTAACATTTGTTTTTTAATATTTTAAAATAAGAGTTTTTGAAACTCTTATTTTTTTAAAAAAAGGAGAAAAAGATGAATACAAACGAAACTCAAACATTACAACCTAATTATCGTCCCCCTATTCATAAATGGATTCTATTAAGTTTTCAACATGTTTTTGCGATGTTTAGCGCAACTGTTTTGGTACCTATCTTAACGGGACTTCCAATTTCGGTTGCTCTATTTGCGTCTGGTGTTGGAACATTAATTTATATTTTATGTACAAAAGCGAAAGTTCCAATTTATTTAGGTTCCAGTTTTGCATATATTGAGTATATCCTTGCGGTAAGTGTAACAACTAACATCGAAGGAAATAACATAATAACATCTTATGGGCCTGCCCTTACAGGTCTTGTCGCAGTTGGGTTAATTTATGCAATTGTAGCTGGTTTTATTAAAATATTTGGTACAAGCTGGCTCAAAAAGATTTTACCACCTGTTGTAATTGGGCCAATGATTATGGTAATTGGACTAGGACTATCAAGTAGTGCTATTGCTAATACTGGTATGACTCAAAATGGTGATTGGCGTGCTATAGTCGTAGCATTTGCGACACTATTAATTATTGCATTTACCGCAATTTTATCTAAAAAGTTTTTAAAGGTAGTGCCATTTTTAATTGGTATAATTGGAGGATATATTATTGCGGTAATTCTCAACTTTATTCCAAATGGTGACGCCAAGTTAATTGATTTTACTAGTTTAGCTACAGTAATTAAAAATCCAAGTCAATGGTTTGCTCTGCCTAAATTTATAATTATGGGATGGAAAGACCAAAAACTCGGATTAGGAATTTCCATGTATAAAGTTAGCTTTGGAGCTATTATTACGGTAATTCCCCTTGCTTTTGCTACTATTTGTGAACACATAGGTGATCACGAAGTGTTAGGACAAATTACTAAAAAAGATTATTTATCAGATCCAGGTTTACACCGAACACTGCTTGGTGATGGTATTGCTACAGCATTTGCAGGAATGATAGGTGGTCCAGCAAACACATCATATGGTGAAAATACTTCTGTTGTTGGTCTTACTAAAGTTGGATCAGTGTGGGTTACGGGTCTTGCAGCAATTTTTGCAATTTTACTTTCTTTTTGTAATGTTTTTACAGTATTAATTTCCACCATTCCACCTGCAGTAATGGGAGGAGTGTGTTTAATATTATATGGCTTTATCGCTGCGAATGGTCTTAGAACTTTATTAGATGCTAATGTTGACTTAAACAATATAAGAAATTTAATTATTATTTCTGCTATTTTAATAATTGGAATTGGTGGTGCCGCCATTTATAATAAAGTTGGAATGAAACTATTTACAAGTGTCGCTTTATCTACAATTGTAGGAATTGTTCTAAATTTAATTTTACCTAAAAATCAAAAAAGTGAAGAAGAAAAAAATTAACAATTATAATGATATCTATAGTTAACACGACTTAAGAATTCTACTAATACTAGTAGAGTTCTTTTAATTTTGCTTTAAAAAAGTAAATTCATTGCAATAAAAAATTAATGTGATCAAATTAAGTGAAGTTAATTAATCGTATAAATTCGAAAATATGATTTGAAATACTTATTTCAACAAAAACAAATGACTACGATTAAAGTTAGTAACATTTGGTTCTTTTCTCGTTATATTTGACATAATGTCTTTCTTTTTGTTTATTCATATTTATTGGCTTCAATCATAGGAGGAGAATATGAAAAATTTTTTGAACAAGGTTTTCAAAATAGAAGAAAACCAAACGACAATTAAGACGAAATAATTGCCGGTATCACAACTTTTTTTGCAATGTGTTACATTGTAATTGTAAATCCTAATGAAATGACTGGAGGAACAGCAATTCCAGAAATGACAAAAGTTTGGAATGCTTGTTTTATTGGTGGTATCATTGCGGCAGTTATTGCGACTGTATGCATGGCTTTTATCGCAAATAAACCATTTGCTCTTGCAGCAGGTATGGGACTTAACTCATTTTTCTTTGTATCTTTCATTTTGCCATGTTTAGTGTTTGATGAAAGAGGTCAAGCAAGCGAAAAAATATCAGTAGTTGAAGGTTACCAAATTGGTTTAGTTGTAATTCTATTATCAGGAGTTCTTTTCTTAATTTTATCACTTACTGGTCTTAGAAAATATATTGCGAAATCTCTACCAAGTAGTCTTAAAACAGCTATGTCTGCTGGTATTGGTTTATTTATCGCTTTTGTTGGCTTACAAAATAGCGGAATCGTAGTACCTAATCAATATACTGCAGTTTCATTAGTAAACTTTGCTAGTCGTGATCCCAATATTATAATTCCAGCATTAGTCGCTTTTATATGTGTAATTATAATAATAGTTCTTACAAAATGTAAGTCTAAAGTAATAAATCAATTGTCAATTATTTTAGGAATTATATGTTCGACAATTATATATTATGTTTTATGCTTAATCTTTAATGTAGATAAAGTACAAATGGAAAATATATCTGTAGGTCGTTCATTTAAAGATTGGTTTGAAGTTGGTTTTGGAGGATGCTTTAAAGGCTTTAAATATGTATTTAACTGGAAGGTAGTTAGTAGTATGCTTAGTTTGATTATGTTAGTACTTACTTACTCTCTTGTTGATATGTTTGAAACATTAGGTACTGTTTATGGCGCATCTTCAGAAGCTAATATGTTAGATGAAAATGGTGATCCAACTGGTTTAGGTGAAATAATGTTATGTGATTCAATAGGTACTACTGCTGGTGCTTTTACTGGTACATCAACAATTACAACATTTGTTGAATCAAGTGCAGGTGTTGCGGCTGGAGGAAGAACTGGTCTTGCATCACTAGTTACAGCTGTTTTATTCATTGCTTGCTTATTTGCGGCTCCAATAGTTAAGTATGTTCCACAATGTGCAACGGCTCCTGCCCTAATTTATGTTGGTATTTTAATGTGTAAAAATATCGTAAAAGTAGATTTCACTGATATCACTTCAGCTGCAACTGGATTTATGACACTCATAATGACAATCGCAACATATTCCATTTGTAATGGTATTATGATTGGTGCTATCACCTATGTATTAATAACTTTATTAACTGGTAAATATGGTAAAAAAGATATTGTTGTAACAATCATTGCACTACTTGGTATTTTAAGATTTGCTTTTGTTGCACTATAAAAATAAAAAAATACGTTGATAATGCTTCAACGTATTTTTTAAGCATAATTGGCATAACGATAATTAAATATAAATCACATGCAATAAAATATATAAATTTTTTGTCTTATTATATGAAAGATAATTTTTAATAGGATGGTAAAATAACTATAAAACTATTTTTAGTTTAACATAATGAAAAATTGACAATGTAGCATTTAGAAAGTTTTATATGTTATGAAATAATCTAATAAAATTTATTGATTATAAAAATACAAACGTAAATTTATGGTATTGGTTAAATTAGTATGATATAATGACCTTAGCATACGTGAATTCAAATTAATAATTGCATTTATAACATTAACTATTGTAAACATTACAAAAAGGAGAATAAAGCTATGGTAAAGAAATTAACTAAACTATTTTTAGTATTGGGTGTAATTCTCTTTAGTTCTTTAATTTTTTCTTGCAAAACAAAATCCTTTGAAGTTGTAGAAGGAAAATTTGTTTGTAATGAAAAAGAATTTTATGGAGAATTAGAATTATATAGAATATCTGAAAAAGAAGAAATTTTCAATTTTCTTGATTCCATAAAATATCAAGAAGAAATTTCAAATGGATTAAATGTTTTTAAAATAGATTATGGTAGAGGATATCAATATTATTCAGTTTCTTTATATGTAATATTTCAAGATACCGAAGAAAAAGTATATTTAGATTTTAAAAATTTAGAAGTAGAAGAAATGAGAAAAATTACGTTCAAAAATTATTTTTGGTTGGATGAAGATGGTCGTATGCTTTATCCAAGTAAATCAAATGTACTAGTTACTTATAAAACTGATAATTTTTATGTTACAGGTAGCTTTTATCAAAAAGATTTAGGTTGAAGATATGCTAATTGTGTTGAATGCAACAAACTAATAGATTTAAACTCTGATATTGTAGTTGTTTTACCATATAATATAAATGACAATATGAGAAGTATTAACGGAAGTTACATCAATTCTCAAGGACTTATTATATTAGTTGATAAAGATATCGAAGCATATATTAAGGGTACTTTGATTTTTTACAAAGAAGATGAAGATTTATAATTAAATAATTTTTAAGTCAAACTTGGAATCAGAAATTTTAAGTTTGATTTTTTAAATTTGAATTGTTGATGACAATAAGTCTTAAATTTGAAGATTTAAAGAGGAAAAAATTATTAAGTAAAAATGAATAATTTAAATAAAAAAAACTAATTGGTAAAAACTACTAATTATATAACTTGCAAAAAATGCATTTTTTTGATATAATACGTAAGAGCGAATTTATAAAATTTGTATTAAAATATGGAGGTTAATATGGCTCATTTAAGCGCAAATGCTGTAAAGCAAATCGAAAGTATTATCGCAAGATACGAAAATGAAAATACTCCACTTATGATGATCTTAAGTGATATACAACGTGAGTATGGTTACATTCCACTTGAAGTTCAAGAATTAATTTCAGAAAAAACTGGAATTCCTGTTGCTGAAATTTATGGTGTTGTAACATTCTATTCATTCTTTTCTTTAAATCCAAAAGGAAAATATGTTATTGGTGTATGTTTAGGAACTGCATGTTATGTTAAAGGTTCTCAACAAGTTATTGACAAGTTCTCTGAGCTTTTAAACATTAAACCAGGTGAAACATCAGCTGATGGCTTATTCACCCTTGATGCTCTTCGTTGTATTGGTGCATGTGGTATCGCTCCTGCCCTTTCAATCAATGGCAAAGTATATCCAAAAGTAGCTGTTAACCAAGTTGCTGGCATTATTGAAGAATACCGTAAATTAGGAGGTGCAAACTAATGATTAAAAATGAAAAAGAATTAAATGCAACAATTAAAAAGTGCACAACTAGTTTAGATGAAAAATTTGCTGGTACTAACGGCAAACGTGCAATCGTTATTTGTGGTGGTACAGGATGTTTATCAAGTAACTCTGCTGAAATTCTTGCAAAATTCCAGAAAGAAATTGAAGCACGTGGTTTAAGCGATAAAGTAACTGCAAACAAAGTTGGATGTTTTGGATTCTGTTCTCAAGGCCCATTCGTTAAAATCTTCCCAGAAGATACACTATATCGTGGTGTAAAGGTAGAAGATGTTGAAGAAATTATGACTTCAGATATTATCAATCATCAAGTAGTTGAAAGATTACTTTATATTGATCCAGTAACTCAAGCAAGAATTCAAAAACAAGATGAAATCAACTTCTACAAAAAGCAAGTTCGTTTAGCCCTACATGGATGTGGCGTTATTAACCCTGAATGTATAGAAGAAGCATTAGGTTATGGAGCATATCAAGGCTTACAAAGAGCTCTTCATATGTCGAGACAAGAAGTTATCGATGAAATCTTAAAATCAGGTCTACGTGGCCGTGGCGGCGGTGGTTTCCCTACAGGTAGAAAATGGCAATTTGCATATAATCAACAAAATGATGAAAAATATGTTGTATGTAATGGTGACGAAGGCGACCCAGGTGCATTTATGGACCGTTCAATCTTAGAAGGTAACCCACTTGCAGTAATCGAAGGTATGGTAATTGCAGGTTATGCTATTGGTGCATCAAATGGTTATTTCTATGTACGTGCCGAATATCCAATTGCTGTTGAAAGACTTCGTAAAGCAATTGAAGAAGCTGAAGAAATTGGCTTATTAGGTGATAATATTTTAGGAAGTGGATTTAACTTCCGTGTTCATATTCGTTTAGGTGCAGGTGCATTCGTTTGTGGTGAAGAGACTGCATTACTAAACTCAATTGAAGGTAAACGTGGTATGCCACGTCCAAGACCTCCATTCCCAGCTGTAAAAGGTTTATGGGATAAACCAACAATTATCAATAACGTTGAAACATTAGCATGTGTACCATTTATCTTAAGAGAAGGTGCAGATAAATTTGCACAATATGGTACTGAAAAATCTAAAGGTACTAAAGTATTTGCATTAGGCGGTAAAGTTAATAATGTTGGTCTAGTTGAAATTCCTATGGGTACTACACTTCGTGAGTTAATTTACGATATCGGTGGTGGTATTCCTCACAATAAAGCATTTAAAGCTATTCAAACAGGTGGACCTTCTGGTGGATGTTTAACTGCCAAAGATCTTGATACTCCTATTGACTATGATAATTTAGTTGCATTAGGCTCTATGATGGGTTCTGGTGGTGCAATCGTTATGGATGAAGATAACTGTATGGTTGACGTTGCTAAATTCTATATGGAATTTATTTGTGATGAATCATGTGGTAAATGTTCTCCATGTCGTATTGGTACAAAACGTATGCTTGAAATTTTAACAAAGATTACTGAAGGTAAAGGTACAATGAATGACTTACACGAATTAGAAGAACTTGCTACTACTGTTGCTTCTAACTCACTATGTGGTTTGGGTCAAACAGCTGCTAACCCAATCGTATCTACAATGAGACAATTTAAAGATGAATATCTAGCTCACATTGTTGATAAGAAGTGTCCTGCTCACATTTGTAAGAAATTAACTCAATATCATATCATTCCAGAATCATGTAAGAAATGTTCTAAATGTGCTAGAAATTGTCCAGTTAATGCAATCTCTGGTGTTCCTGGTAAAGAACCATATGTTATTGATCAAGCTAAATGTATTAAATGTGGATTATGCTTAGCATCATGTCCATTTAAAGCAATAATTAAGAAATAGGAGTGTAGATGTATGGCAAAAATTAATATTAAAATTGAAGGTCAAGCTTATCAAGTAGAAGAAGGCTTAACAATATTAGAAGCAGCTAAAGAATGTGGATACGAAATCCCATCACTTTGTGCTTATAATCATGGTGAATGTAGTTTAGCTTCTTGTCGTGTTTGTTTAGTAGAAGCAACTGGTGCAAGAGGATTAGTTGCATCTTGCGTTTATCCTATTTCTGAAGGTATGGAGATTAAAATTTCAACGCCTAAAGCTGTTGCTGCAAGACGTGCAAGTGTTGAATTAATTCTTTCTAACCATTCATTTAATTGTCAACAATGTGATAAAAATGGCAAATGTGAATTATTACATGTAGCATCACTTGTAGGTGCAAGAGAAAATAAATTTATTGGCAGTAAAACTCCTGTTACAATTGATGAATTATCTCCATCAATCATTCGCGACACTTCTAAATGTATTCTATGTGGTCGTTGTGTAAGCCGTTGTGTCGCAGCACATGGTACTGGTATTCTAGGATTCGAAAAACGTGGTTTTGCTACTATTGTTTCTCCAGCTGCAAATAGAAGTTTTGCTGAAAGTCCATGTATCTTATGTGGACAATGCGTTAACGTTTGTCCTACAGGCGCATTAATGGAAAAATCAGAAATTGATAAAGTTGATGATGCAAGAAGAGCAGGTAAATATTTAGTTGTTCAAACTGCTCCTGCTATTCGTGCTACATTAGGTGAAGAATTTGGTTATCCAATTGGTACACCAGTTACAGGTAAAATGGTAGCCGCATTACGTAGATTAGGATTTAATAAAGTATATGATACAGATTTTGGTGCTGACTTAACAATTATGGAAGAAGCAACAGAATTATTATCAAGAATTAACTCTAAAGGTGTATTACCAATGATTACTTCATGTTCACCTGGTTGGGTTAACTATGCAGAATATTATTATGGAGATCAACTTGATCATTTATCAAGTTGTAAATCACCTCATGAAATGCAAGGTGCTATTATTAAGAGTTACTTTGCAGAAAAAATGGGACTTGATCCACGTGATATTTATGTTGTTTCAATTATGCCTTGTACAGCTAAAAAATATGAAAAAGAACGTCCACAACTTCAAAAAGATGGAATTAAAGACGTTGATGCTGTTTTAACAACTAGAGAATTAGCTAAATTAATTAAACGTAGTGGTATTAATTTCAGTAAACTTCCAGATGAAGAATATGATCAAGACATTATGGGTGAATACACAGGTGCTGGTGTTATCTTCGGTACTACTGGTGGTGTTATGGAAGCCGCATTACGTACAGCATATTATGTTTTAACAAATAAAGAACATAAGCCAATTGAATTTACAGCTGTTCGTGGTATGAAAGGTTTAAAAGAAGCTACAATTGAAATTAATGGTACAGAACTTAAAGTTGCTGTAGCATCAGGCATGAGAAATGCTAAAGTATTAATGGATGATATTCGTGCTGGCAAGAGCCCTTATACATTTATTGAAATCATGGGTTGTCCTGGTGGATGTATCAATGGTGGTGGTCAACCATATGTTAAACCATGCTTCTTACCAAATGAAGAAAATAATATTTTAGATACATATTGTGAAAAACGTGCTTCTGCATTATATAGTGAAGATGAAAGACAAAATGTTCGTCAATCACATAATAACAAACAAATACAACAACTTTATAAAGAATATTTAGGTGAACCTAATTCTCATAAAGCACATGAATTATTACATACTACATATGCTTCAAGAGAAAGATTCCCAGAAAAATAATTAAATAATGATTACGCCTACTATATAGAGTGAACAATAAATGGGCACTTTAATAAGTAGGCGTTTTCTTAAAAGGAGTTTTATGAAAAAAATACTGAAAAAAGGATATTTATTAATATTAGTAATTTTGATGTTATTTACCACTTCATGTAAAGCCCTTGATTTTATTAATGATTTATTTGGAATCAATAAATGTGAACATGAATATATTGAAACAATTATTCCAGCGACTTGTACAACAAATGGTAAAAGAATAGAAATTTGCTCAAAATGCAATGATCAAAGAGAAATTGTGATTCCTAAATTAGATCATGATTATAAGATTACAAAGACAATAGATGCAACATGTACAACATGTGGTTATGTTATTAGTAATTGTACAGAGTGTGATGCCGAGAAAAAAGAGGAAACTCCACCACTTGGTCATAGTTTTGATAAGTGGAAAATAGTTAAAGAAGCTACAATCATTGAAGATGGCTATGAAGAACGAGAATGCAATCGCTGTCACTATACAGAAAAACAAATAATTAAAGGTTTAAATTATATTGACTTAGATCTAATTACATTTGACTATGACAAAACCAAACAATATGAAGTACAAAATATTAACGAACTAGCGCTAGTTTATCATTCAGTAATTTTAAATAGGTTACAAGAGTTTACATGTATATTAAAATTTGAAGTAACAGATTTAAATGAATTATTAAATGAAGTGAAAACTAAATATGACATAGGAACTAGTTATAAAGTATCAGTTAAATTAGCTGGAAATGGTGAATTTAATGCTCAATTCACTTACGAAGATTTACCAAGCAAAAGTGCTGTAGACCAAAATACTGTTCAATTGACTAGTCTAAATTTTATTAGCAACTCAAAAACAAGAAGTGACACTTTTGATGATTTTAAAATAAATAGTAGTTTATACAGTTATGAAGTAACAACCTCTGATCAATTATTTTATTGCTTAGAAAGAAGAGTTAAACCGCTACCAGTTGAAGGATCTATGGCTGAGGTCATATATGAAAGAGCAAAAGATGTATTAAGGAATATTGTATCTGACAATATGAGTGAAATTCAAAAGATTAAAGCCATACATGACTGGGTAATTCTAAATGTTACATACGATAATGATTTGTATGAAAGAGTATTTACAGCATCATCATCTGAACTAAAAAGTTATAATGGCTTTTACTTAGAAGGCGTGTTTCTTGATAAAATAGCTGTGTGTGAAGGAATTAGCAAAGCTGTTACTATTTTATTAAATATAGAGGGAATTCCATGTGTACAAGTCACAGGTTATCAAACTGCTAACCCGAATGGTGCAGGTCATGCCTGGAATAAAGTTTTTGTGAATAACAAATGGTATATACTTGATGCTACATCAGATAACCCAATTATTAATAATCAATATGAAATATTGTCATATGAATTCTTTTTAATAAATGAAGAAACAATGCAAAAAAAATATACAGGAACTAATTATCAAAGTCTAATATGTGATGCTAATTTTGATTATTATGGAAATAACTATTATAAAAGCAATGATTTAACAACAAAACTTACCATTAATAATCGAGACGAGTTACTAGCAATTGTTAAGTATTTTAAAGAAAATAGTCAACCAAATTCATCAATTCAGTTTAAAATAGTATATAATTTTAATAGTCGAGATTTAGGTGGTTTCAGTTATATAGATAGTAAAAACCAAATCTTAACACTAATAAATGTCAAATAATTATTTCCTATATACAAATAATTCAAATATTCTAAGAATGTTACGATATTTTACTAAAAGAATTGCGAAAATGACACAAATATGGTAAAATAATAGTAAGATAAAGAGGTACAAATATGAACGAAAATATTAAAACAAAATTTTATAAAATGAATTTAATCATTTCTATTGCCATTACTGTTGTTGGCTTAGCAGTATTTATTGGATCATTCTTTTTGAAAGAAACTGTCATTATGGTTATCTTTTTACTAGTAGGCGGTGTGTGGTTTATCCTAGGACTTTTAGGAACACTTTTACAATGTTTTACTTATTATGAAATAACAAATAGTGAACTTCATTTTGTAAGATTCAAAAAGCAAAAAACAGTAAAACTTGATAATATTTCTAAAGTTTTATTGTATAGTACAGAGTACATTATTATTGATAACAATAATAAAAAGTTCTGTAAAATTGATAGAGGACTAGTTAATGCTGATAAAATATTAGAGTATTTAACTACTGCTCAAAAAGAAATAATTGTTAAGCAATTTTAGGTGATAAACAATGAAAATTATATTTGAAAACATTGAAACATCAACTCTTCACAACTTTAAAGGTGGTGAAAAACATTTAACTGCTAAAATGTATGTTGATGAAAATAACAAAATAATGAAAGCATATCTTGTCCCTGGTGCATCCATTGGCGTTCATGCTCATCTAGATACATCAGAAATAATTTTTATTACCAGTGGTACTGGTAAAGCAATTTGTGATGAAAAAGAAGAAATGCTTGAAGCTGGTGCTTGCCATTATTGCCCTAAAGGAAGTACACATACACTTATTAATACTGGCAGTGAAAACCTATGCTTTTATGCGGTGGTACCAAACCATGGAACTAACACTAAGAATTAGAATTCTTAGTGTTTTTTACTTAAAAATTTTCCACATTGGTGGTATAATAATAGAAAATAAAGGAGAATATTATGCTTAAAAAACGAAATATAGTAATTGTACTAGCATTATTTGTGGCACTATTTACAAGTTGTACATTATTTAGTAAAGATTCAACCAAACTTGACGCTCCAGAAATTACATTAAATGGTAATATAATTTCTTGGAATAGGGTAGATGAAGCTACAAGTTATACACTTTATATTAATGGTACAACCGAAATTAACTTTAAAAATAATGAAAATCAATATGAGTTAGAAATAACTCAAGATGGCATCTACAAAATAAAGATGAAAGCCATTGGTGATCATAAAACTTATAGTGATAGTGATTATAGTAATATTATTACTTATACCTATAAAAGTAGTGATAAGACTAAACTTGACACACCATTCATCACGATATCTAAAAATACTATTATTTGGGAAACCGTTAATAACGCTACTGAGTATAAAGTATATGTTGATGGAGTTTTAGTTTCAACAATTTCTACACCATATTATACACTTGTAGGTTATGTAGATGATAAAGATCACGCTATTAAAGTAATTGCTTCTTGTTGGCCAGCTTATATAGATAGTGATTATAGTAATGAAGTAATTTATAATTCAACCCAAAAATTAATGAAAATTAGTGAAGTCAAAGAATTAGTTGATACACTCCAAAGCGAAGTAGATGTTTCCTTTATTGGTAAAGTTATGGGATTTGACTCAAATGGTTATGCTCATGTTGCTGATGAAACGGGCTATATTTACGTTCGTCATATTTGTAAAGAATTAACTCTTGGTCAAAATGTTAAAATAGAAGGTAAAGTTTACATTTACCGTGGTAGTTATAATTATCCCGAATATACAAGACAAATATCATCAACCAATATTAGGGTATCAATTTACGATGGTATGATTAATGATGTAATCGAACCAGTAGAAATTACTGCAAGTGACTTAGAAAATACAGATGTTACCGCAAGCTTTCATGGTAATCCAGTTTCAATAACAGGTACTGTTGAATGTGGTAGCACTCGTTATAGTTTCTATTTAAATGATGATACAGGAAAACATTTAGTAAGTATTCATCATTACTCGAGCAATTTCAATAATGATATTATCGACCCTTCAGAAAATATCTTTTTAACTCTAATGAATAAAAAAGTAACGCTAACAGGTGTTATTTATCGCTATTATGAGGCTGAAAACATTTGGACTTTACAATGTATTGGTTTAGCTAACGAAGTACAAATACTTTCACAAAGAGTTGAAACACCGGTTATTTCTATAGTAGACAACCAACTAGTATGGACAAGACTTCTAAATCACGATTCATATGAGGTATTTGTCAATGGAAATTATTACACAACAACTCAAAATACATATTTTGATTTAAATGAATTAGAAGATGGTAGTTATAAACTTCAAGTTAAAGCAATCTCAAATAGCGAAAATTATGAAGACAGTGTTTACAGTAATACTGTTGTATATACAAAAAATGCAATACTTAATGAAATAAACATTTTTATGATTAATGATACCCATGGTTCATTCCTCGATGGAGATACTCCAGGAGTTGAAAGATTAAGTTTATTAATTAAATATTTGACGGAAAAAAATGGTGATTATGTTAAAATAGCTAATGGTGATATCTTCCAAGGTTCATATGCTTCAAGCATTCTATATGGTTTACCACTTGTCGATGCCTTAAATCAAATGAATTTTGATGCTTTTGTAATAGGAAATCATGAATTTGATTGGGGCCTAGATAAAATGCATACCTATAAAGATGGTGATTATAGTAATGGTGAGGCTGACTTCCCATTCTTAGGTGCTAATATATACGATAAGAAAACTAATGAAAGAGTTTCATGGTTAGATCCTTACACCGTAGTTGAAATTAACGGCTTAAAACTTGGTATTATTGGTATTATTGGTCATGACTTAGAATCAAGTATTTTATATGATAATATTAAAGATTATGATTTTGTTTATCCACTTGAGATTATCAAGCAATATGCAAAAGAATTAAGAACTGAACTTGATTGTGACGCCGTAATTGTATCTAATCATGATTACGATACTGAATTAAATCAAGAGATAGCCAGACTAACCGGTGACATGCGTATTGATGGTATTTTATGTGGTCATACTCATCAAAATGAATATGATATCCTTAGTAGAAGTGATGGTACAAATATTGTTGCGGTTGAAAATAGAGACAAAAACCAATCAGCAACTTCATTAACCCTACAACTTAACAAATCACTAAATTATGAAGACTATAAATTTGAGAGATTCTATCCTTCAAATTATGACTTAGATGCAGAAATGCACGCAATCATTGTCAAATATCAATCAGTAATAGATGAAGGTGCACGAATAATTGGTACAAGTGAAGGCTACCTGTCTCGTCAAAATCTTGGAATTTATGCGGTTACGTCAATGAAAGAAAAATTTAGCGTTGATGTTGCGATAATGAATACTGGTGGTGTTAGAGCAACAATTCCAGGTGGGGAAATTACTGTAGCAGATGTATTTGAAGTATTCCCTTTCAATAATATGATTATAACAACAACAATGAAAGGTAGTGACTTAAAATCATTATACAATCAAAATGGTGATTACCTATATTTTAATAAAGAATTTAATGTTTCAAATTTACAAAATAACAAAGATTATAGCGTTGCGGTAATAGATTATGTTTATGTAAGTACAAGATATACAGAATTCAAAAATACTGTAAGAAAAGATACAAACATATTATTGCGTGACTTAGTAATTGAATATATCGATAAATTATATTAGTAGGGGTAACAATGGTAAAGGAAGAACTATTTAACAAGAAAAAAGAAGAATATATCAAAAGTAATAGAAAAATAGCAATTGCATTTTTTCTAACAAACATTTTCTTCACTCTTCTTTGGGTAATCTCAGGATTTACAATTACATCAAACAACCTATCAAAAGATACAGGTCCAATAATAGTATTTATATTTGTAATGCTAACTGTAATCTCTCTTGTAACAGGAATTGTGATGTTAGTTATGCATAAGAAAACTCATACAGGTAAAGTTGAATACTTTACAGAAGAAGAAAAAATAAACTACATACCATCATTTTTAACAAATCAAATTATCTACAGTAATGTATTATTAGTAGGGATTTTAATCGTTTTAATAGGTATTACTTTACGAGGTGATCTTGGTATTCAAATCGCCTCAATAGGTCTTGCGGTAGCAGGCCTTGCCATATCTTTTTGTATCTATTACAGAATTATAAGAAAATCTTATTTAGTAAAAAAAAGTAACGTTGTAAATGATGTAATAAAAGAAAAAAGTTTGTACTACTCAACTTCAATTATTGAAAGAGTAGTTTACGTAATCTTTATTATAGCTATTATAATAATGGCATTTAATTTAATAATCAATTATCAAAGCACATTTAATAAAATATTATTATTTGTAAGTTATGTATTATTCATAGGATATAATTTATACATTGAATTAAAATGTCTAAAAAAACACAATAGTAAGAAAAACTAAATCAAACATAAACGGGGACACACTAAAAGTGTTCCTTTTTTGAAAAAAATAAAAAAAGTTTCAAAAAAAGCGGACAAAAATGTCGTTTCATTCGTATATGATTATAGAGGGAGAAAAATTGCTTTCTTTAAAATCATACAAAAATTTGAAAAAAATAAAAAAAGTTTCAAAAAAAGCGGACAAAAATGTCGTTTCATTCGTATATGATTATAGAGGGAGAAAAATTGCTTTCTTTATAATCATACAAAAATTTGAAAAAACAAGAAATTTCAGGAAAACCGGACAAAAATGAAGTTTCATTCGCATATGATTATTGAGAAAAAGCGCTTGTTTTTCTGGAGAGAAAAAAAGGGGAATTTTTCTACTACCTATAAGAACATAGCCTCCTTCTACAGTAATTACAAATGCACAATCTTTGATAATTACAATTTTTTGAAAGGAGCAGAAAGAAAGATGATAGGATCTGATTAAACTATTGTAATTCTAAATTAGTGATTGTGTAAATTTGATAATGTTCAATTATTTATTACAAATGTTTTTAGTTAGCTTTAAAAAATTTTTTCATTAAGTTGAATTTCAAATTCCTTCAAAAATAGCAATTCAATTTAAAAATCTTCTTTATAAATGTAATAAATCAAAATGAGTAATTGAACATTATCCTTTTACACCAAACTAAAATCGCTTTATCAAATTTTATAGTTTTATTTTGATAAAGTAGTATAATAAAAGCTAAACATATCTATTTACAAAAATAAAAAAGGAGAAAAAAATTAAATGTCCGTAGTTTCAGGAAACTATACTTTAGTTAAGAGAATTCTTGAACGTGATGAAGAAGCATTTAAAACCTTGTTTTATATTTACCGTAGCAGGATATTTTATATAGCATATAAAATGACTGGCAGTAAATTTGATGCTGATGATTGCGTTCAAGAAATATTTCTGAAGGTTTTAGAAACGCTAACAAGTTATGATCCAAATATTAGCAGTTTCACAACGTGGATTGTGACACTGGCCAAAAATTACATTTTAGATTACATGAAATTAAAGAAAATTCGCGATAAAAAGTGTGTACTTGATCCGAATGTTGTCTACTGTAAATGTGTAGATAATAATTTTGAACATGCAGTATTATTATCTGAAGTAGAAAGCATAGTTGGAGAGTATGATTATCAAATACTATTATTTAAAGTAGCATTTAATATGACATTTATGGAAATTGCAAGATTATTAGAAATATCACCAAGTAAAGCAAAAAGATTTTATTATAATGCATACGATGCAGCAAAAAATTATGTAAGAGAAAGAGGATACGAAGTCGAAGATGAAAAAGACGCTACAACAAATTATACGAGAAGATTTTAATAAAAGTTATAAATGCGATCTAAAAGCCGAAGATGTCATTGCGAAAACTGATTACTTCAAAAAATCTACAGTTGTAGAATCAAAAGCAATGATTTGTAGTGATGATTCTGCTAATTTAGAAGATTCTCTCAGTGTAGGAACATCCCTTCAGGAAGAAAGACCAATCAATTCGACAAAACTGATTACTTGTAAAGAAGAACTAGATGATGAAGTTTCAAATGAAGAAGAAACTGAACAATGTGAGATAAAGAAACCAAGCAATAAGTTCTTATTTTATCAAAGAGCATTTCGCTCAACAGCCATTTTTGCGGCTACACTAATAATCGTTATTTCTATACTCACAATAAATGTTACAATGCTAAATGATGAGAAAAAGTTTTGGAACGATAAAATTGATTCTCAATTTAAAGATAATTCACTGTCTGATAGTGAGCTAAAATATATGCAAAAAAATACTGATAAAATATATGAAAATGCCATTTTTGAAGTAATGATTAATGACCATACTAAATTAAAAATTTATAAAGGAACAAGTTACATTAATCATGAAAAATCAAATAAAATATATTTTTATAAAATTGTTGATTCACATGAAGATATCTGTGGATTAACTCTAGAATGTAATAATAAGATAATAAACGTTACAAGTGATAACGTATTTGGAATTTTGACAGTTATAATTTCTAACAATAGTACTATGTATGATAGTTTTGTGGTTGTAGCTAGTTATGGTAGTACTAGTATTAAATATCAAGTTAGCGTGCCGACTAGTTTGTAGTATTGTCTTGTGTTAGGACACTTAAATACTAACAACATGAGAAAAACATACAATATAATTTTAATTACTATCATAACTTTAGGCATAATTGCCTTAAATAATTACAAAATAAAAGCCGAAAAGATTACATATGAATTAAACAGTGAATACCAACCAAAATCTCTAAAAGAGGGGTTAGAGATGAGTTCTACGCTAGAAAAAGTATCAGTGGTAGCGCAGTTTAATTATAATCAATTTATTTACGATAATCCTCTTTCTGATGATGCCACAATGGAAGAGGTGAACGCGTATCGTGACGCTAAAAGAGCAGCAGGTAGGGCCTATCACAGTGTATTAAACAAAAGAATAGCATCAACATTATCAATTAAGGGGTATGATTCTGTTTTTGTTAGTTCTTTACTTCCATTTATAGAATATACTTTTAGCCAAGATGAATACGTAAAAAATCAAGAAGAAGTATTAGCCAAATTAACATCACACCGTGAGGTGTCAAATGTTATTGTTAAAAGCGCCGTAACAAATCAACAAGAAAAATTCCAGGGTGCGATTGGGGAAGCAAATGCTGGACAAATTTATGATAGTCGTTCATACACAGGGGATGGTGTAACTGTCGGCGTGCTTGAAGTTGGCATTATTGATGCTTCACATACTAATATGCAAGGGCATTCAATCACATATTATGATCAACCAGGTTTCACTGAAGAAGTAACTGAACACGCAACGGTATGTGCCAGTTTAATAGGGGGTAAAATTGGCATGGCACCGGATGTTACATTCTTAAGTTCCGGTCTTAAGACAAATAATCTTTATGGTGAAGTTGAATGGATGGTTAATCATGGTGCTGATATAATTAATATGTCATTTGGCGAAATAACTCCAACCGGTAGGTACGACTCAAATTCCGCTTATGTTGATAATATGGTTAAAACATATGATGTTATTTGTGTCGCAGCTGTTGGAAATGATGGGGCAGAAACTGGTAAAGTTTGTAATCCAGCACTTGGATATAATGTAATTGGTGTTGGGGCGACAACTACAACCGGTGATGTGCTTGGTTCTTCATCTACCCAAGTACTTGAAGGCCCAAGTAAACCAACTATTGGGGCACCTGGGTATTCCCTAACTATTGAAAATTGTGGTATTGGATATTATGGAACAAGTTTTGCTTGTGCCTTCACATCAGGTATGATTGCTACACTTTTGGAAGCTCATCCTGCACTTAAAACTAAGCCAGAGATGGTATTAGCTATGCTAACTGCTAATGCCAATCATATAAGCGGTTATGACAAAACTAAAGCTAATGGATTTAACAAGTATTTAGGAGCTGGCCGTATTGACCTTCAAAAAACAGTTGACAATTATAACCGTATATGGAGTTTCCAAAATTCTAGCGGTTATGATGGGAAACTCGTATATCACTTTTCCGCATATTTGATGGAAGGTGTAACTTTACAAGCCGCATTCGCATGGCTTGCTACCGCAAACGTCTCAAATCATCAAGCATCATTTAATAATTATGAAGCTCGAATTGTTCGTCGTAGTGATGGTGTAGTATGTGCTGTTGCGGACTCAATGGGGGACAATATTCAGTTCTTACGTTATGTCACCGATAAAGAAGATTTCTATGATATGCGTATTTATCAAAGATGTGGCAGTATTAGCACTTCTAGTCCAGATGATTTAGCCTTTGCTTACCGCATGAACTAAAAGTTAATTTGGTTTTTATATTATATAAAAACATGAGTTAAATTTAAAGTTTAACTTGTGTTTTTCTTTTGACAAAAATTGTTAAATCATTATAATATAGACGCATAGGAGTGATATAAAAATGAAAAAAGTTATTATCATTGGTGGAGGTATCTCAGGACTCACAGCAGGAATTCTTCTTCAAAAGAAGGGATTTAAAACAGTAATTTATGAAAAAAATAATGTTATAGGTGGTTTATGTAGTGGATGGAAAAAAGATGGATACTTTATTGATAATTGTATTCACTGGTTAACGGGCACTAATAAGAATAGTTCGTTATATAAATTATGGGAAGAAGTAGGTGCTTTAGGTAATGATGTAAATTTATACGAAAAAGAAATGATGTTTCGTTCTAAACTAAATGGTGAGGTTTTAACTTTTTGGCGTGATAAAGAAAGAACAAGAAAAGAAATGTTAGAACTATCAATTACTGATAGTGATGAAATAAATAAATTTATTGATGCGATTTACAAAACTGAATCGATGAGTTCGCCAGTTGATAAACCATTTGATAAAATGAAAATAAATGAATTATTAAAACTTGTTAAATCAGTGCGTCAAATGGGTGAGGTAATGAAAGAATATAAAAATATGGATTTAAATGACCTTGCCAAACGCTTTAAGCATCCTTTAATTCGCCAATCATTTATTGATTATATTCCTAGCAATTATCAAGCAATTGCTTTCATATCATCATATGGTACTATAACTAGTGGAAATGGTGATGTTCCAAAAGGTGGATCATTACAAATGGCAATGCGAATGAAACAAAAATACCAAGAAAATGGTGGTAGTATTATTTTTGGTAATGAAGTAAAAAAAATAAATTTAGGAAAAAAGAAAGTAACAAGTATTACACTAGATAACGGTGAAATAATTGATGCTGATTATGTGATTTGTGCATGTGATCCAAGTATTATCTTTTCTAGTTTACTTGACGCTTCATTTATGCCAAAAGGTCTTAAAAAAATGTATAAGGAAAGAGAAAAATATCCTGTAAATAGTGCATTTCAGATTGCATTTGGGGTAGATGGTAAGTACGATGAATTAACTGGAACAACCATGTTTACTTGTGATCCAATTACTATTGGTAAATCTTGTAAAGAAAGAATGAGTGTGCAAGCTCATGATTTTGAACCAACATTTTCGCCTGATAATAAAATGATAATTCAAAGTAGTTTTGTTCAAAATGAAACTGATTATGCATATTGGGAAAGTTTATTTAATAATCCTACGCTTTATAATCAAGAAAAAGAAAGACTAGGAAATGAAGTTTTAAAAAGACTGCTTAAAGAATATCCATATTTAAAAAATAAAGTTCACATTCTTGATGTTTGGACGCCTGTAAGTTATGTTAAAAGATGCAAATGTTATCATGGTGCATACATGAGTTTTGTTATGTCTAAATATGGAAAAAGAATTATTGTTCCCGGTAAAATAAAGAAAGTTAAAAATATATTTCTTGCAAGTCAGTGGTTAATGGCACCTGGTGGCCTTCCCACAGCCGTTACAATGGGTAAATTTGCTGCATGGCGTGTAATTAACGATAAAAGTAATTAAATGTAGATTTTGTGCTTCCTAGCTACCAAAAAATGCCATTTGCTTGATTTAGAGTTGTTAATCATTTTATAATTTGTTATAATGGTTGTGTAATCAAAGGAGGTTATCTTATGTATACCGCAATTAGTTTATCAGCCATTATCGTTGCGATAATAATCGTAAGTTTATTATTAATTAATAACAAATATAAAAATAATGTTACAAATAAAATTATTAAAGTTTTAGCCGTTACTTATGTGGTTCTTACATTTTTTACTATTTTACTTCCAGATGGCTTAATTAAAAGTGTTTCCGATCCTACTGAATTAGCAGGTGCGAATAAATGGCACTGCATTCTTAGAATAATGCTTTCAATCAATCCAATTGTAATTGTAGCAATAAGCTTTTTTAAAAGTAGAACTTTTAAAAACATTGCTGTTTACTGGACATTACCTTGGACGTTTATTTCCATTTTCTTTTACAATGATTACATGGAATGTTTCTTAAGTTCAAGTGGAAGAGGTTTATATCAAACAAGGGGAATATCAGAATCATTTAAAGCTTTAATGATGAATGAAACATTTAGAGGGATAATTTTTTGTATACAATGGATACTAGTTGTAAGTGTTTGTTTAAAAGTTCTTTTGATTGATAAACATGTATTTAGAATTAAGGATTATCGTGAAACCTTAAGATTTGGAGTAATACTTATTTCACTATTATTACAAATGATGCCAATTTATATACCACAACTCCTAGCTGAAGGTTTTGGATTATTCTTATTTGATAAATTCAGTCCATTACATATTGTTTGGATATGCTATTTAGTTGGAAAAATTGTTGTATTATGGTTAATATTTAGAAATAAAAGTGCTGAAGACAAATACCTTTTATGTGTAGTATTAGCACTTGCGGTAATGTTCCAATATAATTCAATGTTTTCATTAACCATAAACATTAAACGTTTACCACTACAACTATGTAATTTAGCATCGTACTTAATGCTTGCTGCCTTAATTACGAAAAATCGTTTCATTTTTAACTTTAATTTTTTAGTTAATATGGTAGGAGCGTCAATCGCATTACTCGTTCCTGATGTCAATGGTCGTAATATTTTTGAAGTTTGGAATCTTCATTTTATTTATGAGCATACCAATGTTGTAGTAGTACCAATTCTTGCACTTTTACTTGGGGTTTTCCCTAAAATTGACAAGGTATCATATCGAGATGCCGTGATTGGTTTTAGTGCTTACTTCGTAGTTATTTTAGTCTTAGGTATAATTTTTAATAACCTTGCGGTTAAATTAGATAATAATGATTTTAAAGCAAATTATTTATTTATGTTTGATCCTGAGGTCGCATGTGGAACCTTACCATTCTTAAAGGCATTTACAAATGTAACCTTAGTAGTAAAAGATGTAACAATTTATCCATTCTTGATGTTATTTGTTTATTTTGGTTACTTGTTAATTGTAAGTTTAGTATTTTTACCATTTGGTATTTTCCAATCAGTAAAAAATAAAAAGGTAAAATTAGATAATGTACCGAATTATGCGTAAAACTTGATAGGAAAATAGGGGAAAATAAAGATCAGTTTTTAGTAAACTGATTTTTTTTCATTTTAAATGAAAAATGTCACTAGTTGTGGTATACTAGATACAAGTAATTTAACAATACATAGTGAAATAAAAACTAAATTGGTGTTGGAGGACATTAAAATGTTTGAAAAAAGAAAATTATTTAAACTAAATACCTTTCAAATTATTGTTTTAGGTTTCTTCCTAGTAATTCTAGTTGGGGCATTGCTACTTATGTTACCTTTTGCTAGTAAGGAGGGGAAAGTTACACCGTTTGTTGATGCATTATTTACTTCTACATCGTGTGTTTGTGTTACCGGACTTGTCGTTCGTGATACTGGGTCATATTGGTCAATGTTTGGACATATCGTAATTATCATGTTAATCCAAATCGGAGGACTTGGTGTAATAACACTTACTATGCTATTTTTCATTGTTTTTGGTAAAAAAATATCATTAAGCAATAGAACAACTATTCAAGAGACACTTTCTTCACCTAGTCTAAGTGGAGTAATTAGAATGATAAAATTTATCGTATTTGGAACTTTTTTTATAGAATTTATTGGAGCAATTTGTCTGTTATTTCCATTTTGTCAAGAATATGGAATAAAAGGAATTGGATTCGCAATATTTCATTCTATTTCCGCTTTTTGTAATGCTGGTTTTGACCTTCTTGGTGATACGAGTAATTTGTATCCTTCATTAACGAACGTTAGTGATAATATCATTATTAATGTTATTATAATGCTTTTGATAATAATTGGTGGGCTAGGTTTTTTTACATGGCATGATATAAAACAAAAAAAATTTAATTTTAGAAAATATAGTATGCAAAGTAAAGTCATAATTATTACAAGCATATGTTTAATTATATTTCCTGCAATATATTATTTTTTCTTTGAGTATGCAGATTGTAAAATTAAAGAAAGAATCCTGGCGTCACTATTTCAATCAGTTACTGCTCGTACAGCTGGTTTTAATACAAAAGATTTAACAGAAATGTCAGATGGCGGACAAGCGATAATGATTGGTTTAATGTTGATAGGAGGTGCTCCAGGATCCACAGCTGGAGGAATGAAAGTAACTACATTTGTTGTGGTTTTTGCAAATGCTTTTTCTGTGTTCAATCAAAATAATGATGTAACTTTTTTTAGAAGAAGAATTGATAATCAAACTATTCGCAATGCTTGCACTATCTTAGTCATTTATCTTGTGCTTTTTTTAGGATGTGGTATTGTGATTCATATGTTAGATGGTATACCACTATCTTATGCTCTTTTTGAAACCGCATCGGCAATTGGTACTGTTGGATTATCGTTAGGAGTTACGCCAAATTTATGCATAGTATCGCATATAATTTTGATTGTTTTAATGTTCTTTGGCCGGGTAGGAGCTTTAACTTTTATTTTTGCTTCAACATATAAAAATAATAATAGTAACAATTTATATAGGTTGCCACAAGAAAAAATAGCGATTGGATAGGAGGATGAATTATATGAAATCAATATTATTAATAGGAGCAGGAAGATTTGGAAAAAATATTGCGGTGCAATTACAAAAAATGGGACATGAAGTAATGCTTGTTGATAGATGTGAAGATAAGGTAAATGAATGCTTGCCATATGTTACTAATGCATTAATTGGAGAAACAACTAATGAATTATTTTTAAAGACCCTTGGAATTAGAAATTTTGATGTTTGCATAGTGACAATTGGTAATGATTTTCAAAGCTCAGTTGAAACAACAGCTCTTTTAAAGGAATTAGGCGCGAAAAAAGTAGTATCAAGAGCCGAACGAGATTTACAAGAAAAAATACTGTTACGTAATGGAGCCGATGAAGTAATTTACCCTGAAAAGCAGGTTGCTATGTGGACGGCTATTCGTTATGGTTCTAATTATATTTTAGATTATACGGAACTTGATAACGAACATGCGATATATGAAGTTGAGGTTCCTAACAATTGGCAAGGGAAAACAATTGGTGAAATTGATGTGCGTAAAAAATACCAAATTAGTATTGTAGCTATTAAAACTAATGATAAATTAAATGCATTAATTACACCTAATATTGAGTTAACTCAAAATATGCGGTTGTTCATTATTGGTGAAAATAAAAGTATTCATAAAATATTTTAAATAGACAAATTGAAGAAGTCTGTCTTGATAACAACTTTTGACTTGCAAAAAAGATTGAAATTTAGTATAATAATAAAGCATAGCGAAAATTTAAAGGTGGTGAGATAATGACAATATTAGAAAAGATTAACGAAACTGAACAAAAGGCTGAGACAATTAAACTTGAAGCTAAACAGGAAGTCAGTGAAATGCTTGAAAAAGTTAACAAAGATAATCTTTTAAAAACTGAAGAAATGATGAATGATGCGAAAAAACAAGTTCAAAAAATGTATGAAGAAAATGATATTATTATCAAAGAATTAGTAGATGCTTCAGTTAAAGAAAGTGATAAAATTAATATAAATAATCAAAATCTTGCAAAAATCCACCTTAATGAAACGGTTGATTTCATTATGAAGAAGGTGATAGACTCATGATTGTAAAAATGAAAAAAGCTAAGATTGTTATTTTAAAAGATGATTATGAGAAAGTCATTAAGTCACTTCAAAAATATGGTGTAATTATGATAATCAATAAAGAAAATGGAGAATCAACTAACTCGGCACATCTAAATGGAGCATTACATGATAAAGTTGAAGAAACCATTAAGTTTGCGGGAAAATACCAAAAGAAAAAAGGCTTATTTGGAGATTATCAAACGATTGATTATAAAGATTTTACGAATGTATCACAAAAGACTATTGATGAAGTTAGTGAAATTGAAAATTATCAAAATAATCTTAGTGAATTAAAACAACAAATTAAAGAAATTATTGATGAAATTGAATCATTAATGATTTGGAATGAACTTGATATGATTCCAAATCAAATTAAAAACACTAAAAATGCAATTTTTCATATTGGAACTATGCCAACTAGGTATGTTGAGAAATTTAAACAAGATGATGAAATTGCTAGTTTTGAAAGTATTATTCTTCCATCATATAAAAATATAAGCGGTGTAATTGTAGTTTGTTATATTGATGATGAAAAACAACTAAAAGATGCATTAAGTCGTTATGAATTTAATGATTATAAATTACCAGTTCTTGATGTTACTATTAAAACTTATATTGAAACATTAAAAAAGAAAATTGAAAGCAAAGAAAAAGAGTGTGAAGACATCATAGAAAAACTAAAAACTCTTTCAGGTAATATTGAAGAATTTAAAGTTTTGAGTGATCAGATTTTAACTCAAGATGCAATAGACAATGTTAAATATGAAAAAACAATTGAAACAATCGTGATTGAAGGTTGGGTTAGAATAGATACTTTAGAAGAAGTAGAAAAAGCAGTAAAAGAACAAACAGAATACTACGATATTGAGTTTAGTGATCCAACTGATGATGAAGTTGTACCAACATATACTAAAAATAAAAAGTTTGTTAGTCAATTTGAAACAATCACGGATATGTTTTCTAAGCCTAATAGTAAAGAGTTAGACCCTAACCCCGTTATGTCAGTATGGTACTGGTTCTTATTTGGAATGATGATGGGTGATGCAGGATATGGTATCATGATGATAGTATTTTGCTTAATTCTTAAAAAACTAATGAAACCAAAAGGAAATACTCTAAAACTAATGAATATTATCATGTATTCAGGTGTTCCTACAATCTTTTGGGGAATTATGTTTGGTAGTTACTTTGGTTTTAATCCACAAACTGATTTAGGACTAAATATCTGGTATTGGTTTAATCCAATGGAAGACCCAATCAAAATGCTACTAGTATCAGTTGCGATTGGCGCACTACATTTAATTACCGGACTTGTGGTGAAAATGATTGAAAACATTAAAGACGGAAATATCATTGATATGCTTGCGAAAAACGTAAGTTGGATCTTAATTCTTTTAGGAATAGGTGCATATTTCTTAAATAGTATGGTAGGCATCGTAATGGTAGGTATAGGAGTTTTACTAATTATCCTTTTTGCTGGTCATACTAAAAAATCAATTCTTGGAAAAGCCCTTGGAGGAATTCTAGGCTTATACGATGTGACATCTTATATGGGAGATTTACTATCATATTCAAGAATAATGGCTCTTGCGATGTCAAGTGCTGCGGTTGCGGTAGTAATGAACACACTAGCCCAGATGGTTGGTGGTAGTGTTGTTGGCATGATTTTCGCAGCGATTATCTTCTTAGTAGGCCATGTATTTAACTTAGTTTTAGGATTATTATCAGCCTATGTACATGATAGTAGGCTTCAATATATTGAGTTTTATGGCAAATTCTATGAAGGTGGCGGGGTTGACTTTAAACCGTTATCAATTGAAACTAAATATATAAAAGAAATAAAAGAAGAATAGGAGAAGAAAAAAATGACAAATGGAACAATTATTGCTCTTATAGGAGCAGCACTCGGAACAATTTTACCTGGTATTGGTTCAATATTAGGTGTACAAATGTGTGGTAAAGCCGCAGCTGGTGTTACATCAGAAAAACCTGAATTATTCGGTAAATTATTAGTACTTCAAATTTTACCTGGTACTCAAGGGTTATACGGATTCTTAACAACTTTCTTATTTATGATTCAAGTTGGATTATTAGGTGGAGACGCCGCTACAGCATTTGCTTTAACAACAACTCAAGGTTGGGCATATTTCGCAGTATTTATGCCAATCGCTATTAATGGCTTAATTTCAGCAATATTCCAAGGTAAAGTTGCGACATCTGGTATTATGATGACAGCAAAACAACCTGAAGCATCAGGTAAAGGTATTACTATGGCAGTACTTGTTGAAACTTACGCTATCCTTTCCCTAATTGTAAGTATAATGCTAATTTTCGCATTAAAATAGGTGAATAACGTGAGTAATAGTTCAGTATATGATAAAATAATTGCCAATGCTTTAGATGAAGCATCAAGAATCAAAGAAGAAGGCAACATTAAAGCAAGTAATATAACTGAACAAGTTATGAATGAAACAAATGAAAAAATTAAACAAGTAATTAGTGATGCAAAGTTAAAATGTGATGATGCGATAAAAACCAAAAAAGCAGAGCTTGAACAAGCTAAAAAACAAAACGTTTTAGCAAGTCAAAAAGCTATCATCAGTAATACATTTAATGAAGTGTTAAATCGACTTTGTATAATGAATAATGAGGACTTAGTTAGGTTTGTAACAACTAGTTTAAAGAAAGTAAAACTTGAAGGTTATGAAGAAATCATAGTAAATGAAAATGATTATGTAAAATATCAACAATTGTTTTCAAGTAAACATGATAACAGGTTAGATAAATTATTAGATAATAAATATAATCTAATTCTTAGTACTACTAAAGCAAATATTAAAGGCGGCTTTATTATTGCTAGTAAATACTACGACATCGACAATTCATATGAAGTTTTATTAGATGAATTAAAAACAAAATTAGAACCTGAGATTGCGGGAAAGTTGTTTAGTAAAGGAGAATAATATGAATTATCCTTATGCTAACGGAACGATAAAAGCTTTAGAAACCAAAGTTCTTGATCGAAATAAATTACTTGTACTTGCCAAATATGACAAGACAGAATTTGTGAAAGTATTACTTGCCATGAATTATGGAAGTGAAGGCACAACTTTAGAAGAAGTGATTGCCTCCGAAAAACAAAGAGTAAGAACTCTAATTGATAGTATCACACCAAGTAAAGAAGATACCAATCTTTTCTACTTAGTAAACGATGCTCAAAATTTAAAACTAATATACAAAATAAAAAAATATGATTTAAATCGATTAGATTTAATTGATGATAATGGTACAATTAAAAAAGAAGATTTAATTGATGCGGTAATCAATCATCAGTTTAATAATCTAACTAAAAGCGAAAAAGAATTAATTAAGATTTTAGATGAAAAGGTAGAAGCAACAAATAATCCTAAAATATTAAGTGCAATAATTGATAATACTATTTATAATTATGCATTAAAGAAAACTAAAAATCATATTTTAAGAAAATACCTTACCCTTAAGGTTGATATAACAAACATTATTTCCATGATGAGATCAAAAAACTTAAATTGGGATTATCCTGAATATGAAAGTATGATTATTGATGGTGGTATTGTTACAAAAGATAAACTAAAAACCATATATGGATTAGATAGTGAAAATAGACTAAAAGCACTAGAACCATATTATGAAGGACGTTTAGCAAAAACATTAAAAGAAGTTGAAAGTATCGCAAATATTGAAATCTTATTTGACCGTTTCATTATTAGTGAAATGGCTAAATATAAAGATGATCCATTTACAATTGGTCCAATGATTTACTACTATTTGTTAAAACTTTCAGAAGCACAAAATATTAGACTAATATATTCTAATACAAACATTGAATTAAAAAATTTAATCTAGAAAGTAGGTGAAGAGGATGAGTGAAAATGTGACCCTCGCCGCAATAGGAAATGATGAATCTATAACTATTTATAACGCAGTAGGTTTTAAAACATACTTTTCAAATAATGTTGAAGACATTGATAAAGAAATTTTTAAACTTTATAAAGCTGGTTGTAAAATTATTTTTGTTACAGAACAAGTATATGAAAATATTACAGAAACTAGAGAAAAGTATAGTCAAATGACTTATCCTATTATCTTACCACTTCCCCTAGATAATGTTAATAGTGGAATTGGCATGAAAAAAGTAAGAGAAAATGTTGAAAAAGCTATTGGCATTGATATATTTTAGAAAGGGGTAAAATATGACAGAATTAGAAAACCAACAAATTGGTATCATCTCCAAGGTAGCAGGCCCACTAGTTATTGCGAAAGGCATGAAAGATGTCCAAATGTTTGACGTTGTTAAGGTTAGTAATAAAAAACTAATTGGGGAAATAATTGAATTAAGGGGAGACGTTGCCTCTATTCAAGTATATGAAGAAACAGCAGGTCTTGGCCCAGGTGAACCGGTTTATTTTACAAATGAACCACTATCTGTTGAACTTGGTCCCGGTTTAATTGAAGGTATTTATGACGGAATTGAGCGTCCCTTAAAAGTGATCAGCGATGCTTATGGTGATCGTATTCCCCTTGGTGTTGATGTTCCTAAACTAAATCGTGAAAAAGTATGGGAGTTCAAACCAATTTTAAAAGTTGGTGATCAAGTAAATAGTGGTGATACACTAGGAACAGTTCAAGAAACAAGTGTTGTTTTACATAAAATAATGGTACCCAATGGCATTAGTGGAAGTATTACTTGGATTCATCAAGGTGATGCGAGAATCACTGATGTAATTGTGAAAATCCAAACTAAAACAGGTGAAATTAAAGAATTAAATATGATTCAAAAATGGCCAGTTCGAAAAGGGCGTCCATATAAGAAAAAAATGGCACCAACGGCTCCCCTTATTACCGGACAAAGGGTAATTGACACATTCTTTCCAATCGCCCTTGGTGGGATTGCGGCGATACCTGGACCTTTCGGTAGTGGTAAAACCGTTGTTCAACATCAACTTGCAAAATGGGCAAATGCTGATATTATCGTTTATGTAGGTTGCGGTGAACGTGGTAATGAGATGACCGATGTACTACAAGAATTCCCTGAATTAAAAGACCCTAAAACTGGTGAAAGTCTAATGAAAAGAACGGTTTTAATCGCAAACACTTCTAATATGCCGGTTGCGGCTCGTGAGGCTTCAATTTATACAGGTATTACGATTGCGGAATATTACCGTGATATGGGATATAACGTTGCGATAATGGCCGATTCAACATCTAGATGGGCCGAAGCATTACGTGAAATGTCAGGTCGTTTAGAGGAAATGCCAGGTGAAGAAGGATATCCAGCATATCTTTCAAGTAGACTTGCCGAGTTCTATGAAAGAGCTGGTCTTGTTAAATGCTTAGGTAGTGATAATTCTGAAGGTTCTATCACCGCAATAGGGGCGGTATCTCCTCCAGGAGGCGATACTTCAGAACCAGTATCACAAGCAACTTTGCGTATCGTTAAAGTATTCTGGGGCTTAAGTGCTCAACTTGCATATCGTCGTCACTTCCCAGCTATTGACTGGCTAAAGAGTTATTCATTATATGATATTAACAAATATTTTAATGAACATCTAAATCAAGACTGGAGTAAACAAGTAAGTAAAGCGATGGGACTTTTACAAGAAGAATCAAAACTAGAAGAAATTGTTCGACTAGTTGGTGTAGATTCACTAGAGTATAGTGATCGTTTAACTTTAGATGCTGCCCGCAGCATTCGTGAAGACTATTTACATCAAATCGCCTTCCATGAAATTGATACATACACTTCTTTAAAGAAACAATTTGGGATGCTAAAAGCTATTCTTAAATGGTATGAAGAAGGAGTTAATGCCTTAAAGAACAATGTTTCATACTTTAAAATTATCAAGATGAATGCTCTTGTATCAATTGGTAGAATGAAATATATTCCTGAAGCTGAATTCGATGAAAAGATTCAAGCCTTATATCATGAAATTGATAATGAATATGATGAATTAATGAAAGGAGAACAATTTTAATGCCTAAAGAATATAAGACAATTAGGGAAGTTGTTGGACCTTTAATGTTAGTTGATCATGTTGAAGGTGTTAAATATGATGAACTTGTCCAAATAAGACAAGCAAATGGTGAAATCCGTTATGGTAAAGTTCTTGAAATTAATGAAGATAAAGCTTTAGTTCAACTATATAGTAGTTCACAAGGCTTAAAAATTAGCACAGCCAAAGCGATGTTTTTAGGTCATGGTATTGAACTAAAAGTTTCTCCAGATATCGTAGGACGAGTATTTGATGGAATGGGTCACCCTATTGATGGAGGTGATGAATTAATTCCAACCTCATCATTAGATATTAATGGTACACCATTAAATCCCGTAGCTCGTGATTATCCATCTGAGTTCATTCAAACTGGTATTAGTGCAATTGATGGATTAAATACCCTTGTTCGTGGTCAAAAACTTCCAATCTTCTCAGGTTCAGGATTACCTCATTCTAAACTTGCCGTTCAAATCGCAAGACAAGCAAGAGTAAGAGGAACCGATGATGACTTTGCGGTTGTATTTGCGGCGGTTGGTATTACATTTGAAGAAGCTAATTTCTTTATTGAAGACTTCAAAAAATCAGGTGCCATTGAAAGATCCGTGTTATTTATGAATCTTGCCAATGACCCCGCTATTGAAAGAATCGCAACACCACGTATGGCCATAACTTGTGCTGAGTATTTAGCCTATGAACTTGGTATGCATGTTCTAGTAATCATTACTGATATTACCAATTATGCCGAAGCATTACGTGAAGTATCTGCTGCTCGTAAAGAAGTTCCTGGTAGACGTGGTTATCCAGGTTACATGTATACTGACCTTGCTTCACTTTATGAAAGAGCTGGTCGAATCCATGGTAAAAAAGGTTCAATTACTCAAATTCCAATCCTTACAATGCCAGAGGATGACAAAACTCATCCAATTCCTGACTTAACTGGCTACATTACAGAAGGACAAATTATTCTATCTAGAGACTTATATCGTAAAGGTATAGTTCCACCAATTGATGTTTTACCTTCACTTAGTAGATTAAAAGATAAAGGTATTGGTAAAGGTAAGACTAGAGAAGATCATTCTCAAACGATGAACCAATTATTTTCAGCTTATGCAAGAGGTAAAGAAGCTAAAGAATTATCAGTTATTTTGGGTGATGCAGCATTATCAGATGTTGATAAACTATATGCGAAATTTGCTGATGAATTTGAAAAAGAATATGTTTCTCAAGGAAATGAGACAAACCGTTCAATTGAAGAAACTCTTGACCTTGGGTGGAAACTATTAAAGATTTTACCAAAGACTGAACTTAAGCGTATTAGTCTTGAATACATTGATAAATACTTACCAAAAGATGAGGAATAACCTATGGCACAGACGACAATAAATCCAACAAGAATGGAGTTAATGCGTCTAAAAAGAGAACTTTCCACCGCAACAAAAGGTCATAAATTACTAAAAGATAAACAGGATGAAATGGTTAGACAGTTTATGAATCTAATTAAACAAAACCGTGAATTAAGAGAAACTGTTGAATCAGAACTTGCTCTTATAGCTGGTACCTTTGGTTCAGCTCGCCTTAAAATGAGCTATGCTGGATTGATGGAAGCCTTTCTTGTTCCTTCACAAAACTTAAAACTTGATATTTCTGACAAAACAATAATGAACATTAAAGTTCCAAGTCTAAAAGTAGAATCATCTGATAGTACTGACATAACATACAGTTTTGCCTTTACACCATGTGAACTTGATGAATCTGTCTTAAGACTTTCAACTTTAGTAGATAAAATGGTAAAACTTGCGGAAATTGAAAAAAGCTGTGATATGCTTGCGGTTGAAATTGAAAAAACAAGAAGACGTGTTAATGCTATTGAATATGTGTTAATTCCTAACTTAGAAGAAAATATTCATTTCATTACAATGAAACTAGAAGATAATGAAAGAAGTAACATTATTCGTCTAATGAAGAGTAAAGAAATAATATTGAAAAAACAACTAAACTAAAATAGTATGTGTAAAACGCTAATAGAAGAGATTCTATTAACGTTTTTTAATTTTGAAAATATTGCTCACTCAAAGTAAGAAATATTGCTCACTAAAAATTATAAAAATTGCTCACTCAAAACAAGAAATATTGCTCACTTGACTTGACAAAAAAATATATTTAATTATAATATACATATAAGGGAGGCTTAATATGAGTGTAATTAAAAATGAAAGTGATTATAAAAAGCGAATTATCGATAAAACGATAGATAAATATATGCAAGTCAGTGGTGCTATATGTATTGAAGGACCAAAGTGGTGTGGAAAAACTTGGACATCAGCATTTCATGCAAATAGTGAATTTTTAGTTGGTGATCCTACTAATAATTTTTCTAATCGTCAACTAGCTGAATTAAATCCTTTATTAATTTTACAAGGTGATACCCCAAGATTGATAGATGAATGGCAAGAAGTACCTTCGATTTGGGATGCGACAAGAGCAGAAGTTGATAAAAGACATGCAAAAGGACAAATCATTTTGACTGGTTCTTCAACGCCTAAAACTAAAGGAATTATGCATAGTGGTTCGGGTAGAATTGTTAAATTAAGAATGAACACAATGTCATTATTTGAATCAGGTGATTCATCAGGCAAAATAAGTCTAGAACAATTATGTAATGGTACACTTCAAGAACAAATGTTAGATGAAACATCTCTATGTGATTTGGCTTATTATATCGTTCGTGGTGGTTGGCCTGAAAATATTTCTACGACTAAAGATAATGCACACTTAATGCCAAGATCTTATATGGAAACAATTATTGAGGAAGATTTAAATAGATTTGATAACGAAATAGAGTATGATAGACATAAAATGAGACTATTATTAAAATCTCTTGCAAGAAATGAATCAACAACAGTATCTGATATGTCATTACTTAATGATATTATTGAACAAGATAATGAATCAATGAGCAGAAATACTATCAAAAAATATTTAGATGCGTTTGAACGTTTATTCTTATTAAATAATCAAAAACCATTTTCGCCTAACCTTCGTTCTTCATTACGCGTTAAACAACAAGAAAAACGTCACTTTAGTGATCCTGCTATGGCATGTGCCTTATTAAATATTACAGCTGATAAACTATTAAGTGACTTGAATACATTTGGTTTTATGTTTGAATCATTAGTAGAAAGAGATTTAGCCATATATGCTCAAGCCTTTGGTGGTATTCTTTATCATTATCAAGATTATAAAAACAATGAAATAGATGCTGTAATTGAATTAGAGGATGGAGAATGGTGTGCATTTGAAATAAAAATTGGAGCGAAAAAAATTGATGAAGGTGCGAAAAACCTAATCAAAACTCGTAATAGTATTATTGAAAATGGTGGTAAAGCCCCTAAAATTCTGTGTGTTATCTGTGGTTTAGCTAATGCCGCATACGTTCGTTCAGATGGTGTATTTGTTGTCCCAATTACGGCTTTAAAAAATTAATGTTTGCATAATTTAATTATTTAGACAAAACACTTTAAATGTATAATAATACGACAACTCCACAATTTTGTAGTCATGTAAGTGCTAGACATAAAGAACAAAATATGGTATAATACTTATGTAATAAATAAACATTCGTTCAACGAAAGGAGAAACAAAATGAAAAAGATTAGAGTGTTAAGTATTTTCTTGCTGGCTATTTGTTTATCACTTGTTTTTGCAGGATGTAAAGAAACAAGTAAATATGACATTAAAGAAGTAAAAAACGCTAAAAATGTCGTTATTAACAAAAAAGAAACTAAAGTTAGTTTTGATGTAGATAATATTGTTAGTGAATTTAATCCTTCTAATATTGTTATATCAAAAGCTAAAGCTATTGTTTACACAGATAAAGATTGCTCTAAAGAAGCAGAAGTACCACTAAAACTTGTAGAAGGGAAAAACAAATTTTATTTTAGAGTAATTTTAGATAAGGGTAATAAACTTTTAAAGAAAACCGTGTGGGAATTAAACATTAATAGATTAAAAAAAGTTGAAGGTATAGAATATGAATTATACTCATTTGAAAAACTATATAATGTTGGTGATTCCTTTAAAGGTGGAAGAATCAAAAAAACTGTAAATGGTAATGAAACTTACATTGAAATTACTGAGGATATGGTAACTGGATTTACCACTTCAAAAGAAGGTAAATATCAAGTAATAATTAAATATGAAGGTCAAACTTTTAATATTGAAATCACAGTTTATCCAAAAGGCCAATTATTAATTCCTGATTATCCTGTAATTACACCAAGTGAATTAAATGTTGATGATATTTATCGTGAATTAGCTATTATGATAGTAAAGATTGATAATGGTGAAGTTAGTGATGATAAATTAGAAGACTTGATAAAGGAAGTCTTAAAAGATAGTGATTTAGAAAATTATTGCTTTGTTTTAAGTAGAGCCTTTAAAGGAGCAGGCCTTACAAAAACTCAAGTAGAACAAGTAATTAATCATGTTTTAAAGTGCTTTGATGGATATGATCCGGAAAATTCTAATTTTATCGATGCAATAGTTGATATGATATCAAGAATTATAAGTGTATTTTATGATGTTGATACAATTATTTCAGAAGAACAAATAGGTCAAATCATATTTACCGCATATAAAAACAATCAACAATGGTATTTAAGACTTCAACCTATCATTGAATCATTAAAAGAAAATCCTAAATATGAAGCAATGATAAAAACAATTCAAGATACTGATCAAGTTCTAATGAGCCGTAATGAAATTATGTATATTGGTATTGCTGGATATCAAGAATTAAAAGAAATCAGTAAAGTTATTAAAAATGATATGGCCACAATTACAGGTGTAATTGAAATAGTTAATAATTACATGGAAAGCGGTACCCTTGAAATTAATGAAGAATTCATCACAAGCCTTAATAAAGTAGGCGAAATCATTGATGGTTTATTCCAAAAAGTAGGTAAGAATACTTTAAATACGTGTTTAACAATTGTATCTACTATGTTAGGAAAAGGCTTTGGTGATGTTCAAGAATACTTTGAAAAACTTAATATTATTGAAATAGTTAGAAATATTGATCCAGCTGTTAAAATTGTAACTAATTATTTAAAAAATATTAAACTAGAAGATAAAGATGATATCGAGGAAACATTAAATGCTATAATGTTAATCACTGATCTTGATAATTCATCACTTACAAATGAAACTAAAACAGTTTTAGGGCACAGCTTAGTTGTTGTCTCTAAAATACTAAGTACTGAAATTAGTAAACTATCAACAGCTGAAAAATTACAATTAAATAATTTACTTAATATTCTTTGTGAAAATGATGGTAATAACATTTCTTCAACTGCAGTTTTCACATTAATTACTAAACTTGCAAATGTTGATTTAAGTAAAACCACAGATGAAGATTTAATATCATATGTAGATGAACTTCAAGGTATTATGAAACCTACCCAAAAACTTGGATACAATTTAGAAGACGAAATAATTGTAAAACAAAATACCACAAAAGAAGAATTTGTTGAACAATTTAAGGATATTATTAAACTTTATAAGTATACACTTAACACAAACGGCGAATACGATTCACAAGATATTGAGTTAACAGCTAATTTACTTACAATTTTTGATACTTCAATGGTTGGTGCGAAATTACTTGAAGTTACTATTGATAATATGACAATGAGTATTGCTTATTTTGTTGAAGGCGTAGAACACGATTATGTAATATCACCAGGTGAACTAAATTTAATAACAGATTTGTTTGTTTATGACCTTAATAATAATGTTTATCCAAATAGATGGTTCAATTACACTGTAACTATTGTTGATATGCTTACAGGTTATGCATACTCAGTTGAACTTGATACTGCTAAATTAAAAATTGAAAATCCTGATATTTCAACAGTAGGTATAAAAATGGGTATCCTAACTATGGATTTAGATGAATATGGAATCTACTATTTACCAATTGAATACTACGTAATTGATTTAGAAAATCCAGTAGTTACAGACTATAAAGTAGATTTTAACGATGAACTTTTTGTAGGTAAAGATATTCCGGCGACTGGTCAAATTGCGGTTGAATATAATTACCGTATTAACGTAGAAACCCTAGAAGAAACTGGTAAACTTGTTTGGCAATATAATTATTCTCAATACTTATCATTTGATGAAACAAACATTACGGGGCTTGATAAAAATAAAGAAGGAACACAAAATGTTACAATTACAGTGAATGGCTATAACTTTGAGACTGAAATTTATGTACATCCGTTAAGTGATGCCAAAAAAATTAAGAGTGTTGCGTTTTCAATGCCATATAACTATGCAGAAAACAAAGATTTTAAAGACCAACTTATCATATATATTGTTTGTGTAGATGATGAATATAGTATCCAGTCTTTAACTTATAAAAATGCTTTAGAAAAAATTAAAGAATATGATCTTCCTTTTGAAATCACTTTTGAACCGCTTGGAGAAGTTAAATTAGGTAGTAATACTTTTAAACTTATGGTTCGTGATACCCTACATAATGAAACATTTACATTTGAGGATACTGTAAATATTATTGAAAAAGAAAAATTTCTTGCTTTATCTAATATACACGTTACGCTTAGTGAATATAATTTACTATTAACTGATGAAACTGATGATGATATTCTTAGATTAATCACTAGAATTACCTTTTACGGCTCATATTATTCTGGCTATCTAGTAGATGATGAAGCCTATAAATGGGCAAAGGAAAATATTGAAGTAGTTAGAAATGTTGCTGAAAATATGATTATTTTTAGATCACATGGTACAGAATATACTATTTATAATGTTTTCTTCGGCTTAAGTATCTATAATTCAACGCTTGAATTTTACAATAATGATGCTGCACTTCCCGAATTTGTAAATGATTTTAGTGATGAAGATCTTTTCAATGGTATTGTTGCTAATATTAGATTTAATAATAATCTAATCGTTAATTCTAACTCAATAAATATGTATCAAAAATATCATAGTTATATTGACATCGTTAGAGAAGACGATCAAATTGTATTTAGTATTGGGGGAGAACAAGTTAAGACATTCACAATACTTAAGAGTAGTGATTACACTGTTTATTTTAATTACACTTTAAAAAGTGATGCACGTTTAAATATTGATGATTTAAATGGTACAATTATTAATCAATTAATTACAGTTAATTTTAGAGCTGAAACAAGTTCAACGATTATTAATTTATATCTTGATAATAAAGCTATTACTGATAGTGTTCTTAACTACATAACCTTTGAGAATGTTCCTACTGAAGTTGGTGAACACCCACTACAAATTAGTTTTAAAGGTGTATCAGCAACGAAGATGGCAACATGGTATTCAAATGCAACAGCAAAAAATGTGTTAGATTTAGAACTTTTCATAAGTGGCGTGCTTTACAAGGATACTAAAAAACTTGATGATTTAATTAATTATATGCATTTATTAGTGGTAAATTATAATGATGGTACTTCAAAACAATTAACAAAAGCTGAATGTCGTGATTTCTTAACTAAAGAATGTACTGTAACGATTACCGATGATGAAGTTAAAATCGTCCATAATGCTTCAGGAATTGAAAAAGTTTATAGCAATACTTCAGATATTAAGTGGTATGAAATAAGTACAGTTACAGTTTCTGATAAGACTTCAATTTCTGTTATTAGGACTACTGAAAATGGTGTTTATAAATATCGATATCAGGTATACTTTTACTTTTCTACCCCTGATCAAACTGATGTAAGTTTTATCGCAACAGGTGATGCTGGAAAGTATATGGCTATTGAACTTTTTGAATTAGAATATGATGAAACTGCAGGCCAACAAACTTTTACGTATGTTGTAAATGGTAATACTATTAAAGGCAAAGTAGATCAATAGTAAAAAAATAAACAAAATGTCATAAATATAAACTAAAATAGGTGTTAGGAATAAAATCTTAACACCTTTTAGCATAGAAAAAAGTTCACTTGATGAAAAGTGAACTTTTTTGTTATTCAGTGATAATTTTTAAAATATCTAAAACTACTTTGACCATTTTTTCCATGTCTGTAACACTAACATATTCGTATTTTCCATGATAGTTTTCACCACCTGTACCAAGGTTTGGAGTTAGAATACCTTTAAAGCTGAGTCTAGCTCCATCGGTACCGCCTCTAATAGGTTCAATGAAAGGCTCAATGTTATTACGTTTTAATCCTTTTATAGCGTATTCAATTATTTCTGGATGTTTTAATACAACTTCTTTCATATTGTAGTAACTATCCTTGATATCTGCATTTACGGTACCTTGACCATATTTTTTATTCATAAATTCGGTGATTGAATTGAATAAATCAATTTGTTTTCTAAATTTATTCATATCATGGTTTCTAATAATATAATGTAATTTAGTTTCTTCAACTGAACCCTCAATATTGTTTAAATGGTTGAAACCCTCATAATTTTCGGTTGTGGCAGGCACCATATATGCTGGTAACATTTCATGAAATTCCATCGCAAGATGAATACTATTGACCATTTTGCCTTTTGCACTACCAGGATGAATGGCTTTGCCCTTTAGTGTAATAGTTGCGCTTGCAGCATTAAAGTTTTCAAAACTTAAAGTATTGATGTCTCCACCATCTAGAGTGTACGCCATTTGGCAATTATGTTTTTGATAATAATCAAAATTAAAACTATTAGTTCCCATTCCAACTTCTTCATCAGGAGTAAATGTAATTATTACATTTGGGTGAGGAGAAGTGGTGGTAGTTAATGTTTTAACAACTTCCATTATTATCGCAACACCAGCCTTATCATCAGCACCAAGTAAAGTTGTTCCATCTGTAGTCACAAGGGTGTGATGAAGCTTTTTACTTAAAAAAGGAAATTCAGTTGGTGAAAGAATAATATTTAGTTCTTTATTAAGAACAATATCTTTACCATCATAATCTTCAATAACTTGTGGTTTAACGTTTTTGCCGGTTAGTTCAGTTGCGGTGTCCATATGAGCGATTAAACCAATTGTTTTAGTAGATTCAGTGTTACATGGAATAAATCCATAAACATAACAAGTATCATCAATAAATGCATTCTTAACACCAAGTTCATGTAATTGTTTTACTAATAAATTACCTAAATCAAATTGTTTTTTAGTAGTGGGATTAACACTTACATTTTCATCAGATTGGGTGTCAATCTTAACATATGTTAAAAAGTTTTCTAAAATAGACATAATTATATCCTCCAATGATATTATACCATTATTAAAACTTTAATGCAATATTATTGACATTTATACCTAAAACTAATATAATTAATAGTGTTAATAGTTAACAGTATTAACAAAAGTGAGGGTATATGAATAATAAACAGGTAATGTTAAAAGAAATGATAATAGAGCTCTATCACACTATTTCAAATACAAAAATTGATGAATTTTTAGTGGGCGAATGTGCGGTTTTAATGTATTTGTATCATAAAGAAGATGGCGAATACCCATCTAAATTAAGCACTTTTCTAGATGTATCAAGAGCTCGTATAACTAGTGTTATAAATGTATTAAAAAATAAAGGATATGTGAAAATTAAAAATGAAGAAGAAGATCGCCGAAAAGTAAAAGTTTTTATAACTAGTGAAGGTAGAGAATATTTAGAATATAAACGCCAAATGTTTGATAAAATGTTTGATGACTTACTTTCGGTAATAGATGATGATAGAATTGATACAGTAATACATAGTATCAACTATTTGACAAAATTATTCGGAAATATGGAGGAGGTAATTAATGATGATGAACAAAATTAAAGTCGTTAGCGATGGTTCATGTGATTTAAGTAGGGAAGAAATAAAAAAATTAGATGTGGAAATTGTTCCATTTTATGTGTCTTTTGAAGAGGGAGTATATCAAAAAGAAGGTGTAGAACTTGATGTTAGAGATTTCTATCAAAAAATGGTAGATCATCCTAATGTTTATCCAAAAACATCACTTCCAACAATTGATGATTATGTTAAGGTTTTTGAAAAGTATTTAAATGTAGGAATGGACATCATTTGTATTTGTATAACCACTAAATTTAGTGGATCTTATAATTCAGCTAATTCAGCCAAACAGTTATGTTTAGAGAAATATCCTAATGCGAAAATCGAAGTAATTGATGCGATGGTAAATACCTGCCTTCAAGGTTTACTCGTAAAAGAAGTATGTAGGATGCGTGATAATGGCTTAACCTTAGAAGAAATGACAAAAGAGGCTAACTACATTAAAACTACCGCTAGAATCTTTTTTACAGTAGGTAGCTTAGATTATTTACGCCATGGTGGTAGAATTGGAAAACTTTTAGGAATAGTAGGAGCGACACTTAGAATTAAACCAATCATTGTATTAAAAGAAGGTGAAATATTTAGTTGTGGTCTTTCGCTATCACGTAAAAAGTCAATAATTAAACTACTTGAACTAACTAAAAAGCATTTTACCGAAAACGGGGAAAATATCGACAATTATCGCTTTATTGTGGGAGCTGGTTATGATTTAGAAGAATTACAAAACTTTTTAAATAAGGCTTCAATTACCCTAAATCGTGATGATATAGAAATAGGACAAATAGGGGCGACTATTGGTGTACATACCGGTCCATATCCGATAGGCATTGGTTTTATCAAAAAATATGATTGTTAATTAAATAAAAACATATTAGATAAGTAACATTTAATACTTAAAATCTAATATGTTTTTTCTTAATAAAGGTAACTAAAAAGTGCATAAATTGAAATATTTTGTTTGACAAATTAGATGGAAAGGTCTATAATAGTTAAGAATTACTAAAGGAGCATATTATGAACTATAAAATTATAAACCTAGAAGAATACTACCGTAAAGGAGTATTTAACCATTTCTCAAAAGATGCCAAATGCTCAATATCAATGACCTCAAGAATTAATGTAACAGAACTTTATAAAGCATCAAAAGAATCACAAACAAAATTCTATTTAAACTTTTTATATGTTTTATCTACCGCATTAAATAGAAAAGAAGATTACCGAATGATGTACAACTGGAAAACCAATGAAATTTATTGTTTTGATGAAATAAACCCAACTCAATACGTATTTCATGATGACACGAAAACCTGTACACCAGTTTATACAAAGTATTATAAAGACTATAAGGTGTTTTACGAAAATGCTCAAAAAGATATTGATGAAGCTAAAAAAACTAGAGAGTATTTATTAGATGAAGCTAATCACCCTAACTGGTTTGATGCATCATTTACGCCTTGGGTAAGTTATGACTCATTTAATGTGGAATTACCTGATGGTTATTTGTATTTTCAACCAATCATTAACTGGGGTAAATACAGATGGGAAAGCGATCAATTAATGATGCCAGTAACCGCAAGATTAAATCACGCGATAGGTGATGGCTATTTAGTTAGTCTTGTATATTTGTTAATTGAAGAAGAAATACAAAAATTAGTCGAAAAATTAAGAGGTGCTAAATGAAAATAGTGACAATAAATGGTCAAAACCATCATGGTAGTAGCTACCATATTGGTAAAGAAATAGCAAATCATTTAGAAGGAGAGATAACTGAGTTTTTTCTTCCCAAAGATTTGAATGGTTTTTGTCTAGGTTGCTATAACTGTTTAAAAGATGAAACAAAGTGTTATATGTATGAAAAAAAGAAAATAATTTGGGATGCAATGGAACAGGCTGATTTAATTATTTTTACTACTCCAAATTACTGCATGTATGCATCGGTCCCTATGAAATCATTCTTAGATTTCTCTTTTGATATGTGGATGGTGCACCGCCCTAAAGCATGGATGTTTAAAAAGAAAGTTGTTATCGTCTCAACATCAGCTGGTGCATCCAATAAAACAGCAATTAACACTATTAAGTCATCGGTCAAAGGCTGGGGTGTTTCTTACATCAAAACAATATGTAAAGCAGTTCATGCTAATAAATGGGATGTAATACCTGAAAAAGATAAAAAGGTGTTAGATAAAAAAATTAATAAAGTTGTTAAGGATTTAAAAAAGAATAAACCTGTAAAAATAAGTTTAAGTACGAAAATCTCATTTAAGTTTTTTGGTTTTCTTCACAAAAAAGATTGGGATAGCGATCCATGTGAAAAAGAGTACTGGAATGAAAACGGCTGGTTAGATAAAAATAGGCCTTGGAAATAGAGGCAATTACTTGAAAAATAGATTTATATCAATACAATGATATAGTTGGATAATGTGAAATCATCGGATGAAGGTGCACCGTAGTGCCGAGAATAGTAATAATCTCTTGTTGGAAAAGATGTCGAGTAGCTCGGTTAGGATTCTAGCCGGGCCTTTATTTTGAAATGCCTTTTTACTAAATTAACGGTTTAATGTTGTTTTATTTGAGCATTCTCTTTTATATACAGAGATGCATAATCTTGAAATATTGTTGGTAATACATATTTTTTCTAGATTACAAAGTATTGATAGTTGTTATTTCAGCAAAATGTCTTAATTAGTGAATGATTTAAGGTTTTATCTTTCACATTGTGATATAACACCTTTAAAAAGGTGGGTGATAAAGTGGGTGATATTTCAACTAATTTAGTTAATTTATATAATAATATTATTATATGTGCTTTTGTTCTTATTATAATAGTTATTTAAATATAC
>OLXY01000061.1_pt1 | contig 82621 bp, 85 predicted proteins | sample 1644221 | NCBI WGS metagenome assembly OLXY01 (sample SAMEA103958121, study PRJEB25191) | human gut metagenome | reverse complement strand
TTCAAAGGATTCCCACATATGGGGATAGGAATCCATATTATAAGTGGACATAAGTTGACTTGCATACGAACCTATTTCATCTATAAAAACAACACTCCGTTCTAAGAGTTTTTCTGTCAAAAGCAAGTGCCCTTCCGTAAGCTCGAGCGACCACTCGTTTTTGGATATCCTTACAGGAATAGAGCTATACAGCATAGGTTTAGAACGCGGAGCTTTTTTATGAAATATGTTATACCACTTAACACGCCGTCTGTTTCGCTTTAAAAGGCGAATTGCCATTTCAACCGAAAGAAAAGATTTTCCGGAACCCAAGCCGCCTGTAAACGCCAATACCGTGTCATATTTAATGCAGTATTGCTTAATTAAGAAAATTATCAGCATTACGCCAAAAACCAACAATATCCAAATCATTCAGTTACTGTACCTCCGAATATTATGAAAACAACTTTTAACAGCCACGCTATTACGTCCAAAGGATATCGTATAACAAGAAATATGTATTTTAAAACAGCCCATACGTCATTAAAAAATACTCGTACTCTCTCAAAAAAAGTTAAGTCGTCCGTTATTTCGTCATTCGAACCGTTCAAACCCTCGAAATAATCAACAGCGTCGGGAAATCTAGGAAATTCGGGCAATTCCAACAAACTTTCTAAATAGTCCCGACCGCTGAAATTAAGCTCTTCGCCGCGTGCAAGCGTTACAAGACAAATGACAAAGCATAAAACCATGAAAAGAACAAAAAGTTTTTTCATTTACGTTTGTCTCCACTCATACGGCGACACAGTGAACGGATAAATTTAAAAGGAAACCATATAAACGCATACAGAACCACAAAGGTAGCAAGTGCACAAAAACACTTATAAAAAAACTCCGTCATTACGCCGTCGTATAAGCTAAAATCCGCAAATACAGGGAGTATATATTCTATGAGTATCTCATAAATGGTCATACGCTAACCTCTTAACTTACGAATTACAAAAACAACTATTGCTATGGTTATTCCGAAAAGCACTAAACTTGCTATGTTAATACCCATAATCTCAAAATTAAATACGGACTTTATAAAGTTTACCGGAGCTTCCAAGATACTTCCCAAAAGCGTTTCAACATTACCCTGCCCCTCTATCTGACCTTCGTGAAAGCCCTGTAAATAATTTTGCTCACAATAAAATTCCATATCCTCTGTACCTTCGGCATAACCTGCATTATATCCGTCAGTCGTTCCTTGATAATATCCGGAGTTATACCCCTGCTCTAAACCTTCCGTCATACCGTCAGAAGAACCTTCGTCATATCCAAACAAATACCCCTTATCATAACCATCATAATACGCATCTCTTAACGCACTGCCATGTGAACGAATTTCCATTTCTTTTATACAATAAGCTAAATTTGCATGAGGATAATCCAATGTATTCGGCTCGGGATATGTATCCGCAAAAGACAAACAATTTATATCAAACCTTAATTCGTCAACCACCTCAAAAAAAGAACCTATTGCAAAAGCAACAAAAACAACCGAATCGTCATTAAAATAGTCGCCGCACCTAAAAGAAAGCTCGCAAAATGCCGTGTCATTGTCAACTAAATACGGCTCGGAAAGAGTATACGCATGCCAAATATATTCGTCGAAAGACGGATTTGTTTCATAGGTAATGCCCGCAAGCAAGACATAACTTTCACCGTCCAAATAACCAACGGGACCGTCAATCATGACGGACATAAGACGGTCAGGATAATACTCATATTCGGGAGTAGTATCCGGATTTATTACATAACCGCAATGTATATAAAACATCTCACCGTTGTCCAAACTCAAAGAATAATCAATTGAAGACATAGGTACCAAATTCGGAACAGACATATCTATTCCGTCAACTACCACCGAAGCCGATGCGCTGCCTTCGGGACGGAATATATCCGCAAATCCGCGATATATTAAAAATGCCGCAAATGCAAGGAGCAGCACGCAAAGGGCGATTAGTATCGCCCTTTTTGTCTTACTCATTTCCCTTTTTTCCTCTTTTTCCTCCACTTCCATATTTTTGTTATTATCTTCCACTTTTTAATCCTCCGTTACGCACGCCTACGAATAAGCCTGAACATGAAATAAACCAAACCGATTGCCATTGACAAGCCAATCATGACAAAGCCGAACTTTGCCACGTCGGACAGAACAAGCGTTTCCGCTGTCGGGTCTGCGTAAAGAAGTTGCATAAACGCAGACTTTATTCCTTCGCCCAAACCTTCGATTGCCGTTGTAAAGCCCGAAAACAATTCGGATATAAGCTCTCCCATTAAATCACCCCCTTTTCATAATAATTTTCCAATAAAGCCCTTGCCGTCTTGTCTATCGGGTACAGCTTTATTTGAATTCCGTAAAGCTCGACGTAATACGTCATGTAATCCACCGTTTCTCCGTCGTCGCGGGTAAAACTGCCTTTTACTCCGTTCAATATAAGTGTTTTTAATTCTTTGTTTTCCTCTTTCATTTTCTTTTACTTCCTTTTTTATTTTTTTCGTTGCGCTGGCGCGCATATTTTCTGTTTCTCTTTGCTTAATTACCTTATTTTGATATAACACGCCGTAACGGTTTTTTCACCGACTACCGCCTGTTTAAATAATATTTTAGTCTCTCTCCGGCGGGCAAGTGTGCCGCCTGCCGCGCTTTCGCTTGGGAAATATGGGCGTAAAGCCCATTCCGACAGCTTTACCTTACGTGTCAGGGAAAAACTCCGCTTTTGAGCCGTAAATATATCTCATACGCCTTTGAGCGTTTGATTTGCGATAGTCCGAAATCGTAATACTCCACCATTTCTTTCGAGCGCAATCTTTTCCATACTTGAACTCGGCTCTCATAATGCCCTACTACCTTTAACAATATGAAGTCGAGAACCTCCGAAACGGTGAGAAAGCGTTTAAAATCTTCGTCGGTCATTACACGATAACAAAGCTGAGAGCTGCGCAATATATGGATATATCTTGCAAATTTGTCCCGCTCGTCATACACCAACAATATACTGTTTTTCGACTGCGGCTCGAATATTCTCGGGCATACGTCCAATATTCCCAACTCGTTCAATTGAGAATACAGCCGCCATATACTTTGTTGTCTCATAGCGTTTCAGGCAAGCGGCACCAAGTCCCGCTCAAGCTGTCTAACGCACATACTATCTCTCCGCTGTCATTGTCATATATGGGCACTAAACATCGAATCCCATATTTATCTATGACGCTCTCGGGAAAGTATCTTATTTCCATTTTTATAGCCGATTTTAATCTTGAAAGACTGTCCTGCTCCAATATCATGCCGTTTGCAAATACTGCCCTATATTTTCCGTTCATATCTCTTTACCTCTAAAACCGCAAATATTACGGTTTTTATTATTATTTCCGTAATTTTTACGGTTGCCAAGACATTTCCGTAATTTTTACGGTAAAATAAATAAATGGATATTTTTGAAATAAGATTAAGAGAATTAAGAAAACAAGAAAAACTAACTCAAAAAGAGTTAGCAATTAAATTAAAAACAACCGACGATAGTATTTATTCATGGGAAAAAGGAAGAAGTCAACCTGAGATAGAACAAATAAGAAATATTTGTAAAATTTTTAATGTTTCAGCCAACTACTTGCTAGGGTTAAAAAATGAATTTGATGAATTAAATTAAAGAATTTTAATCGACTGTTTTAAATAGTCGGTTTATTTACATATTGTATTTATACGTTTTTTAAATTTACATTTTGGAAAATTTGAACAACCATAAAATTGACCGTATCTCCCATTTCTAATAACTAGCTACCTTTACATCTAGGACATATATTATTATTTATATCTTGCAATGTCTTATTTATTGATAAAATATGCTCCAATTCAGTTATGTTTTTTGCTCGTTTCGACTCTAAAAAGCCATAAAGATGAAATTCAGATAATTTTTCAGGTTTTTCATTTACAAAGCTTATTAAACCGTCAGTATCAAAAACATTATTAGCTCTAACATTATCAATATTTCCGTTGACAAAAACAACACATGAAAAAATAGGAATTAAATTATCCTTAATTAAATTTTTTATTTGATAATAATGAGTAGCATTTTGTTTGACAGGATTATAAAATTGATTTTTTACCTTTCCAAAAGCTAAAACTTGCGTCCATTTTTCTTGATTTTCATCTCCATAGATAAAGCCACTATATATTTTGTTTCTATAACGAATATACCACATTTATTAATTAATACATGGTCAATTTGATGTGTTTTATTAAAATTATCTAAAATGATATAATTATTTAATATCTTGCCACCGTTTACATCCAAAATTGTCGCTATTATTTTTTCACCTAATTCGCCACGACGTTTTATATCTTTCTTTTTTTGCCGTATTTTGAAATATTGTAGCCAAACTATAAAACAAATACATATAATTGCCGTTATCAATAAAAATATTTCCATAATTTCACCTTTTATAATAATAACAGAACCATAAAACAAATGCAAACATTAAAAAATTCTTTTTCTTATATAAAAAAATTGTTATTAATTTTAATTTCACCTTGACAAAATGGGATAATTATGACATAATAGTTTTATAATATTTTAAGGAGCTTAATTATGCAAATCATACCAATAAAAGACTTGAAAGACACGGTAAAGACATCTCAAATTTGCCATAAAAATGATAAACCTATTTTTATCACTAAAAATGGTTACGGCGACATGGTTATTATGAGTATAAAAGCCTACGAACAACAGCAAGAAGAAATAATCGTATTACAAAGAATGTTAAATGCGATGCAGGGCAACACTATTGACGCTGATACAGTTTTCAAAAAGGCAAAGGAAATCTATGAAATATAATATACTTTTTGAAAATTCAGCGGAGCAAGATTTTCTAAATACTTTGACATATATTGTAAAAGAACTCCATAACCCAAACGCCGCCAAAAACTTACATCAAAATGTTTGGGAAACTTTAAATAATATTGCCGAATATCCAAATAGCGCACCACTAACCAAATATATGAAATTGCAACCTTACGGAATAAGGCAAATTACAGTAAATAACTATACTATTTTCTATTTTCCCAATCATGAAAGAAAACAAATTATTGTTTTATATTTTAAATATGCAAAAATGGATTTTTCCAAACTAAAAATTTAACTACCCCACGGGTAGTTTTTTTATATTGGCAAACTTACTGTTTAATTTATTTAATGCAACGATTTTAATAACATACCCTATCGCTTTTATTAAGGGTATTATTTTAAATACTGATTTTGCGAATAGATATGTGCATTTGCGTTGAAATTTAACGAGTCTAAAAATAATTTTTCAACAAGAATATGTTTCTCTTGTTTTAAGTCAAATTAAATATCGTTTATTAAAAATTCAAATCTTTTCAAGCTGCGCCTGCGTTCAGCCCAATCCGGAATAAACTGTTCAAGCGTTTTCCAGAATCTTTCCGAATGATTTAATTCCAGAACGTGACACAACTCGTGAACTACCACATATTCTATCAGTTTAGGTTCCAGTTGAATTAACCTTGAATTAAATGTAATCATTCTGTTGGAATCGCAGCTTCCCCATTTGGATTTTAACGATTTGATACGTACTCCCGCCGGACAAATTCCGATTTTACTGCCGATTTGCGACATGATTGCGGGAAGATTCGTCTTTGCTTTTTCCAGCGTAAATTTTTTCATAGCATCTTTTAGCTGTGAAATCTCGGTTACCTTTTGCGGCACGATAAACATATCTTCCAATATAGTTGCCTCGGTAACGTTACTTTTTACCACTCTGAAACGCTTTCCGAACAATAAAAACTGCTGATATTTGTAAATTTCTTCAAATTCGTTTTTGATATTTTGTTTTTCTTTTGCTTTTTTCTCTATCCAGCGTCTTTTCTCGCGCACAAATCCCTCTATAGCTTCCTTACTGAGATTTTTCGGCGCGCGGACCTCCAGCGTTTCGGCATCCCGGACGGTAATAATCAAATTTTTATTATCTGTACGGATAATTTCAACTTTCATGACGAACCCTTTTTTGATAATCATACCACTTTACATAGTTTAAATACCGTTTAATTTTGTCGTTTTGATAAATTTTTTGAAATAACAGAATATTATGCTACACATATTAGTTTATACACTTGACTTTATTCGGCGTTTATATTAGAATTTATTTGATTTTTACACAGGAGGTTTTTTAATGGTCGGAAATTTTGATTTTCTTAAAGGAAATATCGAAACTATTATACTCAACGCCTTGTACGGCGGAGATAAATACGGCTATGATATAACCAGAGAAATAAAGGAAAAAACCGATAATCAATACGAAATCAAGCAACCCACTCTATACGGTTACCTGAAAAAACTCGAATCTGAAAAATTAATCGAATCGTATTGGGGAGGCGAATCCAACGGCGGACGGAGAAAATATTACAAACTCACTCAAAAAGGAAGAGAGCTTTGTATAGAATATAAATCCGAATGGAAATTTCACAAGAACGTAATGGAGTCATTGGTTGACAGCGAATCGAGCATTGATGAATTGCCCCAAAAAAATCAAAGCGAAGTAACCTCCATTTTCGGACACAAGTCGGGCGGCAAAAGAACCCGCTCGACAAATATTGTCACAAAGGAAGATTTAAACCGAGTCAGCGAGCTTTTGTCCAACAATTCCGACACCACGAAACAACACGCCGAAACTCTTGACGAAAAGAAACCGCCACAAACGATTTCGGAAATCCCCTATTCCTCCCCTGCAAAACAAGACGCAAATGCCGTTTTCTCAGACTCGGAGACAAAATCTCGGGAAAAGGTTTCGTATTTCGCACAGATAGAAAAACAGGAAACTCAGCAGGAAAAAGAATACAAAAGCATATTGGACAATCTTGTCGGCGAGCAATTGACCGAAAAGGAAAAACGTGCGGCAGAGCACAGAAACATTGCAAGCGAACAGGATTCCGCTGCGACGTCTACTCCCGTATCTCCCAACGAAGTAAATCATCTTCAACTGAGCGAAACAGCTGACTCTATGGCAAAGCAAGGGCTGAGAATGAAGCTTTACAACAGAGTGGCTTCCGTTTACAAGCCGGCGCCCTTTTTGCCTGTCAACAAACTCAATTTTTTGACAGTTTTGTTCGGTTTTGTTTTTGCCGCCGTAGAAATGACGGTATTTTGGCTATGCGTAAGAAACAAAACCTACGGAACAAGCACGCCTTTTCTGATAGTGTTGGGAGTCGCACTGCTCATACTTGCAGTTTTTCTGTTTATTTGGCTGCGCTGGCCCTCCAAAAAGGTCAAGCCGCGTTTTAACCTCAAATTTCACATCATAAACAGTCTGATATTCTTTGTAATAGCTTCCGTTGCCGTATTGGTGGTTGATTTGCTGATATTTAATCTGGCTTTCAACGACCAGCAAGCCGTTGTGATGTATCTGGTCTTTCCCATTATGGTTTTGCTGAATGTTCCAGTATATGTCTTAATCAATTCCTTTTTAAGGATTCAATACCTTAAAAAACTTTAAAAAAATGCAGCCGTATCGGCTGTATTTTATTTTATGCCCGCGTCCGAAATGGCTTTTTTCGCCAGCTCGTCGCACCTGTTGTTGTAAAGATTATCGGCGTGACCTTTGACCTTGATAAACGTAGGTTTGTGTTTTTTCAGTTCAAATCTCAAAGCGTTCCACAAATCTACATTTTTGACGTCGCTTTTGCCTGACGTTTTCCAGTTGTTTTTCTCCCAAGAGGTTATCCAATTTTTTAAAAAAGCGTCCGCAACATAAGCGGAATCCGTATATATTTCCACCTCGCAGGACTCTTTAAGCGCTCTCAATGCCTGAATAACCGCAAACAACTCCATACGATTGTTGGTTGTCTGCTTGTCATATCCGCTTATTTCCTTTTCAACTCCGTTAAAAATAAGTATAGCCGCCCAGCCTCCGACGCCGGGATTGCCCGAACACGCGCCGTCGGTATAAATTGTCACCTTTTTCATCGCCCATTTATTTTATAATTTTCCGTAAAAAAAGTCTATCGTTTTTTAAGCAAACAAAAAATACTTATAGACATTAACTTGACTAAAAGTATGGAGAAAGCTAAAATTATATAATATGACGTCACGCGCAAAGTCTTCGGAGAAGCATAAAAAAATCAAGAACAAAAAATGGCTGACCGGTCTCATTTTTCAAAGATTCGTAGTAATTTTACTTATCTTGCTTCAGCTTGCAATCCTAATCTTTTTAATCTCGAGCGGCAGCCGCAAATACACCTGGGTAAGCATCACTCTTACCGTTGTCTCCCTGCTGATAGTTTTAATCACAATCACCAAAAACGAAAAAGGCGCTTACAAATTTACGTGGGCTATTTTTATTTTGGTATTTCCTGTTTTCGGAGGACTTTTTTATCTTTTTTTCCATATTGAATCGGGCACAAACAGATTCAAAAACAAATTGAAGGAAGCCGACGAGGCTTATAAAAAATATTTTCTGTCGCGCGGCAATTTTTTGCCGGGTATCTGTCAAACGCAATGCAATGAAAAAAATATAAAACTAATGAAATATCTGCACAACTTTGCAGGCTATCCCGTTTTTCCCGATTCCGATTGCAAATATCTTAAAATAGGCGAAGAGTATTTTGAAGAAATGTTATCGGAGCTGAAAAAAGCAGAAAAATATATATTTTTGGAGTATTTTATTTTATCCGAAGGCTATATGTGGGACGCCTTGTTTGAAGTCCTGCGCGAAAAAGCAGCGTCAGGTGTCGACGTGCGGCTTATTTATGACGACGTCGGATGCTTTTTGCGGCTGCCCAAAAATTTCACAAAAGAACTGTCAAAGCATAAAATCAAAGCCGTCGTATTCAATGCCATTCACCCCATGCTTACCACAAAGCAAAACAATCGAGACCACAGAAAAATTACCGTAATTGACGGAAAGGTTGCTTTCACAGGCGGCATAAACATTGCCGACGAATATATAAACCACATTGAAAGATTCGGTCATTGGAAAGACGCGGGAATAAAAATCGAAGGCGCTGCGGTTTGGAGCTTCGTATTGTTTTTTCTGCAAATGTGGTTCTACTGCACAAAAGAAAGAGAAGACGACCTTTCCCGCTTTTATCCCAACAATCTTTTGCAGAGTCGTTCAGAATTGTCGGAATGCAATACAGACGGATTGGTTCAACCGTATGCCGACAGCCCTGCGGACAAAGAAAATGTAGGCGAACACGTCTATCTCGAAGTAATCGGAAGCTCTAAAAAGTATCTCTACATCACAACGCCCTATCTTATTATTGACGACACAATGCTTTCGGCGCTCAAATTGGCTGCAAAAAGCGGCGTTGACGTAGTTTTAATCACGCCTCACATTTGGGACAAGCGTCTCGTTCATTTTACCACTCAGTCATATTACAGAGAACTGATTGAAGCAGGCGTAAAAATATTTGAATACACTCCGGGGTTTATACATTCCAAGATATTCGTTTCCGACGATTCCGTTGCAACGGTAGGAACGACCAATATGGATTTCAGGAGCTTGTATCTCCACTTCGAGTGCGGCGCGGTGATTTACGATAAAAACACCATTGCAGACATAAAGGACGATTTTTTGGAGACGCTTAAAGAAAGTCAACAGATAAGCATAGAACAATGCAAAAAGAGCTTCCCTGTGCGACTTATACAAAACATAGTGAGACTGTTTGCGCCTTTGATGTAAAAGCAAAAGCCCCGAAAATTTCGGGGCTTTTAGCTTAATAAATCCGCAAAAAAAAATACCCGTCGTTTTTTCACCGACGGGTATTTTTTCGATTGGCAGGGGAGACGCGATTCGAACACGCAACCAGCGGTTTTGGAGACCGCTGCTCTACCGTTGAGCCACTCCCCTATGCTAACTTAATAATTATACTATTTTCAATAAAATTTGTCAATAAATTAAAAATAATTTTCAAGCGAATCGGGCAGTCAAAATACCGCCCGATTCGAAATTAAATTTATTTCGCGTATTCGACGCTGCGGGTTTCCCGTATTACGTTTACTTTGATTTGACCGGGATAATCCAACTCGTTTTCGATTTTTTTGGCAATATCTCTTGCAAGCATAACGGCGTTTGCATCGTTCACCACCTCAGGCTTGACAATAACGCGGATTTCGCGCCCTGCCTGCATGGCAAAGGATTTTTGAACTCCGTTGAACGAATCGGCAAGATTTTCAAGTTTTTCAAGACGTTTTACATAGTTTTCAAGGCTCTCGCGTCTTGCCCCCGGTCTTGCTCCCGATATCGCGTCGGCAGCAGCCACAAGCACAGCTTCTATCGTCATCGGCTCCACGTCGCCGTGGTGCGCCATAATCGCATTGACGACTTCCTTGCTTTCCTTGTACTTTTTGGCAATATCCGCGCCGATTTCGATATGCGTCCCCTCAACCTCTTGGTCTACCGCTTTGCCTATGTCGTGCAGCAACCCTGCGCGCTTGGCAAGCGCTACGTCGCACCCCAATTCCGACGCCATCATACCTGCAAGATAAGATACTTCAAGCGAATGATTTAAAACATTCTGTCCGTAGCTTGTCCTGAATTTGAGGCGTCCCAACAAGGTGATGATTTCGGGATGCAAATTGAAAACCCCCGAATCGAAAGACGCCGCTTCACCTGCTTCTTTTATAGTTACGTCCATCTCCTTGCGCACTTTTGCAACCATTTCTTCAATGCGCGCGGGATGTATTCTGCCGTCCGAAATAAGCTTTTCTATTGCTATTCTTGCAATTTGCCTTCTTACCGGATCAAAGCCCGAAAGTATGACCACCTCGGGAGTATCGTCGATAATCAGGTCAACGCCCGTGGCGTTTTCCAACGCGCGTATATTGCGCCCCTCACGCCCGATAAGCCGCCCTTTTATTTCATCGTTAGGCAATGATATGGTAGTGACCGTTATTTCCGAAACCTGGTCCGCAGCACAACGCTGAATTGCGCCGCTTATAATTTCACGGGCTTTCTTTTCGCCGTTTTCCTTGGCTTCCGCCTCGATTTCCCTTACAAGAGCGGCTGCGTCCCTCTTCGCTTCGGTTTCAATTGTGGATATAAGCAGCTTTTTAGCCTCATCCTTGGTCATATTGGAAACTTTTTCAAGCTCCTGAACCATTTTTTCTTCGGATTTTTCAAGCTCCTGCTGCTTTCTGTTAAGTTCGTTCTGATGATTCTGAACGCTTTTGATTTGTTGCTCCAGATGCTCGTTCTTTTTGGAAAGAACGTCCTCTTTTTTATCCAGCGCCTCCTCTTTCTGAATAAGCCTGAATTCCTGCTTCTGAATCTCGTTTCTGCGTTCCTTCGATTCCTTGTCGAAATCCTGTTTAAGTTTTAAAACTTCTTCTTTCGCCTCTAGTATAGCTTCCTTTTTTAAAGTCTTGGCTTCGATTTTTGCCTCGTCGACAATAGATTGAGCAACATTTTTGGCTTTACCTATTTTTTTATTAAGCACGAATCGCGTAACCAACCACCCGCCGCAGCCCGCCGCAGCAATGCACAATACGGGAACTACGATTAACCAGGCTAGGTCTACTTGAGCAAAGAAGAAATTCAGTGCGTTGAATGACATAAATTTCCTCCGAGTTTAAAATTTGTTAATTGAGAACGGCAATTTTCACGACCGGTTGCGTTGCGTAAAAATTTGCACACTCCGCTATATATTGTATATCTATTATTGCCCTCTTGTCAAGATATAGGACGAAACAAAATTTATTTTTTTCAGTCAAGTAAACGCAAAAGCAAAAAAAATGTCTGAAAACACTGTTTTCAGACATTTTTTTAGCCAATCAATATACTATGTAAGAAATATTAGCTTGTATTTAGATTAAAATTGAGATACTATTTAACCTTCGGGGTTTTCAGATTCCGCTTTGCCTTTTTTATCCTCGATTTGAGCAAGCAATCTATTTTTAATCTCCTCCATCACGGCAGGGTTGGCGGAAAGATAATTTTTGGCGTTATCTCTGCCTTGACCTATTTTCTCTCCGTTGTATGCAAACCAGGAGCCGCTCTTTTCCACTATATTTGCGGCGACAGCCAAATCGAGTATGCAACCGCTCTGCGATATTCCTTTGCCGTAAACTATATCAAATTCTGCCGTTTTGAAGGGAGGCGCAAGCTTGTTTTTGACTACCTTCACCTTTGTCCTGTTGCCCACTATTTCGGCGCCGTCCTTCAACGTATCCGCCTTTCTCACGTCGAGCCTGACACTCGCATAGAATTTCAACGCCTTTCCGCCCGGAGTAGTTTCGGGATTTCCGAACATAACTCCGATTTTTTCACGCAGTTGATTTATAAAAATGACGCACGCATTCTTTTTATTTGTAATTGCCGCAAGTTTTCTAAGGGCCTGCGACATAAGTCTTGCTTGAAGCCCTACATGCGAGTCCCCCATATCTCCCTCTATCTCGGCTTTGGGGGTGAGCGCGGCAACCGAGTCGACCACTATCAGGTCAACCGCACCGCTATCGACAAGATAATCGGCAATATCCAGCGCCTGTTCGCCGTTGTCCGGCTGTGACACATACAAATTGTCCAAATCCACGCCGAGATTTGCCGCATAAACGGGGTCGAGCGCATGCTCCGCATCGATGAACGCGGCTATTCCGCCTTGCTTTTGCAGTTCTGCAATGATATGAAGAGAAACAGTGGTTTTACCCGAAGATTCGGGACCGTAAATTTCGATAATCCTGCCTTTGGGTATTCCTCCTATTCCCAATGCAATATCCAGCGCAAGGCAACCTGTGGGTATGACTTCTATATTTTTTAATGCAGCGCCCTCGCCGTATTTCATTATGGCGCCCTTTCCGAATTGCTTTTCTATCTGCAATATCGCCGATTCGAGCGCTTTTTTTCTGTCGGTATTTTTCTTTTCGTCAGCCATTTTTTTTAACCTCTCTTATTTTTCAGCAATTTAATAAGTTGAAACAATGCGTTTTTTGTCGTTTTGACGCGCACCTGATTTCGGTCGCCGTCAAAAACATACTTGAATACATGGATACCGTGATTGTTTCCCAACGAAACGTAAACAAGTCCCACAGGCTTGTCTATACTCGCACCGGTAGGTCCCGCAATACCCGTAGTCGCCAACGCAAAATCAGTTTTTGCAGTGTTCAGTACTCCTACCGCCATTTCATACGCTACTTCCGAACTGACCGCTCCGTAATTTGACAATGAAATTCCGCTTACTCCGAGCCGCGCGGCTTTTGCCTCGTTTGAATAAGAAACAATGCCTTCGAGAAACGCCTTGCTTGCATTGGGCACATTTACGATTTTGGAGGCAACCATACCGCCCGTCAACGATTCGGCTATCCCAAGTGTTGCGCCGGCAAGCTCCAACAATTTGACCGCGACGTCTTCGAGTTCGCAATCCTCGTCGGCATAAATATTCTCTCTGAACTTGGCGTACACCGCCTCGGTTATTTTTTCTTTTACGTTTTTAGCTACCGAATGCGAAAAGCACACTGTAAGTTTGGTGTCGCACGCGAAGTCGGTTTCCACAAAAAATCTGACGGTAGTCAATCTTTTGAATTCGGAAAGACTGTGGATTATTTCGTTTTTTTCCGGACCGAAAATTTTATAAACGCTTACCGATGAAAATTTTTGCTTGGTTGCAAGATACGGCATTACGTAATTGTCCAGTGTATATAAAGCTTCGTCGAAATTGTCGGGCGCAAGAATAATATCGCCTCCGACATATTTGCCCATACTTGCACATTCGTAACCGTATCGAGGACTGAATGTGGAAAAATCTTCAGGAAAAAGCAACAGCTTTTCCATCTCAAACTCCGCGGGAGGTTTAAGCTTCTTTTCCTTCTCGGGCACTCTTATCAAATCAATCTGAGCCTTTTTGTCATAAACAAGCTGCCTGTCAAGAACATCCGCAACAGTCTCCTTTACAAAAAAGGACTCGCCTATGACAAACAAATCGGCAGAACCGCCAAGCTCGGCAGCAAGACAATCCTTCAACTGCTTTTCGGGGGCGGACAAATAAAGCAGCTCAAATTCCACTCCCGCATTTCTGAACCTTTCCCCCAAAGGTGTGCAGATTTTTAAATCCGATGTAATTACCTTTAACATTTTTTATCTTCCGCTCTCAGCAAATTTTTGTTGCGACAAATATATACTATGCCTGAAATAATAGTTAATATTGTCGCCAAAACCAACAATCCCAATGCAATGTAGAATACAACGTCGTAAAAAGTCTGCGACCATCCGATAATCACATCCTTCATTTTAAGAAACAACATCAGCGGCAATGCAATATCCTGCACAACTGTTTTGATTTTCCCGTAAACATTCGCCTGCATTACGAAGCCCTTAGCTGCTGCAATTTGCCTGAAAACGCTTATAAAAAGCTCCCTTCCGATAATAATTGACGCGCAGATATCCGTAATATAATAAGGAATAAACTCATTTTCAAGCACGCGAGCGCCTGTTGCCATAAAAAGCGCCACCGCCACCAAAAGCTTGTCGGCAACGGGGTCAAGCAATTTTCCAAGTTCGGTAATCTGATTTGTTTTTCTTGCGATGTAACCGTCGAGAAAATCGGTAAATGCCGCAATAAAAAACACCGCAACCGCAAGCAAAGCTCCGTAGTCGAAATTTATGTAAAAACACACCGCCATAACCGGCACAAAAGCTATTCGCAGCAAAGACAATCTGTTGGGTAAATTCATTTTGCGACCTCTCCCCGCAAGTCGTAATCCTTGAAATCCGTTATCGCCACGTCATAAAATTCGCCGATAACAAGCTCGTTTTCCGACTCTATATAAACAACTCCGTCAACTTCGGGCGTCTGAAAATAGGTGCGCCCTTTATAAATCAAAAGATTTTTTTTCGAGTCAAGCTCGCAGAAATCGTCGATTAGCACCTCGTAAACCTTTCCCACATGGCGTTTATTCAATATCCTTACAACCTTTTGCTGACACTTCGCAAGCTTTTGAAGTCTGTGCTGAGTCACCTTTTCGGAAATTCTTTCCTTCATCAGAGCAGCCACAGTTCCCTCTTCGGGCGAGTATGCGAAAAATCCCACGTTTTCCAGCTTCTGCTTTTCAATAAAACTTTTAAGCGTCAAAAAGTGTTTTGTCTGTTCTCCGGGAAAACCGCATATAAACGTGCTTCTGATTGAAATATCGGGAATTTCCGTGCGCAAAAATTTAAAAAGCTCGCAAATTTCCTCAAAGGATGACCTGCGGTTCATGCTTTTCAATATATCGTTGTGCACGTGCTGCAACGGGATATCCAGATACTTCACGATTTTAGGGTTTGAAGCAATTTCCTTTATCAATGCTTCGTCGATTTCCTCCGGATAGCAGTAAAGCAGCCTAATTCTTCTTACTTGCTCTATTTCGGAAAGACTGCGCAGCAGTTCTGTCAGTTTGGGCGAATTATACAAATCCGCGCCGTATCTCGTGACGTCCTGCGCAACAAGAATAAGCTCCCTGACTCCGCTTTCCGCCAGCTGTTTTGCTTCCCCGACTATGTCCGAAATGGTGCGGGAACGAAAACGTCCCCTTATGTAGGGTATAAGGCAATAACTGCAATAGTTGTCGCAGCCGTCCGCTATGCGCAGATAAGCGTAATGGGAGGGAGTTGTAAGCACCCTTTTCCCCGACGAAATTCCGTTGCAGACTTCAACGTCGTAAAATTGACTGTCGGCGTTCAAGACTTTTTCAACGATTTCCCCCATTTTTATATAGGAATCCACTCCGCAAAATGCGTTAACCTCAGGCAACTCCGGCAAAAGCTCTTTACCGAATTTTTGCACCATACAGCCCGTAACAATTATTTTTTTCCCGCTGTTTTTGAGCTGAGCCGCTTCGAGTATGGCGTCTATCGATTCTTTACGGGCGGCTTCGATAAAACCGCACGTATTTATTATTATAACGTCTGCTTCGTTTTGCTCCGAGGTCAGTAAAAATCCCTTTTCTCTTATGCTTGCCAGCATTATTTCGCTGTCAACGCGATTTTTGTCGCATCCGAGCGAAATCACACCCACCTTTATCATCAATCGTCACCAAACAAATTGTTGTATTCTTCCATAGTAATCAGCATTTGGCGGGATTTCATTCCGTCGTATCCGCTGACAAATTGTTTGCGCTCCATATCCTCGACAATTTTCCCCGCTCGATTGTAACCGATGTTGAATCTTCTTTGCAGCATGGAAATGGACGCACTGTTTTTTTCGATGCAGTATTTCAATGCGTCGTAAAAATACGGGTCGGTCTCCTTGTCCTCTCCCTCGCCGCCGGCGCCCTGCTTGCTGTGCGTAATTTTCTTTATTGCGTTGTCGTTGTAGTGAGTTTCGTTGTGCTCTTTGAGATAAGACACAACCTCAGTAACCTCTTCCGTAGAGATGAAAGAACCCTGCAAGCGCACAGGCTCGGGAGACGCTTCGGACATAAACAGCATATCACCTTTGCCCAAAAGCTTTTCCGCGCCGCCCTGCGCAAGTATTGTGGAAGAGTCTGTCGGAGTGGGCAGCTTCAACGCTATACGCGTTGCGATATTGCTTTTTATATCGCCCGTAATGACATTGACCGACGGTCTCTGCGTAGCAAGAATAAGGTGTATGCCCGCAGCTCTCGCTTTGGCGGTCAGCTTCTTTATTTTCGCTTCCACCTCGTTTTTGTTGTACATCATAAAGTCGGCAAGCTCGTCGATAACCAGCACGATTCGGGGCAATCTTTCGGTAAGATTCGGGTCGACGACGGCATTGTAGCTGGCAATGTCCCTCACACCCGTTTCGCTGAAAATGACGTATCTGCGTTCCATTTCGTCAACCATCCACTGCAAAGCCTTCAAAGCCTTTTCATTTTCGCAGATGATTTCGTCAATAAGAAGATGCGGCAATCCTTCATAGGTTGTAAACTCCACCTTTTTGGGGTCAATAAGGATAAACCTCAGCTCTTCGGGCGAATATTTGTAAAGCAGGCTGACTATGATGCCGTTGAGACATATACTTTTTCCGCTGCCTGTGGAACCCGCAATCATGAGGTGCGGCATATCCGCAAGGTCCGCCATGACCTTTCGTCCCGCAATATCTATGCCGACGACAAAGGTCAGAGCGCCTTTTGCCTGCCAAAACTCGTCGCTGTCTATCATGACTCTGATAGGCACCTTCACGCCTTTTGAATTGGGAACCTCTATGCCGAACAGATTTTTTCCCGGTATCGGCGTCTGCAAACGCACTCCTCCCGAAGACGAGGACAGTCTCATGGCAATGTCTTCGTCGAGAGATTTGATTTTTCGCACAGAAATGCCGGGAGCAAGCTCCAACTCATAACGGGTAACCGTGGGACCGTTGATTACGTTGACGACCTTGGCGTCTATTTTAAGACTGCTCAACGTATCTTCCAGCGCTTTTGATTTCTGCGCGTTGGTCTCCGCGTTTACGTCAAGCTTCATGGGCGAGTCGTCCAGAATTTCAACCGGCGGCTTGTCGTAGGGCTGATAAATATGAACGGTATGCTCTTCTTTCTCCTCCTTTATGCCTATGCCGATTTGAACGCCTTTGGACTTGGAACCGGAAACGAAAGGCTTTTCGGTAAACCTTATGTCCTTCTTCTCCACCTCAATCGCTTTCGGCTCCGAAGGAGTTTCCTCGATATTCAGCTCCAACGAAGAAAATTCAATCGGAGCTTCGTCCTTGTCGTCATCGAATTTCGGTTGCTCGGATATAAAAGACTCCGTCTCTTTTTCTGAAAGTTCCGATTTTTCCTTTGAATCGTGCGTTTCATCCGCGAGAATAAAATCTTTTTCTTTTTGTTCTACGACGCGGATATCGTTTATTTCATCCTTAGGCGGCACGGAAGCATCGTATCTCTCGGCAGATACCTCCATGAAAACGTGTTCTGTTTCGGGAGCAAACTCCTCTGCCGGGCTTTCGACGGTTTCGGCGGGAATTTCGGTTTTTTCTTTTCCGTAAACTCCCTCTCTTATTTGCCTGCTTACCTCGTCGCCGTTTATTATCGGTGCCTTATTGTTCCCCAAGCCGTCCGATTTAAGGGTACGCAAATCCTTTGCAAGACTTTCCTTGCGCTGACGAACAAGCTTGTCCTCCTCTCGCACCGTTTCGGAATAATAACTGTTTCCGTCTGTTCTGTGCGGAAGAGCGTCCGTATCGTGGATGATTTTAGGCGGCGCCGTCTGTCCGGCTCCGTTGCCGTATGATATATGCGCGGTATCGAATCTGTTTTGCACGCTGTTCTCCGACGGGGAGGAAAAAGCTTCCTTTTCTCTCAGCAAATCCAAATCGCCGAACAGCTGTTTTCTTGCAAGTTCTCTCGAATCGGGCTGACGGGTCGCTTTGGCAACGGATTCACCGAAAAATTCCGTTTTATCCGATTCGGAGCTGTCAAAAGCAAGCCTCTGCGCCAGCTCCTCCTTTGTGGGGATTTCTATTTCAACGGTGTCGCCCGACTCTTTTTCCGCCGCTTCTCCTTTTGCGCGCTTAAAGAAAAAGTCCATTGCAACGATTATCGTCGCAATCAGAGCAAGCGTCAAAAAGATATAAGTGCCCCAACCCTTTATATAACTGTACAACGGGTATATGAAAATACCGCCGAAAGCGCCTCCCATGGTTACCATTGTATCTCTGTAATAAAAACAAGCGTCGAGATACTCCGTATAGCTGCGTTCGCTTATCAGAGATGACGAGGTCATGGCATGTACAAGGAGAATTATAATAAAATACATAAACGCGAAATTGACTATATAGCGCGGTTTAACGTTTACGGATTTGTTCATAATAAAGAAAATTCCCAACAAAAGCGCGGCAAGAAAAATGCCGTACGCAGAAATTCCGAAGCAGCCGATAAGCGCTCCGGAAACGGCGGGAACCAACCCGGTTACCATAAAAATCAGCAGCAGGGCTGCGACGGAGGTAATGCAGATACCTACGATTTGTTTGGGGTTCAGCTTTTGTTTTTTCATCTTATCTGTCACTTAAAATCAACTCCCCTTGACGTACTGTTAAATTATACAATAATAATCCGTTTTAAGCAAGGCAAATATTTTAAAAAAACCGAAAAAAGTTTTTCTCTTATTCGATGAAATTTTCTACGCAGCGAAAATCATCCGTCTTTTGTCCCACGTATACAGCCGAACACAAGGAAAAATCAAAGCATTTTTTAGCCGCCTCCCACACGCGCTCGGGGGTGATTGCGTCTATCTTTTTCAGTCGTTTTTTCAAATCGTAAACTTCGCCCGTTTTCAGAAAATAATTGGCATACGCAGACATAATCCCCAAAGGATTTTCCTGTCCCATAACCAGATTCCCTTTAAGCTGCTCCTTTCCCTTGTTGAACTCCGCCTTCTTGAAGCCCTCCTTGACAAAGCGTTTTATTTCGCTTTTCATCAGTTCCGCAAGCCTTGAAATGTTTTTCGGCGCGGTTGCGGCATAAACCTCCATGTAACCGTTGTTTTTATAAGCGGAAGGATAAGTATACACCGTGTATGCCAATCCGTTCTTCTCTCTGATAGTCTGAAACAGGCGGCTTGACATACCTCCTCCCAACATGAACGAGGCGATTCCCAACGCGTAATATTCGTCGCTTGCGAACTCCGCTCCCGGAAAAGCAACGGCAATATGCGCCTGCTCCACCTCCTTAAACGCATATTTAAACTGTGTTTCCGTAACTGCGGGAACAAGAGAAAGCACCTGCTCGGCGCGTTTTTTTGAAAATCTGCTTTCAAAGTATTTTTCGGTAAGGTCGCAGGCCTTCTCAAAATCCACGTCGCCCGTCAAGGCAATACACATATTCTCGGGCACATAAAGCCTCTTTTTATAATTCAACAGGCTCTCTCTTGTGGCTTTTTTAATATTTTCGGGCTTGCCCGTTATCGTCATCCCAAGAGCGTGGTTTCCGTAAAAAGCCTCCGCAAGCAAGTCGTGACACACGCTGTCCGGCATATCCTCGTCCATAAGGATTTCTTCAACCACCACTTTCTTTTCTCTCTCGATTTCTTCCACGTCGAACTGTGCGTCGAAAAACATATCGGAAAGCAATTCCATGCTTTTTTCAGTATGCTCGGACATGGTTCTCGTATAAAAACAAGTAACGTCCTTTGAAGTGTATGCGTTGAGCTGCCCCCCTACGTTGTCGATTTCCTCCGAAATTTCAAGCGCGCTCCTCTTCTTCGTACCCTTGAACAAAAGATGCTCTATAAAATGGGAATAACCGTTGGTCGAGGTATTTTCCACGCTGCTGCCTACTCCTACGAAAACCCCGCAGCAAGCGGTATATATACCGCTCATTTTTTTTACGATAAGTTTAAGTCCGCTGTCAAAAACTTTGATTTTTTCCATTGAAAATGCGTCTCCTCATTCATTTGTAATGTTTTCACCTACGGGCACGACTTTAAACCCGTTTTCGATATAAAATTTCAAAATCGTTCCCAGCGCGTCGGCAGTGTTTTTGGTCGGGTGCATCAATACAAGCTCTCCGTTTTTGACATTGCTTGTCGCCCGCTTGACAATAAGCTGCGTGTCCTTGTCTCTCCAATCTATGGTATCCTTCGACCACATAATGGTTCTGTATTTAAGCTGGGAAGCCACTTTAAGCGTGGTTTTGGAAAAACTGCCGCTGGGCGGGGCAAACAAATCCATATCCACCCCCAAAATTTGTTTAATCAGCTTGTGCGTGACGTAAATTTCATTGTAATTGCCGTCAAAATCCAGCTTCGCATGGTCTTTGTGATAGTAGCCGTGACTGCCTATTTCGTGCCCCGCCGCCGCAATTTTAACAAGCACGTCCTCGTTTTTCGCAGCCCAGCTGCCACCGATAAAAAAAGTCGCTTTTACATCGTGCTCCTTCAAGGTTTCTAACATCGAGTCGATATATTCCGTCCCCCAATACACGTTTATCATGACCGATACGTTGTTTTTCGTCTCGTCGCCGCGATAAATGGCTTTTTCGTAATCATATCCGAAAACGCTCGTTATGTCTCCCGAAAAGCTGATGACGAAAACACTGACTATCAAAAGCGCAATCACAACATTGCAGACCACGTTTACAAATAATTTTTCGCTGATTTTTTTCAAAGCACTTTCCCCTTAAAAACCGTCCCGATTTGTTGCGGGCGTCGTTTTATGTTATGAGAAAAATGCTTTCAATATGCGTAGGGCCTCATCATAGGATGAGGCCCTCGGAATTATTAAAGCTTTTTGATAAGTTTCAGGTCTATCCGTCCCTTTTCATCTATCTTGATTACCTTTACATGAACGGTGTCGCCGATGTTTACAACGTCGGTCACGTTTTCCACTCGCTCTTTTGCCAGCTTGGAAATGTGAATCATGCCGTCCTTTCCGGGCGCAAGCTCGACAAATGCACCAAAATTCATAATCCTAACCACTTTTCCGGTAAACTCGTCGCCTATTTCGGGCTCCTTGACAATCGCCATGATTATGCGTTTGGCCTTGTCCGACATTTCCTGATTGTTGGTAGCTATGAACACCGTGCCGTCGTCGGTAATATCGATTTTTACGCCTGTTTCCTCTATAATCTTGTTGATTACCTTTCCGCCGCTTCCTATAACCTCTCTGATTTTGTCGGGGTCGATTGTAAAGGAAATAATTTTGGGAGCATATCTGGAAAGCTCGGGCTTGGGCTGCGGCAAAATCTCCGCCATTTTGTCAAGAATAAACATTCTTCCTTTTTTCGCCTGTTCCAAAGCCGTTTCGAGAATGTTCCTGTCTATTCCCTTGATTTTTATATCCATCTGAATTGCGGTGATTCCCTGCCTCGTGCCTGCAACCTTGAAGTCCATGTCGCCCAGAAAATCCTCCAAGCCCTGAATATCGCTTAAAACCGCCACTTTCTTGCCGTCGTCGCTCTTCATGAGTCCCATGGCAATGCCCGCCACAGGCGCTTTTATCGGCACTCCCGCATCCATGAGCGCCAACGTGGAGCCGCAGATACTCGCCTGCGACGTGCTTCCGTTGGAGCTTACAACCTCGCTGACGGTACGTATCGCGTAAGGAAAATCTTCCTCGGAAGGTATAACCGGTTCAAGCGCTCTTTCCGCAAGCGCGCCGTGGCCTATTTCGCGTCTGCCCGGACTGCGCAGCTGCTTGGCTTCTCCCGTCGAATAAGGAGGCATATTGTAGTGATGCATATATCTTTTGAAATTGTAATCGTCGTCCAAACTTTCAAGCTTCTGCACTTCCGAAATGGTGCCCAGGGTAGCGGTAGTTATGACCTGCGTCATACCTCTTGTGAAAACGCCGCTTCCGTGCACTCTCGGCAGAACGCCGTTTTCGCACCAGATGTGACGTATTTCATCGGTTTTTCTGCCGTCGGGACGTATTCCCTCGTTGAGTATACGCGCTCTCACCTTTTCCTTTGTCATCTTGTAAAGCACGTCGTTTACGAAAGGAAGAGCTTCGGCGTCAGCCTGAGCAAAATGCTCCTTTGCGGCTGCGTTTACCTCGTCCTCGTTTTTCTGTCTCTGAGCTCTGTCGAAGGTATCCAGCGCTTTTGTCAGCATATCGTCGGCAAAATCGCGGATTTCATTCTCCTTGTCCTCCGGAATGGGATGCAGGTCGGGGACGATTTTGGTTTTGCCCACCTCGGAAACGATAAATTCTATAAAATCGCACTGCTTTTTGATTTCCTCGTGACCGAACATAATAGCTTCCAGCATCTGCTGTTCGCTTATCTCGTTTGCTCCCGCCTCCACCATCATTATGGCGTCCTTCGTGCCCGAAAGATTGAGCGTAAGCTGAGTTCTGTCTCTCTGCGCGGCGTCGGGATTGATTACCAGCTTGCCGTCGACCAGTCCGACGACTACGCTGCCCGTAGGTCCCGCAAAGGGTATGTCTGATATGCTGAGAGCTATGGAGCTGCCTATCATGGCAAACACCTCGGGCTGTATGTCAGGCTCTACCGACATGGCTGTGGCAACGACTGCCACATCGTTCAAAAATCCTTTGGGGAACAAAGGTCTAATAGGTCTGTCAATCAGTCTAGACGTCAAAATCGCTTTGTCGCTCGGACGTCCTTCGCGCTTTTTGAAGCCTCCGGGGATTTTGCCCACCGAATACATTTTCTCCTCGAAATCTACTCCCAGCGGGAAAAAATCGATTCCGTCGCGCGGCTGGGCGGCAAGCGTCGCGTTTACCATAACGCACGTTTCTCCGCATCTGATAAAGCAAGAACCGTTTGCCTGCTCGGCATACTTGCCGATTTCAACGGACATCGTGCGTCCGCCGATTTCCGTCTCAAAGACGTAATACTCTCTTTCTCCGATTTTGCAAACCTTTTTTTCGTAATTACTCATTTTTAAATCTATAATCCTCCGATTTACCTATCACCTTAGCTTTCGCAAAAAATCTGTCTTGCGAAACAAAAAAATATAAAACAGGGGTGAACAAAATCACCCCGTATTTCGGATATTTATTTCCTCAAATCGAGCTCGACTATGATTTGTCTGTACTTTTCCAAATCATTCGCTTTGAGATAGTCGAGCAAACCGCGCCTCTGTCCGACCATTTGAAGCAGACCGCGTCTGCTGTGGTGGTCCTTTTTGTGTGTTTTGAGGTGTTCGGTCAAATGATTGATGCGCGCCGTAAGCAACGCAATCTGAACCTCCGGCGAACCGGTGTCGCCCTCTTTTCTGCCGAATTTGGCAATGATTTCCTGTTTGTTGATTTCCATTTTGTCTTTCTCCTTTATTGATATGCCGTCAACAAAGAAATCCGTTGGAGAAATCGGTATATCCTTGTAAACGGTCTAAGGTATGATAGCATAAAATTCCGTTTTTGTAAAACGATTTACGACGCATTCACAGGAAAAGATTTTCTTTTCCGTCAACAAGCCTTTCAATCTTGTCGATATATGTCGGAATATCCTTAGGGTTGGCAAAACGCTCTATTCTGTTTTGGGAGGAAAACACTCTTTTTGAAATGGCATTGCTTCCGCAAGCGAGGATGCTCGTGGTTTCTTCCATTATGTCGATATTGTACAAGCCCTGTTTTCCGTCAAGACAATAGCCGACGTTTTCCAGATTTTCGCTCATATACTTTTGTCTGTAAAGGTAATAAGGCTTGTAGCCTTCCGAACAAAGCCTGTTCCTTGCATAGTCTACCATGGCGGCAACACTTTTTTCGCGGTCGGACTTGTCCATTCCGCGCTCCTTCAAAACGCTTCCTTTCTTTAACGCCAAAGTATGTACCGTGATATTTTCCGGTCTAAGTTCGGCAGCGCAATCCACGCTGTGTCTGAATTCTTTTTCGCTTTCTCCCGGCAAACCGGCAATCAAATCCATATTGACGTCGAAAGAGAAGTTTTTTGCCATACTATGTTTAAGATAGATTTCTTCGACAGTGTGGTTTCTGCCCACTTCGTCAAGTATTCTTTGATTAAAGCTTTGCGGATTGACGGAAATGCGGTTGACTCCCCTACACGCCATTATTTCAAGCTTTTCCGTGTCGATAGTGTCCGGTCTGCCCGCCTCTACGCAAAATTCGCGCGGAGAATATTCTCCGAAGAGAGAAAGCAGTCCGTCAAGTCTTTCGGCGGATACAGATGTAGGCGTTCCTCCGCCGAAATAAATATTTTTTACTTTGATATTTTTTTGCGAGACAAGCCTTTTCACCGCGAGTATTTCCCTTTCCAACGCATCCAGATAAGGCTCGACGTATTTTTCCAGACGTTTAATTTCTCCGCACGTAAAGGAGCAGTAGCTGCACCTGCTCAGGCAAAAAGGTATTCCAACGTAAATATCCGCTTCGTCGTCTTTCGCCGTCCTAAGCCCATCCTGCTGCCTCAAAACAGCGTCAACCAATTCGATTTTCGGTTCGGTAACGTGAAAAAGACTCCTGAAAGCCTCTTTGTAGTCTCCGTTTTCGGCGGTCAGTTCGCAGGCGAGTTTTGTCGGTCTGATTCCCGTGAGCGCTCCCCACGGAAGCTCGGCGGGTCTAAACAGCTGCAAGCAATCGTATACGCACAGTTTGGCGTATCTTTTCTGTTGTCTTTTCAGAATCAAAAAATCATCGGATTGTACGGAAAAAATATTTTCGGAAACCACTCCGCCGCACTCGGCAGTATTCCTCCAACAGCCCGATTCAAAACGCAAATCGTGTCTAAGCCACGCGTCCTCGCGTTTGTCGGCAAGCGAGACGTGCGCGTCTGCAAAAAACAAACGGATAACCTCTGCCAAATCCGACGAATACTGCTTGTGGCTTGTCCAAAACAAAATTTCTTTCATTTGTTTCTCTTGAAAGCCGACAGGTAAGGGTTGAATCGAAATTCATGAAACAAATCGGTATCCTCCTCGTGCCCTGCGTATATCTTGTAATTTTTGTCGATAAGTGCGATTTTAGAAAGCGAATCCATCATTTCGCGGTAGTCCCCGCCGGGCAAATCTATTCGCCCTACACACTCCTTAAACAGCGTATCTCCCGAAAACATTATGTCGTCGATAAAATAGCACACGCCGCCGGGCGTATGACCGGGAGTTTTCATAACGCCGAAAGAGAAACCGCCTACGGAAAAGCTGTCAATGCCGTCAACATAATCGGTCATTTTGCAATCGTGGCAAAATACTCCCCAAAGGTTTTTGGACGCGCTTGCCGCCAGAGCCGCGTCCTTTTCGCTGCCGTAAACGGGCACGCCGTATTTTTCGACTATGGGCTTAGCACCTCCGCAATGGTCGAAATGTCCGTGCGTCAGCAAAACAGCGACGGGCTTCAAGCCCTTTTCCTCTATGAATTTCGTTATCTTATCTCCGTCGAAAGCGGGATCCACAACCACGCAGCATTTTGTTTGGCTGTCGTAAAGCACATAAGTATTGGTGGGAAGTATCCCCGCAGAAATTTTCTTCACTTCGTACATAAATCGTCTCCCTTCACATAGTCGTCCTGAAAACCTTTATGGTATTGGGCAAAGTTTCAAGTCGGGCTATGAGTTGATTTAACTGCTCGTGATTGGTTATTTCCACCGTAACAACCGCAATGGCGTTTTTGTTCCTGTCCTTTCTCGCATTGATTGACATAATCGGCAATTTCTCGGCGGCTATGACCTTGGTCAATTCCGCAAAAGCGCCTACCTTGTCTTCCATAACTATTTGTATTGTGGCTCCAAAGGTGTTTTCGGAATTTTTGTTTATCCAATGCGCCTCGACAAGCCTTTCTTTTTCCAGACTTTTGAGCGTATGACAGTCAGCCCTGTGCAGACACACGCCTCGACCGCGGCTTATATACCCTACAATTTCGTCGCCCGGCACGGGAGAACAGCAGCGCGAAAAACGGACGAGGAAATCGTCGTAGCCCTTGATTTCCACCATATTTCCCTTGCCGCTTTTACGCAATACGCGAGCTCTGTTTTCCTGTTCGTCCGAGGTTGTCTGAACATTGTTTATGTTCAAAAGCTTGAACATAATCTGATTTATCGATACTCCGCCGTACCCCACCGCGGCGTAAACCTCCTCCAAGGAGGCAAAACGATATCTCTCGCAGATATTGTTCACGGCTTCCGGAGTCAGCAGCCTGCCAAGCTCTACTCCGTGACGCTTTGCTTCGCGTTCCAGCATGGATTTGCCTGTTTTTATATTTTCGTCGCGCAGCTCGCGCTTGAAAAACTGTCTTATTTTTGCTTTCGCACCGGAGGTCTTGACGATTTTAAGCCAGTCTCTCGACGGACCTTTTGAATTTGAAGAAATCAGAACCTCGACTACGTCGCCGTTTTCAAGCACCTTGTCCAGAGGCACGATTTTTGAATTGACCTTTACGCCTACGCATTTGTTGCCAACCTCGCTGTGTATTGCGTAAGCAAAATCCAGCGCCGTGGCGCCGGCGGTCAGGTTGCGGACGTCGCCCTTCGGCGTAAAGCAATAGACTTCGTTGGATATGGAAATATCGCGTCTTATCAAATCCAGAAACTCTTTGGAATCTTTCAGGTCGCCTTCGTATACAAGAACCTCCTTTATCCAATTGAGCTTGCCGTCAAGCTGCGAAACTCCCGTTATTCCCTCCTTGTACTTCCAGTGGGCGGCGATACCGTACTCCGCGACCTTATGCATTTCTTCCGTGCGAATCTGAATTTCAAACGGCATACCCACTTCCGTTATAACCGTAGTATGCAACGATTGGTACAAATTGGGCTTGGGCACTGCAATATAATCCTTGAATCTTCCGGGGATAGGTTTCCATTGGGCGTGAATCGCCCCCAGAACGCTGTAACACTCCTTCAAAGATTTTACGATTACCCGCAAGGCGGTCAGGTCATAAATTTCGGACAGCGTTTTGCCCTGATTTTTCATTTTTTTGTAAATACTGTAAAAATGCTTTGTTCTGCCCGATACCTCGCCTTCTATTTCAAGCTCCTTTAAAATTTCTTTGAGCTTGACAATCATTTTGTCTACGAAAATCTGACGCTCTTCCTTTTTGAGAGCAATGTTTTTGGCAAGATAATCGTAAGCCTCCTTGTCAAGATATTTCAGCGACAGGTCTTCAAGCTCGCATTTGATTTGCGAAATACCCAGCCGCCCCGCCAAAGGCGCGTAAATATCCAGCGACTCTCTCGCCATGCGCTGCTGTCTCTCGGGCGACAGATATTGCAGCGAGCGCATATTGTGCAGTCTGTCGGCAAGCTTGATAATCAGCACCCTTATATCCTTCGCCATGGCAAAAAACATTTTGCGTATATTTTCCGCCTGTTCCTCCTCCGCAGAGTTGAATTGCAGCTTGTCGAGTTTGGTAACGCCTTTTACCAAATCGGCTATTTCGTCGCCGAATTCCGTTCTTATTTTTTCGTCTGTCACGTCTGTGTCTTCTACGGTGTCGTGAAGCAAGGCGGCGCATATTGCGGGCACGTCAAGTCCCAAATCCACAAGAATGTCGGCAACGACAGTGGGATGAGTGATATACGGTCTGCCGCTTGCTCTGAATTGTCCGTCGTGCGCGGAGAAAGCAAGGTCAAACGCCTTTTTGATTATCCCTTCGTCCTTGGGATAATAATATCTGACCTTTGATAAAAGATTTTCTATCGTAATTTCGGTCGTATCTTCCTTGTTCATTTCTTATTTTCCGCCGAAATAGCAAAAGACGGCGGAATCCTCCAGATTGACTTTTTTATTCTCCACTATTTTGTATTTTCCGTTGTCGTCGAAAACAACCAAACCAAGCTCTTCAAACACTTTGAGTGCAATCAAAAACTGTACGTAATTCAAATCGAACAGCATTGCATTGTCGAAAAGACTTTTCAGGTCAAAGTAATTGGGCGACTTTTTCAACGCCTTGAAAACATCCATGCAGGTTTTTCTGTCGATGCGGACGGTTTCCAGATAGCTCGGCAACGGCTTTTTTTGCGGCACGTAAACAATATGTTCGCCGTAGCTAAAAGAAAGCGCTCCTTCATAGTCTCCGAAAACGATTGTTTTGGAATAAAATCGCGTATCTGCGTCAGGCGAAATTACAATCTGCTTTTGAGCGCCTGTGGTATTCCTGAAAATATCTACGTAAAACTCCTCTAAATTATACGTCTCGCACGCGGTTTCGTATTCCAGATAATCGTTGAAAACAAGCATGACGCTTTTGCTTTTGAGAAACGAATTCAGCAGCGCGCCGTCCAACCTGATTTTTTTCTTGTTCTCAAAGGAAAGTCTGCCTATAAGATTGGCTGCGTAAACCTCGTCAAGCCTGATAGAATTGAGTATCGACAGCGACACAAGCGTGCCCGTCACCCTTTTGGAATAAGAATCATATTCAAGATTGCACACGCCTTCGACGTCCGCGCCGCTTTTGAGAGCAGGCAAAAAACCGGCGAAATTTCCGAAGCCTTTGAGTTCAAGTCCGTCCGCAAGAGACATTTTGAGATAAGAGCCTCCGAAAAGACAGCAGAGCTTGCACACCGATTTGAAGTGAAAGCGCAGCTTGTCGTTGGGATAGCAAGGTTCAAGCAGCGCAAGCTTTGAAAAGCTTTCTTCTCTCAGATATTTTTCGTCATACTCCAAATCATAATAAACGGTGTAATCGGAGTCGGAAAATTCTATATTTTTTTCAAGCTCCTCGACCAGACTGCCGAGCCTGTCCTTTTTTACCGTACATCCCACGGACGCTCTGTGACCGCCGAAGCGTTCCAGCAAAAATCTGCATTTGCCGAAAGCCTCGAAAAGATTCACGTTGTCCGTCCCTCGCGCGGAACCGACGAAATTTTCTCCGTCGGCGGTTAGCATCAAAACGGGCTTTTTGTAAAGCTCCTTGAAACGATTGGCGGCGATACCCAATATACCGTGTTTCCAGTGCTCGTCGTACAGCACTATTATCTTTGAGTCCGCAATATTTAAGCCCGCCAGCTTCTCGTTTGCCTGCGCTACGGTTCCTTCAAGCATTTCCTGCCTTATTGTATTGCATTCGTTAAGCTTGGCTACTTTATCGCTTTCGGCGCGCTCCCGCATAAGCAACACCTCCAACGCGATGTAAGGGTCTCCTATACGACCGGCAGAATTTATTTTCGGGCAGATTTTCATTGCTAGCGCGGAAGCGCTAAATTCTCCGCCGCACTTTGACAGCTCCGCCAGCTTTTTCAAGCCTCTGTGATTGAAATTTTTAAGTCCGAAACGGACAAGGCTTCTGTTTTCCGATTCCAGAGGCATCATATCCGCCACCGTCCCCACTGCGGCAAGGTCGGCGTAAAGCGCGGCGGCTTCAAATCCCGCCACAGCCTGAACAAGCTTGAAAACGACGCCCGCTCCGCAAAGGTTTGCAAAGGGATAACCCAGCTTGGGATTTATGCAGACGCATTTTGGCAAAATTTCGGGCGGCTCGTGATGGTCGGTAACAAGAACGTCCGCCCCCGTTTTTTCAATCACGTTTTTTATTGTATCCGCTTCCGATATGCCGCAATCGACAGTAATCAGCAAGTCATAGTCAATGGTGCCAAACTTTTCCAAAATAGGTTGGAGATGCAAACCGTATCCTTCTTCTCTCGTGGGAATCAAAACGTCCGCATAAACTCCGTTGTCGTTTAAAAAAAGCTTCAGAATTGCCGACGCGGTAAGCCCGTCTGAATCGTAATCCCCGCATATAAGCGCCTTTCCGTGTCGTTTTATTATATTGTTGAGCAATTCTGCCGCTTTATCCATATTCGACATGGAAAACGGCTCGAAAAAGCCGTCGCGCTCGTCTTGATTCGGCTTGTCGTCGGCAAGTCCTCTTTCTGTAAGAACCTCTGCAAAATCGCGCTCCACGCCGAATTTTGCCGCAACGGCGTCGATTTTTTCGAGAGCGCAGTCCGACGTTCTGCGTTTGTATTTTTCTTTCATTTCCGCATTGCTTAAACAGCCTTCCGGACGGAAGGCTGTTTACTCTGAATCAAATAAATTATTTGTTAAGAGACATCCAAAGTCTCGGAGCTGCGAAGATTGCCGACAGGGTGTTTACGGCAACCGCAATTATCAAAGCCAGGCAAGTCTGAGCCACGTTTCCGCCGCAAAGGAAGACCGCCGCCAAAGACAACACAACAATCACCGCACACGAAATAAGCAACCGTTTCAGCGTCTGCTTAACGCTAAGGGAAACAAGCTCCTCGCCTTCAAGTTTAAGATTTTTTTCGTTGCTCCTCAACGTGGACAAAAGCATGACATTGTTGAACGCCGAGTAAAGTATTACAAACGCCGCTACCGACATGATGTAAGTGTTTACCTGCAAGCCGACAAAGCCGAACAACGCCACCAAAGCCGCTGCAACCAGAAAATCCCACAACATCATGATAAGCACCGTCAAAGACGCGTACACGCCCTTAACTTTAAGATATCTCAACAAAACATACAGATAAATTATGACCACTGCCGCGGCAAGAGCTATCGAAGCGCGCTTCAAAAGCTTGGCGCTTCTCGCGTTGTCGACTTCGAGCAGACGGCACTGAACGCCGTTTATCGTAGCGGACTCAATCGGCTTGTCCGAAGTGAAATTGACGACTATGGCGTCGTAGTTGTCGCGGTCGGAAATATTTTCTCTCGGTTGCAGGGAAGAAACCCTTGCTCCGTTGTTTTCGAGATAATCCCTTATTGTCTGCGCTTCCTTTTGGAAGTCGTCCTTTGAAAAGACTTTTTCGTAAATAAGCTGCTGCCCGCCTCCGACGGTGGCGTCCGCGTTAAACCCCGCAACGCTCACGGCAACTATGCCTGCAAGCACAATAACGGCGCATACGATGAGAAAGGCAATAAAACTCTTTTTGGAAAGCAATTTAGTCATTTATTTGTCCTCCTTCACGATACCGAAGGCTTTGTCGTTGTCGGGAGAAACTCCGCGCAAAACTTTGACGTAACCCCTTGTAAACAGGAAGGTTGCAATTAGTCCGAGCACAAGGCTGAATGTGGCGCCCATAGCGAAAATTTCTATCGAGCCTGTTCCGATTATCCAAATAAGGATAAGACCGAGCAACACCACGATAGCGCCGTTGAGAATAGTCCACACGGATTTTTTGAATCCGTCGTCAAAGGACAGTTCAAAGCTTTTGCCCTTTTTGAACTCGGAATTGATATTTCCGAGCAAAACGGCGTTGAATGCCGCAAACATCGCCAGACCGAAAAACAGCCCGACAAAGCCGGCGAGAGACATAAACTGCGCCAAAGGTATGAACGCAATGGCAAAAGCCAGCAGAATCAGATAAAACAGGAAGGAAAGCGTAAAAGCAACTCCCATCAGTCTGTAAACGGCGATAAAGGCGACAATAATAAGAACGCTCATAACTGCATAAACAAGAAGAAGCATATTTGCCGTGTCGTTGCCAAGCTCCGCTCCCACGTCGTTGAAGTCCATCGTATTGACGACGTCCAGCGGATAGCTGCCGCTCATGAATTGAATAGCCATTGTCTGTGCCGCAACGGGAGTGGAAAGCCCCGTTATCTGACTGTAATTCGAAGTAATCTGAGAGGAAACATTGGGATTGCTAATGGTTTCTCCGTCAAGTATAAAATAAATAGGAGTCGAGCTTGTTATCGCGCTTGTTCCTTCTTTAAGCGCTTCGAGACCGAAATCGTCAAATTCGACGTAAATGCCGTAGCTTGACGTAGACGAATCGTAGATAGCGTCGGCACGGACTATGCATTCGTTCCACGTGAGTTCGTCGCCCTGAGCGTTTTTGGGGATAAAAGGCTCGGAACCGTCCTCGTTCAGCGAAATGACAAGCTCCCCTTTGCTGCCGAGTATGCCGAAAACATCGGAAATTGAAAGCGCGCTCTCTGTTGCGGGCACTTCCACGCTCACAAGACCCTCCGCGGGGGAAGAAGCCACAAGCGCTTCGGTAAAGCCCTGAATGCCCATACGGCTTTCTATAAGACTCATTCTGTCCTCGAGCGTGGCGATAACCTCGTCGAAACCTTCCGCATATTCGCTGTCGGAAAGCTCGTTTTTGTTCACTTCAAAGGTAACGAAAGAACCGCCCTTCAAATCCAAGCCGTATTCGATGAGAGTAACGGGAGAATGATAGTCGACGTTGCCCAGCGGCACGACGACGGGACAAAAGGTCATCACTCCGAGGAGCAAAATCAAAACTATGGAAATAACTAATAAAGTGATGGACTTTCTTTTGTTCATCCTTTAAAGCCTCCTTCAAATTTGCATTAACTTAATTAGTATACAGTTTATTCCCAAATAAGTCAATTATATTTTAAAAATAAAATTTAAATTAGCCGCTCTTTCGCATATACGTAAAGCGCGCATTCCGTCCTCTTTTTCATCAGCGCGCACGCCTGAGAAAATGGTTTGTTTATGTCGCCGTTGAAGTGCACCGCATTTGTCGAACACCCGCCGCTGCAAAGATATTTTGCCCAGCAGTCCTTGCAGTCCTCTTTGGAAAAAAGATTGCTTGAAGCAAAAATTTTTCTCTTGGATTCGTCAAGATTCATATCGAACACATTGCCGAGCAGATATTCCTTTTCGCCTGCGAACTGATGGCAGGGATACACTCCGCCATCGGGAACGACGGCAAGATATTCGCAGCCGGCGCCGCAGCCTTTAAGTCTTTTTTTGAGGCACGGTCCGTTTTCCAAATCGATATTGAAATGAAAAAAACTAAACCACGTTTCGGGCTTTTTGCGAAGCTTGACATATTGCTTTGCAAGCTCCTCGTACTGTCCGAAAATTTCCGGCAGGTCGGAGTCCTTTATTTCCATTTCGCTTCCGCGCGGCAGAACGGCGGGTTCCACGGAAAGCTGCTCAAAGCCCAGCTCGCGCATAAAAAGCACGTCTTTGGCAAAATCGGTGTTGAAATGCGTGAAGGTCCCTCTGAGAAAATAGCTTTTGTTTCCTCTTATAGAACGGAAATAACGGAAATTGTCTACAATAAGGTCAAAACTGCCTCTGCCGTTGGGACACGGACGGGCAAAATCGTTGACCTCTCGTCTGCCGTCGAGGCTTAAAACCACATTGTCCATTTCCTCGTTAAGATAATCGGATTTTTCCCTGTCCAGCAGCAGTCCGTTTGTCGTGCATGTGAATTTAAAGATTTTCCCCGCCTTTTGAGCTTGTTCTTTGGCGTAACTTACCGTCTGACGCAAAACGTCGAAATTCATGAGAGGTTCGCCGCCGAAAAAATCCATTTCCAGATTTTTTACCGAGCCCGACTTTGCAATCAGCATATCCACGGCTTTAAGCGCGACGTTCAAGGGCATATTTTCGCGTTTGCCGTGATAGTCGCCCTGATTGGCAAAGCAATAACGGCATCTCAGATTGCAATCGTGACTTAAATGCAGACAAAGCGATTTTACGATACCCGCCTCGTAATTTTCTCCGACCGAAGTCTGCGGCGCGGAAAAAAGCAGCCCTTTTTCTTTAAGGGCTTCGATTTCCGCCTGCGCTTCCGCCGTTTCGTCGGCGGAATATTGCGAAAGTATTTCCTTATTGTCATTGAGCAACGCGAAAACAAGTTTGTCCGCCGTGTGGAGCGAGCCGCTCTCCGAGTCGAAAACAAAATATTCGCCGTTTACCTTAAAGCTATGTACCATTTTTCTCCCTACGCAAAAAAAGCAGTAATTTTAATACTGCTTTTAAATGCGAGTTTTTAAATTATTTGCCTGCGCCTTTTACCAAAACGGCAACTCTCTGCTCGCAGCTTTGGTTGCCCACCGTGCAGCTCGTCTTGCAAGCCGATTGGCAGCTTGAACGGCATTCGCCGCAGCCTGTGCCTTGCCTTTCGATGTTGAGTTTTGGAGCCGCAACTGTGTTGATGTGTTTCATATTTTTTACCTCCGATTGATTTACCGCAGGATATTATACTACGAAACGCCGAATTTTTCAACTGTTTAAACGACTTTATTTTCTCAAACCGCAAATAATGCCTGCAATCGCCCCTACAACCGCGTCGATTGCCAGGTCAATTCCGAATCCCGCCCAATTGAAGCTGTTTGCGAGAAGGGAAAAAACCACAAAGCTGAGCACGGCGAAAAGCAAAGCGGACAAAATGCCTTTCAGCCAGCATTTTTCCTTGTTTTTAAGAGAGAAAAACACGCCTAGAAATACGCTTAAAATTTTTATTACCTGATTTACTATCGGCACGGCGGTTGCCGACATATTCGTAAGCTTGACAATCAGTGAAAAGACAAGCACAAGTATTGTGGCGAAAACAAAGCTCAACAGTCCGCCCCTGATTATTTCGCCCGAATTACTTCTTTTTACCGCTGCGTTGGACATAAGAAAAACCTCCTACAAGTACATTAAATACTTATTCGGAGGTCTGTCCGTTTATGCCTTTGAAAGGTTATTTAATTTCGTTTGTTTCAACGATTTCTTCCACTTCCTTATGCTCTTCGGGGCGCTCTATTTTGTAAACGGCTTTTTTGAGAAATTTCATGGTGGTCTTGTTGTCGCCCTCTCCCGTTTCCACAACGAAGGTTTCGTTTATTTCGTCAACGCTGACTATTGTGCCGACTATTCCGCCGATTGTCGTGACAATGGAGCCCGGAATATAGCTTTTGAACATTTCATCCTGCGCCGCCTTGTTTTTCTTCTTGCTGCGCGCGTTGAAAATCATGAAAACCACGATAAGAACAATCAATATGCCGAGCATAACCCAAGTGCCCCAATTGTTTGACTTTTCGGTTTCTTCAAAAAAGAATAAAAAATTGTTTAGCATCGTTTTACCTCATAAAGTTTTGTAAAAACAGTATAAATCATTTTTGCCCGAAAAGCAATCAATTTACACCCTTATTGTAATAATCGCGATAAAAATTTTCTCTGAACTCACCCAGCCTGTCCTCTGCTATGGCTGTGCGTATATTTTCCGTGAGCTTCAAAAGAAAATTGATGTTGTGGATTGACAAAAGCATAGCCGCCTCAATCTCGTTGCAGTTCACTAGGTGCCTCAGATACGCTTTGGAAAAATTTTTGCAGCAGTAGCAATCGCAATTTTCGTCCAGAGGAGAAAAGTCCTCCTTATAACAGGCGTTTCTTACCACCACCTTTCCCTTAGAGGTCATTGCCGTTCCGTTGCGCGCGATTCTTGTAGGCAGAACGCAGTCGAACATATCGATTCCGCGCAAAACCCCTTCGATAATATAATCGGGTGTGCCTACGCCCATAAGGTAGCGCGGCATATTTTCGGGATACAGAGGTTGAAGCACATCCAGCATTTCGTACATAAGCGAGGCAGGCTCTCCGACCGAAAGACCGCCTACGGCAATGCCGCACTTTGCGTATGGAATTGTCGCTTTTGCGCTTTCCTCTCTCAGACGCGCAAAAAAGTTGCCCTGTATTATCGGAAAAAGCATCTGCTCCTCTCTGCCGTGAGCCTTTGTGCACCTGTCAAGCCAGTTTAACGTCCTTTCCATAGCCGTTTTGGCATAATCCTCGCTGCAACCGTAGTCGGAGCACTCGTCAAAAGCCATGATGATGTCCGCGCCGAGAGCGTTTTCTATTTCCATCACCTTTTCCGGCGAAAAAAAATGCCTGCTGCCGTCTACGTGGGAAGAAAACGTAACGCCGTCCCACGTGATTTTCCTCAAAGACCCCAGCGAAAACACCTGAAATCCGCCGCTGTCCGTCAGAATAGGCTTGTCCCAGTTCATAAATTTGTGCAGACCGCCCGCTTTTTCCACCGTCCTGTGTCCCGGTCTCAAATACAGGTGATAGGTATTGGACAAAAGTATTTGACAGCCTATTTCTTCGAGAGTTGAGGGCAAAACGGCTTTTACGCTTGCCGCCGTGCCCACGGGCATAAATGCGGGCGTTTCAACTATTCCGTGCGGAGTGTGAAAGCGTCCCAGTCTTGCGCCGCTTGCGGCGTCTTTTTTTAACAATTCAAATTTAAAAAACTCTTTTTTGTCCGTCATTTTTTCAAAAACATCGCATCCCCGAAGCTGAAAAACCTGTATTTTTCGCGCACGGCGGCTTCATATACTTTAAGAATATTTTCCCTTCCTGCAAAAGCCGAAACAAGCATGAGCAGAGTACTTTTGGGAAGATGAAAATTTGTAATCATAGCGTCCGTCGCCTTGAATTTGTAAGGCGGATAAATAAAAATCTCCGTATTTCCGGAACCTGCCGAAACCAAACCGTTTTCGTCCGACGCGCTTTCCAGTACGCGCACGCTCGTCGTGCCCACGGCGACCGTTCTTCGCCCCTCTCGTTTCGCACGGTTCAAAGCCGAAGCGGTCTCGGAGCTTACCGAATAAAATTCGCTGTGCATCTTGTGGCGAGAAATATCTTCCTCCTTGACGGGACGAAAAGTGCCCAAGCCCACATGCAGCAAAACCTCGACGATTTCCACTCCTTTGTTTTTAAGCCTGTCAAGCAACGCGTCGGTAAAATGCAGTCCCGCAGTGGGCGCAGCGGCGGAACCCTCCGTCTTGGAATAAACCGTGTTATAACGGCTTTGGTCCGACAACTTCTTCTTAATATAAGGCGGAAGCGGCATTTCTCCAGCGCGTGAAAGGATTTCCTCAAACACGCCGTCGAAAAAAAACCTGACAATGCGTCCGCCGTCGTCGCAGACCTTTATTATCCGCGCTCCAAGCCCGTCTCCAAACAGAAATTCCGCTCCTTCCTTAGCAATGCGCCCCGGCTTTAAAATGACCTCCCAATCGGTGTAATTCAGACGCTTGAGCAGCAGAAGCTCGATTTTTCCGCCGGTCGGGACTTTTTTACCGTACAAACGGGCGGGTATGACTTTGGTGTTGTTTATTACCAGCACATCGCCGCTTTCAAGCTCGTCTTCAATCTGATAAAAGCGCCTGTGACGGATTTCGTCCGCCGAAACGTCGTAAACAAGCAACCGCGAGCTGTCGCGCGGCCAAACAGGCTCCTGCGCAATCAGCTCCTCCGGCAGGTAATAATCGAATAGCTCCGTTTTCATTCTTCCCGCTCTTCTCTGTTGAAAAAAATACTGATTTGGCTTTCTCTGTCCGAAGAAAGAGACCTGCCGTAATGCCTGTACGCCGCGGGCAAACATACCCGACCGCGCGGAGTTCTTGCAAGAAAGCCTATTTGAAGAAGATAAGGCTCGTAAACGTCCTCTATGGTTCCCGCGTCCTCTCCCGACGCCGCGGCTACGGTTTCCAGCCCCACGGGACCGCCGTTGAATTTGTCTATCATGGACAAAATTATGTTTCTGTCCACTCCGTCAAGCCCCAATTCGTCGATGCCCATACAGCTTAACGCGAAGTCGGTTATTTCCGGCGTAATTCTGCCTTCGCCCTTTACCTGAGCGAAATCCCTCACTCTTTTTAACAACCTGTTGGCTATACGCGGCGTACCGCGGCTGCGCCCCGCAAGCATAGCCGCCGCTTCAGCGTCGATTTCCGTTTCCAGAACTTTGGACGAGTTGCGCACGATTTTTACAAGCTGCTCGGTCGAATACATTTCAAGTCTCGCGTGCACTCCGAAACGGTCTCTAAGCGGCGCAGACAGCCGTCCCGCCTTTGTAGTCGCGCCTACAAGCGTAAAACGGGGAAGAGAAAGCCTGATACTTTTTGCGCTCGGTCCTTTACCTATTATGAAATCCAACGCGTAGTCCTCCAACGCGGGATAAAGTATTTCTTCGACCGAGTGATTGAGTCTGTGAATTTCGTCTATAAACAAAACTTCGTTTTCAGTCAGCTTGGAAAGCAGCGCGACAAGGTCGGCGGCTTTTTCTATGGCAGGTCCGCTGGTTACGGTTATCCTTGTGTGCATTTCGTTGGCTATTATGTGAGCCAAAGTAGTTTTTCCAAGCCCCGGCGGACCGTAAAGCAGCACGTGGTCGAGATTTTCGTTTCTTCTTCTTGCCGCGCTGATATAAACCATCAGGTTTTCCTTGACCTTGTCCTGACCGATATACCCTTCGAGAGTCTGCGGCCTCAGTATGTTTTCGCTTTCGGCTTCCCGCTCCACAAGCGTGCTTGAAATCAGTTCGTTGCCGTCGTACATTTTTTAGCTTCTCCTTTCAGCTGTTTTTAAGCGCGTAGGAAAGCAATTCCTCCGTTGTCTCCGCGCCGATTTCCGACGCGTTTTTAATTCTTGCCGCCGCATCCTGTCTGCTCAGTCCGAGCGAAACAAGCACTGAAACGGCTTCGTTGGCTTCGGAAGAAAGCAGACTGCCCTTGGCGGCGGGCGATACGTTTACGAATGCTTCGCGAGACACGTCTACTTTGTCTTTAAGCTCGAGAACAATTCTCTCGGCAGTCTTTTTGCCGAGACCTTTTACGCTTGTAAGCACGGCTATATCTCCCGTGACGATTGCGGAAGACAGGTCGGACATTTTAAGCCCCGACAACACGGACAGGGCTACCTTGGGACCAATCCCCGAAACGGAAATGAGTTTGAGAAACATCTCTTTTTCTTCGACGGTTGCAAAACCGAAAAGCGTAAGCCCGTCCTCTCTCAATTGAAGATAAGTAAACAGCTTAACGTCCGCGCCCGTTTTAAGACTGTCAAGCGTGTTGGACGAAACGGCAAGCTCGAAACCAAGACCGTTGTTTTCGACAACCGCCGTTCCCTCGTATATCGAAACGACCTTTCCGCTAACGAATCCCAGCATTTTTTGCTCCTATATTCTGAAATTTTCGCACAGATTTCTCGTCTGCGCATGAGTCAAAGCAACCGCCAACGCGTCTGCCGCGTCGTCGGGTTTGGGAATTTTGTCCAGTTTGAGAAACACCCGCACCATTTGCTGTACCTGACGCTTGTCGGCGCGTCCGTAACCGACCATTGCCTGTTTTATTTGAAGAGGAGTATACTCAAAAAGATTGCCGCACAGCTTTACCGCACAAACAAGCAATACGCCGCGCGCCTCCGCTACCCTTATGCCTGTCGTTATGTTGGTATTGAAAAAAAGCTCTTCGACGGCGACGGCGTCCGGTCTGAATCTGTCCATAAGCTCGGCAGCCGCGGCGTCAATCATGGCGAGCCGCACCGCCGTGTTTTCGTCGGGCGGAGTCTTGATTACTCCGTAATCAACCGCAACATTGTTTCTGCCGTCCGACTCAATCACGCCGTATCCCACAGTCGCAAGTCCCGGGTCAAAGCCGAGTATTCTCACCTTAATCTTCCTCTTCGGGCAGGTCTACGTTGTGATAAACATTCTGCACGTCGTCGAAATCGTCGAACATATCCAGCATTTTTCTGAATTTCACAAGCTGCTCGTCATTTAAAGTAACCATGGTCTGCGGCAGCCACTCCACTTCCGCCGAGATTATGTTGACGCCGTTTTTGACCAGATTGTTTTTTACCTCGTTGAAATCTCCTACCGATGTGTACACCTCGAAAATTTCTTCCTCCACGGTCACGTCGTCCGCGCCGGCTTCCACAGCCACATCGAAAATTTGCTCTTCCGACAGCTTGCCGTCGCGCTCGCCCACGATGACTCCCTTTCTGTCAAACATAAAAGAAACGCAGTTTGTAGTGCCGAGCGAACCGCCCATTTTGTCGAAATAGCTTCTGATTTCGCCCGCAGTGCGGTTTTTGTTGTCTGTAAGGCACTCCACAATCACGGCGCTTCCGCCGATTCCGTATCCTTCATAGGTCATAGGCTCGTAATTGATGTTGCCAAGCTCTCCGGAAGCCTTTTTGATGCTCCTTGTTATGTTGTCGTTGGGCATATTGTTGGCTCTCGCCTTTGCTATGACGTCGAACAGCTTGCTGTTTGTCGACGGGTCGCTTCCGCCCGCCTTTACCGCCACGGCTATTTCTCTGCCTATTTTGGTGAATATTTTTCCCTTTGCGGCGTCACCCTTAGCTTTTTTGTGTTTAATGTTAGCCCATTTGCTGTGCCCTGACATTATTTTACCTCCGCATAAATTAAAAATTATTTTTTCCCATCAAATACATCAATATGCCCGCGCTCACCGCCACGTTGAGCGACTCCATATTGTTTTTCATGGGTATACTCACGGTTTTTTCGCACCGCATACGCGCGGCGCTGCTGACGCCGCAGCCTTCGCTGCCGAGAACCAGCGCGTGCTTTTCCGCAATGTCGGCGGTAAATACGTTTTCGCCAGACATATCGGCGCATACAAGCTGACAGCAGGAAAGCAAATCGAGTATTTTTTCCCTTTCGCCCTCGAAAATATTGAGAACATACTGCGCGGACATTCCCGCACGCAGGCTTTTCGCCGAAAAAGGGTCCGCGCAGCCGCACAAATAAACATCGTCGTATCCAGACGCCGCCGCCGTGCGCAAAACGGCTCCCACGTTTGCGGGGTCCTGCAATCCGTCAAGCAGAAGAGATTTCCCCTCGGGGCTTGACAATTCTTTTTTTTCCCGCCTTACGACTGCAAGCACACCCTGATTTGTAACAGTGTCGCAAAGCTCTCCGAAAATCCTGTCTTCGGCGACAAAACACGGAGCCGACAAAAAGGACTGCTCGCCCGCTTCGCGTTTTTCGGCATAGGTACGGGAGCATAAGACAAACTCCGCCTTCAAACCGTGCCTGAAAGCGTCTTTAACCAGTTTTTCCCCTTCGGCAACAAACAAGCCGTACCTGTCCCTGTATTTTTTATCGGACAGCTTGCGTACAAGAGTCAGGCGAGTATTGTTGGGCGAAACTACGTTTATCATAAATCTCCCGATAATCAAAAAGCCTTCTCACCGAAGGCTTTTGCAAACAGCTCAAAGGCTGGCTTTGGCAGTCTCCACAAGCTTGGCGAAGGACTGCGCGTCGTTCACTGCGATATCCGCCAAAACTTTTCTGTTAAGCTCTACGTTGGCTTTTTTGAGACCGTACATAAATTTGCTGTAAGACATACCGTTTGCGCGCGCCGCCGCGTTGATTCTCGCTATCCACAGGTTGCGGAAATCTCTTTTTTTGAGTCTGCGGCCGATGTAAGCGTAATTGAAACTCTTCATCACCGCCTGTCTGGCTATACGGTAATTTTTGCTCTTTGCTCCGAAATATCCTTTCGCAAGCTTCAATATCTTTCTGCGTTTTTTAACCGCGTTTACACCGCGTTTGATTCTCATAATAAGTTACCTCCTATCAGTGGGACAGCATGCGGCTGATTGTCTTTTCCTGCGTGCTGTCTACGTATGCGGCGCCGCGCAGATTGCGCGTGCGTTTGGTCGTCTTTTTGGTCAGAATATGATTTTTGCCTTGCTGCGCTCTCTTGATTTTGCCGGACTTTTTAAGGCTGAATCTTTTGGCTGCGCCGCTATGCGTTTTTTGTTTGGGCATATTTTAATCCTCCGTTATTTCGTATTTTTGTTATCGACAGGAGCAAGCACCATGGTGATGAATCTGCCTTCCGCCAAAGGCTTCTTTTCTATCGTGGCGTAGTCCTTTATCTTTTCGTAAAAGCTGTTGGCGACCTCGATTCCGTTGCCCACAAACGCCATTTGTCTGCCTCTCATCCTGAGACTTACCTTGACTTTGTCGCCGTCCTTCAAAAATTTGACGGCGTTTTTCGCCTTTGTGGCAATGTCGCCCTCGTCGATTGTCATCGAAAGCCTGATTTCTTTCAGCTCCACGATTTTTTGATTTTTTCTGGCTTCCTTTTCGCGCTTGTTCTGCTCGTAACGATACTTGCCGTAATCCATCACTTTGCAGACGGGCGGAACAGAATTCGGTGAAATTTTAACCAAATCCAAATGAGCGTCATCCGCAATCTGCTGCGCCTGTCGCGCAGACATGATACCGAGCTGCGCTCCGTCCGAACCGATGAGCCGCACCTCTCTGTCTCTGATTTGCTCGTTGGTCTGTAAATCTTTGATAACCTTTACCTCCGAAAAAATAAAAAAGTGTGAACAGCAAAAAGTCCACACGCAACAGACGTATCCTTGAAGACACGCTTGGCTATTGTCTACCCTACAACGCAAGTCGTACGGGTGAGAAAGTGACCTTTCTGCTTTTTGCTCGATTATTTTAGCACAATACTTTTTTCACGTCAACCGTTTGCAACGATTTTTAAAAATTTTTTGGCAAGGAAATTAAAGCGCGCCGCGCTCTGTGCCTTCGCGAGGCGCGCTTTTGAATTTTAATCGATAGCTTTTTCTTTGATTTCGGCAAGAATCCTTGCGGAAAACTCGTCAAGACTCATAAGTCCCAAATCGCCCTTGCTTCTGTGGCGCACCGAAACCTTGTTTTCCGCCGCCTCCTTGTCGCCGACAACCAGCATATACGGGATTTTTTCCAGCTGAGCTTCTCTTATTTTAAAGCCCACCTTTTCCGACCTGTTGTCAACCTCGGCTCTTATGCCTTTGAGTCTCAGCGCGGCGGTAATTTCCTCCGTTTTAGCCGCCGTTCTGTCCGTGAGGGACAATACTTTGACCTGCGTATACATCATCCATGCGGGGAGCGCTCCGTTATACTTTTCAATGAGCAGCGCAAGCGTCCTTTCGTAGCAGCCGATTGAACTGCGATGTACGATAAACGGTCTTTTTTTGTTGCCGTCCGCGTCAACATAGCTCATATCGAAACGCTCGGCAAGCTCGAAATCGATTTGAATGGTGAACAGAGTGTCCTCCTTGCCGTAAACATTCACGCTCTGCACGTCGAGCTTGGGACCGTAAAAAGCCGCTTCACCGACTGCTTCGTAATAATTTACTCCCGCGTCGTCGAGTATTTTTTTCATCAGCCTTTCGGAATTTTCCCACGCTTCGGGATTGTCAATATATTTTTCCTTGTTTTCGGGGTCCCAACGGCTGAAACGATATGACACGTCATTTTCCAGCCCCAGCGTTTTCATAAAATAGCGTATCAGGTCAAGCACGCCGAGAAATTCCTGTTCTATCTGATCGGGGCGGCAGATTATATGCCCGTCGGAAAGCGTAAATTGACGCACTCTTATCATACCGTGCATTTCACCGCTGTTCTCGTTTCTGAACAAAGGCGCGGTCTCGTTGTAGCGCACGGGCAAATCGCGATAGCTTTTCAGCCCGTTTTTGTAAATCATGAACTGAAAAGGACAGGTCATGGGTCTTAAAGCCAGCACCTCCTTGTTGACGTCTGCTTCTTCGGGATTTCCAAGTATAAACATGGCGTCGCGGTAGTGATACCAATGACCGCTGATTTTGTATAAATCGCTTTTTGCCATGAAAGGTGTTTTGGTAATCATATAGCCGCGCTTTTCCTCTTCGTCCTCCACCCAGCGCTGCATTGTCTTCAATATATGCGCGCCTTTTGGCATGAACAAAGGCAAGCCCTGCCCTATGTTTTCCTCGGTCATGAAAATGCCGAGCTCTCTTCCCAGCTTGTTGTGGTCGCGCTTTTTGGCTTCCTCCACCCTTGCGAGAAATTCTTCCATTTCGGATTTTTTGTCGAAAGCGGTGCCGTAAATTCTCGTCAGCATTTTTTTGCTGCTGTCTCCGCGCCAATACGCGCCCGCAATGCTCGTAAGCCTGAACGCTTTGAGCTTGCCTGTGGACGAAAGGTGGGGACCCCTGCACATATCGGAAAATTCGCCCTGAGTAAAGAATGTGACAGTTTCGTCCTTTATTCCTTCGAGCAGCTCCAGCTTGTAAGGCTCGTCAGCCAGCATTTCCTTCGCGCGCTCAACGGAAACGACGGATTTTTCGACGGCAAAATCCGATTTGACGATTTTGTTCATTTCCTCCTCGATAGCCTTGAAATCGTCGAGGGTTATCGGCCGAGAAAAATCTATATCGTAATAAAAACCAGTTTTGACGGCGGGACCGATTGCCAGTTTCGCATCGGGATAAAGACGCTTGATTGCCTGCGCCAGAACGTGGCTTGCAGTGTGTCTGTAAACCTCCTTTCCTTCCTCGTCCTTGAAAGTTAAAACCTTGAAGCTGCCGCCTTTGTCTAAAATTTCGTTCAGACCTAAAAGCTCTCCGTCCACACTGACGCACACAGCCGCTCTAAGCAAGCCCTCGCTTATGCTTCTTACCACTTCCGACGCCGCAACGGGAGAAGAAAACTCCTTTACCGCACCGTCGGGCAATTCGAATCGAATCATTTTAATTCACCTCTTGTTCTGTAAATAAAAAAGCCGTCCCTTAATTTAAGGACGACTGAATATGCCGCGGTTCCACCTTAATTGTCGGACAAAAAGCCCGACCGCTTTGACAACGCAATTTACGTATGCGCCTACGCTGTCGGAAAAGCGGTACGGTTTCAGGCTGCTCCGCACGGCTCTCAGCTTGCCCGCGCTCTCTGTAAGAACAGTGCTCTGTCCGCTTGTCTTTTCTTTCAGACAGATATTTGAATTGCATTCATAATAGCACAAAAAATAAATTTGTCAACTGATTTTCGCGCTTTTCATATCGTTTATTACAAAAAGACTGTCCGCTATGTCTTTGAACTGCTCGGACATACTCTGCCAGTCGCCGTAAAAATTTACAGCCGCAGGGTTTATACACACAAGATTGTAAAGCAAATCCTCTTCCGGCTCCTGCCTTACAGACAACGTGGTGAGTTTGTTCAGTCTCAGCCCCTTTTCGTCAAAAAGCTCGAACCCGCTTTCCTCGTCGAAAACGACCGACAAATTGTTTACGAGAGTGGGTATGGCTTCCAGTAAAAACATGAGAAAATCACGCATGGTATCGTAATCGTTGATAACCGTGTCGTATGAGTTGGACAAAACGACTATTTCGTCCCACTTCTTTTTTACGTCGCCCAGCCTGAAATTGTAAAAGCCGTCCAAAGAAAAATTCCGTATATTTTCAAGATTTCTTTTTATTGCCGTCTTGTCGTAGGAATTGTCGAAAATGCACATTGTATTTATCAGCGTGCGCGAAAGCAAATCCTCCGAGCCCATATTCAATTTTTTACTCAAATATTTGTTTTTATAACCTATGGAAAAAATGTCCGCAAGCAAATCCTTGACCAAAGCGGACATCTGTCCCGCGCTTTCGTCGTAACAGGCAAGCGAAAAGAACGTCCTGTCGTCTATTTCTTCCAGCGCGGAAACTCCTCTGGCTTGCGCAAGCGGTCTGTCCAGCTGTCTCGCCAGATAATCGAGAAAATGTCCGTCTTTTTTGTCCACATTCAAAGAAAGCTCGTACATCGGGTACTCCTTTAATATCAATAGTTTATGCAAATAGAAATCTTTTAATTATTTGACGGCAAATTATTCGATAAAAGAACAAATAGCGCTAACGGCAATAAAAAAACCGCTTTAAAAGCGGTTTTAAAGTTTATTTGTTTTCTTCTTATTTGTTTTCTTCGATATACTTGACGATTGCGCCTACTGTTTTGAGTTCGCTTGCGGTGTCGTCGGGCACTTGAAGATTGTAGGTTTCTTCCAGCGCCATAATCATTTCCACTATATCCAGAGAATCCGCGCCCAAATCGCTGATTATGTTGGACTCCATGGTGATTGTGTCTGCGGAAATACCGAGTTGCTCGGAAAGCATCGATTTAATTTTTTCAAATACCATAAGTTTTACCTCCGTTTGGATAGTATGTATTTTACTATAAAAAAATCGAAATCACAAGCAATTTGACGTGAAATAACAAAAAAACGGCAAACGTCATAATTTGTAGAATGGAGGCACCCTTATGATGAGACGCAATTTTACCAACGAGCGGGACTATTTGAATACTGTCGAGCAGGACAGATGCGCTCCTCCCTGCTGTCTCAATCCGCCGAGACCAAAGCCCCCGCCCAAGCCCGACACGGGATTTGACTGCACTTGCAGAACGGAAAACTGCAAAGTTAAATTCAGTACCGACCCGTTTTCCGACTGCATCGAAATAAAATGCAGAAAGCGCCCCGAAGACATTTGCGCCTGCAAACCCAAGCCGCGCTGCCACTGCGAAAAAAGACCGCCGTTTTTTCCTTTCTGAATTTTTTGACTAAAAAACCCGTGCCGAAACGGCACGGGCAACTTAATTTTAAAACAACGCGTTGAAAACCGTTCTCGGAAAGGGAATAACGTCCCTTATGTTTGAAACGCCCGTAAGGTACATAATCAGACGTTCAAAGCCCAGACCGAATCCCGCGTGCTTCGTGCTGCCGTATTTTCTCAAATCGAGATACCAGGAGTATTCCTCCTCCTTCATGCCAAGCTCGCGGATGCGTTTTTCAAGCAGCTCGAAGCGCTCTTCTCTCTGACTACCGCCTACTAGCTCGCCCACTCCCGGCACGAGCATATCCATTGCGGCGACGGTTTTTCCGTCATCGTTGAGCCGCATATAAAAAGATTTTATTTCTTTGGGATAATCGGTTACGAAAACGGGACCGTCGAAAACCTTTTCCGTCAAAAATCTTTCATGCTCCGTTTGAAGGTCGCTGCCCCAATGTACGGGATACTCGAATTTGTCGTTGTGCTTTTCGAGAATTTTAACCGCTTCCGTATAAGTTATGCGCCCGAACTGACTTGAAACGAGCTTTATTAGCCTTTCGGTCAATCCCTTGTCGATAAATTCGTTGAAAAACTGCATTTCCTGAGGACAATTTTCCAGCACGTAATTTATCACGGATTTTATCATGTCCTGCGCGAGCTCCATGTCGTCGTTAAGGTCGGCAAAGGCTATTTCCGGCTCTATCTGCCAGAATTCGGCGGCATGGCGCTGCGTGTTGGAGTGTTCCGCTCTGAACGTAGGTCCGAAGGTATAAATATTGCCGAACGCCATCGCATAGGTTTCTCCGTTTAGCTGCCCCGACACCGTCAGGCTTGCCTGCTTTCCGAAAAAGTCCTTGCCTGAATCAACCCTGCCGTCGGCGGTTTTGGGCGGATTGTCAAGGTCAAGCGTCGTGACTCTGAACATTTCTCCCGCACCCTCGCAGTCGCTTGTGGTGATAATGGGCGTGTGCACGTAAACAAAGCCTCTCTCGTTGAAAAATCTGTGCACCGCGAAAGCCGCGACCGAGCGCACACGCATAACCGCGTTGAAAAGATTGGTTCGAGGTCTCAAATGCGCGATTTCACGCAAAAATTCAACACTGTGCCTTTTTTTCTGCAACGGATAATCGGGAGTGGATTTCCCCTCGATTTCTATGCTGTCGGCTTTGATTTCAAAGGGCTGCTTCATCTGCGGCGTAAGGACGACTTTGCCTTTTACCACTATCGCGCTGCCGACGTTGAGCTTTGCGATTTCTTCAAAGTTGGTTATTCTTCCCTGCTCGAAAACAACCTGCACGCTTTTAAAGCAGCTGCCGTCGTTAAGCTCGATAAAACCGAAAACCTTGCTGTCCCTTATTGTTCTTATCCAGCCCGCCACTACCACGTCCTTGTCGGCGTAAACCCCGGACTCGCGGTATAAAGCAGACAATAAAAGTCTTTTCATCCTTCACCTCAGTTGTTTTTGTTTCTCAGCTTTCTCAAAAACGGAGGAATAGAGCTGTCTTCCTTGAGATTCATATTGGGATTGGGCAAAATGCCGTCGGAATAAGCCGCCGCCGTTTCTTTAAACTGCTCCGCAGAGACCTGAGGCTGCTGCACCTTGACAGGCTCCTCCATTCTGCTGCCGTAAAGCTCTTTTGCCGGACTCAAAGCGGAATTTTCCGTTTCCTTTCCAGCAAACACGTTTTGCTTTAAGGGCTTGTCCGTAGGCTTTACGTCGAAGCCGGTGGCGATAATAGTCACCTGCACCTCGTCGTCTATATCCTCCCTGATGTCCGCTCCGAAAATAATCGCCGCGTCTCTGTCCACAACCTCTTTTACAAGGTCTACGGCGTGTTGAATTTCGCCCATGGTCATATTCAGCCCGCCGGTAATATTTATTATTATTCCCGTAGCGCCTTCTATAGTGGTTTCAAGCAGCGGACTGTAAACGGCCTGACGAACCGCGTCTATGGTGCGGTTGTCGCCGCGACCTACGCCAAGCCCCATATGCGCCATACCTCTGTTGCGCATGACCGTTTCCACGTCGGCGAAATCGAGATTTATCAGCGAAGAGGAGACGATAATATCGGAAATGCCCCTGACTCCCTGCCGCAAAACCTCGTCGGCGCGTTGGAACGCTTCCACCACAGTTATATCCTTGCTGAAATTCTGTATCAGCCTGTCGTTGGGTATGATGACAAGCGTGTCCACGTTCTTCTTCAAATTCATTATGCCGATTTCGGCATTGTCCATGCGGCGTTTCCCCTCGAAGCTGAACGGTTTGGTTACGACGCCGACGGTAAGAATACCCATTTCCTGCGCAATACCTGCGATTATGGGTGCAGCGCCCGTGCCGGTGCCTCCGCCCATACCTGCGGTAATAAACAACAGGTCTGTTCCCTTGAGAGCCTCTTTAATGGCTTCGCGACTCTCCTCCGCCGCCTGTCTGCCGATTTCCGGATTGGCTCCCGCTCCGAGCCCTTTGGTAAGCTTTTCGCCGATTTGAATTTTTTCCGACGCTTTTGACAGGTAAAGCGCCTGCTTGTCCGTGTTGACCGCAACAAACGACGCGCTCGTAATGTTTGCCTGTATCATACGGTTGACGGCATTGTTCCCGCCGCCGCCTACTCCGACCACCTTGATTTGTGCGACTTTGTCCGCTTCGTTATATATATAATCCATAATTTTCTCCCTGATAAATCTGATAGTATATGTTTATTTTTGTTTAAGCGCGATATCCAGCAAACCGTATGCCGAGGTATAGAAGGCTTTGGTTGCCTGCGGAATGTCCGGAAGCGCGTTTTTAACGTTGACGTCGAGATATTGAGAAAAATATTCCGTTCCGCCTATGACGGAAGACAAACCGCCTCCCGTAACGTATATCGGAGTATTGCGCTTTATTTCGTAAGGACACAATTCCAGAGCTTTTGCAAAATAGTCGGCTATTTCTTCGATTCTTGCGCGAACCACCTCGTTTGCTTTTTCCGCTTTGAGCGAAAGCCCTCCCGACAACACGTAATTGTCCGACGAATCAAATTCCAGCTTTAAATTCACCTTGCTTTTGAGTTCTTCCGCCTGCGCAAAGGAAATTTCCATCACCTGCTGCAAATCCGCCGAAATGTTTCCGCATCCCATGGAAAAGGATTTAAGATAAACCAAGCCCTCGCCGCATACAAGCATGACGTTTGAAGTGATGTAGCCGACGTCCAGCAAAAGAGCGTAGCCGTCTCTGACGGATTGCTCGATTAACAGCAGCGATTGGGCAAGACAGGAGGAAACGAATTCCCAGCCCGAAAGAGCGCACTTTTTAAGAATTGCCCCGACAACGTCCGTGAAAGCGCGGGAAGCAAAACAATAGGATATCAGACCGTCCATTTTGTTCGCCGTCCGACCTATCGGGTCGGCGACGTCCTCTTTGTCGTCCAGAGTGAAATAAATATCCGACCTGCCTATCGGCAAAAACTTTTTGTCGCCGTCAAATATGTCCGTCTTTTTGTAAATTTCATTTACGTCGTCTTTCGTTATGCGTTTCTTGAAACGATAGAGATTTGTCGCTTCGCCCACTGTCACGGAAGTAAACTCTCCGGGTACACCGACGAATACTTCCCTTATCTGACGGCCATAGCTTTGTTCCGCCTGACGGAGGGCATAAGACACGGCGTCCGACAGCCTTTCCGGCTCAAGCCACTCTCCGTCGTAAAATCCGGCGTATTTGCTTTCGCCGCGCGCAACAATCAAAAAGCCGTCGGGCGTTTTCTTGCCTACGAAGACGACAATCTTGCTCGAACCGAAATCGATGACAGCGACTTCGGCGTTTTTTCTGAAGTTGAAAAAATTCATTTTTAATCCTCTGATTCAGTCGGCGTTTACTACCGTCGTGATTTTTCCGTCCTTTTCCGATACCTCTATTGTCGTCCCGAAATGCGTGTTGTCCTTCTCGTCGGATGCGTAAACGCTCCAACCGGCGTGAATTTTGCGTTGAAGGTCGGAAACGGGGTCGTTGATTTTAAGCACCGCTCCCGTATTGAATGCAAGACTCAAGCAATAGTAGTCCGGCATTGCCTGAACGGAAACCGAATCAAGCAAATCGGGTAGCTCCACAAAATCGAATCCTCCCTGCCACAGCGTCCTGAAAACCACCTCGCTTACCTCGTTGAGCCAGTTCGCTTCGGGCTTGAATTCAAGCCGTCTGCCGACAGAGGGAGCGCCGTTTAAATAGGAGGAAAAATTCAGCGCGGGAAATTCGGTCACAGGCTGATTGAAAGCTTCCAGCACATAATTTTCGCTGTCAAGAAGATAATAAATCCCGTTGTGGGAAATGACGGAAACTGGCTCCCGCACGGTTACGAAAATTTCCAGAAAATTGGGAAACAGACGGTTGACGCCCTGCACCTTTATGTAAGGATAATTCGACTCAGTCTGTGAAATCAGCTTTTTGCCCGAAAGAAAGAAAATGCTCTTTCCCTTGAAATCCTCAATCAGCTTTTCTCCCGTCAAATCCGAATATCTTTCCGGCGCGTCTACATAAACCGTCTCGCCCGTGTTTTCGTCGTAATGCAGAAACACAAGACTTGCTTTTTGAAGCGTAAAAACAGTGCTTCCCAAAACGATAAGTATGACTATCGCCAGGAAAACCGAAAAAATAATCAGCAGCTTCTTTTTCGCGTTTTGCTTCATCAGATTCCTCCGGACAAAAATCCGCATTTAACTTTTATATTATACATACGGACGACGGATAAGTCAATAAAAACGCGCGTACATTTAAAGATGTTGAAGCAGTATTTTGACATATTTTAACACGAAAAGTAAGAAATATGGATGATTTAAAATATTATGTCAGAAATAATACGCAATCAAAGTCTAGTTTTTTAAAATAATCCAAATGAAAAAGCCCGCCGTTCAGGCGGACCTTTTACGTTCATATTCTGCGTATATCCGCGCCGACAGAATTGAGAGCTTTGTCAAGCATAAAATATCCTCTGTCAATATGCTTCGCATTGTTCACGACAGTCACGCCTTCGGCGTTAAGCCCCGCCAGCACAAGCGCGGCGCCGCCTCTGAGGTCGCAGGCGTTTACCTCTGCGGACTTCAATCTGTTCACTCCCCTGACCAACGCAAGTCTGTCGCGCACGGTTATGTCGGCACCCATTTTCGTAAGCTCCGACACATGCTTGTAGCGCGTCTCAAAAATATTTTCCACTATTACGCTTGTGCCCGAAGAAACCGTTTCCAAAGCAAGTATCTGCGCCTGCAAATCGGTAGGAAAACCGGGGTACGGAGAGGTCTCTATAAGCGAAATGGCGTCGGGGCGTTTAAGGCACTCGATATAAACGCTGTTTTCTCCGACGTTCAACCGCGAAACACAGTTTTCAAGCTTGCTTAAAAGCGCAGTGATATCGTCGGGCACGCAGTTGGACACAAGGAGCTTGCCGCCCGTTATTGCAGCGGCAATTATGTAAGTGCCCGCAACGATTCTGTCGGGTATAGGCTCAAATTCGCATCCGTCAAGCTTTTTCACGCCTTCGATGACGATTGTAGAGCTGCCCGCGCCCGCTATTTTCGCGCCCATTTTGTTTAGAAATTTTTGCAGCGCGGCAATTTCCGGCTCCTTTGCGGCATTTGTTATCGTTGTTTTTCCTTTGGCAAGCACTGCCGCCATCATTATATTTTCCGTTGCTCCCACGCTTGGAAAATCAAGATGAATATCGTTTCCTCTCGCATTTTCTCCGTTGCAATACAAAAAACCGCCCGTTTCCTCTATATCTATGTTCAACGCTCTCAAACCCTTGAGATGCAAATCGATCGGACGGATTCCTATATCGCAGCCGCCGGGAAAAACGGCTTTTGCGTGTTTGAGCCGTCCGATAATCGGCCCCATAAGAAAAAGCGAGCTTCTTATTTCCTTAGCATAGCTCGAAGGTATTTCATTGCCGGTAAGAACCGAACAGTCAACGGTCAAATCGTCTTTTTCCCAAAAGATTTTTCCTCCGAGCGCCTCTATGATTTTGGTCATATTTATTATGTCGGTGATTTTGGGGCAATTGAACAGCGTTACGGGACGCGTAGCCAAAACACACGCCGCAAGCAAGGCAAGCACGCAGTTTTTTGCGGAATGAACCGCCAACTCCCCCTCCAACCTATGACCTCCGTTTATCAACAGTCTGTCCATATTGAGTTCTCCATAGTCAAATCTTTGTTGCAGACAGCCCGTTCCGAAACACGACTTGAATTTCGTCAACAAAAAAACGTGCCGCCTTCAATAATATTATCTTATGGCAAACCGTTTATAAATGTGAGACGGACGGCGTCTCCTCGCTTCTCGAAACATTGAGAAGCAGACCTGCGGCAAACATGAACATAACGAGCGACGTGCCGCCGTAGCTGATAAAGGGCAGCGGCAATCCCGTGGGAGGTATGCTGCCCGTTACCACGGCTAAATTTATCGCCGACTGTACGGCAATTATCGAAACGATTCCTCCGCACAGCAGAGAGCCGAATTTGTCCGCGGCGTTGAGACTGATTTTTACTCCTCTGTAAATCACAAGCAAAAACAGCAGCATGAGGAACAGGCAGCCTACAAGCCCCGTTTCCTCGCCTATGACGGAAAACACGAAATCGCTTTCCGCAAACGGCAAAAACGAGTATTTCTGACGGCTGTTGAACAATCCGACTCCAAACCACCCGCCGCTCCCCAACGCATACAACGACTGTATCAGTTGATAGCCTTCGTCCTTGGGCGAAGCCCAAGGGTCGATAAAAGCAAGAAGTCTTTTAAGCCTGTACGGCTCGACTAGTATCATTACAGGCACGGCGACGGCTGCCGCAACAAGCAGAAATACAAACCATTTGGGCTTCATGCCGCCGATAAAAAGCATTATAAGCATCACAAGCCCGACGCACATGGTTATAGACATATTGGGCTCGAGAATAATCAGCAGACAAACTGCAACGCCGCTCCCCAAAACGGGAAGCGTGTGCGATATGCGCGTCATATCGGTTTTTTCGCGCGACATATAAGTGGCGGCAAAAAATACGAAAGCGAATTTTGCTATTTCGGAGGGCTGAAAGGAAAATCCGCCGAAGCCCACCCATCTTTTTGCACCGTAATTTTCTATGCCAAGCCCGGGAACAAACACCAACCCGAGCAAGACCAAAGAAACCGCCAGCAAAGGAAGCGAAAACTTTTTTAATATATCGAGATTGAGCCTTGACGCCAAAAGCATAGCTGCCACGCCTACGACAAAGCCTACCGCCTGTTTGGTGAAATAATAAAATTTGTTGGAAAAATCCCTTTCCGCCATGTAATAGCTGGCGCTGTAAATAAACAGCAGTCCTATGAGAGCTAGCAGTATGACTGCGCCCAAAAGTATGTAATCGGGTTTTCCGCGCGTGTTAATAAGTTTCATTTTTCAATTTTTCCACTATTTTTTTAAAATGTTCGCCGCGCTCGGCAAAATTTCTGTACGAATCAAAGCTTGCGCAGGCGGGAGAAAGCAGAATCACGTCTCCCGCGGAAGCTTCGGCATACAGAGTTCTCACCGCATTTTCCAGCCCGTCGCAGAAACAATATCTTTTAAAACCCTTTCTTTGCGCAAATGAAGCGATTGTTTCGGCAGCCTCTCCGATAAGTGCAATTTTTTTTACCCTCGGCGGCATCTTGGCAAACAATTCGCAAAAATCCAGATTTTTATCCCTGCCGCCCAAAATCAAATATGTTTTCTCGCCAAAAGCGTTTACGGCTTTGATTGTCGAATCTACGTTTGTGGACTTGGAATCGTTGACGAATTTCACCCCTTTCACGCTACCCGCAGATTCAAGTCTGTGTTCCACTCCTTCAAAGCTCAAAAGTCCCCTTCTCAGCTCGTCGACGTCAAGCCCCAGCTCGCGGCAAACAATCAGCGCGCACATGGCATTCTGAATATTATGAACGCCCTTGATTTTTAACGCAGACGCGTCGCATACCGTGTCTTTCGTACCGCCTTTTTTAAGAATGATTTTCCCGTTGTCCAGATAACATCCCTCAGGTTTTCTTTCCGTACTGAAAAAAAGCTTTTGCGCTTTGCCACGCCATTCTATTGCGCGGATTACGGGGTCGTCGGCGTTCAGCACACAGAATCCCTCGTTCTGAAAAGCAAAAATATTTTTTTTCGCGGCGGCATAGCTCAAAAAATCTCCGTGCCTGTCGATATGGTCGGGAGTAATGTTTAAAATGGCGCTTATGTACGGCGCAAACCGAGTGCAGCTTTCAAGCTGAAAGCTGGACGCTTCAAGGACGGCAATATCCTCCTCTCCGAGTTTTTCGCACATCGAACAAAACGGAACGCCTATGTTGCCCAGCGCGTAAGACGACCTGCCCGCACTGCGCAGTATGTGATTGATTAGACTTACCGTAGTCGTCTTTCCGTTTGTTCCCGTTACCGCAACCACACGGCATTTGCTTCGTATGTAACCTAGCTCCAGCTCTCCCATGACAGGTATGTTTTTTTCTTTGCAGGCTTTGACCAACGGGCGGTTCAAAGGTACGGACGGAGACAAAAGCAGCGCGTCTGTGTCGTCGGGAATACTTTCGCCTTTACCAAGAAATTTTTTTCCTTCCGCCCATTCGGGCACGCCTTCTCCGTCCCGATACAACAGTATTTCGCACTCATCCCCGAGCAATTCATACATTGCCTGACCGGAAACTCCCAAGCCGTAAATTATAACCTTTTTCATTTTTCCTCCCTAAATCAACGTCAAAACGCAAATCAAAGCTACTATTCCTGTAATAGTAGAATACAAAAAGCCGATTCTCGTTTCACTCAGACCTTTTTTCTGTAAATGATGATGAAACGGCGCCATAAGAAAAACTCTCCGCTTGGTTCGCTTGTAGTGAACAACCTGAATTATGTCGGAAACGGCGCTTGTAGCGAACATAACGCCCAATATCGGTATATACAGACTGAGTCTCCCGAGAATAGACACGCACGCCACAACACCGCCGAGAGCGAGAGAGCCTACGTCTCCCATAAAAATCTTTGCGGGAAAGCAGTTGAAAAGCAAAAAGCCCGCCAGGCTTCCGACAGTAGCAAAGCATACCGTCAAAAGCCCCTGATATTCTTTTACGTAAAGCGACAGACCGTTTTTATCCGCGTCGGCAGCCACAATGGCGATTATTGCGGCAATTCCCGCCATATAAACCAATGTAGTCGACGCAGCAAGCCCGTCCAAACCGTCGGTAAGATTGACGCTGTTTGTGGTTGCGATAAAAATAAAAACCACGAGCGGAATGACTCCCCAACCCAGCGACACCGTATTTTTTGTAAAAGGGATATAAAGGTCCCCTCTTATCAGTTCGTTTTTATATACCACAAAAGCCACAATCAGCGCAATGGAAAGCTGAAGGATAATTTTCTGATAAGGTCTGAGCCCCAGATTCCTTTTGTAGCGGATTTTTATCGAGTCGTCGAGAAAGCCGGTAACGCCGTAAGCAAATGCAACGGCAAGAGTTATATATACGAATTTTCCCTTTCCGAAAATCAGCGCGGCTGTAATCATGGCGAGTATTATGGCGATTCCGCCCATTGTGGGAGTGCCGCTTTTATAGCTGTGCTCTTTGACGTATTCCAGAATTTCCTGTCCCGCTTTTTTTCTTTTCAAAAGCGGCAGCAACAGAAACAGAAGCGCAACGCACAGCAAAAAAGCTATTAAAGCAGCCAAAAGATAATTACTCATTTTGTCATCCCAAAAACCTATGTACTACCTCGATATCGTAAAACGGATATTTTCTCCCTTTGATTTCCTGATATCTTTCCGCGCCCTTGCCGAGAATTGCCACGGTGTCCGCCGCTCCCGCCTGATTTAACGCATGAAAAATAGCGTCCTCGCGGTTCTGTATTATTTCGTAATTTTCTTTCAGTCCCGCAACTATGTCGCGGAAGATGGAAAAACTGTCCTCAAATCTCGGATTGTCGTCCGTTACTATTGCCAAATCGGCATATTTTGCCACCGCTTTGCCCATAAGAGGGCGCTTGAATTTGTCCCTGCCGCCGCCGCAGCCGAAAACAACTATCAGGCGGCCGCCCTTTTTTCCCGTCGACGACAGATAAGAAAGAATATTTTCCACACCGTCGGGAGTATGTGCGAAATCCACCACCACGCGCGCGCCGCTTTTCATGAAAAAGGTTTCGTTTCTTCCGTCAATGGACTTTACCTTGCTTATACCTTGTGCAATGACGTCGGCTTTTATTCCGTAAAGACGCGCCGCTGCGGAAGCGGCAAGCGTATTGTACATATTGAATTTTCCTTTGAGAGAGTAGCTTACGCGCTTGGTTTCGCCGCAAAGACCGAGCGTATAGCTTATCCCCTTTTCGCTGCCCTCGAAGTCGCTCGCGAAAACGTCCGCGGGATTTTCGCAGCCGTAAGAAATCATAGACAAATCCGCGTTTTTAAGTATTTTCATTCCCAACTCGTCGTCGGCGTTGATTACTCCCACCCTTACGTATTTTTTGTCGAAAAAACTCTCTTTGACAGCCGCATAGGTCTGCATGTTTTTAAAAAAGTCGAGATGGTCTTGGCTCAGGTTGGTAAAAACAGCTATGTCGCTTGTCACGCCTTCCATTTTTTTGAGGGCTATCGCGTGAGCCGACACCTCCATAATCACATACCTGATTTTATTGAGATGTATTTTGTAAAACAACTCGTGCAAATCAATAGGGTCGGGCGTGGTGAGAGCGGATTTTATTCTGCGCTCGCCTATCCATACGCCGTTTGAACCGATAACCGCGGTTTTCTCGCCGGTTTCCTTTAATATGGCGTCAATAAGATATGTGGTGGAGGTTTTGCCGTTTGTGCCAACCACGCTGATAATATTAAGCAAATCGCAGGCGCTGTGAAAAAAGGTTTTCGCCATTTTCGACATGACTGCCCGCGTGTCGGAAACAATTATACGACACACGCTGTCGTCGGCAAGATTCACGTCTCTGCCGCATACCAAAGCTACCGCTCCGTCCGCGACGGCTTTGTGCGCGAATATATGCCCGTCGGTCTGAGTGCCTTCCAGACAAAAAAACAAGCCGTCCTTTTTTACTCGACGCGAATCGCATGACAAGGAAGATATGTTCAAATCCGTATTTCCCTTGACGTCGATATAATTGATTCCGCTCAAAAGCTCAGATAATTGCATTTTAAGAGACCTCGCCGTATAAAAAAATCCATACTGTTCGTATGGATTATTTTATTATTTGCGACGCCGCATTATGTTAAGCGGGCTTTAAATTCTTATAATTGATTATCTGCTGAAAAATCATCTTTGCGTAAGGCGCTGCGACGGTGGAGCCGTAATGCGCGCCGGTAGGCTCGTCAACAAGCATTAGCGCCAGATACTGCGGATTGTCGGCGGGGAAAAATCCCACGAAGGAGGAAACGTATTTACCCACGGCGATATGACCGTTTTCGTATTTTTGAGCCGTGCCTGTTTTGCCCCCTACCTTAAAGCCTTCTATATAAGCCTGTTTTCCGCTGCCGTTTGTCACGACGTTTTCCAGCAGCCCCGCAAGCTCGCGGCTAACTTTTTCGCTGATTGCCCTCTGTCTTACGGTAGGATAAAATTTCTTTACAAGCTCGCCTTCCTGAGTCCTGATTTCCTTTACAAGGTAAGGCTGCATCAAAAGACCGCCGTTTACAGCCGCTGACGTCGCCATAGCGAGCTGAAGAGGCGTCACCGCAATAGTTTGCCCGAAAGAAATTCTCGCCAAATCTCCGTTGGTTACGGCGCTCTCCGCAACAAGCAGACCTGCCTGTTCCCCCGCAAAATCTATCCCTGAAACCGCTCCGTAACCAAAAGCGGAAAGATACTTGTACATGGTCTCCTTGCCCAACGACAAACCTATGTCTGTGAATATGGGGTTGCAGCTGTTGTTCAAAGCGTCGCCCAGATTCTGATTGCAATGCTTGGAGGAGGTGTGCGTTGTCCAGCACTTGACTCTGGAGCCGTCAACGATACGGAAATTTGCGTTGTTGGGAAAAACGTAAGACGCCGAATGCGCTTTGGGATTTCCCCTCGCATACTCCTCAAGCATCGCCGCCGCAGTAAGCACCTTGAAGGTAGACCCCGGCTCGTACACGTCCGTTATCAGCATATTTTTCGTGCTTGCCATAAGCTCGCCGATATTGTCCCGCGGCAGATTGTTTAGGTCTACGCTTGGCTTGGAGGACATCGCCAACACCTCGCCCGTCTGCGGATTGACAACAATGCACCTCGCGCCTTTGGGAGAGTGCCCCTGCATAACAAGGTCTAAAACATTCTCCACCACGCGCTGAATCCTGAAATCTATCGTAGTCACCACGTTGAGTCCCGATACGGGCGGCGTATAATACGCGCTTTCGCCTTCAAGCTCTTTTCCGACAAGGTCGCTCGGCGTCAGAATGGCGCCGTCCACGCCTCTCAGATATTTGTCGTAATACGCTTCGAGACCGCTTTGTCCCGTGTTGTCGGAAGAAACAAAGCCTAGCACCTGAGACAGGAAATCGCCGTAAACGTATTCACGCGAGGTGTCGGCGGCAAGATAAACGCCTTCGAGATTGTAGCTTCGGATTAAATTGGCTTCCTCGACGGTTATTTTCCGCTTGATTGTATTTTCGGAAATTTTTGCCGTCACTTTGTCGTATACGTCCTGATAAGACAGCTTCAAGGCCTGCGAAAGCAGCTCCGCAACAAGAGAATGATTGCTTACGCTGTTAGGTCTGACGTAAACGGTGTAGCTTGTTCCGCTGGACGCAAAAACAATACCGTTAGTGTCGGTTATATCCCCTCTGTCCGCCGTTACGGGCAAATCGCGCGTCCATTGCTCCAAGGCTCTGGTCTGAAGCTTTTTACCCCAAACTATTTGTATATAGCCCAAACGCAAAAAAATGACAAAAAAAATAAAGGCTATTGCAACAAACATTGCAAACAGCCTTTTTTTTGTTGAGAAATACGTGTTACGCACCTTTTTTCAGCCTCCGAAAATATTTGACAACCATTCGCAGAAATTGTTGAACCAATTGGAAGGCACATCATATTCTGCGGACGGTCTCATCTGGAGCGGTTCGTAATACATCGTGTTGCTTTCAGAGGCCTCTTCGAGACCGAGCTGACTTTCCGCGATGTTCTTTATTTCTTCGTCTGTATACATATTGTCGATTTGAGAATTGAGCGCTTCGAGCTCTTGAAGTTGAGATTCCACGCCCGCCTGCAACGCCGCGACCTCTCCCATAACATTGCTAAGAGCAACCGCCGTCAACGATATGGTAAGTACGAGAACCAACACAACAGCTATATACGAAACTATAACTATTTTTTCTTTAGCGGAAAGCTTCGCGTTGGTTTTCGTACTTGTCGTGCGGGGAACCGTATTGTATTCCCTGCTGAAATATTTGCTCAAATCGATTTCTTTGTTTTGTTTAAGCGTTTCAAAGGAAGGCATAAGGTCGGGATTGGAAAAATCCTCTTCCGTTACGCTTGCCGACGTCCGTGACGCAGCCGTTTCCTCTCCGAAAAGCCTCGAAGCTATATCGGTGTTGGAAAAATACGAGGGCTCTTCAAAGGAACTCTCTCCGGAAAAATCGTATTTTTCCCTCGCCAATGCGCTGTCGTTAAACGTCAGCTTTTCCTTGCTTTCGTTTTCGATATTATCGACCGTAACCTCGCGTCTGCTTGTCGTCAACATTATATTCCTCCTCGGAGAACAATATTCCCCTTCACACTCTTTCGCAAGCCCTAAGCTTTGCGCTTGCGGCTCTCGGATTGTCGTCAATTTCGCTTTTGTCGGGCGAAACAGGTTTTGTCAGTATTTTTATTTCACTTCTCTTTCCGCAGACGCATATCGGCGCGTTTTTGTCGCACACGCAATCCGCTTCGAGTTCTTTGAACGTCTGCTTTACTAATCTGTCTTCAAGCGAATGAAAGCTCAAAACAACCATTCGTCCGCCTGCTCTCAAAGACAAGGCAAGCTCCTTAATTGCCTCGCCAAGACCGTCAAGCTCTCCGTTTACGGCTATTCTCAATGCCTGATAAGTCCTTTTTGCGGGGTGTCCGCCCTTTTTTCTTACGGACAAAGGAATAGACGCGTCAATTATGTCGTTCAGCTGTCCTGTCGTTTCAATAGGCTGTACGGTACGAAAAGCTACGATATTTTTGGCTATTTTCGACGCAAATTTTTCTTCTCCGTAATCGCGTACAATCTCGAATATTTTTCTTTCGTCGTATTCGTTCAGTATTTCTTTCGCAGTCAGGCTTTGGGTTCTGTCCATTCGCATATCCAAAGCGGAATCCCGGCTCATATACGAAAATCCTCTTGATTTTTCGTCTATCTGATGACTTGAAATACCCAAGTCCATCAAAATCCCGTCCGGTTTCAATCCTTTTTCCGCAAGGAACCGAGCCGCGTTTTTGAAATCGCTTTTTATCAGCTCCACGCTGCCGCAGCCCTCGAACCGCTTCGCGCAGAACCGTATCGCGTCGTCGTCCTTGTCGAAAGCAAGCAATTTGCCTTTTCCCGACAGCTTTTCCAAGATAAGCGCGCTGTGTCCGCCTCCTCCCGCAGTACAATCGACGTAAATACCGCCCTGCCTTACGTTCAGAAACTCGATACATTTTTCGGCAAGTATAGGCTTGTGATAGGACTGAGCATCAAACGCCATATTTTGTACCGATTTCGGCCAACTCCTGGTCGAAATTTTCTATCGCGCTGTAAGAATCCCACTTCTCCTCGCTCCAAATTTCGACTTTGGAGCCTGCGCCGTTTATCACTATGTTTTTGTCTATTTTGGCAAAATCCTTGAGATTTGCGGGTAAAATAAACCTGCCCTGCTCGTCCGGTTCCACTTCGCTTGCCAAAGAGAGAATTTTTCTGATTGAGCGCTGCGCTTGCAGGTCAAAGCTGGGTATGCTTTCAAGCTTTGCAACGTAATCGGCAAACTTGTCATAGGCGTAAACGCACAGACATTCGTTGCTGCCGACAGTCACAACATACTTGCCGCCAAGCTCGGAACGGAATTTTGCAGGCACTCTCAACCTGTTTTTCGCATCCAACTGATGTCTGCTTTCGCCTAAAAACACGGAAACTCTCCTTCTTACAAGCAAATTATATAGGGAAAAATAGGGAAAGTCAACTACTTTTAACCACTTTATAGGAATTTTTTTTAAGAATTTGGGAAGAGCGTCCACTTTAAAGCAAATAAAAAGGAGACCGCGTAGAATTTCGGTCTCCTTTTAAAGGGGTCTGTAACGTATGTCGTCAAATTATTTCGGTCAATTTGAAATCCACCAAATCGGCGGAAGTCAACCAGAAATTCATGTTGAATTTTCTGACAAACAAGTCGCTTCTGACTTCCTTGCCGTGCAGATGTCCGTATACGACCGTGTCCACGTCGTGCAGTATCAACTGCCTGACAAATTCGCTTTCCTCGCGCCTGCCGTTGAAGGGCGGATAATGCATAATACATATCACACGGTCACCCTCCTGCCGCAGTTTCTCCATAGCGGCAAGCGACAGCTTGATTCTCTCGATTTCACGCAAATAAATTTTGTTGTCGCGTTCATTAAGCGGTCTGTTAGGCTCGGGCAAAACCCACCCGCGCGAACCGCAAACAATCAGGTTGCCGAACTTTAACGCGTCGTTCTGTATGGCGAAAAAGCCTTCCGGTAAAATTGCTCTTACCTGACTTATCGTGTTCCACCAAAAATCGTGGTTTCCTCTGAGTATGACCTTTTTGCCTTTAAGCTCCTTGAACAATGCGAAATCGCTTTCGGCGTCCTCCGATTTGATTGCCCAGCTGAAATCACCCGGCATAAGCACTACGTCTTCGTCGGATACCTTTTTTTCCCAATCCTCCTTGATTGCAAGGAAGTGATTGCTCCAATTAGGTCCGAAGATATCCATAGGTTTGTTTACCGTAGTGGACAAATGTAAATCGCTGATTGCAAAAACTTTCAATAAATTTTTCTCCTCTTTGATTTTAACACAAAATCGGAGAAAAAGCAATCGCCGCTACCATTCGTCGCCGTATTTTTTAAGACAACGCGCGCACATATCGTTTCTGAGCACAGGACGCAGACCGCAGAATATGCAAAGCCTTTCGGCGTCCTCCTCCTCGTCGAAAGTGTCCCCCTCCAATTCTCTCATACACACGGAGCAGTATTTTTCGTCGGAGCTTTTATAATTCAACTCGCATCTCGGGCATTTTTCATATATCATATTATCACCTACGGTGTAATATGTTATGTCAAATAAGGTTCAAAGTGTGTGTGCCCGGGCTTATCGAATCAAGTGTTGGAATTGGGGAACAAAGGCAGGTCGAAGAAGCCTGCGCAGACCTCCTGCGAATATTCCTGACAAGGCGGTATGACGGCGTAGCCGTATGTGGGAACTATTAGCTCGACGTTGATTACTATTTTAAGTATAACGGAAACGCAGGTAGTCACGTTGAACACGTAATCTCCTTCGACACCGCTTTCAAATACGCCGTCGGGAATAACCACGCTCGCGGTGGCCTCCACCTGATAAGGCATTATGGACGCTTCGGGAAGAAGCAGAATTACGTCCTCGTGAATGGTAACCGTGCCGTATCCTACGCCCTCTTCTCCGTTGTTGTCGGTGTAAGTAATTTCGACGGGTATGACTACGTCGCACTCCACTCTGCCGTATCTCGGTCTGTCCGCAAGACGCTCCACGCTAAGATTTGTCACCTCGCCTGCAACCGCTATGCTGCGTCCGCCCACGAATTTAAGCGGCAGCGCGGGATTTGCGGGATTGAGGTCGTTTAAGGTGATGACCACGTTTTCAAGAGTAGCCTGCTTTATGCAGGCATCGAAAACTTTTTTGGTCTGTATACAAACTTTATCGCAAGGCATATTGCCTCTTGAATTGTTGTCTATGCCGTTGAACATAAAAATTAACCTCCTAATGCTATTACTAATGTATGTGCAAAGGTGTCAAAAAGTGCATAGAAAAACGCCGCGTTGCGTCTACGGCGTTTAGGTGTAAATTATACGTTCGATTTTGTCGAGTACCGCTTCTTTCCCCGTTTTTAAAAGTCCCGAAACGGGAAGAATATCGGCTTCGCCCAGCTTAAATACCGCAGCAAGATGCCGTATGCGGTTTTTTATCTGACTTTTCGGAAGCTTGTCGCTTTTTGTAGCGACAACGGTAAAGGGCAGATTGCGCCTGACAAGAAAGTTATACATTTCTGCGTCGTCAGCCGTCGGCTCGTGACGTATATCAACGAGAAAAAGCACATGGCAAAGCATTTCTTCGTTCAACAGATAGTCGTCTATAAGAAGCGCCCATTTCTGTTTTTCCTCCCGACTCACTCTGGCAAAGCCGTAGCCCGGCAGGTCGGTCAGAAAAAATTCCTCGTTGATTAAAAAGTAATTTATCAGTCTTGTGCGCCCCGGAAGCTTGCCGGTGCGAGCAAGCTTTCCGTCGTTGGTCAAAAGGTTGATAAAACTGCTTTTGCCGACGTTGGATTTTCCGACGACGGCAATTTGTTTAAGATGACTTTTTATTCTGTTACCCGGTGAGGCGGCGCTGCTCACAAAGGCGGATTTTTTTATTTCCATTTGTTTTCCCGCGTAAAATATCAGACAAGAGAATTTCTGAATACCGTGTTTATGTTGTCGGACAAAACCACATTGATGTTTTTAAGCACTTCCTGAGGTATTTCCTGCAAATCCTTCTCGTTGTCTTTTGGTATGATAATTTTTCTTATCCCCACGCGATAAGCCGCAAGCGTTTTCTCTTTGAGACCGCCGATAGGCAAGACCTTTCCGCGCAGAGTCACTTCTCCCGTCATAGCCACCTTTTTTGACACCGCGCGGTGGGTAAAGGCTGACATGATTGCGGTTGCCATGGTTATGCCTGCGCTCGGACCGTCTTTGGGGATGGCGCCTTCGGGTATATGAATGTGAATGTCCGTTTTGGCAAACACCGAAGGATCGATTCCGTATTCGCGGCAGCTGCTCTTGACAAGACTGATTGCAGTGCGGGCAGACTCCTTCATTACGTCGCCCATCATTCCCGTGAGCAAAATATCGCCCTTGCCCTCGAAAAGCGTAACGTCGATGGTAAGCGTAGTTCCTCCCACCGCCGTCCACGCAAGTCCCGTTGCGGAGCCTACTTCGTCGGCTGTGTCAAGCTCGTCTTCCTTAAACTTTTCCACTCCGAGATAATCCGAAAGATTGTCCGGCGTGATAACCTTTGTTGCATCCTGTTTTTCAACGATTAGCAAAGCCGTTTTGCGGCAAATCCTCGCTATCTCTCTTTCCAGCGTGCGCACGCCCGACTCTCTCGTGTAGCGACGGATTATTTTGCGCAACGCGTCGTCCGTAATGCTCAGCCCGCCCACAGGTATGCCGTGCTGCTTCTCCTGCTTTCCGATAAGAAACTTTTTGGCAATTTCCATTTTTTCTTCTTCGGTATAGCCCGTAAGCTCAATAATCTCCATTCTGTCAAGCAGCGGCGCGGGAATAGTGTCCACCTTGTTTGCCGTCGCGATGAACAGCACCTTTGACAAATCGTAGGGCGCTTCAAGGTAGTGGTCGGTAAAGGTGTTGTTTTGCTCCGGATCGAGAACTTCGAGCATGGCGCTGGCGGGGTCTCCGCGCATATCAGACGACATTTTGTCGATTTCGTCAAGCAACAGAACGGGATTTTTACACCCTGCCTGCTTCATGAGATAAATTATTTTTCCGGGAATAGCGCCGATATAGGTACGTCTGTGACCTCTGATTTCCGCTTCGTCCCTCACTCCGCCGAGACTCATGCGCTCGAAAACCCTGTCGAGACATCTTGCTATGGATTTGGCTATCGACGTCTTGCCCACTCCCGGAGGACCGACGAAACAGAGAATCGGACCGTTCAACGTGCCTGTAAGCTGCATTACCGCAAGATATTCGAGAATGCGCTCCTTTATCTTGTCGAGACCGAAATGGTCCTCGTCGAGAATTTTTTTTGCGCGTTCCAAATCCTTGTTGTCCTCCGTCTGAAAATCCCACGCAAGGTCGGTCAGCCACTCTATATAGCTGCGCGAAACAGTCGCGTCGGGAGAGGTGGGCGCCATCTTTTCAAGACGCTTTAACTCCTTCAATGCTTTTTCCTCAACCTCGGCAGGCATTTTGGCGCTGCGTATTTTCTTTTCGTATTGGGCGATTTCGTCTGCATCCTCGCCAAGCTCGTGGCTAATCGCCTTCATCTGCTCTTTGAGATAATATTCCTTCTGCCCCTTGTCTATTGACTGCTTGACCTGCGCGGAGATTTTTTTCTCCACCTTGGCTATTTCGGTTTCGCTGGCTATGATTTTGCACAGCTCTTCGAGACGAACCTGAGTGTCGTCTATTTCCAAAAGCTTTTGTTTGAGCTTGTCCTGATAAATAATAAGATGACAAATCAGGTCGGCGTATTGATTCGGCTCATACGTGTCGGCAAGCTTTGTCAAAAGCTCCTTGTTTATCTTGTTTGGAACATTTACGCACAACGTCGCCAAAAGCTCTCTTGCCTGACGCAAAAGCGCCTGCGTGACGATTGTATCGGAATTTTTGTTTTCCAACTCCTCGACAGCGACGGAAAAATAATCGTTCTCTTTAAGATATTCGACTACTTTTGCTTTGTACTGCCCCTTTATCAGCAGACGCACGTTGTTGTTGGGCAAATCGATTTTCTGCAAAACGTCGCACACCGTACCCACGTCGAAAATTTCTTCCTTTGAGGGGTCGATATTTATCAATTCTTTCTGCGCGGCGAAAAAAAGCTTGCCGTCACGACGCAAAGCCTCTTCAAGCGCCCTGACCGATTTCGGTCTGCCCACATCCACCGTTATGGTTGTATTGGGGAAAACCACCAGACCTCTCAATGCAATCAACGGCACTACTTTCGCATTGTCCTTCAATTTTTTCTCCTCTGGATTCATCATGTAATTAGTATTATAAATTGATTTGGTTTTTATTGCAAGTGTTTGAAAAAATCCCGCGTGAGAAAGCGGGATTTTATTTTGTTCAAGCGGATTTCGCACCGTCGGAACGTATAATTATAGGCTTCGACGTCCCGGATACGCACCCTTTGTCGACGATGATTTTTGTTATGCTCTTGTCGCTCGGCGCTTCGTACATAAAGTCAAGCATCACGTTTTCAATCACGCTTCTCAATCCGCGCGCGCCCGTTTTGAGCTTCATGGTCTTTTCGGCGACAGCCCTTAACGCTTCCTCCTCGAAAACCAGCTCGATGTTGTCCATCTGCATGAGCTTTTGATATTGTTTGAGCAAAGAGTTTGCCGGCTCTTTAAGAATCTTGACCAACGCCTCCTCATTGAGCGGGGACAACCCCACGACGATAGGCAAACGACCGACAAATTCGGGGATAAGTCCGAATTTTATGAAATCCTGCGGCTGCGAATTCTGTACAAGCTCGTTGGCGTCGACCTCGTTGTTGGATTTGACCGTTCCGCCGAAGCCCAACGAGCCCTTTTCCATCCTTGAATTTACTATTTTGTCAAGCCCCACAAACGCACCGCCGCAAATAAACAGAATGTTCGTCGTGTCGATGCTTATAAATTCCTGCTGGGGATGCTTTCTTCCTCCCTGCGGAGGTACGTTTGCCACCGTGCTTTCCAAAATTTTAAGCAGCGCCTGCTGTACTCCCTCTCCGGAAACGTCCCGCGTGATGGAAACATTTTCAGTTTTCTTGGCGATTTTGTCTATTTCGTCGATGTACACAATGCCGCGCTGCGCTCTTTCCAAATCGTAATTCGCGTTCTGTATCAGCTTCAACAAGATGTTTTCCACATCCTCGCCGACATAGCCCGCTTCCGTCAGCGTCGTGGCGTCCGCCACCGCAAAGGGTACGTTGAGAATACGCGCAAGCGTCTTTGCCAACAGAGTTTTTCCGCTGCCGGTAGGTCCGAGCATGAGAATATTGCTCTTTTCAAGCTCCACGCCGTCGTTTTCCGCCTTGTTTTTGGCGGAATACACTCTCTTATAATGATTGTAAACCGCAACAGACAGCGTTTTTTTGGCGTTGTCCTGCCCTACTACGTATTTGTCAAGCTGCTCCTTGATTTCGCTCGGAGTAGGCAGCACTATATTTTCCGTATTTTCCTCTATGTTTTGGTCTTCGAGTATCGCATTGCAAATTTCTATACAGACGTCGCAGATTGCGGCTTCGTTGGGGCTGGCAATCATCCTTTTAACCTCGGACTTTTTGCGACCGCAGAACGAACAGCGCTGCTCCCTGTTTTCAGATACACTTAAATCCATATATTCCGTCAATCCTTTCTCGAATAAAATATCCTGTCGATTATGCCGTATGCCTTGGCCTCTTCGGCGGACATATAAAAATCTCTGTCCGTGTCCTTTTTGATTTTCTCTATTTTCTGCGACGTGTTTTTTGCCAAAATTGCGTTCAGCTTTTCCTTTGTTTTGAGGATTTGCGTCGCCTGAATTTCTATGTCGCTCGCCTGTCCCTGCGCTCCGCCCAAGGGTTGATGAATCATTATCTCGCTGTTGGGCAGCGCAAATCTTTTGCCTTTTGCGCCGCTTGACAACAGAAACGCGCCCATGCTCGCGGCAAGCCCCACGCAAATCGTGGAAACGTCGCATTTTACATACTGCATGGTGTCGAAAATCGCCATACCGGCGGATACGCTACCGCCCGGACTGTTGATGTAAAGACTTATGTCCTTTTCGGGGTCCTTGCCTTCGAGGAAAATAAGCTGCGCCACAATGCTGTTTGCCATTTCGTCACCGATAGTTCCGGACAGAAAAATAATTCTGTCCTCCAAAAGTCTCGAATATATATCGTAAGAGCGCTCCCCTCTGTTGGTCTGCTCCACAACCATAGGTATCAGGTTCATGGCAATTTTCTCCTAAAAATAAATATTGTTTAAGCCTCGATAGTATTCTCTTTTTTGAGCATTTCAAGCAGCTTGTCGGTTATTACTTCGTTTTCAAAGTAACCGAGCTGACGCTCGTTGAGAGACTCCTTGTATTCCTTGAAATCGCGTTTGATGTCCGCGGCAAAATCCTTGATTTTCTGATTTAAAGACTTTGCGTCGCATTTGATTTTCTCGGCTTTTACTATAGCCTCCATTACGAGCCTCGTTTTGACTGCCTGTGCCGATTTTTCGCGATAATTGTCCCTTAAAGCCTCCATTGTAGTATTGGTATATTTAAGGTAATCCTCGATTTTAAGCCCCTGATAGGTAAGCGAATACTGAAACTCCCTAATATAATTGTCAATTTGTGTCTCAATCATACATTGAGGAATTTCCACCTTGCATTTGTCTACTATCATCTGCAACAGCCTGTTTTCGACGTCGGTATCGGCAGCAGCGTTCTTGCGTTCGGAAATATGCTTTTCAATATCCTTTCTGTAATCGGCAAGGGTATCGAATTCGCTTACGTCCTTGGCAAATTCGTCGTCGATAACGGGAAGCTCTTTGAAGCGGATGCCGTGCAGCTTGATGTGGAAAACGCTGTCCTTTCCTTTCAGATTTTCGGCGTGATAGTCGTCGGGAAATTTCACGTTTATATCCTTTTCCTCGCCGACGCTCATGCCCTCCACCTGCTCCTCGAAGCCCGGTATGAAGGTGTGGCTGCCAAGCAGAAGAGTCTGCTTTTCAGCCGTACCGCCGTCGAACTTTTTGCCGTCCACGCTGCCGCTGTAATCTATCACAACCTCGTCTCCGCTTTTTGCGGCGCGGTCGCTCACTTCGATGAAACGCGCGTTTTTCTCGGCTGCGGTGTTGACCTCGGCATCTATTTCCTCCGAGGTGACTTCAACGGGATTGCGTTTGATTGTCAGTCCCTTGTATTCCCCAAGCTCCACTTCCGGCTTGACAGTCACCGTTGCGGTAAAAACAAGCCCTTTTTCGTCCAGACTGACAACGTCTATTTCAGGTCTGTCGACAGGCTCGACGGAAGTATTTTTGTCAAGAAACTCCTCGTAATATTTAGGCACACAGTTTTGGAACGCATCCTCCACAAACAGTCCCTCGCCGTACATTTTTTCCAGCACCTTGCGGGGCGCGTGCCCCTTGCGGAAGCCCTGAATATTGTACTTGTTTTTGTTTTTCTGATAGGCTGCTTCCGTTTCCGCCGCCCACTCCTCGGCAGTCACCTTAAATGTTACGACAACTTTACCCGTTTGCTTTTTTACCGTGTACTTCATTATAGTCCTCCGATTTGATATAACTGAACCAATAGACGTTATTTTACCACACAAGCACAAAAAATACAACTGTTTGTGTCGCTTGAAAACTTGAATTAAATTGAAATATGTAGTAAAATAATTCAACAGCGAGGTGAAAAATGGCTTTTGACGCTTTGAGTCTCTCCGTGCTTGTAAAAGAGCTGCGGGAGAAAATTTTGGGCGCAAAAATAAATAAAATTTTTCAGCCGGAAAAAGACGAGCTTCATTTTCTGCTTTTCAACAACGGCAATTTTCGTTTGGTAATGAGCGCCAACGCGTCTGTCAACCGTTTCTGCGTCACGGCATATCCTGCGGAAAATCCGCTTACCGCGCCGTCCTTTTGTATGCTGCTGCGCAAGCATATCGGCGGCGGGACGATTTGCGACGTCAAGCAGCAGCCTTTTGAAAGAGTTGTCGAGCTGACGGTGGAAAACAAAAACGAGCTTGGTTACAGACAGCTCAAACGGCTTGTTTTCGAGGTCACGGGCAAAAGCGCGAACATTATTCTCACTGACGAAAATTATACGATAACGGACTCGCTCAAACGTCCCGACGCGGAGCTGACGTCGAAAAAACTGCTTGTAAAAGGCGCAAAATACAGATTTTTTGAAAAAACAAAATTGTATCCCGACGAATTTTCCCTGATTGACTGTGCGGCACGGGATTTCAACGGAGAGCTTTTCGATTTTTACGCTTCCTCCGTGGCAGGCCTTTCTCCCAGAACAATAAGAGAACTATGCGCCCTAGCCCGCAACGAAAAGAAAAACGCCTCGTCGGCACTGAAAAGATATCTCGACAATCTCGCGTCGAAAAAACCGCAAATCATTTTCGACAAGGGAAAACCCTGCGACGTAATCCCCTTCGATTACGTTTCCTATGACGGCGAAAGGCTTTGTTTCGACACCTTAAACGAGGCTCACGACAGCTTTTACCACCAAAAAGACAAGGCGCTGCGTTTTGCGGAAAAATCCAAATCCGTTTCAACGATTGTCAAAAACGCCTTAAACCGAACGGAAAAAAAGCTCGGCATACAAAGACAAGCGCTGCTCGAAGCGAGGGAAGGAGAAAAATACAGAATATTCGGAGACCTGATTCTGTCAAATCTCCACAGAATAGGCAAAACGGACGACAAGCTGATTGCGCAGAATTTTTACGAAGAGAACTGTCCCGAAACGGAAATACCTTTAAATCGTGCTTTAAGTCCGCAGCAAAACGCGCAGCAATATTACAAAAAATACAACAAGCTCAAAAAAAGCCTTGTTTACAATGAAAAGCTTGTCGGGGAAAATTCCGAATTTATAGAATATCTCAAAACCCTGTCCTTTGCATTAAGCGTCGCGGACGAAAGCGAGCTGCCCGAAATCGAGGAGGAAATGAGACGCGCCGGACTTCTGAAAGCCGCAAAAAACAACGTCAAAAACAAGAGCAAGGAAATAAAAAGCACGCCGAGACTATACGAAATAGAAGGCTTTTCCGTATACGTAGGCAAAAACAACACTCAGAACGAACAGGTAACTTTCCGCATAGCCAAAGCCAAAGACATATGGATGCACACGCAGACGGTACACTCGGGACACGTGGCAATTATTGCCGAAAACCGCGACGTTCCGCCTTCGGTGCTGTTGAAGGCTGCCGAAATCACCGCTTTTTTCTCTCAGGCGCGAAACGGAACAAAAATCGCCGTTGACTACACCATGCGCGAAAACGTAAAAAAACCGTCGGGCGCGAAAACCGGCTTTGTGACTTACGTCAATTTTTCCACGCTTTTGGTAAATCCCGACGAGCACGCCGAGCTTCTCAAACAATAAAAAAGGAGCGTTTTTTTTTGACGCTCCTTTTGTTTTAAAACAGCTTTCCCGCAAACGTAAATATGCTTACGACGATTATTGCAAGCGTAATGATTATACTCGCAATCATGTAGGCAAGCAGCCCCTTGGATTTGGTTTTGTCCTGCATATTTTCAAGATATTCCGCAATCTGTATGACGGAAAAAGCAACTGCCGCAATCATGAGAATAACCAAAGCGGCATTGGCAAGCACGCGCAGACTCAACACAAGCCCGAGCACCGCAAGCACAAGCGCAACAGAAAGCACTCCGATAACTATTTTTTCTACAAATTTCCTCATATTACAACTCCTTAAAAGCCCTTGACTTTGAACAGAATGTAAGCCGCAAGCAAAATCAGCACAGCCGCCCAAAACAAAATTTTCCACGTCTTTCCCTTGCCCAACGTAAAGCCGTAGCTTGCGATACAGATGACGAGTATCATACATACTTCCCGAATGGTCGCAAATATGCCGACATTGAAATTGACGCCGAACCATTTTAGCACAAGCTGAAACAGCGTGAGCAACGCGGAAAGCAAAAGGACGATGTACGCCGAAAGCTTGACCAAGGAGTAAACTCCGCTTCCCCTCGATGAGTTGGAATTGTTCTGATTTTTCTTTCCCATAAAAAAACCTGCCTGTAAAATATTTGCTCAGTTTCTCGACATGAGATAGAGCGCCGCCATGCAAACCGCAAGGCGGTTTTTTATCTGTTCGTTTAGGACGCTGTGCGCATAAACCGTCCACTCGCCCTTTTCTTTTGAAAAGACCTTTTCGCAATCAAACAAAGGCGCGTTTGTCTGAGCCGATTTCAAAAGCTCCTCCGTTAAGCCCGCAGGATGACCGTAAAATTTTTTTTGTTCGCCGTCATACTTCAAGCCGCAGTCGATGACTGCGTCGCATCCGCTCACGGCAATCCCAATGTCGTTGTATACCCTGCATCCCTTTTCTTTGAGAAAGGTCTGTTCGCCCGAAGCAAACACGGAAACCTTGGATTCGTAACGGGCGAGCGTCGACGCAAGCTCTCCGACAAAAATCCCGTCCCCCGCGTCGCCCAATACGGTAACGTCCAATGATTTGACGGTTTCAAGCGTATCCTTCAACGTAAAGAGATAAGTAAGTATTTTTACCGCCGACGCGTCCGAGCCGCAATCGATAATTTGCGCGCCCCCCTCAGCAGCCTGCTTTACGGATTTTCCGTCGCGAATTAAAAGTGCAACAAAATTTGCTCCCAGCGCCCGAGCACGCGCGACGCTTTCCCCGACGTTTTTGCAATCGGAAAAGCAAAAGCTGATTCCGCTCATGTATTCGCAAGCCAGCTTCAATGTATTTGCCGCAAGAAGGTCGCCCTCGAAATCAAGCACGGCAAGCGATTTCCCCAGAAGCTGCGGTCCTCGCTTGACGCGGGAGTTGACAATACGCTTCATTTCGGAGGCTATGTCGAGCAGCTGATTTATTTCCGCCGTGGACAGCGAGGACGCCGTCGTTATGCTTTTGAATGACAAGAAAATACCTCCCGCACACCGTCTTTGCAATAAATAATAGCATTTTGCGGAAAAAAAGTAAAGGCTACGCAAGCAGATTCAAAACTTTTTTGAAATAATCGGGCAGCTCGCATTCAAAGCTCATTTTTTCTCCCGTATGGGGATGCGTAAATTCCAGCTTTTTCGCGTGCAGCAGCTGACCGTCGAGCTTAAACCGCTGATTTTTGTATCCGTAAGCTTTGTCGCCGACAACGGGATGTCCCATATATGCGGCGTGCACTCTTATCTGATGTGTTCTGCCCGTTTTAAGCTCAAATTCCACCAAGGTGTTTTTCTCAAATCTTTTAAGCACCTTAAAAAGCGTAACCGCGCTCCTTCCGTCGGCGCGCACCGCCATAAGCTTCCTGTCCTTTAAGCTGCGTCCCACAGGCTTTTCGACGCGCCCCGAATCTTCTTTGAGAATTCCCTCCAAAATCGCCCAATATATCCGCCTGCACTCCTTTGCGGCTATCTGTCTCGACAGCTCCGTATGGGCTTCGTCGTTTTTTGCGACAACCATAAGTCCCGACGTATCCTTGTCGAGCCTGTGCACTATCCCGGGGCGCAAATCTCCGTTTATTCCGCTTAAATCCTTCAAATGCCAAAGCAAAGCGTTTACCAAAGTGCCCGTATAAACATTGTTTGCGGGATGAACCGTCAGCCCTTGCTGCTTGTTTATTACTGCAAGCCACTCATCCTGATATACTATGTCTAACGGAATATTCTCCGCTTTCAGCTCCACAGGCTGCGGCTCGGGCAAATCAAGGACAATTTCGTCGCCCGCCTTTACCTGACGCTTTCCTTTCAGCTCGGTTGCTCCGTTGATTTTTACGTTTCCCGCCTCAATCAGTTTCAGCGCGTGCGCTCTGCTCAGTCCCTCCGCAGCCCCCGCAAGAAAAACGTCAAGCCTTTCGTTTTCGGTTTTTTCCGCTTTGAAAAAAAGCTTTTTCAATTCTGTCCGCTCTCCCCGCCGTCATCCTCGCGCTCGGAATCCGGCTGTTCCTCTTTTTCGGCGGCGGATTTTTTTCTTTTCGCGTCGGCGAGCAAAGAATCCTTATCGAAAAACAACAGCGACGCCGCAAACAAAGCTACGCCTGCGACAAGAAATATATCGGCAACGTTGAAAACGCTGTCAAGTCTGCCGAAACACTCCGTTGCGATAAAATCCCTGACTCCGCCGTTAAAGAAACCGTTTCCCCTGAAAGCTCTGTCTATGGCGTTGCCTACCGTGCCCGCAAACATCATCGCAACGGCAAAGCATCCCGCATTGCCCGAGTTTCTTCTGAAAAAAATCAAAACGCAAAAAGCAGGCAGCGCCAGCACCGTGAGTACAAAAAACAATACGTGCCGACCCGCCATCCCTCCGAAGGCTCCGCCCAAGTTTTCCAAATAACTTATGGAAAGCACGCCCTTTATCACCGTAACGGGCAGTTTGCCGTCCTCGTAAGCCCTGACCGCCAACATTTTCGTAATCTGGTCGAGCACGACTATCGCAATCGCGGTAGCTGCAAGAACGGCAAACAAAATAAGATTTTTCTTTGTAAGTTTAATTTTTTTCATGTAGCGTAAAACCTTTCACCGAACAGCGCTCTGCCGGGTCTTATCATATTGGAGCCGTTTTCGATTGCCGTCAAGTAATCGACGGACATACCCATGGACAGCCACTTTATATCGCTTCCGAAATTTTCCCTCAATTTTTCAAACAGCTTGTAGGTCTTTTTGTAAAGAAACGCGCTTTTTTCGCTGCCTAACGGCATAACGGTCATAAGTCCGTTGAGCGTCAGATGTTTTTTCCCCCTTACGTACTCGGCAAAAGCCATAAGTCCGTCCGGACTGACACCGTCGCGCGTCAACTCTTCTCCGTGTTTGACCTCGACCAAAACGGGCATAGTCAAGCCGCGTTTTGCACACTCCTCCTCCAGCTTGTCCGCCAGCGAAACCCTGTCCAAAGACTGAATCAAAGACACCTTGTCCAATATGTATTTTACTTTGTTTGTCTGCAACTGTCCGATAAAATGCCATTCCAGCCCCTCCACGGGTTGGTATTTGGACAAAAGCTCCTGCACCCTGTTTTCTCCCGCGGCAAAAATGCCGTGCGCGGGACACTCACTGACAAGCTCAATCGAGCGGCATTTTGTTGCCGCCACGACTTTTACTCCGGACGGTATTTTTTCTAGAAAATCCTTGATTCTGCGCTCAGTCTGCCCGTCCATAAATCTCCTCCATTACGTGCCCGACATAAAGTTTTGCAACATCCACGCCGGTACAGTCGGATATGAACATAAAATGAGCGTTGGTGTTTACCTCGCAAAGCAAGGTTTTGTCTTTGTCGAAAAGCAAATCAACGCCGATATAGTCCGCGCCCAGCAGTCGGCAAATGCGCTCCGACAGCTCGACCTGCTCTGAACTCGGAATATATTTTTCGCCCACGCCGCCCAACTCTATATTTGCGCGGAAATCCCCATTATTTTTCCTTTTCATTGCCGCAACCGCTTTTCCGCCCACGACGATTATTCTTATATCCTCTCCCGAGCTGTTCTTTACATATCTCTGATAAAGGTGCGGCATATATTTGAGCCTGTTTCTTAAAGCGTCAAGCTCGGAACGGTTCTTTGCCAGATACACCTGCGCTCCGAAAGAGCCGTAAGCCTCCTTGACAACCATAGGATACCCGAGACGTTTTTCTACCGAGTCCGCAAACAATCCGTCGGTATCGTCAAAAGCGGGATACAGCAGCGGAGACGTAATTGTTTCGGGCATGGGAATATTTTTTCCCGACAGATAAAGAAACGTCTTGTTTTTGTCGTCGCAAAGCTCGATTACCGCGCTTTTGTTGAACACTCTCACTCCGCATTTTTCCAGCATGGCAGCGCGCTCCACGTCCTTGTCCCAATATATGCAAAAATCGGGAAGCTCCTCGTCGCACACCGCGTTTCCGCTTTCGTCGAAATAAAGCGGCAGCAGATTGTGTTTTTTTATCTGCGCGTCAACATTTTTTGACAACAGATTTTGCCTTAACCTTTCCAATGAAAGCCGAGTGGACTCGGTTTTGCTGAAACCGTTATGAACCAGCCAGCAACGCCCCTTTTTCATACCGTCAATCCTTGAACTCGAATATATCTTCCGCATCCGGCTTGGAAAAGAATTTTCTGCCGGTTGCCGCGCCGTCGCCGAGTATCGACGTTTTGACAAGCTTGCGGTAATACAAAACGCCAAGCACGATAACTGCCGCCAACAGCACTGCGTGCACGATTGCGGGCACGAGAGTTTTGCGCCACGCATCCGCAACAAGCTCGTTGGCGGCGTTCTGCGCTACGCTCAAAAAGCCTTCGTCGGTCAAAGCCGCAGTTATCGTATCCGCAACAGACTGCATTTTATCCACAAAAGAATTTCCGAAAGCGGATTTGAAAAACTCCAAATTGTCATTGGACGTGTGGGAAAGTCCCGTCGGAAAGCTTTCCGCCTCCACAAAGCCGAAATATTTGGAACTCATATTGCCCGAAAAAATCAGCAGGGACGGCACGCCGGCGCTTCTGAAATAAAGCTGGTCGCTGTTCTGCGCCGCGTGAAAATAAGGCAGTCCGTCGCCGCCCCAAAGCAAAGTGGTTACGCGCTTGTTTGCAGGCATATTTTTCAAAGGCACGGACACTCCCTCTTTTTCGGATATTTTGACGAAAAAATCTTCAAAATCGGTTTTAACGTCCTCGCCGTAGGCGTAAAGCATATCGCCGCCGGCAATCATGTCGATGTTAATGAAAAGCATGGTGTTTTCCGCGTCAAGAGTCTGCGCGGCATAAAAATACGAGCCTACCATACCCGCTTCCTCCGCGCCGAAAGCCACTATCTCAACATTGAAGGGCAGAGAAGCGCCGGCAAGCTTGCGGGCTATATATATGAGGGCGGCGACGCCTCCTCCGTTGTCGAAGGTACCGTCAGACGCTCCGTAAACGTCGTTGTCGTAATGAGCGCCGATTATCACCGTCCGCGCAGTCACCTGCGCTGCGGGTATACGCCCCGAAACATTTTGAGAGCTGTCCATTCCGTAATTAAACGTCGTTTGTTTTACGTCGGCAAGTCCCTCCTCGACAAACCGCTCGGCAATATAATCGGCTGCGGCCTTTTCCTCCTGAGAAAACGCCTGCCTCTTTGGGTGGGTCTGTACGAAATCTTCAAGTATAAGATAAATTTCGTTGTCCTCTCTGTCAAAGACCGAGGTCTCCGCCGCCGATACGCTTTGATTGCCGACGGGATTAAATACAAAAACCGCCAAGCAAGCGACAACAATAAATGCCAAAATCCTTTTCATCACAATGCCTCCAAAAGCACAGACACAAGCTTCAGTCCGAAATAAATCAGATATGCGATTGCAAACACCTTGAAGTAATAAGGCGCGGCTTTGTCGTTGAAATACAGCTGTTTCGTCTTGACGAAAAACAACCACAAAAACGGAGTTGCGACGACAAACTCGAACAATACGCTCCCCCAGCTTATGACAAGAGGCGTCAGGTAGAAAAGCAGATTAAGCGCGCCCAAAATGAGATTTATCGGTATCAGACACAAAAGAAACAGCACGGTAAACTCATTGCGCGGAACCATAACTATTTTCGATACGTAAAAAACAAATCTGAGTATCAGCCAAATCAAAACCTCCGTTATAACCGCGCCGATAAGTCCGCTCGCCGCCACAAGCCAAAAGCTGCGTTCAAGCGCTAAGCCGAACAGACCGGCATACGACATATAGTTGAATGCGCTTTCGATGTCGAACCAGTTGCAGAACACAAAGCTGATATAGAAAAACAGCCTTGTCAGCCACAAAGAAAGAGAATAATTTTTCCTCAATTTTTCTACCATATATATCCTCACACACAAAGCAAATTTAGCACCAGCGCCCTGACCGTTTCCCTGTCGTTTACGCTGAAATCTCTCAAATCCTTTTCCGCTTTTGCGGCAAGCTCCAAAGCCTGCTTCAATTGCGCAGGAGTGTAGCGCGACGCCGTCTGCGCGGCACGCTTAATCGCGTAGGGCTTGACGTTGAACAGTCTGCTCAATTCCTCCGTGCCGCAATCGCCGGTTGCGGCGTAAAACATTCTTCGATAGAAATTGTACAGGGTGATGATTATTTTTACCGCGTCCTCGCCGCCGTTTAGAAGCGCCTGAATTATTTCTATGGATTTAGCCGCGTTTTTTTCACTGATTGCGTCGGACAAATCGAATACGGCGTATTCTACGTCTTTGGTTACGTGCTGCTGCACAAGCTCCCGCGTGATTTCTCCGAAGGAAACAAGCTTTTTCGTTTCCGAAGATATGCGCGACATATCTCTCAGACAGTATTCGGCAAGAAGCGCTGCCGCTCCGTTTGCAACCGATGCGCCGCAGGACGCCGCGAAATCGTTTATCCATTTTACGCAAAACGACAAATCAGGCTTTGAGCAATCGATTTTTTCCGCTTTTACACCGTCAAAGCAGCCGCTTTGACTGTCGTCGCACAAAATCAGGCACGTGCTTTCAAGAGGGTTTTGACTGTATCGGAGCAAAGGGGCATTTTCTTTTGAATGAACGGTTTTTCCCGCTCCCGCGTTTGCAAGACCGCGCGCAACAACAACTCTCTTTTCGCTTAAAAACGGAAAGCCCGACGCACACGCTACGAGCTCTGTTACGGACGGTTCTCTCAAAACGGTTATATTCAATTCAGGCATAGCCACGTTCAGGGATGCGCAAACGGTTTCGACTGCCTTTTCACGCAAAAAAGCGTCGTCGCCCTCGACAAGCAGCACGGGAAAAAATTCCTTTTTCAGTTTTTCTTCAAGCTGAACAAATCTCAACGGGCAATCTCCTTTGCCTAAACCGACAAAACCATTTTATCATTTAACACCCTTAAAGTAAAGTTTCCGAGCCTCTTTGTGGAATAAAAATTTTCGTCCGTCGTGTATTCGTTGGTAAACAGCAGGCAATCAAAATACCGATCCAACCCAAAATAAGCACGGTCGGTAAGGACTGCGTCGACATAACCTTCGTACAATGCGGCTGTCTCGGCTCCCAATACAGCCATACTGCCGTTAAACGATACAAATATATTTTTGCCGTTGAAATTCACGTTAATTCCCGCGGGGATTCCGTTTACGACAAGCGGCGAAAAACTCATGCCTTCCCAGTCGTCGGCGCCGTAAAACGCGTCCGCCGTTTCCACTCCCCCGCGTGAAAAAATCAAATCCTTTTCCGCGTCGTTTATCCCGCGCATTTTGTAAACTTTTTCAACCCGCACGTCCGAGTCGTTTCCGCCTTCAAGTAGATATTTCGGTTCCAGCTTGTCATATTCCAATACTACGGCGTCAAAGCTTTTTATTCCTCTTTCCGCGCAGAATGCCTTGATTTCATTAACGCATGCATAGTCCTCGAATGACGAAACTGCGACCGCTCTGTTTTCGTCGTCCACGAAAACCGCAGTTGCGCTGCGGCAGTCAAGCATTGCGATTTCAAATCCGCCCTTTTGGGGAAACTGACACATCACGGCGCACAAAAGAAATATTCCGCACAGTCCCGCGCAGACAATTCTCCCGCCTTTTTTCGTAAGATTGACAAATCCGCCCGCCACAAAAAGAATCGTCAAAAACACAAATGCTCCCGCGCCGAAGCTTCTCAACGGAATAACGGCAAAATCGAGCTCGGACACAAACCCGACTGCGGTGTTTACGGCTTTAATCAAAAAATCCGGCACAGCAAGCAAAAATTTCATGAACGGAAGCATGCCTGTCCACAAAAGAACGAAAACAACTGAAATCAACGGTATAACGACAAGATTAAGCGCCAGCGAAAAAACGGGAATCAAACCGTAATAATGCACAACCAAAGGAAACGTCCCCAGCGACGCGCCCGTTGACAAAAGCAGCGACGACAATATGCCCTTTTTGAACCTGTTCATATTTTCGTCAAGACGCCTGATTTTTACGGCAGAAAAAACGGCGATACCGTAAACGGCGGCGAAAGACATCTGAAAACCGCCGTCGAAAAGATAAAAAGGATTTATCAGCAATACGATAAGCATCGCAAAGGAAACGGAGCTTAGCATATCCGATTTTGCGCCTATTGCGTTAAGAAAAAGACCGACAAAGGTCATGACGGCCGCGCGCACGACCGACGGTGAAAAACCGCATAACCAGGCGTAAAACAAAACGGGAACAATTGTCACAAAAAGGGATAATATGCTTTTGAGACGCAATTTTCTGACAGCAAAGGCAAATATACCCGCAACAAAACCGACGTGCAAGCCGCTGACCGCGAATATGTGGGCGACGCCCGTTCTTTTGTAGGCGTCCGCCAAGCAGTCATCCATAAAAGCCTTGTCCCCTATCAAAAGCCCGACAGCAACGCTAGAGCTGACTTCACTCATGTTTTCAGTCATGGACTGCCGCACAAAATCGCGCACCCTTTCGGGAACCGTCGCGTAACCGACGCTGCGCGAAACTCCTGTTACGTTTTCGCAGGAATAAAAAACCCCGTTTTTGATTAGATAAGACTGCACCCCGTCCGACAAAAGCGCAATCGGATATACGTCGGCGGAAAAAATTATTTCATCGCCTACCGATATGTCTTTCAAAGAAAATCTCGCCTGAACCTTGCCGTCAAGCTCCAACGTCTTTTCGCCGTCGAAAATGTATATATCCCTCAAAAAATATTTTCCGTAGCCGTTTTCGTCAGGAGTGAAAGAGTTGTCGGTAACTATGCCGCGCAGGGTAACGTTTTTGTAGGCGACGCGCCGGTTTATTTCGTTTATTCCTGCGTTGGTTTGGAAAAAACCGCAAAACAAAGCCGTTATAATCAAAATAAAGGTAAGCAATATCTTTTTATATTTTAAAATAACGCCGACAAGCGCACCAGTCCCCGCCGTGCCGAAAGCCAAAGCAAGCCAATAGCCTTTGCCGCGCCACAGCGCATACGCGCACAGCACGCCTCCGACAAAACCCAAGGCAAGAAAAAGAAATCCTCTGTAATTAAAAAATCTTTTCATAGGTTTTCACCAATGTGCAGCTTGTAAAAAACCTGAGAGTAAATTTCTTCCCCCAACAGCTCTTTCAGCTCGGACATTTCGGTAAAACAAGAAAAAAGTTTAAAGTTCTCTATCGTCAGTATTATATCGGGCGCTATTCTTCCCTCGGCGGCAAGAGGGAAAAAAGACGAATTTACGTTTATGGACGGATAAACGAAGCTCCCTTCGCGATAGTCGAAAATGACCGTTCTTCTGCTTCCAACGGGCATGGAATAAGACGATATATATTCGGGAGCGACGGTTTCGCTCAGCTCGCCCGCCGCCGCAAGCAATTCGCCGTATGTTGCCCCGTCCCGCAGGAAAAACCAGCCGCTCGACTCCACCGCGCCGCCGACATAAACATATCTGCCGCCTTCATATCCTTCAAAAGTTTCGTCCTGCGCCTTGTCGGGCAGAGAAAAACAATTTTCCGCACCGAAAGACAGAAAGCCGCTTAAAAATACGGCTACAAACATCAATGCGGCAACGACAAAATATAAACAAACCTGTCCTTTCTTCATGAGTAAGTTTCCGTGTATATCTTATCACAAAACCGTTTGAGTGTAAATAAAAAATTCCCGCCTTGCCGTCGGAGAGCAATAGTCAACCTGAATAAATCAGGTGGGTAATTAGCCGGCATTTTCTGTCTTCCCCCGAAGCCGTTTCCGACTTTTGAGCCGCTTTAGGCGGCGAGAGGCCTGACATATTTGCGCGGACGTCATTTCCCTTTTGCTAAATGTGGTTGACGCAAACGCTCGTATTCCTAACGCACAAGGCAGGAAATAAAATTATAACCAATCGTATCACTTTTCAGTCTGTTTGTTCCACCGTTTGAGAGAAGGCAGCAGAGCTTTGAGATATTCCTCCGCAGTTTCGTGAGTAAAGCTTTCCTCTCCGTTTGCCATATGAGGCACGCACAAATCTATCATTTGCTGCATGGTGCATTCATAAGTAAAATGGCCGTCCTTGTAGCAGTACATACAGTAGTCGTCGCTTTTTCTGCCGTCCTTTTCCGTGCCTCTGAGTTCCATAAAATCCAGCGGCATGCCGCAGCTTTGGCAAATCGTGTTCATCGTCTTCTCCTTTCAGGCAACTGTATTTTAGCATAATTTTTGATAATTGGCAAGAAAATTTTTTGTCTTATGTTGACACGGGAAAAATTATGTTTAAAATAAAACAGGAGGCTTTTTATGTGCGGACGCTTTCAATTGGACGTTAACGACTCCGAATTTAGGAGCATCTTTAAATCTTTAAACTATACGCCGACAAATTCCGTATCCGAATCCGGGGATTTTACTCCCTCGCTTTTTCTCCCCTCGCTTTGCCTGAACCGAAACGGAAAAATCGCCGTAAAGGCTTTGAAATGGGGACTGTCCGCCCCGTCCGGCAAAGGTTTGTTGATAAACGCCCGCAGCGAAACGGTTTTTACAAAACCTTTTTTCCGCTCCGACTTTGAAAACAGGCGCTGCCTCATACCTGCGCACGGTTTTTACGAATGGGACGCGGAAAAGAAAAAAATATTATTTAAAAGGTACGACGGTGCAATGTTTTTTCTTGGCGGAATATTCAGAAGGCTTGAAACCGACGATAAATGTCTGATTTTAACGCGGAGTGCGCGCCCTCCGGTTTCCGCCGTTCACGACAGGGAACCGATTATGCTGGAAATAAAACAAGCGCGCGCATGGCTGACCGACACTGGCGCGGCAAAGAATATGCTTGAAAACGATTTTTCGACAAACCTGATAAAAACAGATTAATCATTCCGACAATCTTACTGAGACGTAAGAATACAAAAAACCTGTCGAATTGCTTTTGAGCGTTCGACAGGTTTTTTGGTACACCATCAGGGACTCGAACCCTGGACACCCTGATTAAGAGTCAGGTGCTC
>OLXY01000058.1_pt1 | contig 85088 bp, 81 predicted proteins | sample 1644221 | NCBI WGS metagenome assembly OLXY01 (sample SAMEA103958121, study PRJEB25191) | human gut metagenome | reverse complement strand
GACAGCCCACTCCCGCCTGTGCTCGATTACGGGCGGCGACGGGGGATGTAACCCAAAGAGCCTGTCCTATCAGGGCAGCAAAAAGCCTCTGGTCATGGTGGCCAGAGGTCGTTACTTTTCCATATCCATTTTCTTGTCGGGCTTGGCAAGCTCGGGCGGCTGCCGCTCTTTCCAGTCCTCCAGCAGCATCATGATCTGGTCTTTCATCTGCCGGGGCGTGGCCTCCTTACCAAAAAACTTTTCCAGTTCAGCGCCAGTAATAATCACGTCACGATCCTCCTTTTTCTTTTCTTCACACAAAATACCGTCGATCACGTCCGGGGAGAGCTTGTTTTCCTTGTCCAGCTCACGGAGCCGCTTTGCCTGACCCTTGGAGGGCGAAGCCTGCTGGCCCTCAATGGACACGGCGATATACTTCTGGTGTTTAGGGCGCACACGGGAAATTTCCACAGCCGGGGTAAAGGACAGCTTTCCGTCATCCATCGTCTGCTTCAATTCCGGCACAAGATCATTGAGCCAGATATACCGCTGTACGGTTTTCACGCTCATGCCGTTGCGCTGGCCCACGCTTTCAAGCGAGAGCTTTCCGGCTTCGGCGCTGTCGCCGCGCGCCCCCTGATGCTTGATGGCCTCATACTGCATTTTCAGGGACATGGCCTTTTCGCTGGGCAAAATCGTTTCACGCTGACGGAGGTTGTCATCCGTCATAGCGAGAATGGCCTCATCATCCGTCATATTGCGGACGATACAGGGCATATTGCGATACCCGGCAAGCTGGCTGGCCATCTGGCGGCGGTGGCCCGCGATGATCTCATAACCGCCGCCCTCACGGGGGCGCACCAGCGCGGGCTGGTTGACGCCGCCGTTGCGGACGCTCTCCACCAGAGATTTCATTTCCGCATCGTCCCGGACGCCGAAAGGATGATCTTTGAACGGGTGCAGGTCGGAAAGGTCAAGGTAGACGATCTCCTCTTTTTCGGCGCGGGTAGCGTCACGGGGCGTAGGCGGCACTTCCGGGGCCAGGGGTGCTGCCTTTTCCTCGGGGGCCGCATGGGTCTTGCCAGCCTTGGGCGGCTTACCCTGCTCCGGGGCCGTTTTTTCCGCCTTGGGCGGACGGCCTCGGCGTGGCTTCTCCGCCTTTTCCTCTTTCTTGGCCCCCGGCTCTGTGGGCGCAGCTTTTTCGACTTTTGCAGTGCGGCCCCGTTTGGGCTTGGGCTTCTCCGGCTCCGGCATGGGCTTTTCCCATTCCTGCTTGCTGTACTCGGTGACGGAAACGGGCGGGGCCTCCGGCTCCTTTGGGGTGTCCGGCGGAGCGTCCCTTTCCGGCGCGGGACGCACAGCGGAAAGGTCGATCACCTTTGCGGACGGAGCGGGGCCGGCGCCCACATCAGGGATCTCGGCCTGCTCCTTTTCCGGGGCTTTTCCCGGCATTTCAGGCGGGGTCTGTTCCTCCGTGGTAGGGGGATGCTTGTTTTCTTCTGCCATGACACGAATAACCTCCTTGACAAGAATTTAGGCCACGCCGCACGGCTGGCCCATATCAGCACACAGAGAAAACGCTGTCTGCATACAAAAACACCGCCTATGTCCTGTTAGGCGGTGCATTGTGTAAGGCTTGGCAGCTCATTTTCAGTTGTTTTTCTCTGTGTGCCCTTGTCAAGCGATGTTTGGGTACTTAAAAATAATTCTAATACGCAAAACAGGCGGCCTCCCCAATTAAGGAGGCCGCCTGTTTTTTTGCTGCGGCAAAATCCACAAAAGCCAATTTCTGCAACTTTTGCGGGCATTTTCCAAATCATTACAACAAAGCTTTTCGGCAAAATAACGAAAAGCCCTAAAACCATAATGGTTTCAGGGCTTTTGACGATGGTGCGCGGTACAGGACTCGAATTGACCCGACACCGTATCTGTCTATGTTGTCCGATATCGAAAAGTACCGCGAATAAAACCTCGGTCGAGGTGGTTTATGTTAGGTAGCGTTAAAACAGATTACCCAAGTTTATTGCCATAAGGCTAAAAATAAGGCTAAATTTTATGGCCACGCGGAATGTACCAAAGCATAAAATAACAAGAGGCAAAGCTTAACTTGTAATCATCTCATACCCCGTCGCCAGATCGAATTCCGCTTCGATCCGGGCGGAGGGCTTTTTCGTCAGCAGGCTCACCGTCACGATAACCAGGATACCGGTCAGGAAGGCGGGCAGCAGCTCATAGATGCCCCACACGCCGCCCAGCGGTTTGATGAGGTATTTCCACACAAACACCATAACGCCGCCTGCCGCCATACCGGCGATAGCGCCGGGCAGGGTGGTGCGTTTCCAGAATAGGGCGCACACCACCAGAGGGCCGAATCCCGCGCCGAAGCCTGCCCAGGCGAAGGACACGATGCCGGACACGGAGCTCTCCGGGGCGCGGGCAAAGACGACACCCAGAATGGCGATGACGATGACCGTACCGCGGGCGGCCAGCATGGCGGCCTTGGGGGACAGCTTCAGTTCCATGGCCTCCTGCAAGAGATTCTGGGACACGCTGGAGGAAGCCGCCAGCAGTTGGGAGTCCGCCGTGGACATGGTGCTGGCCAGAATGCCCGACAGCACCAGCCCCGCCAGCAGTGCCGGAAGAATGCCGAAGCGGGACAGAAAGGCGGCGATCTGGACGATGACGGTTTCGGTGTCAGAAGCGTGGAGGAGGGGCAGCAGACCCTTGGCGCTCATGGCGCAGCCGGCGATACCGATGACCTCCACCAGCGCCATGGAGATGGTGACCCATACGGAGGCCACCCGGCGGGAGAGCGTCAGCTTATTCTCGTCCTCGATGGCCATAAACCGCAGCAGGAAGTGGGGCATCCCCAGATAGCCCAGGCACCAGGACACGGTGGTGAGGATGTGCAGAAGGGAGTAAGGCTCGCTGTCGCCGGTGGCCTCCACATAGGAGGCGTCCAGCGCCAGATACCCCGGCAGGGCGCGGGCGTTGTCCAGCACGGCACCGGTGCCGCCCACCTGCACCACCGAGAACACCAGAACCGAAAAGATGGCGATGGTCATGATGATGCTCTACCTTTCTCTTGTGTTTTTCGCGGTAATGGTAATACTGTACCATAGAAAAGAACATAACAAAAGTGAATACTTCAAATATATACCAGCACAAAAGCGGATATAAAAGGCGGGCGGCACTATGGATATGAACCTTCTGAAAATACATGGCCTTTGTGAAAACGGTGGAGTACGGCAGCTTTACCAAGGCGTCGGAGAACTTACACTACTCCCAATCCGGCATCAGCCGCATGATCGGCGACCTGGAGCGGGAGTGGCACATTGCCCTGCTGGAGCGGAACCGATCCGGCGTGAAGCTGACCTCCGACGGGTCGCGGCTGCTACCCTACGCCAGAAAGCTGTGCGAGGAATATCAGAAGATGCAGATGCAGGTGGACGACCTGCGGGGCGTGCAGACGGGGCTGATCCGCATCGGAACCTTCTCCAGCGTGGCCACCCACTGGCTGCCCAACATCATTCGAGCGTTCCCAAAGGACTATCCCGTTGTGGACTATGAATTGCTGCTGGGGGACTATACGGAGATCGAAACGTGGATCACCCAGGGGCGGGTGGACTGCGGCTTTCTGCGGCTGCCCACGGCGGCGGAGTTCGAGACCGTCACCTTGCAGCAAGACCCGCTGCTGGCGATTTTGCCGGAAGGGCACCCGCTGGCGGAGTTGGAGAAAGTGCTGCTGGAAGTGTTGTGCCACGAGCCGTTTATGCTGCTAGAAAAGGGCACCAATGAGGAGGTTACCCATGTGTTTACCCAACGGAAGCAATCAAACCTTTTATTGACCAGCCGCTGGTGAAAATACTGGCGGGCATTCGAGGTTGCGGAAAATCCACCATTTTAGAAATGCTGAGGGAAGAACTGCTATGGCGCGGCGCACCTGTGGATTAAATCATCTGCAAGCGATACACAGAGATGGATATTCCCGAGAGTATTACTGCCAGGCGGATGTATGACGAACTGGTGGAGGCTATGGCAGGAAAGGAGCGCTGTTACCTTTTACTGGATGAGATTCAGGAAATCGTCGACTGGGAAAAGGTAGTTAATAGCCTGCTGGAGGGTGCGGATGCCGATATCTATGTGACCGGCTCCAACGCCAAGCTCATGCCTAGAGAGATATCCGCCTGTCTGGCGGGACGCTATGTTTCTATTCCGGTTTATACATTGTCTTTCCGGGAGTACCTTGACTTCAAAGCTGACAGCAATTTATCCGGAAGAGCGTTGCTGGAGGAATATATCCGATTTGGCGGTTTTCCCATCGCAACATTGCACCGGTATGACACGCAAAGCACCTATCAAATCGTCAACGGCATTTATCACACTGTGTTCTCCTTCAATATTGTGAAGCGCCACCGCATCGGCAGGCAGGAGCGGTTTGACCGTGTGGTGAAATGTATCATCAAGAGTGTAGGCAATACCTTCTCCGCGAATTCAATCGCTACATTTCTGAAGAGCTCGCACCGCGAGGTTTCGGCGGAGAGCGTCCGCAGCTATTTATGCTGGCTGGAGCAGGCGTTTATCCTCTATCCCTGCGAGCGGTATGATCTGAAAGGTAAAAAAATCCTGAAGAACCGGAAAAAATACTACCTTGCGGATGTGTCGCTGAAATATGCCCTGCCGGGCTATAACCGAAAGATACTGGATGGAGCCATGGAGAACATTGTGTTTCTGAAGTTGAAGCGCCGGGGGTACGATGTGTATGCCGGCAAGAATGACACCAAGGAGATCGACCTTGTGGCCATTCGCCGAGATAAACGAATCTATGTACAGGCCTGCATCCGGCTCTCGGAGGGCTCTGAGCAGGAGGTGGGCAGTCTTATGGAGATCAAGGATCATTATTCCAAATATGTCGTTACCCTAAATGATTCGGATACCGGCAATCACCTGTACCATCGTTTCTCCTCCGCTTTACTCAAACAACGCTTTTTGCCGCATTCCTTCTAATGTATCATTTAAGCACTTCTTTTCCCCCTGAAAAATGATCCCGCTGACGATTCCGTCCAAAACTGCGGTCGCCATCAGCCCGTATCCCATATCCATATATAGTAAATTAATTGCATCTGTTCCCTTCCTGTGACCTTAACGGATAGAGGACTGTATGTCCTTACATCCCATCTGATATTATCACTATGTCACGTATACTGTCCCAATTTCGACACAATGTCTGCTTGGGTATAAGGGGGCAGACGGATTATTGTGTGATAAACGGAAAGAAAGCAGCGGTGCGGGCCTCAAGGTGGCGAGAAGAAGTTTCTGCCCTGTTTTTCACGAAGACTTCTGCTTCTCTGGGCATTGACAGAGCTTGACGCTGCGAAGGAAGGCAGGGAATACGCGAAAAAGAAAACAATATATCGACATCTGGTTTTTCATAAAAACGCTTGCCTTTTTGATTATAACTTGATATAGTAAAAAAGAAATTGTTGTCGGTTTTTGTTGCATATGACGAATATTGCACACGCTCTGGCGGAAGTGTGCCAATTGCCGTGAAAAGCGTAAGATTTCTCTGAGCGGTGTTGGGGTGAGAACCTTTCGTCCGGTTTTAGCTGTCGTTCGTCGGCTTTATATGCATGAGAAGTGACAGCCCTGTATATTGCTCTCAAGGGAAACAAAATACGCATCAGGAGGTTGAAATGGCACGTATTTATATAGAGCCTTCCAGGGTAAAGCGCACTGCTCAGGACGAGCTAGATCTCAGTAGGGTGCTGAACGCCTTGGCACAGGAAGTGGACAGTATCAGAAGCAATATGCGCTACAAGATTACAGGCCGTGCCCAGATCGCGGAGCGGCTGCGTCAGGTGTCTGAGCAGATCGTGGCCGAGGCCGGCGCGGCGCGGAACATGGGCAATGGCCTGCAGCAGATCGTCGCGTGGTATGAAAAGACCGAGAACGGCAACCGCGACAGTCAGGTAGCGGAAAAAACGAAGGTACGGAAAGATACCGAGACGGAGTCTGTTGATTGGTGGGAGATTCTCAAAAAATTGATTAAGCCTGTACTTGGCCCATATGCTCTCCTTACAACTCTTCCAGACATACTGAACGACAAGCCGGGCAGTTTTGTGAAATATCTATTCGAGGCAATTGAAGGCGGATCCAAAATATTTGCGGCGAAAGGTGATACAACAGTAGAATGGCTTAGGGATCTGTTTAAAATTAGTACGAATACCAAGACCTGGGACGAAACGTTTTTGGATAAGTTGGGACAGTTTGACTCGGTTCCGCATGCAGTCGGTACGGTGGCTAACTGGGCGACAAAGCTGATTGACAGCTTTGTGAAGAATACCGAGGAGTTTGGCGGAGAGTGGTGCGCCCGTTTCTGGGAAGAAACAGTTACAGAGGCGGGTATTAAAGTGCTTGAGGGTGCTGCTGTAACAGCAGGTGTAGTTGCTGTTATAGGAGGTGCCTCAGGGATTGTGATTGGTGTTGCAGCGGCGGGTGCTACCTTGCTGGTGGACTGGGGGTTGGACAGCCTTGTCAGTTGGGCGACTGGTGGAAGCGAAACCAGCTGGATCGAGTATGTTTCCGACCGCGTCTGCGACAATATCGATGCGCTTCGTGAAACGGTGGGGCCTACTGTGGAAAAAGCAGGTCAGGTCATCAGCGATGGCATTGACGCGGTGGTCGATACCGGAAGGAAGGTAGTAGATTCCGTAAAGGATGGAATCAGCAATATATTCAGCGGCAAGTGGTTTCCGAGCCTTGCCAACTGAGATCAAAAAGCATAATATCGTTTTATATTTAAGGAGGAACTTATCATGACGAACAATATCAGAGAATTGCTGCCCATCGGCTCCGTTGTCCTGCTGAAAGAGGGCAAGAAGAAAGCGATGATCTTCGGCATCAAACAGACTGACAAGGCCAGCGGCAAGGAATACGACTATATCGGCGTTGTGTATCCTGAGGGGAATCTCGGCGAACAGCTCCAGTTCTTTTTCCAGCATGAGAATATTGACCAGGTGTTCTTCCGCGGTTACGAGGATGAAGAGCGCAATAGTTTTATCGAGAAGCTGGCAGCCTACTATGACAACAAAGAATAACGCGAAAGAGAGGAAGCGTCCTTATAATATGGCTGGTTCCATTTTCTTGGGGATACTCGCGTTGATTTTTGCGGCGAATGTCCTGATCGGATTTCCGTTTCAAAAAGCGGTAAGTATTACAGCGGAGGGCGCGGCATGTCTGGCTTCTCCCGGAAAGCAGTGGTTTGTGGTTGAGGCTGGAAGCTATGTGGTGGAGGATGAGTTTGATACCATCGCAATACGCAGTTCTTTCCTGCCGCTGTTCTCCAAGCATTATACCTATTTCAACGTGACTGTGACCTCCGGCGCGGATCGTTTTACACTGCCCGTCCGGGTAACGGCGAAAAAGGCTGAGGCATTCCGGCAGGGGGATGCCGTTAAGCTTTACGGTATGGTTTCTCAATTGGATGCCGCGCATGAATACCAGGCGGCAGGCGTAAATGTATGCCTGAACGATAATGGCAGCACGGTTATGACAAGGATTCTTTCAGCGGGTGTGTTTGCGGTACTGACAATTGGCTGCGTATGGCTGGCGGTTAAGATGTTTGCGGTTCAACCCCGTGGATGACCCCGAAAATACCGTTCATCATCCCAAACGTGCCATTCGTCAGGAATGACGGCAAACCGGGAAAAGAGATGCTAAGATAAAACCACAATAAAGAACCGCACAAAACAAAAAGAACAAATAAAATAATAGGAGGAATAAAAACATGGCAGAGATCAGAGTGACACCGAAGGAGCTGCGCAACAAGGCCCAGGAGCTGCAGAACCTGAACAAGCAGTTCCGCGCTGAGGTAGAGAAGATGGTTGGCTACCGCGGCCAGCTGGACAGCATGTGGGATGGCGAGGCCCGCACCGCTTTCGACCACGCCTTCGATACCGACAAGGTCAAGTGGGACACCTTCGCCCGCAACATTGACGAATATGTGCAGAAGATGCTCGAGGCGGCTGAGACCTACGAGACGGCGGAGCAGAACAACCTGCAGACGGCCGCCATCCGCAAGTAAGAGCGGCACAGACGATGGGGAGCGGCCAAGGCTCCACCTGATCGCAGACCATAGAAACGACACCTACCACAAATAACGACTCCGCCGCACAGCGGCGCGACAATAAAGAAAGGATAGATATTATGGCTATTTCCGGAAATCTGAGAGTTACCCCTGAAAAGATGATCGCCATCTCCGGCCAGTTTGGAGATTCCAATAATACCATCAGAAACCTGACCACCAGCATGCTGAATATCGCCACCGCGCTGAAGGCCACCTGGGGCGGCGAGGCTGCCACCATTTACTATCAGAAGGTCAACGGTCTGCAGGGCGATATGAACAAGCTCTACAAGATGGTCAAGGAGCACACCGACGACCTGCAGCTGATGGCCAAGACCTACCAGACCGCCGAGCGCGCCAACCAGGCTACCGCCAGCAGCCTGAAAAACGACCAGATCGTCTGAGACGGAAAGCTGGCTGACAGGCACATGCCAACGGTTACATAACTATCATAGGCCAGCCCACCCGAACAAAAGACTTCGGGTGGGTTGACCCTGCTTTTCGTTTTCCGTGGACAGGCAAGCCACGCAGCTGGCCGGCCCACGGAAAACGAAAAACAAGATCACAACAGGAGGAGCGTTATGCTGTCATTCATTCTATCTCATATAGGCTATTTTATCGCGGGGATTGTGGTGATCCTGCTGGTGTTTGTGCTCCGGCCGGTGCTGAAGCGGAAAAAGCTCCGGGGACAGGAAAAGGAGATGTCCCAGCTGCAAAAGCGAAATGAAGCCTTGAATGAAACGCTTCGGAATCCGAAGATCAAAACGGCAGAGCCGGCGGCCGTAGGGCCGATGGAAGTTCAGTGGGACGAAAAAGCCGTGGATCAACAGCGTACCGGCCGGGCCTCCATGATGGTGGAACTGGTGGAGTTTTCCACCTATTCCCGCCGGAAATACCTGTTTTCCGCAGAGCAGTCGATCCATATCGGCAGCGGCGCAGAGAATCAGCTCGTGCTGCCCCGCGAGGGCGTCGCAGTCCGGCATTGCGAGATATTCGCCGTCAAGGACACGATGGCGGTAAGGGCGGTCGGGGGAGAAACGGCCACTCTGGTCAGAGGAAAAACAACAGCGGTCATCAACGGTGAAGGCCTTCTGCTGAACAACGGCGACCATATCCGCATGGGTTCGGCAGATGTTCAGTTCCGCTGCTTTAAGGCGTGAGTTTGGAAGAGAGAGGATTATCATATGAGTATGGTGCTTTCCATTTACAGTCAAAAGGGATTTCGGGAGATCACGCTGCCGGAACGCGGTGCCAATGAATTGCAGATACTGCTGCAAAAGGAACTGTTTGCGTTGGAGACGGATATTCGCCTGACGGCTGAACGCAGCGATGACGTGTGGTCTGTCAGAACGCAGGATGGCGCGGTATTTGTGCAGCAGGGGAGAAGCCTCGGCAGCGCGGTCGAGATCAAGGACGGCATGAAGCTTGAGGTGGATGCCGTCCGAGGCAGCCGCATCACCGTGATTGCGTTCCAGCAGAACGATCCGCTGACGGTGTACAGCAAGTACAGCCTTGCGGGGATCCGGCAGATTACCATCGGCAGAAACGAAAAGAATGATATCTGCTATAAAAATGACTTTGTTTCCGGCGACCACTGCGTGATCTCCTTTGAAAATGGGCGGGCGGTTCTGCGTGATTCCTCCACCAATGGAACATTTTTGAATTTCCAGCGCGTTTTCGGAAGCACCGCGCTCCAGTATGGCGACAGTATCCGCATCATGCGCCTGAACATCATTTATCTGGGCAACATGATCGCCGTCGATGCCTGCGATAGTCTCCAGATCAAGGGAATGGAGCCGCTGGACGCGGAGGGACTGGCAGCGCTTTGCGGAGAGCCCTCCGGCACTGGCGGTGTAAAGGTGCAGTATCGCCGTTCGCCCCGTAATCTGAGAAAGCTGCATACGGAACCCTTCGAGATCGAAGCACCGCCGGAGCCGCAGCCGCTGCGGGAGCAGCCCATCGCCATGCTGGTCGGCCCGGCGCTGACGATGTCGATTCCCATGGTGCTGGGCAGCCTTCTTTCGGTGCTGGCCAGCCGTTCCTCAAGCGCCAGCGCGGGAGCCTTTATGTATATGGGCATGGTCACGGCCGTTGCCTCCGCGCTGATCGGCGCCGTGTGGGCACTGGTCAATGTCCGGTATGCCCGCAAGCAGCATAAGCAGGCGGAAAACCAGCGCTTCGAGCGGTACAGCGAATACCTTGTGCGGATGCGCGACCGCATCGAGCGGGCGTATAATGAGAATTCTGAGGCGCTGAAGGAGCGCTATATCAGCGGCGGCGAATGCTGTGCGCTGGATGAAAACTCCACGATCCTGTGGAACCGCAATGCCTCCTATGAGGACTTCCTCAGCGTCCGCCTCGGCCTGGGCGACGTTCCCTTCCAGGCGGAGATCCGGGTGCCCAAAGAGCGGTTTACCATGTTTGACGACTCGCTGGCGGACAAGCCGTCGGTGATCCGCCAGAATTTCGAGACCCTGAAAGAGGTGCCCGTTACCGTTGATCTGCAGAAGCATCAGCTGATCGGCATTGCCGGCGGCGAAAACCGCCGCGAAGCGATCACCATCGCCAAGACCATCATGTCCCAGATCGCCGCCTCCAACTGCTATACGGAGGTGAAGATGGGCCTTGTATACGACAGCGGAAACGACGTGGATCGCAATACGTGGGATTTTGCCATGTGGCTGCCCCATGTATGGTCCAGCGATAAGAAAATACGGTATATCGCCACCGACCGCTCCGAACAGGGCGAGGTGTTCTACGCCCTGACGCAGATCCTGCGGAACCGCAGCGAGGAAGATGAGAAGAATCGCGACCTGAAGCCGCGTATCGTGCTGTTCGTTACGGATACCTCTCTGCTGGATGGCGAGGCTATCGCCAAGTACATCTTCAGCCGCGAGCAGGATCTGGGTCTTACCACCGTGATTCTGGCGGAAAAGCCGGAGGATCTGCCCAACGAGTGCGAGTGCGTGATCCAGAACGACGGAAGCTTCCGCGGCGTCTATGACACGCGTGACGGACGGCGCTATGGTACGCAGGTGCAGTTTGACCGGGTCAGCGACGAGAGCCTGTGGAGATTTGCCAAGGCGCTGGGCCGGATCGAGGTGTCGGAATCCGGTCAGGACGGCGAGATCCCCAACGCGCTGACATTCTTTGATATGTACGGCGTCGAGCGGCCGGAGGAACTGAACGCGGCCGAGCGGTGGAGGCGCTCCAACAGCATCGCCTCCATGCGGGCACTGGTGGGCTTCCGCAACGGCAACGCCCCCTGCTATCTGGATATCAACGAGAAGTACCACGGCCCCCACGGTCTGGTGGCCGGTACGACCGGTTCCGGTAAATCCGAAACGCTGCAAACGTACATCCTGTCTCTGGCGGTCAATTTCAGCCCCGAGGATATCGGCTTCTTCATCATCGACTATAAGGGCGGCGGTATGGCCAACCTGTTCAACGGCCTGCCCCATATGATCGGGTCGATCTCCAACCTGTCCGGCAATCAGGTGAACCGCGCCATGGTCTCCATCCAGTCGGAAAACCGCCGCCGTCAGCGGATCTTTGCCGAATACGGCGTCAACAACATCAACGGCTATACGGCGCTGTACAAAAACGGCGACGCGGTAGAGCCTATCCCCCATCTGTTTATCATTATCGACGAGTTCGCGGAATTGAAGCGGGAAGAGCCTGAGTTCATGAAGGAGCTTATCAGCGTGGCGCAGGTAGGCCGAAGCCTAGGCGTACACCTGATCCTGTCCACACAGCGTCCCTCCGGCACGGTGGACGAGAACATCTGGGCCAACAGTAAGTTCCGTCTGTGCCTGCGGGTGCAGGATCGTCAGGACTCCATCGACATGCTGCACCGGCCTGAGGCCGCCTATCTGACGCAGGCGGGCCGTTGCTACCTGCAAGTGGGCAACGACGAAATTTTCGAGCTGTTCCAGAGCGGCTGGTCCGGCGCTTTGTATGACGAAGAGCTGGGCGGCGGCAATCTGCTGATCGCCCAGATGCTCAACGCCACCGGAAAGGTGGATCTGGTGGGTAATCATGCGAAGCTCAAGCGGAAAGAGGAACTCAAACGCCGCTGGGTGGGGCAGCTGATCCAGATCATCGAGGACGCGCAGCAGCAGACCCATAGCTCCATTACCGGCCGGGACTTCGTGCTGTCGGAGCAGCATGCGTTTTTGGCCGCCGTTTATTCCGGCATTCATGCTATTGAACCGGATTTCGAGCAGAATCAGTTCAATACCGCGCGTATCGGCGACCTCTGCAAGGCGTATGCCGGTGCGGACAAGACGCGGGGCAGCGAGGCGCTGGTAGACAGCGTGATCCGCAGCGCGGCGCGAAACGGCGGCCGTCTGCCCGAGATCAAGGGAAAGACGCAGCTTGAAGTCCTTGTGGGCTATCTTGACGGCGTGGCTCATGCCGTGGGCGTGAATAATGTCCGTAAGCTCTGGCTTCCCGTGCTGCCGGAATATCTGTATCTGGATACGCTGGAGGAGCATACCGGAAATGCCTTCGACGGGACCAACTGGCCGGAGAAGCCGCAGCGCTTCCAGCTGAACACCGTGATCGGCATGGCCGACGATCCGGAAAATCAGGCGCAGTTCCCCGTGTCCGTCAACTTTGCGGAGGGCGGTCACCATATGCTGACCGGTACGGTTTCCACCGGCAAGTCCACCTTCCTGCAAACAGTGATCTACTCTCTGGCCGAGTCCTATACGCCGGACATCCTCAATATGTATTGTCTGGACTTCAGCTCCAAAATGCTGTCTGTGTTTGCAGATCTGAAGCATGTGGGCGGCTATATGGACGAATCTGATGTGGAGAGCGACCAGATCGGAAAGTTCTTTACCATGATTACCCGTATTCTGGACGAGCGGAAGAAGCTTTTTGCCGGAACGAACTTTGAGGATTATATAAACCACAACGGCTGGACGATTCCGGCGATCCTGATCGTGATCGACAACTACGGCGGCTTCCATGAAAAGACGGGCGAGGCGTATGAGACCATCATGATGCGTCTGGTGAAGGAGGGTATCGGCAGCGGTATCTTCCTGCTGGTCACGGCCGGCGGTATCAGTATGCAGGAATTGCCCGCCCGTATGGCGGAGAATTTCCGTACCGGCCTTTCCCTCGAGATGCCGGATATGTTCGCTTATTCGGATGTGCTGCACGTTGTGCGGCCTCCCGTGCTGCCGGAGAGCCGTGTCAAAGGCCGCGGCCTGATGTATTACGAGGATCGTGTGCTGGAATTCCAGACGGCTCTTGCCGCCCATGCTGAGGGCGGCCCGGAGCGGAACGATATGATAAAGGCCGAGGTAGAGCGGATGAACGCGGCGTGGACAGGCCCGCGGGCCCGGACAGTTCCCCGTATTCCGGAGAAGGCTGCCCGTGCAGACTTCACGGCGCTGGAAGAGTACCGGAAGGCGCTGCAGGATCCGCACATTCTGCCCGTGGGCTACGATGCCGAGTGCGCGGAGGTCTATTCCTTCGATCTGGTCAGGAATTACACTTTCCTGATTACCGGCACGAAGAACAGCGGCAAGACAAACCTGATGGAAAACCTGGTGCTGACCTGCGCCGAGCGGGGTGACAGGGTGATGATCGTGGAGCTGGATGGCAGCCGCTTCGCCCGGACGGCAGAGGAGCACGGTCTGGAGCGCTGTACCGACGGCAGCAGCCTGCTGGCAATGTTCACCGATCTTCAGCAGGAGATGGTGCGCCGCGCCCCCATCAAAAAGCAGCATCTGGACGCCAGAAGCTCTGAAGAGACCCTGTTTGAAGCGGCGCTGGAAAACCAGCGGATCAACGTGTTTATCAGCAATATGCAGACGCTGATCGCCGAGCTGCGCGACCCGGATTCTCCCGCCTTCAATGCGCTGGCCTTCTTCGATACCCTGTGCGAGCGGGGCAGAGGCTATAACATCTTTTTGTATGCCGAGGTGGCGGATCGGGATCAGGAGGATCTGATGGGCTATGCCTGCATGGACTGCATGCGGAATTATCAGTCGGGTATCCGCTTTGGCGGAAAGTTCGGCGACCAGAAGCTGCTGCCCTTTGAGAACGTGCGCTATCAGGATCAGGAGCGCAGCATGAAGGCCGGTATCGGCGTACTTCCCTGCGACGACAGCGAGGCGCCTCTGGTTCGCGTTGTGGTGCCTCTGGCGTAAAGAGAGAGAAAGGTGTGAAGAGATGGTTGCTGTCACGATTTGCGATAAAAACGGCAGCGAGTGCAGGATGATCGGCAGCGATTGCAAGAATCAGATCGCCCAATGCAGCGATGAAGAGATGCAGCTGTCCACCATTCCGGATGATGCGGCGCTGCGGCAGACGGCGGAGGCGGAAACGCCGCTGGATCTGCTGTATTATGATTTCCGCGGCGGCGATCAGACGGAGGGCCTGCGGCTGCTCAGAAAACAGTATGGCGACGCCATGGTCATGCTGATAACAGAGGCAAACGTGTCGCCGCTGCTGTACCTGCGGCCGGGTATTGCGCCGGATTCGCTGCTGCTGCGGCCGGTGCAGGAGACGCAGCTGCGTGCCATCAATCAGGAGTTCGTGCAAAGCTACTTTGAAAAGCGGAGCGGTGCAGCACAGGAGAGCTTTCTGGTGGACACCCGCGAGGAAAAGGCTGTGGTGCCCTATTCCCATATCTACTATTTTGAAGCCCGTGAGAAAAAGGTGTTTCTGCGCACCAAGCATACGGAATACGCCTTTTACAGTACGATCGACGCGCTGGAAAAGATGCTTCCGGATACCTTCCAGCGCTGCCACCGCAGCTACATCGTCAACATGCAGAAGCTGGTCAGGGTGGTGTCCTCGGAGAATTGTCTGGAGCTGGCGGGCCAGATCACCATTCCGGTGTCGCGCAGCTACCGGTCACTGCTGAGAGAGGTGCCGCTGTGAAGGAAGGAAGACGGCTTTATTTTTCGGAAGAGGAATTTGCGCTGCTGCTGGAGCTTGCGCCGGGCGGTGAGTATACCCTGTTCCTGACGGAGCAGGAGTTGGATGACCGGCGGCTGGCGGCGGCATTTGCCAGCCTCTATCAGCGCAGGCTGCTGGTTCGGGAAGGGGATACCTTTTCGCTCAGCGGGGCGGCGGATTTCTTTCGGGAGCTGCGAAACGCCTCCTGCATTGTGATGCTGCGCCGGGAGCGTCCCGAGCGGAGGCTGGCCCTGTGCTACGTGGGCAAACATACCCTGTGGCTGGCAGAGCTGCTGGGCGGCTCTCCGGCGGAGCGGTATCGCCTCAGTGCGCATCACCGCAGCGATCTGGCGCGATGGCTGACGGATTCGGAGTTTTTGCCCGCACCGCTGCTGACCGACGAGGACACGCGGGAACTGAAGGTGCTGTTTGCCGACCAGCTGGAGCGGGAGCTAGAAAGCGGAGAGATTGCCCGCCTTGTCCGGTATACGAACCAGGGGGAAGAGCTGGGTAGCTATACGCTGTTTCCGGGAAAGGGATGCCAACTGCTCCGGGTCATCGGCCCGGAGGGGACAGAACTGAAATTTTATACGCAGGATGCGCTGCGGAAAATGTTGCGGGAATGCTTGGGAGGCTGAGTGAATGATTATTGTAAATGTCAGAGTGCCGGCGCTGGAAAAGGTATATAACCTGTCCATCGAGGAGAAGTCGCAGGTCGGAGACCTGATCGACGAGATCACGCTGCTGGTCTGCCAGAAGGAGGGCCTTGCTTTTGAGGGGGATCCTCACCTTGCGTTTGGGCAGATGTCCCTTTGCTCCATTGACGCCGGTGTACAACTTGACCGGCAGAGCACACCGGCGAATTATAGCGTCTGTGACGGCGCGGAATTGATGCTGGTCTGATAAAAAAGCCGTTCATCCTCACAAATCTGCCGTTTGTCAGTCCGGACAGCTTTTGTGTGTTTGTCAGGCTATACTTTAGAACAAGCAAAGAGAGAACTGCGGGGGAAAAGGCTGATGAAGATCAACATACAGCAAAATAAAATGCTTGCCTCTGCCCTGGACATCCTGACGCTGTCCCGGACAGTGCGTCAGATAGGCGCCGAGGTAAGCGATGTGGAACGGAACTTGCGGGGTCTCTCTTGTCTCGAAGCTTGTCGGCATGAGCTTGTCCGGCAGCAGGAAGGCATAGAGTTGCTGACCGGGCGGCTGGTGAATTTGGCCACGGCGCTCAGCGAGATCACGGAGAGCTATGATCGGGCGGAGGCCCGGAACGAACAGCGCATGGAAGACGCGCCGCCGCTGCGTGCAGGCTATGTCAAAGGCCGGTTGTTTCGGGGAACGTTCGTCCACCAAAAAGTTCTGAAAATTCTGGGAAAGTAAGGAGAGCAAGAGATGGCAGGCAGAATAATCGAAGTAAATACATCCACATTAAAAAACGACGTCTCCACCATTATGGGAGAGATCAACGGTCTGCGGCGGGACATTCAGGCGCTGCGGGATACGGCCAACCAGCTTTCGACCATGTGGGACGGCAGCGCCAAGGCAGCATTTATGGCTGCCGTTCAGGATGACATCCGCTGTGCGGAAGAGTTGGTCAAGGCGCTGGAAAAGTTTGCAGGCAAAACGGATTCCTCGCGGGCGGAATACGACAAATGCGAGAATTCGGTGGCGGGGATTGTTTCTTCGATCCGGGTTTGATAACAGAGAGGAGGCCGTATTGTGAGTGATTTTGCATTTCGCGTAACGCCGGAAGAGCTGAAGCGCAAATCGGATGAGTTTTCCGCGCTGATCCGCTCCATGAGGAGCCATTTCGACCGGGTCGAAGAGGTATCCGGTAAGACCCGCGGCTACTGGCGGGGCGAGGCTGGCGACAAGAGCCGTATAGGCTACGCGTCCTATAAGGATGATATCAACTTCATCATCAACCGCATGGAAGAACATCCCAGAGATCTGCTGACAATGGCTGGTATCTACGAGAAAGCTGACGATGATGTGGAAGCTAAGACCAACCGACTGAAAATTGACCAGATCGTATAAGGAGGGGAGCGTAACGTGAGCAGTCTTTCGGAGATTTATTTCAACTACAATAAAGCTATTGCCCAGGCCAACCGTCTGGATGGAATTGCCAGCAAAATGCAGAACGCCGCTAACCGGGATATGCAGGGTATCCTGAACGATGTCAGTAGGGCGTGGAAGAGCGACAGTGCCCCTCTGTATGTCAGAAAGGGCGAGAAGGTGCGGGGTGATATGCAAACGTCGTCAAAAAATCTCAAGCGGATTGCCAGCACCATCCGTACCATTGCCAAACGTGTGCGGGATGCGGAGCTTGAGGCATGGAGGATCGCACATGAGAGAAAGCTTTAAGATGAAGTGCAGACGATATATCTGCGTGGTAGCTGTGGCGATCACGATTGCTGCGGCTTCTATGCCTGTTTACGCGGCGACAGAAGTCTCAGTGATGGGGACAGACGTCACGTCGGACGCCATCATTCTGTATGTGAACGGTGCTGCGGAGGGGCAGGAAGCCGAGGTGCAGGTCGGAACAGAGACCGTCGGCAATGTAAAATTGCAGGGCCTGGATGACACGATCCCGGTGGTGACATGGCTGCTGGTGGATAATTCCAAGTCCATCGCCAAGGCAGACCGGGAGCTGGCGGAGAAGCTGGCGGCGGACATTGTGGCGGCAAAGCTGCCCAACGAGCGGGTCAATCTCTGTACCATCTCTGAGCATCTGATCATTATCGCAAAAGAGAGTCAGGACTATACGGATCTCCGGACGAAGATCAGCGCGATCACCTACGAGGATCAGGAGACGTACCTTACCGATGTGCTGGACGAGCTGCTGAACGAAGAAGCGGCGCGGCAGGAATGCGCCTATGTCCGCTGCATCGTGATCTCCGACGGTGTGGACAACAACCCTCAGGGCATCACCCGTGATGAACTGGTGCGGCGTCTGGCAGAGAAGAATATCCCTATCTATACCTTTGGCTGCAAGGGGGAGGATCGTGCGCTGAAAGAGATGTACGCCCTGTCCCGCCAGACCGGCGCCAAAAACTGGGCTATGAGCGATGTGACCGACACGCTGGAAATCGCCCGGATGTTTTCCTCGGATGAAATACCGGCGTATGCCTATATTGCCCTGCCGGAAGCGCTGCGGGACGGTAGCGTAAAGGGCGTCCGCCTGACGTTTGCCGATGGCGTGACGGTGGAGACGCAGGTGACAATGCCCTTTGCCTCGGCTGCGGAGCCAGAGCCCGCGCCGGAGGTACAGCCGGAGACGCCTTGGGTGCTGTATGCGGGCATTGGCGCGGCGGTGCTGGCGGCTATCGGCGTGGTGGTCTTTGTGCTGCTGCGGAAGAAAGCGGAAGCAAAGCGTGTCAAGCCTGTGCCGCCCGAGGCACAAAAGGGCGACGATCCCGCTGACAGCCGTACAGAATTCGTCGAGCCCAGAAGTGGCGGCGATACCGTGTGCCTGGTGGACGGGAACCAGAACGTCATGCTTTGTTTGACGGACGTTGAGCGCCCGGAGCGGCACTTTGAGGTGCCGCTGCGCCAGAAAGTAACGGTGGGCCGTGGCATGAACAACCGGGTGGTGCTGGACTATGATAACTCCATATCCGGCACCCATTGCGAGATACAGGCCGATAACGGCCAGCTGACGATTCGCGACCTGAACTCTCGGAACGGTACCTATGTGGACGGCATACGCGTCAGCGGTGCGGCGGGTATCATCAACGGCAGCCGGATCAAGCTGGGCCGCGTGACGCTGAGGGTCGAGGTCCGATGACGCTGGCCTATTACGGATGCTCCGAGACGGGCTCCGTGCGTGAGAACAACGAGGATGCGCTTCTGCTGCTGGAGGAAAATGGCGCGGCGCTGTTTTTGGTGGCGGATGGCGTGGGCGGAAGAGCCCATGGCGAGGTGGCCAGCGGTATGCTCCGCGACGGCTATGACCGCTGGTGGCAGGATACCTTCCTGCCGACGCGTGACACATGGGATTTCCGGCAGGCTGTGGAGCAGCTGAGAAATACGCTGGAGGAGATTAACCGTCAGGTGGTTGACCGCTTCGGCCACCGGAATGTGGGCTCCACGGTGGTGCTCCTGTTCTTCTTTCAGGGCTACTGCGCCTATCTGTCGGCGGGCGACAGCCGGATCTACCGGGTTCGCGGCATGAAGGTGCAGCAGATGACTCTGGACGACACGGTGGCCAATCTTCCGGAGGACGCGCGGCTTGCTCTTGCCGGTGCAGCGGACGGAAAGCTGGTGGGAGCCGTCGGCATTTCCGACCATCTGGAATTCAGTCTGCGCACGGATCGGCTGGAAAATGGAGACTGCTTTTTCCTATGCAGCGACGGCGTGTATCGCTGCGTCCCCGCCCAAAAGCTGCATGACCGGCTGAGGTGGGGCGGGCTGCTGTCCGCGCCGCGCCGCGTTGTGGAGCGCTTGTGTCAGGACGTGGAGCGCGGCGGCTCCAGCGACAATTACACCATGATCTTCGTCAAAGTGCGGTAAGCCCGATAAGAACGAAGGAAAGCCAGTGCCGTTGGACGCTGGCTTTCCCTTTCTCCAAACCGTGATACAGACATACCAAGCGGCGGCTCGCCGCCGCAGGGCTGATGAAACGGCTTATGAGTAAAACAAACAAAGAAGCGGTCGGGATTTCGTGCGGTATGACAGGTGCGTTTGCCTTGTTCGCCAAATGGTTTGGTGCTAAAATTAAAATAGTAATAGCCCGAAAATGTACCATCGATTGACAAGGGCCCTTGTTAATCGATGGTAGGGAGAGTGTATATGAAGATGATGATAAAGGCGGCCTGTCTGTCCGATCGGGGCAAGGTGCGCGGGAAAAATGAGGATAACTTTTACTTTGGAGGAAGCTGCATGCCGGAAGCCAATACCGGTCTGCGTGAACCGGCGTATATCTGTCGGGAATTGGGGGATGGCACGTGGCTGGCGGTGTTCGACGGCATGGGCGGTGAGCGGTTTGGCGAAACGGCGGCCTTTGCCGCCGCCGACGAAATGCGGCGCCAGTGTGAACAGCCGCCCCGCGCCTTTGCGTCGGAGAAGGATGATATTGCCCACGTCTGCATGGCGCTGAACGATGCCGTGGTGAACACGGCGAAGCAGCAGGCGATCATGCACATGGGAACGACGCTGGCGGCGCTGTATATGACGCGCCGCAGAGTCTATGTCTGCAATCTGGGCGACAGCCGCGTCTATCGTCTGCACGGGAGAACGCTTTTGCAGCTTTCGCAGGATCATGTGGATGGCCGTCCGTACCCGCCCGGCGTGAAGCCGCCGCTGATGCAGCATCTGGGCATTGACCCGGAGGAATTGCTGATCGAGCCCTATATTGCGAAAGATCGACCCGTTGCGGGCGACTGCTATCTGCTGTGCAGCGACGGCCTGACGGACATGCTGACAGATCGTCAGATCGCGGACATTATGACCTGTACACCGGGTGTAAAAGCCTGCGCGGCATCACTGGTCAGGGCGGCGCTGGATAACGGCGGCCGGGATAACGTCACCGTCATCGTTTGCAGGATAGACTAATCCGGCACATTGTGAGAATAAGGAGAGAGACACATGAAGAGAGTTACAGCACTATTTCTGGCGGCGGTATTGCTCCTGTCCCTCGCCGCCTGCGGTGGGAAAGACCCATGGCAGGAGCAGTATGACCTCGGTATGCGCTACCTGAACGAGGGCAACTACCAAGAGGCCATTATCGCCTTCGAGGCCGCTATTGAGATCGACGCGAAACGTCCCGAGGCGTACCTTGGCGCTGCCGAGGCGTACATTGCCGCCGACGATATTGACGCGGCCATTGCCATTCTGGAAAAGGGCTATGCGGCAACCAACGATGAAACGCTGAAAAACCGTCTGGGCGAGATCAAGAGCGGCACCTTCAACGACTATTGGGGCCGGGCCAAGCGGCAGAGCGGCTATGACGAAAGCGGCGCGCTGGTGTGGTATAGCCTGTATACCTACGACGCACAAGGCCGAACGGCGTCTGTCACTTCGTATGACGCTGCCGGAAATCAGACTAGTCATGTGGACTGTGTGTATGACAAAAATGGCAAGGAACTCGTATCCTATTACAGTGACCCAGGGACGGGAATGTTTGTAAAAGTTGAAAAAACATATGATACCTCTGGACTCGTTACAAAGGAGACCGAAACTTATAGTAACGGTTCTGTGGATTTTACTGCTTACCAGTATGACGAAAACTGTAACTGCATTCGTGAGGATGTTTACGCAGTTTACGAAGGAGAAGGGGAGTTGCTATACTACGCCCTTAACGAATATAATGCTGCTGGACTAGTAAGTAAACGGACAAATTATGACCCAAATGGCAAAATGACTTCGTATTACATTTCTTCTTATAATGATGCTGGAGATTTGACAGAGGTATGTGGCTATTCCGGTGGCGGACAGCTTCAAAGTAGGTCCGTCTACCATTATGATATAGATGGTAACCATATCGGCGCAGAATACTACGACGGCGACGGCAACCTGCTGCATTCGACCAGCTATCAAGACTGACACAACGCAAAACAAGGAGAATGACATATGAGAAGATTGACCACTCTTTTTCTGACCGGCCTGCTGCTTCTGGCCCTGATTGCCTGCGGGGCGAAGGACGCTTGGCAGGAGCAGTACGACCTCGGTATGCGCTATCTGAACGACGGCAATTATCAGGAGGCCGTCATCGCCTTCGAGGCGGCCATCGAGATCGACCCCAAGCGTCCCGAAGCCTATCTTGGCACCGCTGAGGCGTACATCAAACTGGATCAGCCGGAGGAGGCGGAAAAGATCCTGCGGCGCGGCTATGAAGAGACACAGGACGACCGGATCTATGACAAGCTGATAAAAATTCAGGAAGAAAACAAGCAGAATCAGGAACAGGGAGAGGTATATTGGGCTTCATTTATTGGCAGACCGCTGCGTGATATATGCCAATATCTGGATATGACGTTTGAATCGGAGTGGTGGGAAGGCTACGCTGCGGTATTCCGTGGTCACGCGCTCGTCTACTGTGACACCAGCTACAGCAATCTTGAAGCGAAAGAGGAAGACACGGTTCATTGCGTCGAGGTAGCCGGAGACGAACCGGTGCTGCCGGGGATCATCGGCGGAATGACATATCCTGATCTGGTGGCAGCGCTGGAAGGCCGCGTACAATTGGAAGAGCCGCAGGATACCCCGGATATGCTGAATGGCAACTACAATTATTCGCTGTCCTTTGAACTGGATGGCTATCAACTCCACTATTATTGGTATGGCGACCCCTATCAGGAGGAATCGCGGTCAGTAACCATCTATGCGCTGTGGAAGGAGACGCCGACCCCGCAGGATACGACGGAAGAAATACTGATTACGGAGGAAGAGGCACGGGAGCTCATCAGCAATTACTGGAATTATACGCCGGGTGACATCGCGGAGGAGACCGGTTTTCCCTTGTATATAATCAGCGACGGTCTGGAGCCTGCGCTGTCCGGAAAGCACTACTATAAGTTCCGGTTGCGGTGGTTGGTAAATGGCGACCATTTGTCAACCATTGATTTTGCCATGGTGGATGCAAAGACCGGCGAATGCCTTCCTGACGACAGTTATTATCAATAAAATCGCGTGTGCAAAGGAGAGAGAAATGAAACGAATCACAGCACTATTTCTGGCGGCGGTATTGCTCCTGTCCCTCGCCGCCTGCGGGGCGAAGGACGCATGGCAGGAGCAGTACGACCTCGGTATGCGGTATCTGAACGATGGCAACTACGAAGAAGCCGTCATCGCCTTTACCGCCGCCATCGAGATCGACCCCAAGCGCTCGGAAGCCTATCTGGGCGCCGCCGAGGCGTATATTGCCGCAGACGATATCGACGCTGCCATTGCCATTCTGGAGAAGGGCTATGCGGCAACCAACAATGACACGTTGAAAAAGCGTCTGGATGAGATCAAAAGCGGTACTTTCAGCGATTATTGGGGCCGGACACGACGCGAGTCTCATTATGACGGAAACAGCGTGCTGACCTGTTGGTATGACTATGAGTACAACGATCCGGAAAACAATCGCCGCTACACCGGCATTACCTCCTATGGCTCTAACGGAGAGGAGATCCAGCACTTGGAGCGGATATTTGATGAACAGGGCCACTGTGTGTATGACCGGTATTCCTGGGATGGGGACGGCAAAATGATTGGCGCAACGTATACCTATGATGACAAAGGGCGACGTGTAAAATTTGTCACGGATTTAAATGATACAACAACCTTTTCTTACGACGCAGATGGGAAACTAATCCGAACAGACCATTACGATCCAAACGGAGCATCAACGGGGTATGAAACCTATGAATATGGCGACGGTTATCGACGGGATGGTTATCGACGGGATAACTATTATAACGCCGAGGGCGTGTTGACCAGCTACCAGATTCATTACTATAATCAGCAGGAACAGCGGGTGCGGTATGAGGATTACGATGCTGATGGGACGTTGACAGGCTACGCTACAGATGAGTACGACGACAACGGAAAGTACATCGCCTGGAACCATTACGACGCGGAGGGAAACCTGACCAGTCGGGACGTTTATAGCTGATGCGGCCTGCGGCAGGAAACGAAGCCAAATCCCAACAGAATGATACAAACATAAGAGGAGAAAACCGAACATGAAACGGATTACCGCATTATTACTGACCGCACTACTGCTCCTGTCCCTCGCCGCCTGCGGTGGGAAGGACGCTTGGCAGGAGCAGTACGACCTCGGTATGCGCTACTTGAACGACGGCAATTATCAGGAGGCCGTCATCGCCTTCGAGGCAGCCATCGAGATCGACCCCAAGCGTTCCGAAGCCTATCTTGGCGCTGCCGATGCCTATGTGGAGCTGGGCGACTACGCCTCGGCGCGGAAAATTCTGGAGGACGGCTTGGATGCCACCGGAAACCGGAAGATTCAAAAGCGGTTGGACGAACTGGCTACAGAGGACGGCAATCTGACCGGTCAGTCCGCTTTTACCCTACAGGACCTTGAGGATTGGGGCTTTCCCTACGGAACGGACGTTTATGATCTGATCGCCAGCGGCGCGATCTATGATGAAGAAGGCTATGAAACGATTCAACACTGGATCGATGATGTTCAACAGGATCCGGAAAATTGGTCTTATAACTTTGGCGGTGTCCTGCGCAGCGAAAATCCAAGCATTGCGGTGTATAGAACAAGAGACATGCAGTTGATGTCTGTCACAATTGAGAATGACGATACATTTCTCGGCCCGCGTGGACTGCGGCTGGGTATGAGTGCAGAAGAAGTGCTGCAATTATTCCTCTGTGATACCCAAGCGGCCTTTGACTTTGCGGCGACACAGGATACCTCTCTCTTGGATGAGCACCACAGTATAGAATTATACTTTTTCCTGGAAAGTAACAGCAATACGGATGGACGTGCACCGTACTATCAAGGATATCTTACCCTGCAAGACGACGGGCGAACAATGATTCATTATAATGTAAGTGACTCAAATGCAGGTGGCATTACGCTCGTTGATTTGTTTGTAACCATTGAAAACGATGTGGTTTCCGAGATTCGTGTGGATTATGCCTACTAAAGCTTTACAATAGGAGAATTACATATGAACATGACTTTCAATGATACCTACGAAATACAGTCCGTCATCGGCAGGGGCGGTATGTCCACCGTCTATCTGGCGGAGCATAAGCGCCTGCACAACCGCTGGGCTGTCAAGGAGGTCCGCAAGCAGCAGGGCGTGCGGTTCGACTTTCTGGCGGAGTCCAATATCCTCAAGCGTTTACAGCACCCTATGCTGCCCCGCATCGTGGATATTTTCGAGGATGATACCACCATTTGCATCGTCGAGGACTATGTGCAGGGCATTTCTCTTCAGGACTATATCAAGCACCGGCACAGGATCGATGAAGCCCTTGGCATCCAGTGGCTTCGTGACCTGTGCGAGGTGCTGGACTATCTGCATACGCAGAAGCCCCACCCCATCATTTACCGGGATATGAAGCCCGCCAATATCATGCTTCAGGAGGATGGCCGCCTGAAGCTGATCGACTTCGGTATCGCCCGCGAGTATAAGCAGGAGTCGCAGGGCGACACCACCTACATCGGCACCAAGGGCTATGCCGCGCCGGAGCAGTTCGGCAAGGCCCAGACAGACGCCCGGACGGATATTTACTCGCTGGGCGTCACCATGTACCATCTGCTGACGGGAAAAAGCCCCTACGAGCCGCCCTACCAGTTCGTGCCGGCCCGGCAGCTGAATCCCGCCCTGTCCTACGGCATAGAGCATATCCTGAACAAGTGCGTCCAGCCGGAGCCGGGCGACCGCTACCAGAGCGTGCCGGAGCTGCTGAACGATTTGAACCACAGCTATCGCTATGATAAGGCCTATCAGAAGGTGCAGGCGGTGCGGCGCGGCCGCACGGCGCTGGTGGCGGTGCTGGCGGCAGCCGGTATCGGCCTGATGGCCGGCGGCTGGCTGACCATGGGCGAGGAAAAACAGGAGCAGTACGACCGGCTTTTGCAGCAGGCCAGCACTCTGTATGTGTCCGACTATGAGCAGGCGGCGCAGCTGCTGACCCAGGCGGAGGAGCTGTTCCCGGACAAGATTGAGGCCGGGCGGCAGGAGGCCTATGCCCTGTATCTGAATGGCCGCTGGCAGGACTGCGTCGACCGCTGCGCGGAGGAGCTGGAGCGCCATGGCAGCGACGCCCAGACGCGGCTGATTATGGCCTCCGCCCAGTTCGAACTGGGCGATTACCAGAACGCCGCACAGGGCTTTGAGCAGGGTGAGGAGCTATCCGTCGACAACCTGCGGGACTACGCGGTGTGTCTGGGTCGTATGGGCCAGATCGACCGCGCCGAGAGCGTGCTGCAGCAGCTTTCCGGACAGGGCGCCGACCCGGACGTGACCCAGTACGTGCAGGGTGAGATCGATATGGCGCAGGAGGAATACCTTTCCGCTGAGACGGCCTTCCAGACAGTGATGGATCAGACGGACAAGCCGGCGCTGGTGCGCCGCTGCGCCATGTCGCTGGGCGACCTGTACCGCGACTGCGCCGCACTGGATCGCACCGGCAGCTCCCCGGTCTCAAAACCGGCGGAAAAGGCGGTGCAGGTGCTGTCCGCCGTGATGGTGCAGGAGAATCTGCAATATGACAGCTCCCTGTGGGAGGAACTGGCCATGGCCTATTTCGAGGCGTCTCACGCCGGCGGCTCGCGGGAGTATCTGACCAGGGCGGCGGAGGGCTTTCGGCAGGTGCTGGAGCTGGGCGTGACAAAGTCCTACCTCTATGCCAATCTTTATACGGTGTATTACCAGCTGGGCGACTATACGGCGGCGGGACAGGCGCTGGACGACTATCAGGCCATGTATCCCCAGGACTATATGCCTCACGCGCTGCGGGGCATGCTGCTCATCACAGTGGAGAATCAGAAGGAGCAGAGCGTCCGCGATTACCGTCAGGCACTCTCGGAATATGAGACGGCGGGGCAGCTGATCCGCAGTGAGGACGAGACGACGTATTATCAGCAGTTGGGCAGCCTGATCGACCAGCTCAGAAGCGGCGGCTGGCTGTAAGCAGACAGGAGGTAAAACAGAATGACAATGGGACAATTGATGTTTGTCGGCGGCGCGGTTCTGCTGGTGCTGGCCATTGTACTGGCCATTATCTTTGCGCGGAAGCGTCCGCAATATGAACCGGAGGGCGTTATGCGGGAAATAAAGCAGGGCGGCACCCAGCGCCTGCGCAACGGCTACCCCACCGAGGAAGTCACCATGGAGGAGACGGAAGCGCTGACCGGCACAGGCACGGAGGTACTTCCGGAGGAGACCGAGTGCCTTCCCGCGGGGCAGCAGGGCGGCACATCGCTGCTGGTGAAGTAACTGCCTTTGTGTGACATCAGAGAACGGAGAGAGATACATATGAAGCGAATCACAGCATCATTACTGGCAGCGCTGATGCTTTTGTCTCTGATCGCCTGTGGGGCGAGAGGCACATGGCAGGAGCAGTACGACCTCGGTATGCGGTACCTGGACGAGGGAAACTATCAGGAGGCCGTTATCGCCTTTGAGGCGGCTATCAGGATCGACCCCAAGCGTCCCGAGGCGTATCTGGGCGCAGCCGAGGCGTATTTGGGATTGGGGAATACCGCGGAAGCAATAGATATCTTGAAACGCGGTCAGGAACAGACCGACGACCAGACGATCCAGGAAAGACTGGAGCAGCTGCTGACATTGCAGGACAGCGGCGCTTTGAGTTCCTATGGCGTGTACTCCTATGATGAACAGGGGCGGGAGATCCGCAGGGAATTCTATAACGCAGACAGCAGTCGTATGAAAGCGTGGGAATCAGAGTACGACGCGGTAAGCGGCGAACGGGTCAAATATATTACATATTCCGCGGAAAACGAGATAGAGGGCTGGACGGCCTATTACCTCGTCCGTGAATGGGGGAGCTGGGGCGCTGGATTCAGGCTGGAATATGATTCAGATGGTCAGCCGATTCTGGAGGAAAGCGAAAGCTGTACATTTGCTGATGGTGAGCCGGTTCAATACGAGAAAACAGATTCTGTGGGCGGAAAAGCAGTGTGGGAGCTTACAGATGGCCGGATTGTGCGGGAGCGCTATTATGCGGATGACGGCGGTATAACGGAAGAAATATACAATGATAATAGGGAACTGACGAATAGTCGTTATTACAAGGATGGCGTCTTGACACTTGAAACGACCTTTGAATATGATGATGCCAATAATACCTTACGGCGCTGGGACTGGGATAAGTATTCTCCGGATGAAAGAGATTTGTATTATTGGATATATGATGACCAGGGGCGAACGGTGGAAGCCTATCTTAACGGGGCACGAGCGGTCACTACTTACGATGCGGACGGAAACAGAACCTATACGGAAACACGCAGTAATGGTGAATTGGATTATACCCAGACGGAGACGCGCACGGCAATCGGAATCAGAACGACGACCATTGATTCGGACGGCAGTGTTGGTGGCTTCTGGGAGGATGATATTGCGGGCCACCGGATTGAGGATGAGCACGGGGTTACCTGCACAAGAAATGCCGACGGCCTTCCTCTGGAGGTATATGAGGACGGCGTGTTAAAACACAGCTACAGCTATCAGGAAAAAACATTTACGATCATGGACCAGGGTGATGGCACATCAAGGACCTACTCTCTGGATGGAGTGCTGTTGACAGAGACTGGTGAGTACAATAATACACTGTACCTCTATGATTCCGATGGAAAACTGGTGCGTACACTCAGCTTCGCGAAAACGGCATCGTAAGGGAGGGGAATTTGGCGTGAAAAGAACGATAAGCTTTCTCTTGACGGCGTTGCTGCTTTTATCCTTGCTTGCCTGTGGGGCGAAGGACGCATGGCAGGAGCAATACGACCTAGGTATGCGATACCTGAACGACGGCAACTATCAGGAGGCCGTTATCACTTTTACCGCCGCTATCGAGATCGACCCCAAGCGCCCGGAGGCCTATCTGGGTGCCGCCGAGGCATATATCGCCGCTGATGATATCGACGCGGCTATTGCAATTCTGGAAAAGGGCTATGCGGCGACCAACGACGACACGCTGAAAAAGCGTCTGGATGAGATAAGAAGTGGCACGTTTAACGATTATTGGGGCCGGGCAAGACGAAAGAGCAGCTACGACGAAAACGGTGCGCTGGTGTGGTATCACCTGTATACCTACGATGCACAGGGCCGAATCGCGTCCGCCACCTCGTATGACGCGACCGGGAACCAGACCAACCATGTGGATTACGAATATGACGAGAGTGGCAATACGCTTGTCTGGTGCGGATGTGAACCGGATAATGGCACGCTAGTCAGAGTTGAAAGTATATATGGCGCCGACGACCTTGTTACAAAAGAAACCAGCATACGCAGCAACGGAAGCATGAGCTACAGAACTTATCAATATGACCAGAACGGCTATTGTGTCCGCATGGATATGTACACCGAGGAAAATGTATTGACCAGCTACTATACCTATGAGAATAATGAAGAAGGGAAGACAACCAAACGGATACATTACGATGCAGACGGAAAGAATTTGGGCTATGGTACCTACGCCTACAATGATGCAGGGGCAATGACAGAGTGTTGCAGTTATTCCAGTGATGGACACCTCGTCGGGCGTGAAATTCTCTATTATGATACCAATGGTCACTATACTGGCAGTGAGGCCTATGACGGAGAAGGCAACTTGTTGAGTTCAACCAGCTATCAAGACTGACACAACGCAAAACAAGGAGACTATCATATGAAACAAATTACAGCTTTACTTCTGACCATCCTATTGCTTCTGTCCCTTTGCGCCTGCGGGGCGAAGGACGCATGGCAGGAGCAATACGACTTGGGTATGCGCTATCTGAACGACGGCAATTACGAAGAGGCCATCATTGCCTTTACCGCCGCCATCGAGATCGACGAAAAACGCCCCGAGGGCTATGAGGGCCGAGGCCGTGCCTACGTACTGTCCGGCGAAACGGCGGAGAATCTGGAAGCGGCAAAGTCTGACTTTGAAAAGGCGCTGGAACTGGATCCCACGTATGTGGACGCATGGCTGGATCTGGCCGACATCTATATTCGGCAGGGGGATTACGACAAAGCAAAGGAAATCTTAAAAGAAGCGCTTGATAAAACCGGCGGCGATCAGTCTATTGCGAGCAAATTGGAAGAGGTAGAGACAGGGATTATTTCCGGCGGCCCTACCCGACTGAATGTATATGATGCTTTTGCTGATGATACTCAGGTTTCGACTCCTCGACTAAATGTGTATTTTGAGTATACATATGATGACGATGGGCGTGTTGCGTCTATCTCAGAATATAGCGCTTCATCCAAAGAGCCTTTTGCTTCTATAGATTTGAGCTATGATGAAAACGGCAATGAACTTGTAGGGTATTGTTTTGCTACAGTTACTTCTGATGTTCAACTCTGCCAACTCCTGAAAACAGAAAACGAGTATGACAGTTCTGGAAAGCGGATCAAAACACTCTACTATTGGGTGGACTATCTTGCAGACGAGACCCTAATAGATTTCTACACGGTTTATCACTACGATTCGGCAGGCATCATGACTGGTTATGAAAAACTTCCGACCGATCCCGATCCCGAATGGAATTGGAAATATGTAGGTACATTGGAGTATGACGAAAACGGTACTCTGATAAGCATACGGGAAGAATTTTTTTCTTCTGGACAATCCATTGATACTCACTTCTTTACTTTTGAATATGATGAAAATGGAAACTGCATTAAATGTATTGAAGCCTATAATGAATCTTATAGTGTATGGTGGGAGTTCCGTTACGACGACGCGGGAAACTGCATCGGAGAAACTTGTTATATGGGTTCTGAGCAGCATCCCCAACGAATCTATGCAACAGCAACAAACGCTGTGGGGTATACAGGCGACTTGCACATACCAATCGGTTTAATGATGTGATTTCCGTTGCCCATAATAATGCCTACGCAGTGTCCTGCTTGCCGTCTTGTTGTGTGGACGGCAAGTGGGACATTTCTTTTTCCGTTTTGCCGTATTTTGTCAATAACGCCTTGCAAATCCCAGAGAATCCTGTATACTTATCCTGTAGAGTGTCATATTGCTGGGAAAATGGTGGCATTCTATCATAAACTGGCTGCGGAGGAGAGAAAACGTCGATGAAACGAATGACCACCTTACTGCTGACGGCAGTGTTGCTCCTATCCCTTATCGCCTGTGGCGCGAAGGACGCATGGCAGGAGCAATACGACTTAGGTATGCGCTGCTTAAACGATGGCAATTATGAAGAAGCCGTGATTGCCTTTACTGCCGCTATCGAGATCGATGCCAAACGGCCCGAAGCCTATCTTGGCGCCGCCGAGGCATATATCGCCGCTGACGATATCGACGCGGCTATCGCGATTTTGAAAAAAGGATATGAGGCAACCGGCGATCAGGATATTGGGAGTAAACTGGAGGAGATTTCTGGTAGTCCGGAGAACGATATACATGCGTTCCTTACGGCGGCGCTGCAAGAAGATGGCGCATTATCCTATGCAGATATTCCGGAATGCTTTTTTATGGATTACGATGACCTCTCCTCTTTTTTGGGATTGCCGCTATATGAGCAGACCGAGAAGGTGCAGACGGGTAGTCGCGGTGGTGGGGAGAAATTTTCGTATTCCTGTCGTGAATGTTATTACGGTGAAGACTATGGTTCCATTATAAAAGGATGGAGCACAGCGCCGCTTGACAGTAAAAACATAATAAACGCAACGAAATCTGCTGCTATTGAATTTGAAGAGACATTGGGTACGCCAACAGGTTGGTTGGATATTTGCTTTGGTGATGATTATGCAACTGTTTTGCGCAAATTACGTTTTAGCGCAGAAGCGGAAAATGTGCTGGAGGCGTACAAAGGAATATGGATTGATATTCATGAAGATGGAGCAAAGTCTGGATTGGCTTCTGAGGAGAGCGGGGGTACAATGGATAATCAGCCATTGCCGCAGATTTATGTCAAGTTTTATTCCACGGGTGCAGATGAGCCAAAATACGTATGGTTTGAGTTTTTTGATGGCAGTCATTTGGGTCGTGTACATTACACTGATGAAGCTTTGCTTAATACAATGATTGCAACCGGTTAACATAGGAGAATGACATATGAAACGAATCACAGCATTATTCCTGACGGCGTTATTGCTCCTGTCCCTCATCGCCTGTGGCGCAAAGGGCGCGTGGCAGGAGCAGTACGACCTTGGTATGCGTTACTTAAACGACGGCAATTACGAAGAGGCCGTCATCGCCTTTACCGCCGCCATCGAGATCGACGAAAAACGCCCCGAGGGCTACGAGGGCCGTGGCCGCGCCTACGTACTGTCCGGCGAAACGGCGGAGAATCTGGAAGCGGCAAAGTCCGACTTTGAAAAGGCGCTGGAGCTGGATCCCACGTATGTGGACGCATGGCTGGATCTGGCCGATATCTATATCCGGCAGGGCGATTTTGACGAGGCCATGAGAATACTGGAAGAAGCGCTGGAGGCAACCGGACAGGATCAGGCGATTCTGGATAAGATCAAGGAAATGCGGGAGGGAAGATTTAACGACAGCGATGGCCGCCCCAGAAAGACCTGTCACTATGAGAATGGTGAGTTGATCCAGTACTGGCTCTACGAGTATGATGAAAAAGGCAACAACGTCAAAACCGTATGCTATAATGGAGACGACACATTGCGATCCACCGAGATATCTGAGTACAACGATGCCGGACAGGAGACCCGCATGGTGGCAACGGAAGCTGACGGCTATGTACGCACGGAAGTGTATACATATGACAGCACAGGCTGCCGCATCAGGGTGGATGGAAGAAGCGAGCCGGACAATGACAGTTGGTATGTACTGATTACCTACGATGATACGGCCATGACCGAAACACAGACCGAATATCGTGCGGACGGCACATTTGAGCACCGCTTTGTGGTCGAAAAGGATCAGGATGGGGTCAGAAGAAGAGCTTCAAATTACCTTATGGACGAAAACGGCAATGAATATCTGGATTACTATGTGGAGTACATCTGGAACGAGGACGGCACCTATGGAGGCTTTAATCTCTATCAGGTGGCGGAGAGAAACGACTGACAATGCTGCGGTCTCTGAAAAAAGATCGACAGATAGGAGAATGCTATGAAACGTTATCTATCCCTGCTTATTGCGGCGCTGCTGTTCCTGTTCCTCGCCGCCTGCGGCGCGAAAGACGCGTGGCAGGAGAAGTATGACCTTGGTATGCACTACTTAAACGACGGCAACTACGAAGATGCCGTCATCGCCTTTACCGCCGCCATTGAGATCGACCCCAAGCGCCCCGAGGCCTACGCCGGTCTCGCCAATACCTATATGGCGCAGGGCGAATTTGAGAAAGCCGCAACGGTATGGAGCAATATCGCGCAGGAGATCATGGACAGCGACAACGGGTTTACCATGCTGAAAAAGAAAAGCGAAGCCATCCGCACGGCGTTGGAAAACGGCGAAAACGGCGTCTGGATCATGAGCTGCTCCTTTGATAAGGCGCACTTCACGGCGGAAAAGGAAACCATGTTCCAGGTTGCGGTCCTTTACAACAATGCTTCCGGAGCGGAAGGGAGCCTGTACTTGTCGGCTCGGGATGGAGATTCCTCTGAGACGAAGGGGTGCGGCGATGGCGTGACGGCAAAGACCGGCGTGGGTGCTTGCCAGCTGACGGGTTCTGCTGTGCCGACTCATGGCGGACGTTACTTTGTCCTGAGGGCCGATCTGTTTACCGGTTCTGTCGACAATAGCGACTGGTACAGCGACAGCATCTACATAACGCCGGAAGGCGAGGTAAGTGAAAATTACGCTCCGCTCAATGCTTACGGTTCCACGGAATTCATTTACCGCAGTCATTATAAAGACTTTTCCAGTCTGGATGCAGCTGCGCAAAGCCGCGTTATCAGCATTGCTGAAGCGGCGATCGCCGGGGATCAGGAGAAACTTCTGGCATTGGTAGATACAAACGATGGCCTTAACAGCAGTTTTTATACGATTTGGAACGGGTATAAGATCGAGATAACCGATCACGCAGAATGGGAACTTGATAATGATGGGGATGAGTGGAAATCGTTTGCGGTGGAAATTCGTCCGGAAAATGGAACGGGGTATTACTACGATGCGTATAAATCCCGGATGGTGGATACAGCCGGAAGGGATGGCTGGCATGATTATTATAACGTAATTGATGTAACATCCTGCCCTTGCATAGATTGGCAGTGGAACGGCAGCGCGTCGCAAAGTGAAAATAGGGAGTCCCTTTACCGCAGTGCTAACGGTGCGACACGTTATACTATTGAAAGCGGAGAAGTGACGGGAACGATGGCTGATGGATTGTGGGAAGGCCCTGCTGTGCGAACTGTACGGGAAATCAGCGACTGGAGCCCTGCAGGGTGGGATGATACCGATGAAACCAAAACGGAGACATTGAATCGGCAAAATGGAAGCAAGTGTGAACAAGGGGACGGCGTGATATATCGTTTTGTCCCTTACCCTGAGGGTGTATCATACGTTGGACTTTCTGAGCAGGACATCCTTGAACGCCGTTACTGGTAATTGTGGCAGATACGAAGAAAGCGAGGTTCACCGATGAAACGAATCACATCATTATTACTGGCGTTGTTCCTGCTTCTATCCCTCGTCGCCTGCGGCGCAAAGGACGCATGGCAGGAGCAATACGACCTAGGTATACGATATTTGAGCGACGGAAATTATCAGGAGGCTATTATCGCCTTTGAGACGGCTATTGAGATCGAACCAAAGCGTCCAGAGGCCTATCTGGGCATCGCTGAGGCGTACATCGCGGCTGGTGACCGTGACGCCGCCATTGCAATTTTGAAAAAAGGCTTGGATGCGACTGGAGATAATAAGCAAATAAAGGACAAACTGGCCGAATTAGAGGGCGGTGCCAACGAAACCCCACTTAGCTTAATGAGTACGATGCTGCAAAGAAATCAGGTGCTGACGTATTCCAACATCCCAGAAGTTTTTTCCAACGGCTTTGATGATTTGGGCAGATTACTCGATATGCAAGGGGAGAAGAATGGATGGACACGGGAGCGTAGCGGCTCTATCAATGGTGCTGAATATTCTGTAGAGGTTCAGACATGTTCATACGGAAAGAACACAAATAACTGGGGATCTTATGATAATATTGCTCAGAGCGAGGCTCCGGTTGGTAGCAATGAACTGCTTGATGTTGATATCAGCTTGTGGGACGCACCTGTGCCGATAGCGGAATTAGGCGTAGTTAAAGCGGGCTGGTTGGATATTTATTTGGGTGACAGCTATGCGACCGTTTTGCGAAAGCTGGGCTTTGAAAATGGTTTGGAGCAATATAAATTCATACAGGTCAACATTTACGAGAATGGGCAGGTAAAAGGCAATGCAGCTGAAGCTTCAGGGGTTACTTACAGCGATGAGCACGCTACCGAGTTGACTCCACAAATATATATAACCTTCTATGCCACGGGTTCGACTGCCGGAAAATGTGTCACCTTTGAATTCCATGAGGGAGATACGTTGAATCGTGTTCTCTACGGGAATAACGATCTGCTGATGACCTTTACCACAGGCTAAATGTATATTCAGCGAAAAGTGAAGGACAGAGGTAGAGATTCATTTGTGAAGAAAACTCTTTCTACTTTGATGGAGGCAGTTTTGCTCCTATTCCTCATCGCCTGCGGCACAAAGGATGCGTGGCAGGAACAGTATGATCTGGGTATGCATTACCTGAATGGCGGAAATTATCAAGAGGCTGTTATCGCCTTCGAGGCGGCTATCGAGATCGATGCCAAACGGCCCAAAGCCTATCTTGGCGCCGCCGAGGCGTACAAAGGCATGGGCGATGTCGATTCCGCGCGGAAGATCCTGGAGCAAGGCTACGCGGTGACCAACGACAGCTCACTTGCTTCATCCTATGAAGCCCCTCAGATTGGGGAGCTGTACAGCGAGGACTTCGACTATACGGACAGCGTAGGCAACAGCGGTCACTACACCTACCATGTACCTCAGATCACGGCGGACACCCAGGGTGCGGCGGCGATCAACCGCGCCATCGAAGATGTCTACGGCCCTATCGTCAGGGAGGAACTGGAGTCCGTGTCCGGCGGCTCCAGCCTGTTCTACCTGTCCATCACGTGGGAGACCTATCAATACGACAATATCCTGTCGCTGGTGGTGTACTGCTATGTGGATATGGACGCGAATTTCTATAACGTTTATCTGTACGACATTGCCGGCGGCCGGCAGCTCACCACGGCCGATCTGCTGACGGCGCTGGGTATGGATGAGACTGCGTTTCTGGATGCGGTGCGTCAGGCTGCAGCGGAACGTTTTGACGGGCAGTACCGGGATCTGCCGGCGGATGCCGACGCTTATCTGACGGAACGCCGGGAATGGACGCTGTCCGATGAGAACATCAACATGGATGTGGCCGCATACGCCGATGACGCCGGAAAGCTTTATGTGGTGCTGCCCATCGGTTCCATTGCCGGAGCCAGTGCCTATGAGCAGATACTGACGCTGGATGTCATCAGCTGAAATGCACTTCGCCAAAATTCCGATAAGGTGCTCTGTATTCTTGTTTTCCCACGGTGATGTAAAAGTGCGACAGTTCTCCGTGAACTGCCGCACTCTCGTTCACCTTGAGGCAGTTCCGTGCGAGAGCGCGGAACAAAAAGCCACCCGCTAGGCGGGTGGGATTCAGGCTTAAGCAGGGCACTAGCCAACAGTGATAGAATAATGGATGTTCAGGCCATTAAAGCTATCAAAGGAGGAAGTGCCCTATAGCATTACTGTCAAGGCTGGCGAGGTCGTCAACAGCCCCAACGTCGTGCTTGTAGCCACGGGCAACGTCAACGGCGTCTCTGTACGCGGCGAGGATGTGGAGATCACCGACTTGGCCTGCCTGTATGCCTTTTTGACCACCGACGACCGCTCTCAGAGCAATATCGATGACGAGACCTACTTCCTCACTGTGGCCGATGTCAATGGTGACGCTTCCGTGGATGTCTACGACCTCCAGCTGCTGTACGAGATAGTCAGCGGTATCCGGGCGTCCTTGTAACTCCCACTTCCCAGCAATTTGCCTGCGCCGCGGCGTGACGGTTCCGCGTCCCGCCAAATGTGCTTTCCATACATGAAAACGGGCAACCATCCGTCAGGCCGCGGCCAAGGCTTTTGCATATAGGCGGCATAGTTGCCACAAGCAGAAAGGTACACACATTGTGCTCTAACCATTTGCATGGACGATGCAGGAGATTCCAGAAGAGCACCCTGTAACTATGTGTCCATCGCCTAACAGCAAACCCGCTACTATTCAACCTACAGTGCCATCAAAACCGATATTCCTGCCGTGCAGCCTGCCATTCCTCGCCAGACTTTTAACTATATGGTATGCGGGGTGGCTGAAGTACCGGTGTCGGCTTTCTGTCAGCGGTCACAGTCACCGTGATGGTCGCGGTGACGTGGAACCTCTACGGGAATGACGGCTACGATGACATCGATGAAGCGTGGGATGAGTGGGAAGAAGGGAGGTAAAACGAAAGAAGGCTGCCGCAGGAAAATCCTGCGGCAGCCTTTCACATCAGCCGCCCTTGGGCCATATGTGTACCTATGAGATCGTACCCCAGCCGTTTTTTCTGTCATACCATGGAACTACCCATCTGTCAGTTTTATAGCTTGGCAGCACAGGAAAAATTATCAGGGCAAATGTTTTGTCTAATACGATCTTAATACGCACGTAATACGCATTGTTTCCGTAATACGCCTTTAATACGGAGATAATGCGTATTACGTTTTTGACCTCGTTTTTTCGAAATACATTATTTTGCTGTTTCGATATTGACAACTACAATATATTGTGGTATATAAGGATTATTCAGTTATTTGTGCACTGCCCCAAAGGGTTTCCGGATACCTTTCGGATCGCACACGTTGTTAAGTTTGTACTGAGGAGCATCACGCTCCCGTTTGAGATTAGGGCCATTGCGCCCTCGTGCTTTAATGACTATGCTGCGAGAATTTTTCTCGCGGCATTTTCCACCTGTACGCCGCTTTGTCGCCGTGCTATGATGTGCCTGTACTTAAGGCATCAAGCATTTAGGTCGAGGCAGAGCAGGCACGGGTGGAAAGCATTATCAACAGCTTTTCGCTCTGATTAAGAACCCGAAGTATGTCAAAATGAACCCTCCCGGAAAAACCGGGCGGTCATCAGAATTGAACAATACTGCAAACGCAGGAAGGATCGTAAGAAGCCGAAACGGCAGGAAGATTCTTCCTGCGTTTTTGCTTACTATTTTGTCGCGGCACTTGCCACCGCCGCGATACCGCAGGAAAAGAAAGAGCGCCGAAATTACTTCGATGCAGATCAGGAAAAAGAATCTTTGTAAAAAGCCGTTGGGACGATACGGCAGGAAAATCGTCAAGGGAGAGGCAAGCTCCCGCCCTGTATGCCGCAGTCAGAGTGCGGCGCCGGTCATACGGGGTATCGCGCACCCCTTGATTCGTCGCCGGACGGATCACAGGACACCGGCGGAGCCTTCCGCAGCCGAGTTCAGCGGCCTGGTGTCCGCCACCGCTCTATCGGAGCAGGGCATATTTGCCCCATGTGGCAGCGTACTGACCTGGAATAAGTAAAGAGAGACAGACATACAGGCAAGCCGCGAGAAGCACGCCGCACCAAGGCTTCCCGTCTGCGGCAGTCTATTCTTTCTGCGGAGATGCGCCGGAAACGGCTCTCCTTTCCAATGGGTGAAGTGCGCCCAGCTGAACACAATTTTGAATATAAGGAGCTTTCTCTATATGACCACAAAAGGCAGTTACCACACCCTCGTTACCCAGTTGGACAAGCTGGCGCGGCATAACCGGCAGGGCAGCTTCCGCACGAAGGATCGCTACTATGAGGCGGTCAAGCGGTTCTGCGCCTACCTTGCCAGTCGCTACCGCCTGCAAAAGCTGGAGAACATCAGCGGCAAGCATCTGCTGAGCTATGTTCTCTATTTGCAGGAGCAGGGCAAGTCGGCCAGCACCATCAAGACAGACCTTTCCGCCATTCGCTTTTTCCACGACAAGATGTCCCATCCCCGCTACACGCTGCCGAGAAATGAAAAATTGGGCGTCGCCTTGGAACGCCGCCGCTTCGGGCAGCAGGATCGCACATGGACAAACTCGGAGTTCGGCAAGCTGATTGGCCGCGCCATGGCGGAGGAGCGGGAGGACTACATCCTCGCCCTGTATTTGGCTCGCTATGCCGGTCTGCGTATCCATGAGTGCTTCCGCATGGACACCGCTACTGCGGAACAGGCGCTGCGCGAAAACGCCCTCACCGTGAAAGGCAAGGGCGGCAAAATCCGTATCGTTCCCATTGAGGACGACCGCATCACGATGATGCTGCAACGGCTGCTGGAGAAAACGGAGCGCGGTCACAAGCTGCTGGTGCCGGATGGCGTACCCGCCGACCGGGCCATCAACGGCATGCAGCAGTTCATCCTTCGCCACCGTGATGCCATCTGTGACCCCACCGCACCGGACAGGCGCATTACCTTCCATGGACTGCGACATACCTACGCTGCTGAAAAGTATACATCTCTCATCAACGGCGGTATGACGCCCTTGGACGCCCATTTCACCGTTTCGCGCCTGCTGGGGCACGAGCGGCCCGACGTGACGAACATCTATCTGGCGTCCGTGAAAGGAGGGACTGCCCGTGGAGAATAAGTATCGTGATCTAAGAGACCTCCCCATGATTCTGCGGGTAGAGGACTTGATGCCCCTCCTCGGCATCGGACGCAACACCGCCTACGAGCTGATCCGCAGCAGACAGATACGAAGCGTCCGCATTGGTAGGCAGATTCGTATTCCGAGAGATGCCCTGCTGGAGTTCCTGCGGAAGTAAACCTTTTCGTCGCAGAAATAAAACTTGCACAACAGCCGCGCGGGATATATCATGGAGATGGTACATTCCGCGCGGCGGAAAGGAGCGTATATGCCGCGTACAAAAACAGGAAAAGGTGCTGGAGGCGCCGGTTCCATCCGGAAGATCACAACAACAAAGAACGGAAAAACCTACACCTACTGGCAGGGGCGCTACACAGAGGGCTTCGACCCCGGTACAGGCAAGCAGATCCAGCGCAGTATCACCGGAAAGACGCAGAAGGAAGTGGCACAAAAGCTGCGCCAGATCACGGCGTCGCTGGACGATGGCACCTACAAAGCACCCTGCAAGCTGACGGTTGGAGAATGGCTGGACATCTGGACGCAGGACTATCTCGGCGGCGTGAAAGCGTCTACGGCGTATCTCTATAAAAAGAATGTGGAGTTATATATTGCACCGCGTCTTGGGAAAATCCGGCTGGAAACTTTGAACGCCCACACGGTACAGCACTTTTACAATCAGCTTGTCTCTCCGACCGACCCGGCAGTCAATCCCCTTTCGGCAAAGACGGTAAAGAATATTCACGGTGTTTTTCACAAGGCCATGCAGCAAGCGGTGCTGATCGGTTATCTGCGCGTCAATCCGACGGATGCCTGTACACTTCCCCGTGTTATCAAAAAAGAAATGCACCCGCTGGAGGAGGATCAGGTTTCTGCATTTCTGAAAGAAGTACAGGGAAATCCCCACGAATACCTTTATAAAATCGCGCTGTTTACTGGGCTGCGCGAGGGTGAAATACTTGGGTTAGGCTGGGACCATATTGACCTCGAAAACGGTGTTCTCACGGTAAAGCGTCAGCTCCGCAAGGAGCAGAAAAAGGGCGGACGATATTACTTCTCTCCGCCGAAGAATAACCGTACCCGCTGCCTCTCTCTGGCTCCCTCGGTGGTGTTTCTGTTTCGCTTGCAGAAGCTGAAACAAAACGGTATGAGGCTGGAAGCGGGCGATGCCTGGCAGGAGAATGCCCTTGTCTTCTCCAATCAAACCGGCGGCTATCTATCCTATCGCACGGTGTATGACTGCTTCAAGCGCATTGTGAAAAAAATAGGCTCTCAAGCTACCCGCTTTCACGACCTGCGCCACACATACGCAGTTGCCTGTATCAAAAGTGGTGACGACATTAAAACCGTGCAGGAAAATCTCGGCCATGCCACCGCTGCTTTCACATTGGACGTGTATGGCCATGTGACGAAGCAAATGAAGCAGGACAGTGCCCTACGGATGGAGCAATTTATCCAGTCCGTTTCTATCGGGTGACTTCATAAGGCTAAAAATAAGGCTAAATCCACTTTTGGGCAAAGAAAAAACCCTTGAAACCATGTGGTTTCAAGGGTTTCGGATGGTGCGCGGTACAGGACTCGAACCTGTGACCCCATGCACGTCAAGCATGTGCTCTAGCCAGCTGAGCTAACCGCGCGGACAACGGTAATATAATAGCGTATCTTGCCGGTTTTGTCAATAGCAATTCCGCAAAAAACGCAATTTTTTCTATCCGCATCTCAGCTCCGTCCGGCATACTTCCGCAGCTGCTGCTCAAATTCCGGGCTGCGGGGACAGCTCACCGTGACCAACTCCCCTGTCCGGGGATGGACAAACCGCAGCTCCACCGCCTGAAGGCACTGGCCCGCCAGGCCGGGGACAGGCTTTTTTGCGCCGTACACCGTGTCGCCCAGAATGGGGTGGCCGATGTAGGCCATGTGTACCCGGATCTGGTGGGTGCGGCCCGTTTCCAGACGGCAGCGCACGTGGGTCACGCCGTTATAGCGGGCGATGACCTCCCAATGGGTCACGGCGCGGCGGCCGTTGCGGGGCTCCACCGCCATCTTTTTCCGGTCGGTGGGATGCCGCCCGATGGGTGCGTCCACCGTGCCGCTGTCCTGCCGCAGATTGCCCATCACCAGACACTCGTATGTCCGGGCCAGCGTGTGGTCGCTGAGCTGGGCGCTGAGCGCCAGATGGGCGGTGTCATTCTTGGCGGCGATGATCAGGCCGCTGGTGTCCCGGTCGATGCGGTGGACGATACCGGGCCGCTTCTCGCCGCCGATGCCGGACAGCGAATCGCCGCAGTGATGCAGCAGGGCGTTGACCAGCGTGCCGTCGGGATGGCCCGGCGCAGGATGCACCACCAGCCCCACCGGCTTGTTCACCACGATCACGTCCTGATCCTCATACACCACGTCCAGCGGAATATCCTGCGGCTCCACGGTGATCTCCTCCGCCTCGGGGCGGGTGACTTCCACGGTCTCGCCGCCGGTCAGACGGTAGTTTTTCGCCGCGCTCGCGCCGTTCACAGCAACACCGCCGCTCTCCAGCAGCTTGGCCGCCGCGCTGCGGGTCAGGCCCTCCACATGGGCGGCCAGCCACGCGTCGATCCGGGCGCCCCGGTCTTCACTTGTCGCCGTCAGCGTCAGTTGCATCGTCTTTCTTCCTTGCGTCGTATTTTTCGTAGAACCACAGGTAGTACACCGCGCCCAGAATCACGCCCACCACCACGAAGCAGTCGGCCAGATTGAACACGGGGTAGTCGAACAGCAGCAGGTCGAACATATCCACCACGTAGCCGTTGGCGATGCGGTCGATGATATTGCCCACGCCGCCGCCCAAAATCAGCAGCGCCGCCGCGACGCCCAGCGGATGCCGCACGATCCGCCGCAGCAGCAGATAGGCCACCGCCACCAGCAGCACCGCCGTTACCGCCACCAGCAGCACCGTTTTGCCGGAAAAGCTCGACCACGCCGCGCCGTAATTGTGTACGCGGGTCAGCTGTAGAAAACCCGGCAGGAAGCCGGTGCTCTGGCCCAGTTCCAGATGGCTGACCGTCCAGCTTTTCAGCAGCTGGTCGCAGCCGATCAGCACCAGCACCACCAGCGTATAAAGCGCATATATCATATCGTAGCCCTCGTTATCTTCAAAATGATCCCCTCTATCATAGCGCAAAGCCGCCGGATTTGCAAGCACAAGAGAAGTCCTCCCCTGCACACAGGCGGTTGACCGGCGCCGCAGCAGGGACACCATAAAATTGACAAAACATACAAAATGTTTGCCGAATATTTACTAAAAACAAAAAAGCTATTGCACGGAGAAAAACATATCTGCTATAATATATTATTATCGTATAGCATTTCAACAGTTTGCCCGGAAGGGAGATTTTCTATGGCGGAGCGTATTACAGCGCAGAAAGTATATGAATATGTAAGAGAGCAGATCGTTTCCAAGGCGCTTTTCCCTGGGAACCGCATTGTGGAGGATGAGCTGGCGGAGGCTCTGCACACCAGCCGCACCACTGTCCGCAACGGCATTGCCATCCTGAGCTATAACGGTCTGGTGGATGTGATCTCCAACTACGGTACCTTCGTGACGAAGCCCACTCTGTCTGACATGGAGCAGGCCTACGCCGTGCGCACCGTACTGGAGGTGGAGGCGATGCGGCTGGCTATCCCGCGGATCACCGAAGGCGCACTGCTCAGGATGGAAAAAAATCTGGAGGCACAGCGGGAGCTGACACGCAACTACTCCATGGCCACCTATGTGGATCTGAATTCCGCATTTCATCAGGAGATCGTGCAGGCCGCCGGCAACATCTACATGGAAAAATACCTGCGCGAGTTGTACAACAAAACCGCCGTCTTTCTGACGTTCTACGATACCTCCATTTCCAACATTAATTCTCTCAGCAGCCACGAGCAGATGTACCAGGCGCTGAAGGATCGGGACGAGGCCGCTGCGGTAGAGGCGCTGCGGCAGGACATGGTGTTTGCCACCGAATGCATCTGCATCAACTGAACATACCGCCATGGTAAAAGTGCCTGCGTACTATCCGGTACGCAGGCACTTTTTTCTGAGTGTCTCTCTTGTCAGCTTTTTGCACAAAAAGCCTGAGAGGGAATCGTGTGTTTCTCCAAAAAACAGCAATTTTCACAAAAGGACTTGCGAAAATGCTCTTCATTGTGTACAATCAATAATACAATGTTGCATACAGTCAAATGCAGCGCTCTCACTCTTTTGAGCGGGAGGACAAAAAAGGTCGTAAGATCAAGATGAAAGAGGAGGAACCTATGAAAAAGATCACTGCTCTCTTGTTGGCGTGTCTGATGATGGTGTCCCTGCTGGCTGGCTGCGGCGGCGGCAACACCAACACCAATGACAACGCGAACGTCGCACCGGAGGACAGAGTCCTTCACATGCGCACAACATCCGCGCTGCTGTCCACCGACTGGCAGGCTTCCACCCTGACCGATGACATGAAGATCCTGTGGGTTCATGTGTTTGAAGGTCTGTACGGCATGGACGAGGCCAACGGCGGCTACTTTAACCTGCTGGCCAAGGACATTGCCGTCAGCGAGGACGGCCTGACCTACACCGTTACGCTGCAGGACGCTACCTTCCAGAACGGAGACCCCCTGACCGCCGAGGATGTGGTGTTCAGCTATAAGCTGGCCATGGAGAACTCCCGCTTCAACTATGTTACCAGCTTCATCAGCGACATCACCGCGCAGGACGAAAAGACTGTTGTCTTTACGCTGGACTATCCCTATTCCGCCATCGCCCACACCTTCTGGACTATCAAGGTGGTCAGCCAGCGGGAGTATAATGAGATCGTCGCCTCCGGCAAGGAGTTCGGCACCGAGCCCCACACCGCCGGCACCGGCCCCTACATCCTGACCGAGTTCGATGCCAACTTCGTCAAGCTGAAGGCCTATGACGGCTACTGGAGAGGCGCTCCCGACATCAAGAACGTGGAGTACCGCGTCATTACCGAGAACGCCGCTGCCGTTATCGCTTTCAAGAACGGCGAGCTGGATTACTTCACCGACGTGCCCCTGACTGACTGGGAAAGCGTGAAGGCTGCCTCCGGCGAGAACAACGCCATGCTGAAGGCCAACGACATCCACTGGCTGGGCATCAACTACCTCTCTCCCACCAACAACAATATTCTGGGCAACGAAAAGGTGCGCGAGGCCATCTTCTGGGCGATCAACAAGGACGACTGCATCACGGCGGCCACTGCCGGCTACGGCTCTCCCGCCTATGAGTACATGCCCTCCGAGTACGTGGCTACCTCTCCCAACTACCGGGACGGCAAGTTTGCCACCTATGACTACGCTCCCGACAAGGCACACCAGTGCCTGCTGGACGCCGGCTTTACCGAGGAGCAGATCGCTTCCGGCATCGACGTCGGCACCATCCTGACCTATGGCGACGCCAGTCTGCCCAAGGGCAAGGAGTGCGTGGTCATTCAGGCCAATCTGGCCGCCTGCGGCATGAAGGCGGAAGTGGAGACCGGTGATTACTCCGCCGTGGGACCCCGTATGTACAGCCAGGACTATGACATGGCCATTTTCGCCGACAGCGGCAACTACGACTACAACAACATCCGTCAGCAGGTAGACTCCGAGTCCGTCGGTATGTATGTGGTACGCTTCAAGGACGACAAGAGCCCCTTCGACTGGCAGAAGATGGAGGAACTGGTGGATGCCGGTGTTGCCACTGCCGACACCAAGGAGCGCTATGACATCTATACCGAGCTGTGGAGCATGGTCATGGATACCAAGACCATCTACCCCATCCTGCATACCGGCGTGGGTGTGGCATGGTCTCAGAACATCAATGTCCCTGATGTACCTCCTCTGTACTATCACATTGAAAAGATGACCTGGGCCAACTGATCTGTTGGATCACACTGTCACATTCCAGTAAGCAAAGCACCCGGCGTCCTCGCTGCGCGCGGGGACGCCGGGTGCCTTATCATCAGGAGGAGCTATGTACAAATTTATCATAAAGCGTATTCTGTTCCTGATCCCCACCATCATCGGCGTGACCTTCATCATTTACGCGGTAATGAACATCACACCGGGCGATCCTGGCCGGGCGATTTTGGGAACCGGCGTATCTCAGGCAGACATCGACGCGTATAACCACGCGTTGGGGTATGATCTGCCGTTCCTGCAAAAATTCGGTCTCTACATCAAACGGATGGTGATAGACCAGGACTTCGGCATTTCCTATGTGACCAAGCAAAACGCGTTCCATGAGATCTGGCCCCGCTTTCTTGTCACGCTGAAGCTCAGCTTTCTGGGCGTATTTCTTTCGGCTATTATCGGTATCCCGCTGGGCATACAGGCGGCTGTGAAGCAGTATAAGCTGGCAGATACGATCCCGTCGCTGCTGGCGTTCCTGCTGGCGGCTGTCCCCACCTTCGTACTGGGGCTCGCCATGCTGTTCCTGTTCTGCGACAGGCTCAACTGGCTGCCCTCCTACGGCATCGATACCTTCAAACACTATATCATGCCGGCGCTGGCCATTTCGCTTCCGCCGGCGGCGCAGAATTTCCGCTTCACCAAATCCTCCATGCTGGAGGCTATCCGTCAGGACTACGTTCGCACGGCCCGCGCCAAGGGCGTGCCGGAGCGCACCGTGATCTGGAAGCACGTTCTGAAAAACGCGCTGCTGCCGGTGGTCACGCAGGTGGGCCTGAGTCTGGGTACCCTGATCTGCGGCGCCGTGGTGGCAGAGAAGATGTTCTCCATCCCCGGCATCGGCAGTCTGATCGTGGATCGCATTAACTTCAAAGATGAGCCGGTCATCATCGCCGGTACGATCCTGATCGCCGTATGCTTCACGCTGGTCATGCTGGTGGTGGACATTGCCTACGCCTTCATCGACCCGCGCATCCGCGCAAAATACAGCAAGACCAAGTAAAGGAGGGACGGTTTGATGGAAAACAATATCACAGCCGCCGCGCCCGCCAAGGCGGTCTATAAGCGTCCCAGTCAGGCCAAGGAGATCTGGCGCCGGTTCCGCAAGGGCAAAGGCGCCGTGGTGGGACTGATCTGTCTGGTCATTATTCTTCTGGCGGTTCTGGTGGGCCCGCTGCTGATCCCCTATGAAAACGCCACCACCCAGAACTTCTCCAACTATCTGGCAAAGCCCTCCGCCGAGCACCTGTTCGGCTGCGACGGGTATGGCCGCGATATTCTGGCCCGCGTGATCCACGGCGGCAAAACGTCGCTGGGCATCGCCATCCTCGCCACCATCACCTCCTGCATTTTTGGTAGCCTGCTGGGCGCTGTGGCCGGCTTCTTCGGCGGCAAGGTGGACGCGCTGATCATGCGTGCGCTGGACATCTTCATGTCCGTACCTGACATTCTCTTCACCATGGCGGTGGTCTACGCGCTGGGCGCCAACTTCATCAACCTGATGGTCGCCCTGACGCTGACATTCTTTACCAACTATGTCCGTCTTGTCCGCTCTCAGGTGCTGACGCTCTCGGAGCAGGACTATGTGGAGGCGGCCCGTGCCGGCGGCGCAGGCGGCTTGCGGATCATTCTCAGCCACGTGCTGCCCAACTCTGTGGGCGTGATCATCGTCAATACGACGCTGAACGTGGCCAAGATCGTGATCTATGAATCCACCCTGAGCTTTCTGGGTCTGGGTATGCCGCAGCCCGCCCCTGAATGGGGTCAGATGTTGTCCGAGGCGCGTGAATTCATGAGCACCGCGCCGCATCTGCTGCTGTTCCCCGCGCTGGCTATCGTGCTGACCGCCTGCGCCATCAACCTTGTGGGCGACGGCCTGCGCGACGCGCTGGATCCGCACCTGAAGTCCTGACCATCGGGCAGAAAGGATGATAACATGAAGAAGAAGCAACAAGATACCGCGGAGGTCAAGCGGCTGACTGTCCCGGAGGGATACGACGGGCCGATGTTGGATATCCGCGACCTGCGGGTGATCTATAAAACCGATCTGGAAACGGTGGAGGCCATCAACGGCATCTCTCTGCGGATCGGCAAGGGCAAGACCTTCGGGCTGGTGGGTGAGACCGGCGCAGGCAAGACCACTACGGCGCTGTCTATTCTGCGGCTGCTGCCCCATAACACTGGCCGTATCCTCAACGGCGAGATCCTGTTCAACGGCGTGAACCTGCTGGACGAGGACGAGGAGGTCATGCGGGCCGTGCGCGGCAACCTGATCTCCATGGTGTTTCAGGATCCCATGTCCGCGCTGAACCCGGTATACACGGTGGGGGATCAGATCGGTGAGGCTGTGGCACTGCACAACCCTGACTTCACCAAGGAGCAGGTGGAGGAGCGTGTGGATGAGATGCTGAAGCTGGTGGGCATCATGCCCTCCCGCAAGCACGATTATCCCCATCAGTTTTCCGGCGGCATGAAGCAGCGCGTGGTCATTGCCATGGCGCTGTGCTGCGAGCCGGAGCTGCTGATCGCCGACGAGCCCACCACGGCGCTGGATGTGACCATTCAGGCGCAGGTGCTGGCCATGATCCGGGAGCTGCGCGACCGTCTGGGCACCTCCATGCTGATGATCACTCACGATCTGGGTATTGTAGCTCAAACCTGCGACGACGTAGGCGTGATGTACGCCGGCGAGATCATCGAATCCGGCACGGTGGAGGATATCTTTCTGGGTGACAGGCACCATCCCTATACCGTGGGCCTGTTTGACTCCATTCCCAACCTGACCTCCCGTGCCACCCGGCTGAAGCCCATTCCCGGCCTGATGCCGGATCCCACGGCGCTGCCCGACGGCTGCGTTTTCGCCGACCGGTGCAGCCACTGCATGGAGATCTGCAGCACGCAGCACCCTCAGGTGTACACCAACGGCACCCACAAGCTGTGCTGCCATCTGTTTGACAAGGAGCTGGAGAGAGGAGGACAGGAAAATGGAACACAGGACTAACGAAACTCCTCTGCTGCAAACCATCGGACTGCAAAAGTACTTTAAGGTGCGCGGAAACTCCCTGCTCCACGCGGTGGACGGCATCGACCTGACGCTGTATTCCGGCCAGACGCTGGGCGTGGTGGGCGAATCCGGCTGCGGAAAGTCCACGCTGGGCCGCACGATCCTGAAGCTGATTGAGCCGACCGGCGGCCAGATCCTGTACAACGGCAAGGATATCACCAAGCTCAGCACTCGGAAAATGCACCCCTACCGCAAGGAAATGCAGATCATCTTCCAGGATCCCTATTCCAGCATCGACCCCAGAAAGTCTGTGATCGAGGTCATCGCGGAATATATGCTGATCCACAAGGTCTATAAGACCCAAGCCGAGGCGTTCAACCGCGCGGCGGAGCTGATGGATCTGGTAGGTCTGGCCCGCCGCTACACCAACTCCTATCCCCACGAGCTGGACGGCGGCCGCCGCCAGCGCATCGGCATCGCCCGTGCGCTGAGCCTGAACCCCAGGTTCATTGTGTGCGACGAGCCGGTGTCCGCTCTGGACGTATCCATCCAGGCGCAGATTCTGAACCTGCTGATGGATCTTCAGGACGAGCTGGATCTGGCCTACATGTTCGTGACCCACGACCTGTCGGTGGTCAAGCACATCTCCGACAGCATCATGGTCATGTATCTGGGCCGCTGCGTTGAGCTGGCACCCTCGGACGAGCTGTTTGCCAATCCCTTGCATCCCTATACCAAGGCGCTGCTGGCGGCGATCCCGGAGCCCGATTTGGAGCGCAGCCGCAGCAAAAAGCTGGAGGTCATCCGCGGTGAGGTCAGCAGTCCCATCGATCCCAAGCCCAGCTGCCGCTTTGCCGCCCGCTGCGAATACTGCAAAAGCTGCTGTACCGAGAGCAATCCAGAGTTTGTGGAGGTCTCTCCCGGACACTTTGTGTCCTGCTTTCTGGTCAATGACCGCTGATGTACCGTGTCAGGCGGCAGAACCGAAACAGGGAGAAGTCCTATGTATTTGACAGAGAATTTTGAACCGAGGCGCGTTCTTGAGCGCTTCGAGGATATCTGCGCCATCCCCCACGGCAGCGGCCACGAGCAGGCGCTGGGCGACTGGGTCATGGCGCTGGCGGAAAAACGGGGGCACGAGGCCATCCGCGACGCCGCCGGAAACATTCTGGTTCGCGTTGCCGCCTCCCCCGGCTGCGAGGCCGCACCGCCCATTCTGCTGCAGGGTCATCTGGACATGGTGCTGGCGCAGGAGGAGGGGCTGGGACGCGACATGATCCGCGAGCCGGTTCATCTGGTGCTGGAGGGCAGCATCCTGCGGGCTGACCGGACAACGCTGGGCGCGGACAACGCCGTGGGTCTGTGCCACATGCTGGCCTTGATGGACGCCGACGACCTGCGGCATCCGCCCATGGAGCTGCTTTTCACCGTCCGCGAGGAGGAGGGACTTCAGGGCATACAAGCCTTTGATCTATCCCAGCTTCGCGCCCGGCGGATGATCAACATGGACATGGGGGATCCCGACTGCATGGTGATCGGCAGCGCCGGAAGCGCCAAGCTGACGGTGAGCCGTCCGTGCCGTCACGCCTCCTGCCATGACGCAGGTCTGGAAATCTCCATCTCCGGTCTGCGGGGCGGCCACAGCGGCCTTCTGGCAGGAAAGAACCACATCAGTGCACTGCATCTTGCGGGCCGTGTTCTGGGAAAACTGTGCGACGCGCAGCCTGTGCGGCTGATCCAGCTGGAGAGCGACGGCGGCAGCGGCATTCCCCGCAGCGCCCTGCTGCGAGTGGCCGTGCCGGACAAGGACGCCGCCATGACGCTGCTGCGGGACATGGCGCAAAGCCTTACGGACGAACTGCGGGAGGAAACCGGCTTTTCCATGTCCGCCGCGGAGACCGCCTGCGAGGCCGCAGCCTCCGCCGGGGACACCCGCGCTCTGGCTGATTTTCTTGTGCTGGTGCCCTATGACGTTACCATCCGCAGCACCCTGCATCCCGAGTGGGTGTTGTCCTCCGCGCTGCTGATGGCCGCCCGCTATGAGATGGGACGCTTCTCCGGACTGCTGTCCATTCGCGCCAACCGGGACGAGTACTTTGAAGGCACGATGCTGCGCATCAGCACCCTGTGCCGCATGACCGGCGTCACCGCCGCCATGCAGGGCAAATGGATCCCCGCATGGCCGGAAAGTACCGACACGCCGCTGCAAACCGCCTGCCGGGATACCTTCCATGCGCTGTTCCACCGCGAAATGCAGCAGGAGGTAGAGCACGGTACGGTAGAGGTCAGCGTGATCGCCAAGGCGATCCCCGACATGGATATCGTGGGCTTTGCTCCCAAGTCAAGAGGCGCCCACACACCGCAGGAGCACCTGTATCTGGACACAATGGAACCCTTCTGGAAACATCTTACCGCGCTGCTGGCAAGCCTGTGCGAAGGATAAAGCTATATTTGTTTAAAGAGGTATGAAACTATGATTATTGGTGTATTAAAAGAGATCAAGCCCAATGAGTACCGTGTTGCCGCCGTTCCCGCAACGGTAACTGAGATCGTGCGCCACGGCCATACCGTTTACGTAGAGTCCGGTGCCGGACTGGGCAGCGGCTATTCTGACAGCGATTATCAGGCGGCAGGCGCCATCATCGCGGACACCGACACCGTCTGGGAGAATGCCGATCTGTTCTACAAGGTCAAGGAGCTGTTCCCCCAGGAGTTCAAGTGGATGAACAAGGATAAGATCCTGTTCACCTACATCCACTCCAACGCCCACCCCGCCGAGACCGACTGCCTGCTGGACAGCCACGTTTCCGCCGTGGCCTACGAGGACGTTCCCGACAAAAACGGCCACTTCCCCCTGCTGCGCCCCATGAGTGAGCTGGCCGGTAAGGGAGGTTTTCTGGCGGCGCTGCACTATATGCAGTCCGTGAACGGCGGCCCCGGCAAGCTGCTGGCCAATGTAGCCGGTGTGGAGTGCCCCGTCATCACCTGTCTGGGCTGCGGCAATATCGGCGTAGGCGTGGCCGAGCTGGCCTGCGGCTTCGGCAACGAAGTACGGATCCTTGACGTGAACATGGACGTGATGCTGGAAGCTAAGAAGCATCTGCCCGATGTGAGCTTCATGATCTCCAACCGGGCCAATCTGGAAAAGTGCCTGCGGGAGTCCGATGTGATCGTCAATGGTATCCAGTGGGCAAAGGACCGGAAGGATCACATCATCTATCGCGAGGATCTGAAGCTGATGAAGAAGGGCGCCATGATCGTGGACGTGGCCTGTGACGACGAGGGCGCTGTGGAGACCTGCCGCAGCACCACCCATGACGATCCCGTGTACAAGGAGGAGGGCATCCTCCACTATTGCGTGGATAATATTCCCTCCGCTTTCGCCCAGACCGCCTCCATCACACTGGCCAACGCCACCTGCCCCATGCTGCTGCAGATCGCCGACAAGGGCTTCAAGAAGGCCATTGAGGAGAATCCCTATCTCCGCGCCGGTATGACCTGCTATGACGGCAAGCTGACGCTGAAGGAAACCGCCCTGAAGCAGAATCGTCCCTGGACAGACGCGGAAGATCTAATCAAGGTCTGGTAATATACAGTACTGTGCCCAGCACCGTGGAAATATCCTCCGGCTGTCCCGGAGGATATTTCTCGATTTTTATCTCTGCTCTCTGTAGGGGTAGAAAGGACGTCTGAATATGAACACAACAAGCAGAAAAGGGTCGATGACGCTGGCGCTTTGCTGCGGCGTCACCGGCAACGTCATCTGGGGAGCCAGCTATCTCTTTACGCGGATCGCGCAGCAGGAGGCGCCGCCTATGGTGCAGATGTCCCTGCGGTTTCTGCTGGCGTTTCTGCTGCTGAACCTCATGATGCTTTTCGGCTGGGAAAAGATTCGGCTGCGGGGGAAAAATCTGCGGCCGCTCATCGTGCTCTCCTGCGTGGAGCCCATCTACTTCTTCTTTGAGAGCTACGGCATCTACTATTCCAACAGCACCTTTGCCGGCGCTACGCTGGCCATCGTCCCCGTCATCGCCATCGGCATGGGTGTACTGATCCTGAAGGAATACCCCACGCGGAAGCAATTTCTTCTCTGCTTTGTCCCCATCGCGGGTGTGATCCTTGTGACCATTGCCGGCTCCGGATTAGGCGCGGTGCAGCCCATCGGCGTGGTGCTGGTCTTTGGTGCCGGTCTGTTTGCCGCCTTTTACCGGGTGTATAACAAGGATTCCTCGGCGGAATTTACCGCCTTCGAGCGCTCCTATTTCGTGATCGGCATGTGTATGCTGGTATTCACCGTTGCGGCGCTCTGCATGGAGCGCGGCGATCTGACACCCTTTGCGGCGGCGCTCCACAGTAAACGGTTTGTGCTGTCCACACTGGTGCTGAGCGTATTCTGCTCCGTCGCCGCCAATATTCTTGTGAACTACAGCGCCTCTATTCTTCCTATGGCCATTTTCTCCAATCTGGGAAGTCTCATCACCGTCTGCGCCATGTTTCTGGGCATCATCTTTCTGGATGAACCGACAAACGCCATGAGTCTTGTTGGCTCCGCCATGGTGCTGGTGGGCCTGTTCCTCATTGCCCGTGTCAGCGGAGAAAACTCCCGGAAGCCGAAGAAGGAACCCCCGCAGAGGCCCGACGGTCAATCATGAAATCACATTAAAACGCAGCAAGCCCACCCCGTTAAGGGGCAGGCTTGCTGCGTTCGCCTTATTTTGTAGGCGTGACCATCTTTTCCGGCTGCACGATCCGGTCATACACTTCCTCCGACAGACTTCCTCTGGCCAGCACGGCTTCCCTGAGGGTAAGCCCCTCCTGCAATGCCTTTTTGGCGCAGGCGGCGGCCTCCTCATAGCCGATCTCGGGGGTCAGGCAGGTGACCAGCATCAGCGAATTGTTCAGGTTTTCCTCCATCCGCCGCGCGTTGGGGGTGATGCCGTCCACACAGTGGACGCGGAAGGAATCCATGGCGTCTGCCAGCAGATTGCAGGACAGCAGGAAGTTATACGCCGACACCGGCAGGAACACGTTCAGCTGGAAATTGCCCTGCGAGGCCGCCACGCTGATGGCGGTATCGTTGCCCATGACCTGCACGGCCACCATGGTCAGCGCCTCGCACTGGGTGGGATTGACCTTGCCCGGCATGATGCTGCTGCCCGGCTCGTTGGCGGGAATGTTCAGCTCGCCGATGCCGCAGCGCGGGCCGCTGGCCTCCCATCGGATGTCGTTGGCGATCTTCATCAGATTACAGGCCAGCGCTTTCAGCGCACCGTGGGCAAAAACCAGCGCATCCTTCGCGGTAAGGGCGTGGAATTTGTTTTCATCCGGAATAAATGCCACACCGGTCAGCACGGAAAGCTTCCGGCATACCGCCGCGTCAAAGCCCTGCGGCGCGTTCAGCCCCGTGCCCACGGCAGTACCGCCGATGGCCAGCCTGCGCAGCTCCGTCAGGCTGCTCTCCAGCATCCGGCAGGGCGCCGCCACCATCTCGCGCCAGCCGGAAACCTCCTGCGCGAAGCGGATAGGCGTGGCGTCCTGCAAATGGGTACGCCCGATCTTGATGATCTCCGGATACGCCTCCTCCAGCCCCTTGAAGGACTTCTCCAGCCGCTGCGCGGCAGGCAGCACCTTTTGAGAAACAGCCAGCACGGCGGCAATGTGCAGCGCCGAGGGATAGGTGTCGTTGCTGGACTGGGAGCGGTTGGCGTGATCGTTGGGGTGCACCGTGACGCCGTGATCCGCCGCGATGTGGCTGATAACCTCGTTGACGTTCATGTTGGTCTGGGTGCCGCTGCCGGTCTGCCAGACCACAAGAGGAAACTCCTCATCCCACTTCCCTGTCCGGATCTCCTGACAGGCCCGCGCAATAACGTTCACCTGCTCTTTGCTGAGCAGCCCGTCCTCAAAATTCGCCTGTGCGCAGGCCTCCTTGAGATAGGCGAAGGCGGTGATGATCTCCTGCGGCTGGCGCTGGCCGCCGATTTTGAAATTGTCCTTGCTTCGCTGGGTCTGCGCGCCCCAATGGCGCTCGGCAGGCACCTGCACCTGCCCCATGGTGTCGTGTTCGATTCGATATTTCATAGTCGTTTCCTATTTAATTTAGATACGGGCCACGCCGTCTTTCCTCGCGGCCTCTGCGGCAGCGTGAGCCACCGCGTCCCGAAGACGGGGATCAAACGCCTTGGGAAGAATATAATCGGCGGTCAGCTCCTCGTCGCTGACGAGACCGGCAATGGCATATGCGGAGGCGATCTTCATATTCTCGGTGATCTGGCTGGCCCGGACGTCCAGTGCGCCGCGGAAAATACCGGGGAAGCAGAGCACATTGTTGATCTGGTTGGGATAGTCGCTGCGGCCGGTGGACACCACCGCCGCACCAGCGGCCTTGGCCTCGTCGGGGAAGATCTCCGGCGTGGGATTGGCGCAGGCGAAGATGATGGGATCCTTGGCCATGGTGCGGATCATGTCCGCTGTCAGCACCCCCGGTGCCGAGACGCCGATAAACACGTCGGCGCCCTTGATGACCTCGGCCAGCGTACCGGACTGCTTTTCGCGGTTCGTCACGGCGGCGATAGCCTGCTTGGCGGGGTTCAGCCCCTCGCGTCCCTCATAGATGGCGCCGGAGCGGTCGGTCATGATGACGTTTTTCAGGCCCATACTCAGCATCAGCTTGATGATAGCCGTTCCTGCCGCACCTGCACCGCTGGTGACGATCTTCACGTCCTCCAGCCTTTTGCCCACCACCTTAAGGGCGTTGATGAGGCCCGCCAGCGTGATGACGGCGGTACCGTGCTGGTCATCATGGAATACGGGGATATCGCACGCGGCCTTGAGCCGTTCCTCGATCTCGAAGCAGCGGGGCGCGGAGATGTCCTCCAGATTGATGCCGCCGAAGCTGCCCGCCAGCAGGGAAACCGTCTTTACAATGTCATCCACGTTTTTGCTGCGGATGCACAGCGGGATGGCGTCCACGCCGCCGAACTCCTTAAAGAGCACACATTTGCCCTCCATCACGGGCATACCGGCTTCGGGACCGATATCGCCCAGTCCCAGCACGGCGGTGCCGTCCGTGACCACCGCCACCGTGTTCCAGCGGCGGGTGAGCTCATAGCTTTTGCGGATATCCTTCTGGATCTCCAAACAGGGCTGCGCGACGCCCGGCGTATATGCGAGGGACAAGGCCTCTTTGCTGTCCACCTTTGCGCGGGAAACGATCTCGATCTTGCCGCGCAGCTGCTCATGCAGCTTCAGTGATTCTGTTGCATAATCCATGTGTTTCGCCCTTTCGTCTTGTACTTTAACCTACAAGATAAAGCCAATGGGTGTATTTGTCAAATCTTTTTTCTCCGGCCAAAGGGAAAAGCTTTCACGGCCACAAAGCGGAACACCGACCGCAAATTTTCCAAGATTGCAAGAAAAGATTCCGTATCGCTGAACGCACAGGATTGACGGAGAAACCAGATTCCATTACACTATATATTAGTATAGTTCCGGCTATTGGCAAAAGCGTACCGACGCTTTTCCTTTTCCGCCGCGTTATTCTATTATAAATATAACGTAATCAAGGAGGACTGACCGTGATTTTTTATACCGCCGATCTTCACTTTCTCTATGAGCCGCTGCTGTCCTCCCGGCCCTTTGCCACAGTGGAGGAGATGGACGAGACGCTGATCCGCAATTGGAACAAAACGGTATCGCCGGAGGACACCGTGTACCTGGTGGGCGATATCGGGTATAACGAGGGGCAGGTTCCCCACCAGCTGCTCTCCCGCCTGACGGGACACAAGCACCTGATCCGGGGCAACCACGACACCGGGTACGAGGATGCCGCCTCCCTCTACCGCTATTTCGAGACCATCACCGACTTCAACGAGATCGACGACGGCGAGACCCATATTCTGCTGTGCCACTACCCCATCATTTATCGCAAGCGGGGCTACATGATCCACGGCCACATTCATCAGAGCCGGGGACAGGAGTACCAGCTGCTGAAGGAGTTGCCCCGTGTGCTGAACGCCGGGGTGGATATCAATTTCTACCGCCCCGTGACGCTGGAAGAGCTGATCGAAAACAACCGCGCCTTCTACAGCGGCGAGTGGGATGACCTGATCCCTCCGCCGCCCCGCACGCCCCGGGGCGATAAGGGCTGGCTTCCGGCCACGCCGGACTTCCGCCCCATCCCGGAGCGGCCAAACGGCCAATGAAAGGAGCATGCCCCATAGAGCAGGAAAAACGGGACAGCGTGAAATCGCTGGGCAAGGCGCTGCATCTGATCGACATTATCAATCAGGCCCGCACCCCCATGACCCTCATGAGCCTGAGTCAAGTCTCCGGCTTTCCCAAAAGCACCGTCTACGCGCTGCTGAACACCCTGTGCAGCTACGACTGCATCCGGCAGGGCAGCGACGGCCGCTACTATCTGGGTACGCGGCTGTTTGAGTGGGGCTGCGGCGTGTCGGCGTCGTGGGAGCTGAACAACGTGGCCCGGCCCTATCTGGAAAAGCTGGCAGCCCACACCGACGCCACGGCGCTGCTGAGCCGTATCGAGGGAAACAGCGTGGTGGTCATCGACCAGTCCACCGCCATGTGCGGCGGCATCTACGTCACCACCGAGATCGGAACCCTCCTGCCGCTGCACGCCACCTCTCAGGGGAAGCTGCTGCTGGCGGCCATGTCGGACGCCTCGGCCAAGGCATTTCTCAGCGGCGCGGGGCAGCTGGAGTCCTTCACGCCCCACACCATCGTGGAGCAGGAGAGCATCCTGCGGGAGCTGGGGCAAATTCGCGCCAACGGCTACACCGTGGAAAACGGCGAATACAAGATCGGTCTGCGGTCGGTCTCCGCGCCGGTTTACGACCGCTACGGCGTCATGAGCTACGCGCTCAGCGTGGTGGGACTGTTCCGCAAGGTGCGCTCTCAGGAATTTGAGGAAGTGGTGGCCTGCGTCAGCGCCACGGCACGGCAGCTGTCGGAGGCCATCGGCTACCGTGGCTACCGCACGCCGCTGCCAGGAAAGGGACAGAAACAATGACAACACGAACCAGAATTACCGCGCTGCTGCTGGCGGACGTGAATCAGAACGGCCTGCGGAACGCACAGGATTTGCAGCGGCTGTACGAACAGCTGACGGGTACTGCCTGAAACAAAAGATTCCGCAATGCGGAACAAAAATTCCGTTATGCGGTGTCCGCCGCGTTGACGGAATACGGTAAAAATCGGTAAAATGTGAATAGGGCGAATGTTGCCCTATCACTTTTATACTTCGTTGTTTCGCAAAAAGAACAACGAGCAAAAAATGAAAAAGGAAAGGAAACAACACACATGAGAGTGAAACATTCTCTAAAGCGGCTGACTTCGCTGCTGCTGTGTCTGGTCATGCTGATGCAGACAGTGGTAGTGGCATCGGCAGCTGGGTTCAACCCCAAAGCTGAGACGCCTGAACCTACGGCGGCAGATGCCTTCGAGTTCAGCAAAGAAACGATCACGGATTATGTCGGCAGCGACACCAACGTGGTCATTCCCGCCGCCATTGACGGCACGCCTGTTACCTCAATCGGACAGGCCGCGTTTATGGACAAGAGCATCGAAAATGTTGTGATCCCCAGCACTGTTAAGTATGTGGGCGACTACGCTTTCGATGCGTGCGACGATCTGAACAGCCTGTATTTCTATGGCGATGTCCCGAGCAATCTGGATAGTGCCACTTATGATATGGATACGCGTGTCACCATTTACTGCAAGAATACGTATCAGAGCGACTATGAGTATGAAGTGGGCGACTATTTCTCCGTGTCCGGCAGCATTAAGAGCACGCTGGAAGACCCCGCCTAGGGAAGTATCATTGTCCCTGAATCGTTTCGTTGCCTTATCCGTAGCAAGCGGATATTTCAGAATGGTTCGGAATCGCTACCAACCTTGCTTTCCGTGATAACCCTTGTGGGCAGGAAGTTCGTGGCGCACCTTCATCCGGCTGGGGCTTTCGCCCCCGATCAGGAATGTACCTGTTGAATGTGTATTCGGTTTTCAAGGTTCACGAGGGCGTTTGTTTTGTCCCTCAATAGGTAGCCAGCGAGAAGGCCCATTTTTTAACCCCCTGAGCGAAAAAATTCAAAAAATTTTTTTGAGCACAAAAAAAGCCGCTGATTTCATAGTGAAACCAGCGGCTTGATTTACGGTGTATTCAGCTTAAAATGGGCAAAAATAACGGTCACACAATCCAAAGGGACTGTGTGACCGTATTTATATCAGTTGTTTTGCCTACGCTACTGCGTCAACTTTTTATTGGCGCTGTTCGCGGATGGCTGCCTGAGCGGCGGCCAGACGGGCGATGGAAATATAGCGCCTTCGGACAATAAAAATCAAGGGGGTATACCCGGTATCAGAGGTCTTTCTTATATACAAAAAAGTATCCTGCCCTTTTATGTAAAGGGCAGGATACTCTTTTGCTGAGAGAAGAGAGTGTGGGTAGAACGGGAAAGAACAATTCCGGAATTCTGCGTTTACTGCTTTTCAGCCTCATCCATAGCCTTGCACTCGGCTTCGCGCTGCTCCCAAGGTTCATAAGGCGCCTTCAGATCGGCGATGAGGTCACGGCCACGCTTCTTTAAATAGCGGAGTCTCAGATAGGTGTAGATCACAAATACAACAGCAAAGACACCAATTAGAATCCACACGGTGGCATCCAGCGTTGCCAATGCGGCATAAGACAGATATGCGGCCACACCAGCAGCGAAGACGGACAGTACCCATACCAGCCACATCGGCATTTTAAAGCCGGGATGGTTGCACGCATGGGGATAACGCTTCTTTAGGAAGAAAGGCAGAATACACAGCACAATGTCACCCACGCAGTTTACGAAAGAGAATATCGTCATCAGCACACCAAATGTGGAGCCAGTGGCGCACAGCACAATAGCAAACAACATAACAAAGGCCAATCCAACAGGTGCGATACCATACTTGTTCTTTTTTCCCACAAACGCGGGAAACAGTTCACAATCGCTGGCAGCCTGGATCTGCGCGCAGCAAAGCATAATAACGGGAACCATAGAGGTTAGAACGCCGAACAGGGGGCCACCGACAACGAAGAACACCAGAAGTCCTTTGCCTAAAAATTTTTCACCCACATCGGCCAGCGTAGCAATTTGCGCATTGGGAACGACACCGATGGTGACGATCGCCATCAGGATATAAATCAGCGCAACCAGCGTGGGAGCCAAAATCAGTGCCAGCGGAATATTCCGGCGGGGATTCTTCACATCATCAGCGATCTGCGCAACAGACGCGCCGCCAGACAGAGAAGAAGACAGCACAGCGATGGCGCTTCCAAGCGTTGTGACCTTGAGCCCTGCGCCGAACATATCTGTCAATTTCAGACTTTCCGCCACAATGTTGGGCAGTCCGGCAAAAATATACACAGCCATGGCCACCAGAAGGACACCCACCATAATACTGTTAATGGAGGCGAAAGTGTGGTTGCCAAGATAGGCGAGGATAGCATATACAATAAGGATCGCAATACTGACAAGCGTCTCCTGTCCAGCAAGCGCGGGGAACAAAACAACGAAGTAGTCCGCAAAGAGCACAGCAAAAACGGATACCAGAACTGGCTGCAGCAGATTCTGCGCCGCCATGAACATGCCTAATGCGGGATGTGCCAGCTTTGTGGGGGCCACAAAGAAGCTGCCGGAGGTCGGGATAACAGAGGATACGTATACATTGGGAATCATCTTGGCCAGTGTATAGATAACAGCGCCAACCAAAGCCAGAATGACGCCAGGGCCAATGTCATTAATAACGGTGGGCAGGGAACCAAAAATTCCCGAGCCAATAATACAACCGATGCCCGTGGCAATACAGCCGATCAGGCCGATTTTTTTTGCGGTGGCTTGCTTGTTTTCCATGAATGGGCTCCTCCTATACTGTATTGTGACGCTGCTGCGCGCAGTGTCGTTTGCATTCGGAGATCTAATAAAACGATTTCGTTGCATGGGGCAGCTTTGGAAGCCGACCCACAAGAGCTTGCACGCGTGATAGCCGAACTGCTTTTGGCTATACACGGAAATTCGCTTCATTCTCCGGTCGATGTTCTGACGGACATCTCGCGTAAGGTTCATGGATTTAATTACACAAGTCAAACAGCGTTATCAATATAGCACAGTTTTTTCGATTATGCAATATGTTTTATATATATTCTGGCAAAAAACATTGTTTTTGTTGTATTTTACAAAAAAATAAAGTCTAATCGTGGAAGTTTACTATCGATTTAGCGGGACAAACCGTTTTGAAACTCCATGCAGAAAACGCTCATTTCCTGCGCCGCAATAATAAATACAGGCATACGCAAATGTTTCTTGCTTTTTCTCTTGTATATGTTATAATAATATTATTATGCAAAAAACATGATACAGAATAGAAAGCAGCAGCATTTATGTACTGCCGGATCACGGCAGCGCACAATGCGGAGGTCTAGGAAAATGAGTGGATCCTTGATGAATGGCGAGATCAAAACGATTGCTGAGCAGATCTACATGCTGATCCGCTCGGATATTTTACATCACAAGCTGACTGGCGGCGAAAGACTAACTATGAAGTTTCTGCAGGAACGACTGGGCGTCAGCTCTTCGCCGATCCGCGAGGCGTTGACCCGTTTGCAGCAGGATGGCTTAGTGGAGTATCAGCCCAATGTTGGCATGCGCGTTACCAAGTTCAGCGCTAAGGATGTGAATGACATTTATGCCTTTATGCGTGAACTGGAGTGCGCCGCACTGCGTTTCTCCTGCCAGCGGCCCGAATTCAGCGCAATGCTGCATGAGCTGCGGGAATTACAGGATCGGGCGGCCGCCACGCTTGCGCAGGGAAATCTGGACGCATGGCCGCACTTAAGCAACAAGTTCCATGAGATATTTTACAAATACGCAGATAATACTTATCTGCACGATGCTGCGGGAAAAACCCGTATGCAGGTAATGCTGTTTGCCAATCAGTACCAGCAGGAGGCTAAAAACCAAATCGTGATCCAGCAGGAGCACGAAAATATTCTTCACCTGCTTGAGAAAGGTGATATTCCCGCCGCAGAAGATGCGCTTCGTGCACATTTGACCGCATCTGAACATAAGGCGCTGATGACGCTGAGCACCGAGGAGAATTGAGCTATTCTTGTTCCCAGGTAAATATTTTTGATTGAACATTGAAAAAAGCCGCATGGCCGTCTTTTGAGACGGCCATGCGGCTTTTTTCAATGCTTGCTGCTTCAGCAGAATCGTCTATTACGCAATACCAAGCAGGTGCCATACCGGAATACAGCAGACGTTCCCCAGCAAATTCAGCGCCATGTAGCAGTAGCATGAGGGAATACTGCTCTTCCAATCGCACAACTCCCCTGCGACTCCCTGCGCCAGAAGAAACGTCGTGTTGTTGAACGGCAGACTCCACACCTGAGCCGCTGTATATGCACACCAGACCACAATAAAAGGCGATACCCCAAGTGCGGTACAGACCGGAGCAAAAATGGCAAACATCAGCGTCACAGTAGCAATCATCGACACCACAAAATACCGAATCACATAGGTAACCACTGTGACGATCAACACCAGCATAATAGCATTGTGAACAACAGAACTGAGTAGGGGCGTCAACAGCGTCCGAAGCCATTCGTCAACACCTGTGACCGACAGCAGCGTTGCCAGTCCGGTAATACCGCCCGCGACAATAATGACAGCCCAAGGAATCTTTGCAGAAATATCCTCGGGAGAAAACAGTCCTCTGATAATAACCAGAAACCACAGCACAACAGCGATCACAAAGCTGTCCAGGCCAGTCAACGAGGTCGTCATCCACGCGAGAATTCCCACCATCAACACAACAGCCGCATATTTTTCATCGGGACTCATGGGGCCCATTTCGCCCAGCTTGTCTTGAATAAAGGTTGCAGGAAGATCCGGAATATTGGTTTTGTAATAAGAAATGTTAAATAGATAAAATCCAATCAGGCAAACGATCCCCCACATGATCGTGGCTCCAGTCCAAGCAAGCCAGGAAAAATTCTGATTGAGGATACCCAAAAGCATGTATACCATGGTGGAACCGGATAGAAAGCAGAGGCCAAAAATGTTCGTGGGATAAAGTAGTGCGCTGAATAAACCAGCCGCGCCGCGGCTGCTCTGCTTGAAGCCGAATTCACGAGAGATCTGCACGGTAAACGGCGCCAAAATCGCCACTTTTGCCAGCATGTTGGGAATACATGGAGCCAGTACTACCCCCGTCACCATAATAGCCAGGATCTGGCTGTTGTATGACAGCTTGAATCTCTTCATGATGTAAAACGCAACCCGCTTTATCAAGCCGCTGTTTACAATGCCGATAGCAAAGCCCACCAGTGCGACGACCATCCACACAGTAGTCGAGGCAAAGCCGGAGAAGATCGTGCCGAAATCGGCAACCTTAAAACAGTAGCACATGGTCAGGCCCAGCAAAACAGCAATCGCATCAGGCAACAGGCGGAAAATCATAATCAATATCATCGCAATGAATACTCCAAGGAAAATCAATGCTGAAGATGTCAAAAGTTCTGTGGGCTGCGGGATAAGTGCAATACAAAGTCCCACCGCAATTGAGATCAGGAATTTTGTCAGCGAGTAGATACAGCTTTTCATAACGATTCCTCTTTCCTAATTGTGCATTTTCGATTTTGCATATCGTAAAAAGGGTAACATAATAAAAAAACTCTGTCAATAGGTTAACAGAAGTTCTCTGTCTAAACAATTTTTGTTGTGCATTTCGCATAATCGAAAGTTGCGTAGTATTGTTCAGTTAAATGAAAAACCAAATCTTGCTAGAAATCTCTTGCCTTTCTAATTTTTGAATGTTACACTCTTATTGTCGGTTATGCAAAATGTATAATGCAGAATCCGATATCTGATGGGCAAAATTCACAGTCGACAGCAGTCTTCTTTATCACGCGAAAAACAGCAACTACGCCCCACACTCTATGCCTGGCTGGCAAATTTACAATTATCAGGGAGGAATACAATGAAAGCAAAACCTCAAATCAACGCAAATCTATGTAAAGGATGCGGTTTTTGCGTAGATGCCTGCCCCCAAAATGCGCTATCTTTAACAGATGACTTTAACCCCGCAGGTTATAACTACGCAGTTTTGGATGCTGTCTCCTGCATCGGATGCGGCACTTGCTACACCGTGTGCCCAGATTACGTTTACACCATGGTAGAGGAATGAGGGAATACATATGGCAAAAGAATTGTTAAAGGGAAATGTAGCGGTGGCCGAAGCCGCCTTGCGCGGCGGCTGCGACTTCTTCGCCGGTTATCCCATTACGCCGTCTACGGAAACTTTGGAATATCTGTCCCACAGAATGCCCGAGTTGGGCATGGAGACCCGCTTTGTACAGTCTGAAAATGAGATCGCTGCCATTAATATGGTCATGGGCGCTGCCTCTGCAGGTGCTCGTGCTTTTACAGCGTCTTCCGGCCCCGGCATCAGCCTGAAGGCAGAAGGCATGTCCTATGCGGCCCATTACGCGATTCCCTTTGTTATGCTGAATGTGCAGCGCTGGGGCACCGGTCTGGGCAGTCTCAAGTCCGGTCAGGCCGACTATTATCGGGATTGTAAGGGCGGCGGTCACGGCGACTATCACAATGTGGTTTTTGCTCCCAACAACATTCAGGAAATGGTAGATGACATCTATGAGGCATGGGAAATTGCCGAACGCTATAGAGTCGGCGTTACCATTTTCTCGGAAGCCGTCCTGGGGCAGATGATGGAAAGCGTAGAAATGCCGCCTTTCAAGAAGAGAGAAATTGAAATGGACTGGGGCATTGACGGCACCGGAACCAAGGGCATGAAGTATCCCGGCGGAGACGGTCAGGAATATATCGACTTTGAGTTGTCCAAGTACGAGCGTATTATCCCTGAAATGCAGCGCTGGGAGCAGTACCGCACAGAGGATGCCGAATACGTATTTACGGCATTTGGCCTGCCCTCCCGCGTATGCGTTGACGTAGTGGATAAGTTGCGCGAAAGCGGAGAAAAAGTCGGCCTGTTCCGCCCGAAAATTCTGTGGCCCTTCCCTCACAAAGGATTTGAAGAGCTGCACAATATGAATCCGAATGTCAGGGGATTCATCTCCGTGGAAATGAACGACATGGGACAGATGGTTGACGACGTGGCTCTTGCCGCCAAGCGTGCCGGGTACAACGTGCCCACGTATTGCTATCCCTGTGGCGGCGGCGTTCCCCGCGTCAAGATGGTGCTGGCCAAGTACCATGAGATCAAGAACGGTGAGTTAAAGGAGATGTACTAATGACAGTTGTAAAGAAAACTCCTGAAAAACTGGGAAACCATGACCTGTGTCCAGGCTGCGGACATGGTATTGTCCTGCGCCTGATTGAAGAGGTTGTTGAGGAGCTGCATCAGGAAAATAATCAGATCGTCATTGCTGGTGTAGGCTGCGTCTGTACCGCGACACCTGCCATGCATTTTGACCGCTTTCAGGCCGCACATGGTCGCGCTGCCGCTACGGCGGAGGGTGTGAAGCGCGTCAGGCCCAATGTCCTTGTTTTCGCATATCAGGGCGATGGTGACGCCTACACGATTGGTATTGCGGAGTCTATGAACGCCGCTTACCGCAATGAAAATATCACACAGTTCGTCATCAATAATGTAAACTTCGGCATGACCGGCGGTCAGATGAGCTGGACGACCTTGCCCGGCCAGAAAACGGAAACCAGCGTTAACGGTCGTAACTGTGAACTGACAGGTATGCCGTTCCATTTCCCGGAAATGGTGGCAAACTCCAAGGGATTCCATGTGGCGTATGCTGCCCGCGGCGCTGTGATCGATGCCAAGACCATCAACCAGACCAAACGGATGATTCGCAACGCACTGGAAGCGCAGCTCAACGGTGAAGGCTACTCTGTCGTAGAGGTACTCAGTCCCTGTCCCACCAACTGGCATATGTCTCCCAAGCAGTGCCGCGAGCAGATTGCCGGACAGATCATGGCAGAATATCCTCTGGGTGAGTTCAAAACAAGAGGCTAAGGAGGCACAAATATGAAGGAAATTATTTTTGCTGGTTTCGGCGGACAGGGCGTACTGACTGGCGGCCTGATCCTGGCATATGCCGCCTCCAATATGGGGCTTGATGCCGTGTGGCTTCCCTCCTATGGCCCCACCATGCGAGGCGGCAAAGCCAACTGCACGGTAAAGTATGCAGAAAGACCCGGCGAAAAGGTCGGCAGTCCCTCCATGGAAGAAGCGGATATCCTGATCGCGATGAATGAACCTTCGCTGGACTATCTGGAATTCTGCAAACCTGACTGTCATGTTTTTGTCAACGCAAACGCCGTCAGCGAAAACTACACGTATCCTGAAGGTATTACTGTAACGCGGCTGGACGTGGTGGACTATGCGAACCGTATCCACAACATCAAAGCGCAGAATCTAGTCATGCTGGGCGCCGTTATCAAGAAGATGGGGCTTTTTGATGAGTCCTATGCCGAGCAGGCCATGTGTAAGATGTTCGCCGATAAGGGAAAAGCCAAGTTCAATGAAGCCAACGTTTTGGCAATGAGAACCGGCTTCGAGGCTGTTTGATTGATTGGCCGCGCCGCGTCGTCGGCTACGCCGGCGACGCGGCTTCCATCTGACCATTGCAGAAAGGGAAATATACCGATATGAAAGATGTCTACAAAATCCTTTGCATCAATCCCGGTTCCACAAGCACGAAGCTGGCCATTTTTGAAAATGAAAAAATGCTCAATGAAGTAAACATTGAGCATCGCAGTGAAGATCTGGCGCAGTATAAGGACATCATCGGACAGCTGCCACTACGAAAGGCCGCTATCGATGCATATCTGGCAGAGCAAGGCCTCAAGCCATCGGAATTGGACGCTATTGCGGCACGCGGATGTCCATCCGGCCACCGCTATCACGCGGGCGCCTATGCCATCGACGCGGATATGATGGAAGCCTGCATGCAGCCGGTCAACGCGGTACATCCTATGTGTCTGGCGCCTGTGATTGCCTATGAATGGGTAAAAGAATATCACATTCCCGCTTATTGTTACGACGTCGTGATGACAGACGAGATGGACGACGTGGCTAAGGTAACAAGCCTGCCCGAGATCAAGCGCGGCGCGGCAGCGCACATGCTTAACACACGTGCGGTCGCCATAGAGGTGGCGGAGCAGGCCGGCACGACCTATGACAAGGTAAACTATATCATGTGTCATTTGGGAGGCGGTATCAGCGTCAGTATGCACAAGCATGGCCGCGTAGTGGATATGGTATCCTCCGGTGAGGGCACGTTCACGCCGTCCCGTGCCGGTATGTTCGGCAACTACGACATGATCCGGCTTTGCTTCTCAGGTAAGTATACCGCCAAGTCCCTCCGCGACCTGTTTCAGGATCACAGCGGTTTTGTGGCCTATTTCGGCACCAGTGACTGCCGCGAGGTGGAGCGTATGGTAGAGGCGGGCGATCCACAGGCGAAGCTAATCTATGATGCCTTCATCTATAACATTGCCAAGGACATCGGCACGATGGCTGTCACCACGTCAGGTGAGGTAGATGCCATTGTGTTGACTGGCGGCATTGCTTATTCCAAAATACTTACCGACGCGGTGCGCAAACGGGTCAGTTTCATCGCCCCTGTAGTTGTCCGTCCCGGCGCGATTGAAATGGACGCGCTGGCGCGCGGCATTCTTCGCGTACTCCGGGGAGAAGAGGGCTTCCATACGTTCGCAGAGGAATATTAACCGGGAAAGGAAAATTTCATATGAAAACGTTAGTTATGCTCTCCAACCACCATGTCCATCTGACAGATGAAGCCTGTCATGCCCTGTTCGGTGATAAAGGACTTACCTTTGCCCGATATCTGGCAGAAGAGGGCGGCCCTTGGTCCTCCAATGAACTTGTCGAAGTTCGTGGCCCAAAGGGTACGCTTGGCCGATTCCGTGTGCTTGGCCCTCTGCGCCCCTATACGCAGGTGGAGTTGCTGAAATCCGATTGCTTCAAGCTGGGCGTTAACCCACCGGTGCGAAATTCTGGAAAACTGGATGGCGCCGTGCAGTTGACATTGGTCGGCCCCTGCGGCGAATACACCGCCAACTGCGGCATACTGGCATGGCGGCACATCCATGTTGACAAGGAAACTCTGGCCGAAATGGGCAAAAACTATGGTGATTTTGTCACGGTACGTTCCGGGGGCGACCGTGCGCTGGATTTCCGAAATGTTGCGCTCGTCCCCGGAGGAAAAGGTCTGCTGATGCATATTGATACCGAGGAGGGTAATGCAGCAGGCTGCCAGAATGGCGACATGCTGGACGTAATCCTGTAGCAGCCAACAACACCGATCGCTTTTTTTAAGGAGAAAAGTATTATGATTGCTCCCCAATATTTGGTTTCCGGCGGTAAACGCTCTGATATTCGCTCCCTGTCCGAAATGGCAAATAAGCTGGCACTGGAGATCGGTAGAGAAAACGTCTTTGATTTCACGTTGGGCAACCCCAGCACGCCGCCTCCACAAGAGGTAGAAGACGCCATCGTAGACATTGTGACCAACACGAAAGATCTAGTGGACGTCCACGGCTACTCTAACAACGCCGGCCTGGACTCCTGCCGACAGGCCATTGCCGAATCTTTTAACAGAAGATTTGGCCGTCAGCTCAGCAAGGCTAACTTTATGCTGACCACTGGTGCCAGTACGGCGCTGCACATTGTCAGCAAAGCCCTTCACATTGATGAAAACAGCGAGATCATGGTAATTGCGCCGTTCTTCCCTGGCTATTATCCGATGGTCTTTTCAGCAGGCAATAAGATGGTGATCGTGCCTGCCGACACAGAGCATTTTCAAATCAACTTTGAAGAGATGGAGGCCCGTCTCACACCGCACACGCAGGCCGTGATCATCAATTCTCCCAACAATCCTTCCGGCGTCATTTATGGTGAGGAAACTATTAAAAAGCTGGCGGCACTGCTGAAGAAAAAGAGTGCGGAATTCGGCCATGCCATCTATATTGTCTGTGATGAACCTTATAGGGAACTGGTTTATACGGATGATATCGTTCCCTACATTCCTGCCTACTATAATAATACCATCATCTGCTACTCCTACAGTAAGTCACTTTCCCTGCCCGGTGAACGTATCGGCTTTATCGCAACTGACAATAATATCGATGACTTCAACGATGTATGGGCCGGACTGCGCGGCGCATCCGGCGACCTGGCAAACGTTTGCGCCCCCACCCTTTTCCAAATGGTGGTGGAACGCTGCGTTGATGTTGCACCCAACATTGCCGACTATGTACATAATCGACAGATCCTCCGCGAAGCATTTGGCAAAATCGGCTATACCTTTGCCGATCCCAGCGGTGCTTTTTACCTGTTCTTCAAGGCCCCGTTCGGCATAACGGCAGAGGAATTCATGGATCTGGCCATCGAGCATCATGTGTTTGTGGTTCCTGCCGGCAGCTTTGGCTGCCCAGAATGGTTGAGACTCTCTTTCTGCGTTTCCCGTCAGACAGTTGAGGATTCTATCCCTCTCTTCGCTAAACTTTACGATGAAGCAAAAACGTTGACTGAAAAAAAGTAACACAACGCGTTCTCATGTATCTGTGACCTTGCGTCAGGCTCCTACTACCGGCGGCTAAATAAATCCGGTTATCTGGCGTGGTTACTGTAACTTCCATTTTTCTCCTCTTCTTTACTATACGACCGGCCATCTGTAGAGATGGCCGGTCGTATAGTTTTTAAACAGAAAAGCTCCCGGTCATCAAACCGGGAGCTTTCTTGTTATGCGATTCGTGCTCTTACGGAAGCGGGTCTCTTATTTTCCCGTTTCTTTGATGGCAGCCTGAGCGGCGGCCAGACGGGCGATGGGAACACGGAAGGGAGAGCAGGACACATAGTCCAGACCCACCTTGTGGCAGAACTCCACGGAGGAGGGATCGCCGCCGTGCTCGCCGCAGATGCCCAGATGCAGCTCGGGGCGGGTGGCGCGGCCCATCTTGCAGGCCATATCCACCAGCTTGCCGACGCCGGTCTGATCCAGCTTGGCAAAGGGATCGCTCTCGTAGATCTTCTTGTCGTAGTAGGCGCCCAGGAACTTACCGGCGTCGTCACGGCTGAAGCCGAAGGTCATCTGAGTCAGGTCGTTGGTACCGAAGGAGAAGAACTCGGCCTCGGTGGCGATCTGATTGGCGGTCAGGGCAGCGCGGGGGATCTCGATCATGGTGCCCACCAGATACTTCATCTTCATACCGGCGTTGGCCAGCTCCTCGTCAGCGGTCTTGACCACCACGTCCTTGACGTACTTCAGCTCCTTGACCTCGCCCACCAGCGGGATCATAATCTCGGGCTCCATCTTCCACTCGGGGTGCTTCTTCTGCACGTTGATGGCGGCGCGGATGACGGCACGGGTCTGCATCACGGCGATCTCGGGGAAGGTGACGGCCAGACGGCAGCCGCGGTGACCCATCATGGGGTTGAACTCATGCAGGGAGGCGATGATGGCCTTGATCTCGGCCACGGACTTGTTCATATCCTTGGCCAGCAGCTCGATATCGGCCTCCTCGGTGGGAACGAACTCGTGCAGAGGGGGATCCAGGAAACGGATGGTGACAGGGCAGCCTTCCATGGCCTCGTAGATACCCTCGAAGTCGCCCTGCTGCATGGGCAGCAGCTTGGCCAGCGCCTTCTCACGCTGCTCCACGGTGTCGGAGCAGATCATCTCACGGATGGCGGCGATACGGTCACCCTCGAAGAACATATGCTCGGTACGGCACAGGCCGATACCCTCGGCGCCCAGCTCACGGGCCTTGGCGGCGTCGTGGGGGGTGTCGGCGTTGGTGCGGACCTTCAGGCGGCGATACTTGTCGGCCCAGCTCATGATGCGGCCGAAGTCGCCGCCCACGCTGGCGTCCACGGTAGGCATAGCGCCGTCATAGATGTTGCCGGTGGAGCCGTCCAGGCTCAGCCAGTCGCCCTCGTGATAGGTCTTACCGGCCAGAGTGAACTGCTTGTTGGCCTCGTCCATGACGATGGCGCCGCAGCCGGAGACGCAGCACTTGCCCATACCACGGGCCACAACGGCGGCGTGGGAGGTCATACCGCCGCGAACGGTCAGGATGCCCTGGGCGGCCTTCATGCCCTCGATATCCTCGGGAGAGGTCTCCAGACGAACCAGAACCACCTTCTCGCCGCGGGCAGCCCATTCCTTGGCGTCCTCAGCGGTGTACACGATCTTGCCGCAGGCAGCGCCGGGAGAGGCGGGCAGAGCCTTGCCAACGGGGGTGGTGGCCTTCAGGGCCTTGGGGTCGAACTGGGGGTGCAGCAGGGTGTCCAGATTGCGGGGATCGATCATGGCAACGGCCTGCTGCTCGGAGATCATGCCCTCGTCCACCAGATCGCAGGCGATCTTCAGAGCGGCGGGAGCGGTACGCTTGCCGTTGCGGCACTGCAGCATATACAGCTTGCCGTGCTCCACGGTGAACTCCATGTCCTGCATGTCGCGGTAGTGATCCTCCAGAATGCCGCAGACCTTCACGAACTCGTCGTAGGCCTCGGGGAACTTCTCGGCCATCTCGGCGATGGGCATGGGGGTACGGACACCAGCCACCACGTCCTCGCCCTGGGCGTTGGTCAGGAACTCGCCCATCAGCTTCTTGGCGCCGGTGGCGGGGTCACGGGTAAAGGCAACGCCGGTGCCGCAGTCGTCGCCCATGTTGCCGAAGGCCATAGACTGGACGTTGACGGCAGTACCCCAGGAGTAGGGGATATCGTTGTCGCGGCGGTACACGTTGGCGCGGGGGTTGTCCCAGGAACGGAACACGGCCTTGATGGCGCCGATCAGCTGCTCCTTGGGGTCGGTGGGGAAGTCCTCGCCGATTTTGGCCTTATACTCGGCCTTGAACTGCATGGCCAGCTCCTTCAGGTCGTTGGCGTCCAGCTCCACGTCCTGGGTCACGCCCTTCTTCTCCTTCATGGCGTCGATGAGCTGCTCGAAGTACTTCTTGCCCACCTCCATGACCACGTCGGAATACATCTGGATAAAGCGGCGATAGCAGTCCCATGCCCAGCGGGGGTTGTTGGACTTGGCGGCGATGACGGCCACCACATCCTCGTTCAGACCCAGATTCAGGATAGTGTCCATCATGCCGGGCATGGAGGCGCGAGCGCCGGAGCGCACGGAGACCAGCAGGGGATTCTCGTGATCGCCGAACTTCTTGCCGGTGATCTTTTCCATCTTCTCAATATATTCCATGATCTCGGCCATGATCTCGTCGTTGATCTGGCGGCCGTCCTCATAGTACTGGGTGCAGGCCTCGGTGGTGATGGTAAAGCCCTGAGGCACAGGCAGACCGATGTTGGTCATCTCAGCCAGGTTGGCGCCCTTGCCACCCAGCAGCTCACGCATCTTGGCGTTGCCCTCGGTGAACAGATAGCAATACTTTTTGCTCATTTACATATCCTCCATATCACAAAAAAATATCTTCATTTTCCGGAATTTTTGGTTATTTTGGGGACTTTTGCTTCTTTTTTGTTAAATGTGCCCCTTCAACCGCTTTATTATAACCAGCTTTCCCCATAAAAGCAAGTATATTTTCCGTTTATTTCCCTGTTTTTCTTACAAATATCCAAAATGGAACAATCTTTTTTGCAGAATCTACCGTCAGGACTTGCGGTATCCCCTTATTTTATGGTATACTATTATGAATTTGTGAAAAAGCGGTATCATTTTACCGGCTGCGGAGGGCACGATGGCACAGGCGGCAGACTACAACAGCACATGGGCCGGCGCCGTCCGCGCGGCGGCGAACCGCGGTCAGCTGAGCCACGCGGTGATCCTGACCGGCGAGGGGGACAAGCTGTCTCCGGCCCGCTATATCGCCGCGGCGCACTTGTGCCGCAGTGAGGGGCAGCGTCCCTGCCTGCAATGCAATGCCTGCCGCAAGGTGATGGAGGGCATCCACCCCGACGTGACGGAGGTGCGGGACGACGACCGCAAGGAGCTGGCGGTGGATACCATCCGGGCGCTGCGGCAGGACGTCTACATCCGGCCCAACGAGGGCGAGCGGAAGGTCTATCTGTTCACCGACTGTGCCCAGCTGAACGAGCGGGATCAGAACGTGCTGCTGAAGATCGTGGAGGAGGGTCCGGCCTACGCCGCCTTCGTATTCTGCGCCGACACGCTGCACGCGCTGCTGCCCACCATCCGCTCCCGCTGTGTGGAGCTGCGGCTGGAGGGACAGGACGCGGCCCTTGAAGAAAACGAAGCGGCGGCAGAGCTGTGCCGCGTGCTGGCCCGGCGCGATCCGCTGGCGCTGGCCGCCCACCTGACGGGGCTGGAGAACCGCCGCATGAAGCGGGAGCATCTGCTGGCCATGATGGAGGGCGCGTGGCAGGCGTCCGCCGACGCGCTGCTGGCCGTCTGCGGACGGAGCGGCAGCTGCGGCGAAGGCGCGGAAGCCCTGCGGAGCGTCTTTGACCGGCGGCAGCTTCAGGCGCTGACCGACCTCTTTCGCCGCTACTGCAGCGAGTGCCAGTACAACGTAGGCGTGGGCCATGTGCTGGGCGCGCTGAACGCGGAGCTGACCGATATTCTGACACTGTGATTTTTTCCCTTCAGAAAGGAAGGTATACCTGATATGGCAACTGTGATCTCTGTCCGCTTTCGCAGCGGCAGCAAAACCTACTATTTCGACCCCCGCGAGCTGACGGTACACCCCGGCGACGATGTGGTGGTGGAGACCGCGCAGGGCGCGGAATTCGCCCAGTGCGTGGAGGGTAACCACGACGTGGCCGACGAGGCGGTGGTGAAGCCGCTGCGTCCCGTGCTGCGCATCGCCACCGACAACGACCGCCACACGGCAGCCTATAACCGCAGCCGGGAAAAGGACGCCTTTGATATCTGCCAGAAGAAGATCCTCCAGCACGGACTGGAGATGAAGCTGGTGCGGGTGGAATGCAGCTTTGACGGCAGCAAGATCCTGTTCTTCTTCACCGCCGACGGCCGCGTGGACTTCCGCGAGCTGGTAAAGGATCTGGCCGGCGTGTTCCGCTCCCGTATCGAGCTGCGGCAGATCGGCGTGCGGGACGAGGCCAAGATGCTGGGCGGTCTGGGCATCTGCGGACGGCCCTTCTGCTGCGCGTCCTACATGGACGAGTTCGTCCCCGTGTCCATCAAGATGGCCAAAACCCAGAACCTGAGTCTGAACCCCACCAAGATCTCCGGCACCTGCGGACGGCTGATGTGCTGCCTGAAATACGAGCAGGACGCCTACGAGGATGCCATTAAGCGGATGCCCAAGGCGGAGTCCTTCGTGGTAACGCCGGACGGCCCCGGCAACGTCAGCGATATCAACGTACTGAAAGAGACGGTGAATGTCCGTCTGGACGAGCGGCCCGACGCACCCCGCTGCTATCACAACTGCGAGGTGTGCGTACTGCGCAACGGCAAGGGCAGCCGCGAGGGCATTGCCGTCCCCAAGGAGCGGCCGGAGCGCTACGTGGAGCCGGTAGCCGCCGAGGAAATGCTGATCCCCAACCTGTTTGCCGATTACGGCACGGATACCTCTGCCGACGGCGACGCGGCAGAAGCACGACCCTCCCGCCGCCGCAGCCGCGGCGGACGCCGCCGGGGCGGCAGCGGCAAGGCCGCCGCGCCTGCCGAGACGGCAGCACCGCAGCAGGTGGAGCCCAAGAAGGAAAAGCCCACCAATAAACCGGCCAAGCCCCAGCCGCCAGTTCCTACCTCCGAAAAGGACGGCGAAGCACCTCGCCGCGAGGGCGAAGGCGGCCAGCGCCGCCGCAGATCCCGTGGCCGGGGCGGTCGCGGCAATGCGCCGTCAGGCAAGCCCGCAGCAGAGCGCAACAACGCACCCGCACCCAAGTCCGCTCCGTCACAGGAGTCCGCGCCCCGTCAGGGGGGTGAGGGCGGCCAGCGCCGTCCCCGCCGCAGAGGCGGACGCCGCCACGGCGGCGGCAAGACCGGCGGCACGCCCGGCAGCGAGGCATAAGTGCTATGGGAAAGTTTACCGGCGTACTGATCGCCAGCGATTTTGACAACACCCTCATCTACACGGAAAACGCTCTGAAGGGACTGGAGCCCATGCCGGAGCTGCTGCCGGAAAACCGGGAAGCCATCGAGTATTTCATGGCTCAGGGCGGCACGTTTTCCATCGCCACGGGCCGTGCGCTGCCCTCCTTCAACGGAGTGCGGCAGGGTCTGCCCATGAACGGCCCCACCATTCTGTTCAACGGCGCGGCCATTTATGATTTTCAGAAAAACGAATACCTGTACACAGCCTTTCTGCCGGACACGGTGCGGCCCCATATCACGCAGGTGCTGGACGCGTGGCCGGAGGCGGCAGTGGAGCTGTACCACGATGACAACGCCATTTTCGCCGTCCACGCCAATGAACTGACCGAGGCGCACCTTCATCTGACACACGAGCCCACCTCTCTGCTGGACTCCGTCGATCAGGCGCCCTCTCCCATTAGCAAGGCCCTGTTTGAGATCGTGCCGGAGAAGCTGGACGGCCTGTGCCGCTATGTCAGCGCCCAGTCCTGGGCTTCCCAGTATGAGATCGTACCCAGCAGCGTCTACCTGCTGGAGCTGACCGCCAAGGGCGCCAGCAAGGGCGAGATGGTGCAGCGTCTGGCCCGGCTGCTGGACATCTCTATGGAGAACGTCTACTGCGTGGGCGACCACGCCAACGATCTGGGGATGCTGGCTCTCTCCGCCATCCCCTTTGCCCCGGAAAACGCCATTGAATCGGTGCGTCAGGTGCCCGGTATCCACATCCTGCCGGACGCCCGTCATGGGGCGATCGCCGCCCTGATCCGCGAGCTGGATCAGCGGTATTGAGGGCGAATTGGATATTTTTGGAAACGCTTGTTCATACAATGTTCACTTGACGCTGCGCCGGGAACATAGTATGATAGCTTTTGGAGAAATTTAAGAACTTTCAGGTGAGTATCCCATGAAACAAACCCAAATACCCCCCACACCCCCGCAGGACAAGGAGCCGGGCAATAATAACAGATCCCTCTCCTCCCTGTGGAACCTGTGGGTCGATAATTTGAAGGAGTGGCACTTCTATCTGGTCGAGGAGCATGGCCACCACCAACGGGCGGATATCTCCGGCTGGATCGACAAGCTGCGGCAGCGGATCCGGTCGTTCATGACCTCGCTGCGGCGGGACATGCGGCACCAGAAGAACGCCAGCCGCCACCGGAAATTCCCGGAATCGGATTACGGCATCGCCCAGTTCTGCCTCTATGTGGCAGGTAGCATTCCCCGCGTGACCTCCGCCATCCATGAGCGCCTGACCTTGCGCCGCCGCAAGCATATCGACGCGGCCCACGCCTTCCAGAAGCAGGTGGATAAGGTAAAGACCCATCCCGTGGCCTTCCTCAGCGGCGCGCTGGTGGTGGTGGCGGTGTGTGCGTTGCTTTCCCTTTACACCATCGGCACCACCGCCGCCTATGACGGCAACGACCTTGGCACCGTATCGGGCATCCGCACCGTCAACGCCGTGGTGGACGATCTGGAAAATATCACCCGCGAAACGCTGGGTGACGAAAGCTACACCGTGGACATGGACAAGCTGGACACGCAGGTGGGCGTTGTCCGCCGCCAGTCGGTGGAGAGCCGCGAGGAATTCACGGACAACCTCTCTGACGAGCTGGGCATGGTGGAATACGCCTATGCGCTGTACATCGACGGCGAGCCTGTAGCCGCCACCACCTTCCCCGGCGCGCTGGACGAGCTGCTGGATCAGCTGAAGAAGGGCTATATCACCGCCAACACGGTGGATTCCTACTTCGTGGAAAATGTTGAGATCAAGCAGGAGTACGTGGACGCGTCGCTGGTGATGAATCTGGGCAACATTGCCGAGATCCTCAACGCCACCAAGGCCGGCGAGGTCACGTATACCGTGCAGGCCGGTGACAGCTATTACTACATCGCCGAGCTGTACGGCATGTCGGTGGACGACCTGCTGGACATGAACCCCGGCTATGATCCCAAGCTGCTGCGGGTGGGCGATGTGCTGACCATCTCCAACGCCGTCCCCTACCTGACCATCGTGAATGTGGAGCGGCAGAACTACGTTCAGGACATTCCCTACGAGGTGGAGTATCAGGACGACAATACCATGTATCAGGGCGACTATAAGGTGCTGTCCGCCGGTACGTTCGGCAAGGCGGATGTGACCGCCAACGTCACCTACATCAACGGTGAGGAGACGGCTCGTCAGATCGTGGCCTCTGTCACCCTCAGCGATCCTGTTACCGAGACGCAGGCACGCGGTACGATCCCCCGTCCCACCTGGTTCCCCACCGGCAGCTTCCGCTGGCCCTGCAACGGCACCATCACCTCTTACTTCGGACGCCGCAACACCGGCATCAAGGGCGCCAGCACCTATCACGAGGCTATCGACATCGCCAACAGCTACGGTACGCCGATCTATGCCTCCGACGGCGGCACCGTTACCTATTCCGGTTGGCGGGGCGGTTATGGCTATCTGGTCATCATTGACCATGGCAACGGCTATCAGACCTATTACGGTCATAATAGTTCGCTGGTCGTCTCAGCGGGCGAGCATGTCTATAAGGGACAGCAGATCGCCCGCATGGGCTCCACCGGTGTGTCTAGCGGCAACCACTGTCATTTCGGTATCCTGATCAACGGTACGTTTGTCAACCCCTTGAACTATCTGTAAACAGAAACCTTTCGGGAAAAGAGGAGAATTTCATGAAGCATTTTGTTTCCGCACTGCTGTGCACCGCGTTGTGCGCACTGACCGTTGTCCCCGCATGGGGCGTCACCCCTGCTCTGACCGGCGACACCAGCAACATCCCCCTGCTGATCGTGCTGGCCGCCGTGGCCGTCATCGCCATTGTGGTGCTGCTGATCATGATGAACAAGAAGAAGCGGTAACTGTACAAAAAGGGAAGCCCGGTCGCATGACCGGGCTTCCCTTTTTGTGTATAAGTCTCGCAGAGTTCGCGGCGCGAACGCTGCGAAAAAATCAAATTATTTTCTGACGTCGGCACGTTAAGAAAATATGCCAGTGGCATATTTTTAGTGCCGATCTCGGCGGCTATGCCGCCGTAGCGGCCATCTGGATTTTACAGCATTATCAGGACGCGCGTACCCCAAGGGCACTTGTTTCGCTTCGCTCCACGGCACAGCGGCCGCAATCTCTACTGCGGAAAAATCGCAAGATTTTTCGCAACTAAAACAGCGTCTCCTGATACGCCAGCTCCACCTGCCCGATGGAGCGCATCTGGGCGGCGTTCTCCGCCGTCAGTGCGTCGCAGATGGCCATTTTGCGGATGATGTTCTGCACCGTGATATCCAGCGCCGTTCCCGCCCGGTAGTCGGCGGGGAAGATAAAATCCACCCGCCCCCTTGCCAGCAGCTCCTCCACGCCGGTACGGTTGGATTCCTGATACACGGCGATAGCCTGGCCGCCGTAGGAGCGCATCATCTTCATGCAGGGCACGTCAGAAAGGCCGTCGCCCACGTAGATCATGTTGGTAAAGGGGATCCGCTTGCTGTCGTCGGGCATGGAGTCGTTCAGCTTCTTATCCTCGCTGACCTCCAGCACGCCCTTGTTGATGCGGTACACAAACTGGGTCTTGTTGGTGAAGTTGACGTCCAGCTTGGGCCAGCAGGCCGCGCCGTCCCGATAGTAAAACTCGCAGGCGTAAATTTTCTTGAAGTGATGGGCAATGCCGCTGCCCTCGATGATCTCCTTCAATCCGGAGGACAGCACGTAGTGCTCCACCGTCACGCCCAGACTGTCGCCAAAGGCATCGATCCGGTCGAACCACTCCCGCACGCCGGGAAACAGCTCGATGGCCTTGCCGCACTGCACCAGATAGTCCCGGTTCAGGGTTTTGCCCTGGGCCCGGCACTCCTCGATCATGGTGTACATATAGGCCAGCAGGCCGTCCATCTGGTTCTCCCAGCCGAAATTGTTGGCCTTCTGCCAGAATTGCGCCGGTGTATAGCCCAGACTGGGGATAAAGGAATAATCCTCCATGTCGGTGGTGCACAGGGTTTTGTCAAAGTCGTACAGCAAGGCGATGATGGGTTTCTGGTTCATGGATTTTTCTCCTTTTGGGTAAAAAAGCGGCCGTAGGCCGCTTTTTCTGTCTTATTCGCCGGTGTAATTGCGGCCAAACTTCAGCTCGTCCAGACTCAGCTTGAAGTCGTCGGAAATGGGCGTCTCCTGCGGAGTGGGCTGCTCCGAGGCAGTCTCCGGCTCCGTATGCAGAACGTCGTCCAGATGCTGCATGATATCCTGCTGGATCTCCTTCACCTCGCCGGCAGGCGCGGTCTCCTGATGGGGCAGCTCCATCTCCGGCAGGGAATTCAGGAACTCCTGCTGCTGGGCGCACAGCTCGCTGCCGTGGCGGACAAACTCCGCCAGACTCTGCTTGGCCATGACCAGCTTCTCCTCGGCGTCCTGCTTGTCCTGCTCCAGCTGCGCCAGCTGGGCGGCGTGCTGCTCCTTCGCCTCTTTCAGCAGGTTCTCCTTTTCGGTCTGAGCCTCCTGCACCAGCTTGGCGGCCATCTTCTGAGCCGTCAGCAGCGTGGAGCGCATGGCGTCCTCGGTGGCGCGGTATTCCTCCACCTTTTCCGCCAAGATCTTCAGCTTGGCCTTTAGCGTCACGTTCTCCTTATACAGCGCCGTGTAATCCTCGGTCAGCGTGTCAAGGAACTCATCCACCTGCGCCATGGCATAGCCGTTGCCGAAGCCGGAGGACTTGGGAAATACTTTTTCGGAAACTTCCTGCGGTGTCAACATGGTATATCCCTCCATCTATTTCTGCGCCCGCTTACAGATACAGGCCGTTGTTTTCCAGTTCGTCGATCAGGTCGCCCATGATATCCACGCTGTAGGGCGTGATGATATAGGTATTGGCGGCCACCTTCTTGATCTTGCCGTCGCCGGCATAGGCTACGCCGGACAGGAAGTCAATCAGGCGGCGGGCCACGTCCTTATTGGTGGACTCCAGATTCATCACCACCGTGCGCTTTTCCCGCAGGTGGTCGGCGATCTCGCTGGCGTTCTCAAAGCGCTCCGGCTTCACCAGCACCACCTTCAGCGCGGCGGTAGCGTGGATATTCACTACCTTGTTGTGGCGCTCCTCCGGCTGGCGGCGCTCCTCGCGGCGGTCGTCAAAGATGCTTCTGCTGTCGTTCTTTTCAGGCTGTTCCAGCTCCTCATCCTCGTAATCGTAATCCTCGTCGTCATACGGATGAATGATCTTCTTGATCTCGTCCATGAAACCCATTTGAAAGCCTCCCTGTTGTGTATTTTCAGTGGTTGTTTATTTCTGATAGTTGCGTGCGCCGAAGATGGCGGAGCCGACCCGCACCATATTGGCGCCGCAGCGAACGGCGTCGGCATAGTCGCCGCTCATGCCCATAGAGATATATTCCCATTTATTATCGTACATTTCTCGGCTTATGTCAACAAAAAGACGATGAACTTTCTCAAAATATGGTATATTTCCGCCTTTTTCCACCGCAACAGGTGGTATCGTCATCAGGCCCCGCACCCGAATGTGGGCCAGACCCTTGGCGTAGGCCGCCGCCTGCGGCAGCTCCTCCGGCGCGAAACCGGACTTTGCCTCCTCGCCGCCGATGTTGACCTCCAGCAGCACATCCTGCACCAGCTCCATTCTGGCGGCCACCTTTTCGATCTCGTCCAGCAGCTCTTTAGAGCCCACCGACTGGATCAGCGCCGCCTTGCCCACCACCTGCTTCACCTTGTTGCGTTGCAGGTGGCCGATAAAGTGCAGCGGCGCGCCGTCGTAAGCGTTCTCCTTCAGCTTTTCCGTCATCTCCTGCACCCGGTTCTCGCCCAGCGCGTCGATGCCGGCGGCGATGGCCTCCTGACAGGCGGCAGCGTCGTTCATTTTGCTGGCGCCCACCAGCGTGATATCCTTGCCGGTGCGGCCCGTTTCACGGGCGGCCGCGTCGATCTCGGCGCGAATGCGGGCAATATTTTCTCCAATAGCAGACATGGAAGTTTCCCCTTTCTATATATTTAAACTGCGGCGAAGCGCCGCATTGTTTATCCGATCACCTTGCCGTCGCTCAGGTCTGCCGAGGTGACGATCACCTCGTCGCCCTGCCGCAGCATGCTGGAGCCATCCTCGGCGGACACCGCCTCGGTCAGCACGTAGCCGTCTCCCTGATAGACCACCTTGACGGGCTTGAATTTGGCCCGCACACCCAGGCGGCAGTACACGCCGGTCACGCCCTCCTCGTTGACCCGCAAGGCGTTGGACGGCAGGCGCAGCCCCTCGTAGGTGCGCAGCACCAGTGTGGCCGACTGATGGCGCATCAGCGTGGTCTGGGCAATGTATTTCTCGCTGTGCAGCAGCAGGACACGGTGCCCGTTCTCGCTGCGGGAGATGCTGTCGATGGTCATTCTCAGGTCGATATTCAGCCCCTTGGCAAACCGCACCATCACGGTGGAGCGGCCCTCCAGCTGCTCCGCCTGGGCGTCGGTAATGCTGGCGGCGTAGTACCATGTGTCGCCGTAGATCAGCTTGCCCACGTTGGCGCTGTCGCTGCTGACGGGCTTGACGCTGTTCAGCTTGCTGTATGTCAGGTCGTCCTTCAGGAAGTCCAGCGTCAGCACCGACTCATAGCCGTCGCAGGCGGCGGAGTAGATACCCGCCTCCGGCGCGGTGATAGCCGTGCCGTTCAGAGAGCTCTCCAAGTCGCTGATGGACTGCTCCGTGGCCTTGATCTCCGCCTCGATCTCCTCCTGAGAGGATGAGGTAAAGTCCCGTTTCAGCACAGCGCTTTTCAGGGCGGAGACCTCCTCGTCCGCGCCGCTGTACTCCCCGCCGGCGATGGACTGCCGCAGGGTCAGGATGCCGCTGTTGATGGTGGAATCCAGCTTCAGCGCCGCGTCCGGGTCCAGATAGGAGATCAGGGAAAAGGACAGCTGCTCCAGCCGCAGCTGTAGCGCCTCCAGCTGTTCCACACGGGTCAGCGCGCCGCTGTCGGGATAGGCGGTGGCCATGGTCTGGTTCTTGCCTACCCGCTCGCCTTCTGACAGGCTGTGGCCCAGCGTGGCGGCGTCGGAGTGGAACGTCTCCTCCTCCCGCACCAGATAGCCGCTGATCTCGATAGTCTGTTCCTCGACAGAGGCGTAGACCAGCGTGGTATTGATGGGATCGGAGAAATACCGGTAGGCCTGCACGGCGAAATAGACCACCGCAGCCGCCAGCACCACCACGGATAATATTTTGAAAATCGGTGTGGATGATGATTTCATATCCCGCTCCTTGTGTCTGTCCGCGTTTTTGTATGTGCGTATGTGTGGGCGACCGCAAGGGTCGCCCCCTGTAAAAGCTGTTCTGTAGGGCGGGGCCAATGTGCCCCGCCGCACAATGAACGCGGTGGGTACAGTAAACATTTGTAGGGGGGCGGACGACCCTGTCCGCCCCTACGATCAAGATACATTTTTACAGGGCAGACAGAGTCGTCCGCCCCTACATAAAAGGATGGCCGCCGGCATTCGCCGATGACCATCCTTTTCTTACTTAAAATACACCCACACCGCCAGCGCAATCTGCGCCAGCAGGATCAGGGGGATGCCCCACACAAAGTACCAGTGCTTCGTCTTGTGGCGGAATACCAGCATACCCAGCAGCGCGCCCACGCTGCCGCCCAGCAGCGGCAGCAGGAACAGCGTCTTTTCCGGTACGCGCCACGCACCGCGTCTGGCCTTGGCCTTATCCACCCCGTACACCGTAAAGGTCACAAGGTTTACCGCCGCCAGATACCACAGCAGATACGTTATGACAGGCTGCACAGCTCACAGGCAGTCTTGGCCGCCAGACGGGCGTTGTTGTACACCAGCTGGATGTTGGCGTCCAGACTGCTGCCGCCGGTGATATCCTTGATCTTGGCCAGCAGGAACGGCGTGGTAGCCTTGCCGTGGATGCCCTGCTCCTTGGCTTCCTTCACCGCCTCGTCAATGGCGGTGTTGATGACGTTGGCGTCCATGGAGTACTCCTCGGGGATGGGGTTGGTCACCAGCATGCCGGTCTTGAGCCCCATCTCGCGCTGGGCGTGGAAGGCGGCGGCCAGCTGAGCGGGGGTATCCAGACGGTAATCCACGCCGAAGCCGGACTTGCGGGTATAGAAGGCGGGCAGCTCCTCGGTGCCGTAGCCGATGACGGGCACGCCCTTGGTCTCCAGATACTCCAGCGTCAGGCCCAGATCCAGAATGGACTTGGCGCCGGCGCACACCACCATCACAGGGGTCTGAGCCAGCTCCTCCAGATCGGCGGAGATATCCATGGTGGTCTCAGCGCCGCGGTGCACGCCGCCGATGCCGCCGGTGGCAAACACGGAGATACCCGCCATGTGGGCGATCATCATGGTGGTGGTCACGGTGGTGGCGCCGTCACGCCCCAGTGACACCAGCACCGGCAGGTCACGGCGGCTGGCCTTGGCCACGCCTGCGCCGGTCTTGCCCAGATAGTCGATCTCCTCGGGGGTCAGACCGGCCTTCATGCGGCCGCCGATAACGGCGATGGTGGCGGGCACCGCGCCGTTTTCCCGGATGATCTTCTCTACGTTCAGGGCCGTCTCCACGTTCTGGGGATAGGGCATACCGTGGCTGATGATGGTGCTCTCCAGCGCCACCACGGGCTTACCGTTGGCAAGAGCCTCCTGTACCTCAGGGGCAATATCCAGATAGCGATTCATATCACATGTCCTCCTTATTGAGTATATAGTTGATGTTCTCCCAGCTCATGCCGGGGTGAATGGTTTCCTCGGATGTGCAGGCCAGCGCGCCTGCACCGATGGCAAGACGTGCGCACTCCTCCAGCGTGCGGCCCTGTGTGATGCAGGCCGCCAGCGCCGCCGCCATGGCGTCGCCGCCGCCGGTGGCGTTGGCCACCGTTACCTTGGGACAGGGGATGCGAGCCGTCTCGCCTGCCGCGTTCTTGGCAAACAGACCGTCGCCGCCCATGGAGATGTACACCTGCTGCAAACCGGTGGACAGCAGCTTGTCCGCTGCCCGCTCCACATCTGCCGCGCTTTCGATCTTCACGCCGCTGAGAAGCTCCGCCTCCATGCGGTTGGGCTTCAGGGCCGTCAGCTTGCCCAGCACCGGCTCCAGCCGCCGCGCCTTGATGGTGGACACCGGGTCGGCCAGAATGGGCGCCGTGCAGTGCTGGCACAGCCATTGCAGCGATTCCTCCGGCAGATTCGTCTCCACCACCACCAGGCCGGCCCGGTTGATGAACTCCAGCCGCTGGCGCAAGAAGTCCGGTGTAATGTGGTCGTAAATGGCCATGTCGTTGACGGCCAGCGCCATATCGCCGTCGCTTCCGGCAATGAACAGGTACGTACCGGTGCGGCCGCCGGGGATCACGGCGCTGTGGCTCAGGTCAAGGCCGATGGCGGCGGCATTGTCCCGCACGCTCTGGGCGAAGCTGTCCTGCCCCAGTACCGTCACCATGGACACCTGCTGTCCCAGCAGGCACAGGTTGTGGGCGATGTTGCGGCCCACGCCGCCCAGCGAGGTGGTCACCTTGCCGGGGTTGGAATCCCGCGGCACCAGCGGATCGTGGGACACCGCGCCGATATCCATATTCACGCCGCCCACCACCACGATGTAGGGCGCGGTGCGCAGCAGATAGCCCCGCCCGGCGATGTAGCCCTTCTTCATCAGGTTGGAGATATGCACCGCCGCGCTGGAACGGGTGATGCCCGCCTTTTCCGCCAGCTCCTGCTGGGAGATCATGGGGTCCTGCCGGATCCACTCCAATATCTGTCGTTCCCGCTGGGTCACGGTCTCACCTCCATAAGCAAATTCTAATTTTTAATCATGTGCTTATCATACGCAACTTCTGCTCATTTGTCAAGCCCCCATAAAGGGCTTTTTTCGGTACAAAAAAGCCCTTTATGGGGGCAAATACAGCCTTGTAAAAGCCCCGGCAATGGTATATAATAATTAGCATTGCAAAATCTCACAGAAAAAGGTGAAAATGATATGGAACGTATGAAAATCGCAGCAGTCTTTGCCGACGGCGATGCGCTGGGCGGCAAGGAGATCACCGTCTGCGGCTGGGCACGCACCATCCGCGACATGAAGACCTTCGGCTTTATCGAGCTGAACGACGGCTCCTGCTTCAAGAACCTGCAGGTGGTCATGTCTGCCGAGGAGCTGGCCAATTACAAGGAGATCGCCGCCCAGAACGTGGGCGCGGCGCTGATCGTTCACGGCACGGTGGTGCTGACCCCCGACGCCAAGCAGCCGCTGGAGCTGAAGGCCCACACCATCGAGGTGGAGGGCAAGTCCACCCCCGACTATCCCCTGCAGAAGAAGCGCCACAGCGTGGAATTCCTGCGCACCATTCAGCATCTGCGTCCCCGCACCAACCTATTCTCCGCCACCTTCCGTGTCCGCTCCGTGGCGGCCATGGCGGTGCACGAGTTCTTCCAGAGCAACGGCTTTGTCTATGTCCAGACCCCCATCATCACCGGCTCTGACTGCGAGGGCGCCGGCGAGATGTTCCAGGTGACGACGCTGGATCTGAACAACGTACCCAAGACCGAGGACGGTCAGGTGGATTACAGCCAGGACTTCTTCGGCAAAAAGACCAGCCTGACCGTTTCCGGCCAGCTGAACGCCGAGAACTTCGCCATGGCCTTCGGCGATGTGTACACCTTCGGCCCCACCTTCCGGGCCGAGAACTCCAACACCCAGCGCCACGCCGCCGAGTTCTGGATGATCGAGCCGG
>OLXY01000053.1_pt1 | contig 93704 bp, 92 predicted proteins | sample 1644221 | NCBI WGS metagenome assembly OLXY01 (sample SAMEA103958121, study PRJEB25191) | human gut metagenome | reverse complement strand
GCTGGGTTCAGAACGTCGTGAGACAGTTCGGTCCCTATCTGTCGTGGGCGTAGGAAATTTGCAAGGAGTTGTCCCTAGTACGAGAGGACCAGGATGAACGCACCGCTGGTGTACCAGTTGGCTTGCCAGAGCCACCGCTGGGTAGCTACGTGCGGACGGGATAAACGCTGAAAGCATCTAAGCGTGAAGCCCCCCTTAAGATGAGATTTCCCATTAGCAATAAGTAAGGCCCCTTAAAGATGATGAGGTTGATAGGTCAGGTATGTAAGCACAGTGATGTGTTGAGTTGACTGATACTAATAAGGCCGAGGACTTAACCTTAAATTTTGTGAACAAGTATATTCAATTTTGAAAGAGAGTTTGGTGATAATAGCAAAGTGGACACACCTGTTCCCATGCCGAACACAGAAGTTAAGCACTTTCGCGCCGACGATAGTTAGAAATAGCAAAAATAGGTCGTTGCCAGCTCCTTTCTATATTCATTAAAATGCGCCTCTTTAGCTCAGTTGGTTAGAGCACATGACTGTTAATCATGGGGTCCGGGGTTCAAGTCCCTGAAGGGGCGCCATTTTTTATGGTCATTATATATGGTCTGTTGGAGAAGCGGCTTAACTCACATGCCTTTCACGCATGCACTCACGGGTTCGAATCCCGTACAGATCACCATTTTTTGAAGTCTATAAGTCTTCTAGCAAGGCTTATTTTTTTTGCGTTTTATAGGGTATTTTAACTAAAAATGGTTAGAATACCTTATTTTTTTATACGAATATGAAACATTTAGATTTAAACAATAGGGGTGACTGACCACTGACTCGAACCATTGTTTTACGGAATTCGAACCTATAAGAGATAATGGTGGAAATCAAAACGGTTAACTTATTTTTCTTATTAAAGCACGTATCATTCATGATGTGATGAAACAGTAGGTACTATCAAATTTTAATTTGGTCTTTTAAATTGTTAATAAGAATAGTATTGTTTGTAAAATTTTTATACAATCAAACGTAAAAGACAAATTACTTAATCAAAGTACCACAAATCTATTAAGTAAAATTTCACAAATCTCTTAAACAAAATGCTTTACATTTAATTATTAATAATGTATAATACTAATGTAAGAGGTGATTTTATGGATTACAAGAAGAGAATTACTGATGAACTTTTGAAAACAAAATTAGATGCATTTGGTGCTGCATTGATTGTTGGACCAAAAGGATGTGGAAAAACAACAACCGCAAAGCAAATTTCAAATACTATAATTGAATTTGAAGATGAAGATAATAGGGAATCTTTATTAAAAGTTGCAGAAACAATGCCATCAAAACTTTTAAAGGGTGAAAAGCCAATTCTTTTTGATGAATGGCAAGATGCTCCGAAAATTTGGGGTGCTATTAGAAAATCAATTGATGATACATGTGATGTTGGTATGTATATATTAACTGGATCCTCATCGCAAGAAGTTGACACACCTCATACTGGCACAATGAGAATTTCTAGACTAAAAATGTTACCAATGAGTCTTTATGAATCAAGTGAATCTAATGGAGAAGTTTCACTTATTGATTTGTTTAATGATCCTAATTCTTTTGAAGGATGTATTTCCAATCTAACAATAGATGATTTGATTTTTGCAATATGTAGAGGTGGTTGGCCACGTTCGTTAAACTTGAAAAAAGATAAAGTCAAATTGGAAATTGCAAAAGATTTATTCATACAAACATATTCTGTTGACATAAATAAAATTTCAAATATAAAAAGAAATCCTCAAATTGCTCAAGCAATCCTAAGATCTTATTCTAGAAATATTTGTACACTTGCTGAAACAAAAACTATTTACGGGGATGTTGCAGCTAACTATGATATATCAGAACCGACTTATTATTCTTATATTGAAGATTTAAATAAATTATTTATAATAGATGATATTGAACCATGGTGTCCTGCTATTAGATCTAAAACTGCTATTCGTTCATCTAAAAAAAGAAATTTAATTGATCCATCTATTGCAGTAGCTGCAATGGGTATTTCACCTGAATATTTTGATAGAGATTTTAAAACATTAGGATTTCTATTTGAGTCTTTATGCATAAGAGATTTAAAAATATATTCACAATCATTTGATGGTAGAGTATCATATTATCGCGATAGATACGGATTAGAAGCTGACTGTGTTTTACATTTAAATGACGGAAGGTATGCATTAATAGAGTTTAAACTTGGTGAACATGAAATTGATGACGGAGCAAAGCATTTATGTGAAATTGAAAGATTAGTGAGTGCATATAATCGATCTGAAAAACAATGTAAATTAAGATTGCCTGATTTGAAAATAGTTATTACAGGAACTAAGTACGGATATAAAAGAGATGATGGTGTTTTTGTAGTTCCTATTGGATGTTTAAAAAATTAAAACCATTTTTAGTTCTATATTGAAGGTTATTACTGTAAAAAGATACATTTGATACTTTATATCTTTCTAAAATAAGACGAAAATGTCTGAAGTTTATATTAATAGTTAATAAACAAGTATATTGTAAAATTGATAAAATTCAGCAAAATTGCACAATAAATGCATTTATATATGTACCATTTTTGATAAAGGCGAAAAAGTGGTACATTATAATTGGCTTTACTTTTCCCCAAAGTTTTTAACAACACTTAATATTTTAAATGAAATGGCAATTATGGCTAGATATCTAGTATCTAACTATGATTGCCTTTTCTAATTTTTTTAATAATATGTTTTTATGGAACTTTTTGCATGAAGTTTTATTAATATTGTTCTTAAAAATACATAGCCTATAATTTTTGTTTATAAACATTATAGAAATAATGCAAATTATTTTGTGAAATTTGTAGATAATGGTATAATTATCTCATATATTAAAATGAAACGGGAGAAAAATATGGATGAACTGACAATATTCGCAGATGGATATAACGTAGAAATATGGGAACAAATAGCAAGAGTTGTACTAGCAATGACTTTAGGTGCGGTAATAGGACTTGAAAGAGAACTAAAAAATAAACCAGCAGGTTTTATAACCTTTATGCTAGTATCAATGGGGTCTTGTCTATTCGCACTTGTACAAGTAAATTTGATTGCAATGAACTTAAAAAATATGAGTCCAGATACTCAATATGGATTAGATACTTCAAGAATTGTTGCCCAAATAGTACCAGGTATAGGATTTTTAGGAGCAGGTACTATTCTACATAATAAGGGTGCCGCAAAAGGAATTACAACAGCTGCTTTATTATGGGTATCAGCTGCCATTGGTCTTTTAGTTGGTATGGGTGGAGTTTCTAATTATATTATTGCTTGTGTTACAACGGTAGTTGTTTTTCCTTGTGCTCTTTTAATTAGACGAATAGGAAGAAAATATGTTGAAAAACATCGAATTTACCGTATAGATGTTGTAATACTAGCCGACAAAGAACAAGAATTATATGATAAAATAAAAAATAGTGGTGGAAATATTAAAAAAGTTTTCTTTCACAATAAATCAGTTAAAGAGGATAAGAGTATAAAAGAACTTTATGTATACTTTTCGACTCTAAAAGGTTATAACTATAATGCAATTATAAGCGAAATTATTAATGAGAATTATATAATTTCGTTGGAAGATTCTTAAAAATAAAAGAATAATTGAAAGAAGGATTTTATGAATAATATAAAAAAACAATACGGGTTATGGACAGGGATAGCGATGGTCGTGGGGATAGTTATTGGTTCTGGTGTCTTCTTAAAGGCTGGAGGTGTTTTGAAACTATCTGGCGGTGATCTTAGAATATCTCTGCTAGCCTGGTTTATTGGCGGTATTATTATGATTGCCTCGGGCTTTTGTTTTGCGATATTCGCAACTAAAATAACAAAGTATAATGGTGTAGTTGACTATGTTGAAACTGCAACTAATAAAAAAATAGGATACTATCTTGCTTGGCTTATTACAACTTTTTATTATCCTATTATTGCAGCAATTGTTTCACTGTTTGCAGGTGTTTATTTCTTTAAAATGTTAGGATTAAATGTTGGCCTAACTGATTGGCAAAATTTCTTGTTTGCATTTATTTTAGTAACTTTAATCATTTTAATGAATTATTTTTCACCAATTATATCCTCAAAATTTCAAATTTCCGCAACCATAATTAAATTATTACCAATAGGTATTATCGCAATAGCTGGTCTTTTCGCCTCATTTATTCCTAAAAGTAATAGCACTATGATTGAAGCACTCTCAAATCCCGCTCCTGGTTATGTGGTTAATTTTGGAGATGCCATTAAAAAAACGGCTTTTGCATATGAAGGATGGGTTTGTGCAACAGCCATCAATGCGGAATTAAAGGATTCACACAAGAATCTTCCAAGAGCTTTAGTGGGTGGAACAATAGCCATTTTGGTGTTTTATATCATCTATTACATTTCATTATCAGCTTTTTTAGGTAATGCTGGTACAATTAATGAAGATGAAAATGCTCCAATAGCAGTATTTACAATGCTAATGGGAAAATTTGGGGGAACTGTATTTGCTTTCTTTATTTTAGTTTCTTGCCTTGGAACTGTAAATGGCGTTTCAATTGGATGTTGTCGCGGTATGTATACAATGTCATGCCGTGGTCATGGAATCTCTCCTCAGAATTTTTCTAAGTTAGGAAAGAACAAAAATGTATCGTTATTATCATGTCTATATGGGTATGGATGCATAATTTTAATGCTTGGTGTATGGTATCTTGCAATGCATGATGTATGGTTATTTGGCCATTTAGGTGCTATGGATGAGATTGTCTGTGCAATTATTTATGCAGTTTATATTGCTATGTATATTTATATTATGAAAAACTTTAAGGATTTAGGGGTCCTAAAGCGATTCATAATGCCTTGCTTTGCGATTATAGGATCAGTATTTTTCACCTTCTGTGGCACTGGTTTGTATCAATTGATAGTTTATCAAGACACTAGTAGCCTTATAGATTTTGTGGTATTTTTAGGATTATTTGTTATTCTTATGCTTCCTTCTGTGTTCTTTTATAATAAAGAGAATAAAGAAAGCATATAAAAAAATAAGTGTATTTCTTGTATTGTTAGTACAAAAAATACACTTTTTTCTTGATGATTATTTCCTATAAATTATTTTCTTTTAAGAAGTCTTGAATTGCTTTATCATATAATTCAGGTGTAACCGCACGAATATGAGAGTGAGCACCTTTATCAAACCATACAAGTTTTTTGGATTTACTACCACACCTATCATAAAGCTCTTGAGCTCTTGCAGGTAGTGAGTATAAATCCTCTTTACTATGTAAAAGTAATAGTGGTTTATCAAGTTTATCAATGCAATCTTTTGGACCATATTTCATAGTGTGATGCGTGAAATGACGCATCCAAAAATCACATTCTTGAAGGACAGGAAAGAGTGGACGTTTATCAACAATCATATGATTTTTAAATGAATCATAGAAGTCAGGGTACATTCCTTCAGCAATTAAAGCTTTAATGTTGCTAGGGCAATCTTGCCTAATCATTGCGTATAATGCGGCCGCAGAACCAATACATATACCATGCATAACAATGGTATCTATATGGTAGGTATCATGTAAGAAATTAGCCCATGCGATAACATCTTTGCATTCTTCAAAACCTATTGTGTTATATTCTCCATCACTATAGCCATGCGCTCTAGGATCAATAACCAAGATGTTGTAACCTGCATCTTGATAAGGTTTGGCGAAGAAATAAGAATACATACATGCTTCAGTTCTACCTTGATGGATGAAAGCAACTTTGTCATAGCCAAAATCAAAATATTCACCATAAAGGTTTAATCCTTCATTTATGATGTGAACATCTTTTTTATAACCTTTATTTTTTTCTCCCCATTCAAGGCCAATCTCATACATTCTAACTTGAAGTTTGTTGGTCATCCATGAACAATGTCTTCCCCATGTGTCTTTGTCTTTACGATGAAGATGCTTTAAATAAATTTTTCTTGCAAGAAAAAAAGTAAAAATAAAATATGAAATTATTGATAATACTAATATAGAACCAATAATTATTGAAATTATTACATAAAGTGGCATTTTTTCCTCCTAAATTGATAATATTATATCGTAAAGTAAGTTCTTTGTCAAACCATTAGAAAGGCTACAAAAGTTAATTTTTGTAAGAATTGGTCGATTCAAACAATTTTTTTGCTTTTTACAGTATAATATGCTATAATAATAAGTAAAATGCTGAAAAAATGCAAATTATGGAGGACATATGAAAAAAATAACAATTATTACTGATTCATGTAGCGATTTAAATAACGAATTAAGAAATAAATATGATATCGAATATTTAGAAATGCGTGTCTTATATGATGACAAAGATATACCTGCAAGCCTTGACTGGGAGTATATGCCTGCAAAAGAATTTTATGATGCAATGCGTAATGGTACAAGATTCAAAACCGCTCAAGTAAATATGGAAGTATACCTTGAAAAATTTGAAGAAGAAATCAAAAAAGGTAATGATGTATTATCAATTTCATGTTCTTCAGCATTGTCAAGTTCATATTATGGCAGCATTAGAGCTTGTGAAGAATTAAAAGAAAAATATCCTGATGCAAAAATATATTGTGTTGACAGTAGAAACTCAAGTTTAGGCTTAGGCTTAATGTGTATAGATGCATCCATCATGAGAAGTGAGGGAAAAACCATCGAAGAAATAGTAGAATATCTTGAAAAACACAAACAGGAAGTAAATCAAATTGCGACTGTTGAAGATTTGAACTATCTTAAACGTGCAGGTCGCGTAACTGCAGCAAGTGCGGTATTTGGTTCAATTTTAAAAATCAAACCAATTATTATTTCCGATACATTAGGGCAAAATGTGGCAATAAAAAAAGTAAGAGGAAGATTAACTTCTCTTAAAACAATTGTTGAAATGTTTGTTGAAAATTATACAAATGAAGATAAAAAAATGATAGGCATTAGTCATGCAGATTGTTTAGACGATGCTCTTGAATTAAAAAATATGATTATTGAAGCTGTACCTGCCGCTAAGGACATTGAATTCTTAATTGAATACATTGGACCAATTGTTGGAGCATCAGTTGGGCCTGGTACTGTTAGTGTTTATTTTTATGGAAAGGAAGTTACTTTTTGTTCAACTGAAAAGTAGGTAATAGGTATGAGAAAATTTGTAATACTTGCTGATAATGGTTGTGACCTATCAAAAGAATGTCGTGATTATTTTGATATGACTGACTATGTGACAGGACACTTACATCTACCAGATGGTAGAGAAATTACTACTAAATTAGAATGGGACTTTATGAGCTCAAAAGAATTTTATGCAAAACTATCCCGTAAAAATAGTGGAATATCAACATCTCCATCTAATAGTGAAGAGTACTATAAAAAGTTTGAAAGTTATATTAAAGAAGGGTATGATATTTTAAGTATATCTTTATCAAGTACAATTAGTGCAACATATAGATTTGCGGTTGTTGCAGCAAACAATTTGAAAGAAAAATATCCTGATTGCCGTATATATTGTGTTGATTCTTATCGTGTATCAATGGGATTTGGACTTCTTGTTGCCTATGCTCATGAATTAAAACGACAAGGTAAAACAATGGATGAAATTATTGACTGGCTTGAAGTCAACAAGTATAAAGTGCACCAAATGGGGCCAATTGACAATTTATTTTTTGCTGCAAAACGTGGTCGAATTTCAATGGGTAAAGCTGTCTTTGGATCATTTGCGGGAATAAAGCCAATGGGAGATTATAGTCCTGAAGGGTATACTTCGGTAATTACTAAGGTAAAAGGTATTAATAAAGCTTTAGATGTAACCGTTCAATATGTGAAAAGAACAATTGTTAATCCTGAAGAACAATATATTTTCATTGCTCATTCAGAAAGATTTGAAGCAGCTAATGAACTTAAAAATAGATTAGAAAAAGAAATTAAATGCAAACACATTTTTGTATCAGAAATATATTGTAGTTGTGCTACTAATATAGGTGATGGGATGATTTCTGTTAATTATTTAGGTGATAAAATTTCGGCAGGGCTTGTCAAAGAAAATGAAGTAATGAATGCAATTTTACAAAAATAAAGACTAAGAATAGGACAATTAAAATGAATACTTTAAATGGAACCTTATATAAACAACTTATCTTAAACGGGCTAAATAATTTATCAATACACTGTAAAGAAGTAAATGATTTAAATGTATTTCCTGTTCCAGATGGTGATACGGGAACAAACATGCTAATGACACTTCAAAATGGTTATTCAGCAATTAGTGGTGTTGATAAAACTAATCTTTCTGAAATAGCTATGCTTTTTTCAAAAAGTGCAGTACTTGGCGCTCGGGGTAATTCAGGGGTAATTTTATCACAATTTTTAAAGGGAATATGTAATTATTTTTCTGATTATGAGGAAGTCGGTGCTATACAGTTTATTCATGCTTTGGAAAAAGGTGTTGAATATGCATATAAAGCTGTAGCAATTCCTGTCGAAGGAACGATGCTTACAGTTATGCGTGAAGCCACTGAATATGTTGCAAAATGTATTCAAGGTGAAAAAATTGCAACGATAGACCAAATCATTTCTTTATTTATAAATCAAGCAAAAGTTTCACTAGAAAATACCCCTAACTTATTACATGTATTAAAGTCAGCTGGCGTAATTGATAGTGGTGGTGCAGGTTTAATTTACATTTTTGAAGGAATGGATATGAGCATAAAAGGTGAAATTGTAGAACCATATCAATCCAACCATCAAGCAGTATATGTAGATTATTCAATTTTTAATAGTCACAGTAAATTTGAGTTTGGGTATTGTACAGAACTTCTAATTCAATTATTAAGTGATAAAGTTGATGTTGAAAAGTTTGATATTAATGATTTTACAGAAGTACTTGGTGTATTTGGAAATTCAATTGTAACATCACTTAATGATGATAAAGTTAAAGTTCATATTCATACACATACTCCTGAAAAAGTATTAGACTATTGTCACACATATGGTGAGTTTTTAGCTTTAAAAATAGAAAATATGGATGTCCAACATGATAATAAAGTACAAGAAACGACTAAAATAGTTCAACCAAAATCAAAAAAAGAAGAAGCAAAACACCAAAATACAGCAAGTGTTGTGGTAGCTTCAGATAAGAAAATGGCACAACTATTTGAGAGTATGGGAGCATCATATGTAATTTATGGTGGGGATACTTGTAACCCTTCAGTTAGTGATTTTGTAGATGCTTATAGTAAAGTTAATGCCGATAATATAATTGTATTTCCAAACAATAGTAATGTTATTTTAACCGTTAATCAATCTGCACAAGTGTTCAATAAAAGTAACATAATTTGTATTGAAACTAAATCTTATTTAGAATGCTATTCGGCCCTAACATTAATTGATTATGAGTTAGCAAATATTGCAGAAAATATTGAAGCGATTAATGATGCAATCAAAAATATAACTAGTTTTATCATAACAAAATCAGTAAAGGATTCTTCATATGAAAATAGTAATATTCACAAAGATGATTACATCGCGATTAAAGGTAAAGATTTACTTGGAATAAGTACTGATTTAATAGAACTAACAGTGGATGTTGCCACAAAACTAATTAAAAAAGAGAAAAAAGATATTATGACAATATTTGTAGGTAAAAATGTATCAGAAGAAGATATTAAAAATATAAAATCAAGAATTCATAGTGTTGTTGGTTTAATTGATATTGATGTTATTGAGACTGATAATAATGTTCATAATTTAATGATATCACTTGAATAATATGAGTAGTAAAGAAAAGTGTTGTTTAGTGTTAGAAGGTGGTGGAGTTAAATGTGCCTACCAATTTGGAGTGTTAGATGTCTTGACCAAAGCAGGTTTTAGTTTTGATGCTGTATCAGGTACATCATTTGGCTCTTTAAATTGTGCCTTATATCTATCTGGTGGAATAGAAAGAATGAAAGAATTTTGGGAAACTTTGTCTGCCAAAGAAATGTTTAACGAACCACGCCTTGATGAGTTAACTGATAAAATTTATAAAAAAGAATCATTATTTGATATTACGACTCTAAGTTTCATAATTTCTGAATGGTCTCATCCTCAAAAAAAACGTGAAGAAATTTCCAAACTATATCGTGAATTAGTAATGAAAAATGTAGATGAAGAAAAAATTAGAGAAAGCAAAACTGATTTTGGATTTGTTACACTAGAAATACCTAATTATAAAAGTTTGGTATTTGAAGGAGGAATGTCTCTATTATTTCCTCTTACAACAATGGCAAGAATGATGTTTAATAGGAACCAAGGTAAAACCTTATTAGAGTATTTTTCGTTTGTCCCATATGAATTAATGGCGGATGAAGTAAGAAAAGGAAAACTAGCTGAATATATAGCCGCAAGTGCTAATAACTTTATATTCACGCCGATGGAAATAGATAATAAGAGATTTACTGATGGCGGTGTATATGATAATTTGCCGATTAAAATGATGGAAGATAAGGGATATCATAAATTCTTTTGCATTAGAGTTTCGACAAGTGAATTAAAATTAAAATGTAGCGATAATCTAGATATCACAATGATTACTCCAACCGAAGATACAGGTAATTGTGCTATGTTTAATGCGAATAATATTAGACATTTAATCGAACTTGGTAGAAAAGATGCATTAGCATTTCTCAAAACATTAAAAGGAGACTCATATGAAAAAATTGAATTCTAAATGGAAAATTATACTTTACGGATGCTCAGGTATGGGCGTAAATATGTTAAATTTGATAATGGGCTCATATATTTGTAGTGCATTACTTACTGGTGGGTTTAATCAAGAAGATATTGGTGTGTGGACCTTTGGCAAAGAAAATTTAGTTATTGCGGCGGTATGGAGTATTATTGTTGTGATAGCTAAAATTATTGATGGTATTATTGATGTTCCTATGGCATCATTTACTGATAATTTAAAAACTAGATGGGGTAAAAGAAGACCCGCTATCTTAATCGGTATGATTCCAATGATTCTTGCATATCTAGGCATGTTACTTCCTATGAATAATACTGCTACAATGTTTAACACAGTTATGTATGGAGTATTTTTATGTATTTTTTACTCATTCTATACATTAACAATGGTTACGTACTATGCAACATTTTCTGAAATAGTTGATAATGAAAAAGATCGTTTATTTTTATCAAATGTAAAATCAGTTTGTGATATTTTCTATTTCATTTTAGGATATGCATTAATTCCAGTATTTATTGGTATGAAGATTAAAATTAAAATAGTTGCCTTAATTTTCTTGCCTTTTGTTTTAACAATGCTAATTCCTCTTTTCATGATTAAAGGTGATGATAATAGAAATGAAAATACTGAAAAAGTTAAAACAGTAAGTTTAGTTAAATCAATTGCATATGCATTTAAAAACAAAACATTTATAATTTGGATGCTAGTTTATTCATTTATGACCTTTGGTGTACAACTATTCTTAGGTGGAATTAATGAGTTTTTCTCATATCATAAATTATCAATGTCAATTATCATGGCCGCATCTTTCGCTCCTGTACCTTTTACGCTAATATTATATAATTATTTGACTAGAAAAAAGGGCTTTGGCTTTTCTTTCGGTTATACTCTAATTGTATTTGCGGTAGGAATGCTTATGATGTTTGGCTGTAAATTTATAGATAATGGTACAACTAAACTAATACTTGGACTTGCCTCTGGTATTGTATGTTCATTTGCGGTGGGATCACTATTCTCAGTTGCTTACTCGATTCCATCATATCTTGCAAGTAAGGAAGAAAAAGAAACTGGCATCGCCCATTCTGCAATGTATTTTGCGGTGCAAGGTTTGTTTGCAGGTGTGTTTACAGGTCTTGCTACTGGTGTTGTTTTAGTAGCATTAAAAGAAACGGGAACAATTTATTTATTAACAGTTGTTGCTGCTGTGGCTTGTATTCTTGCTTTCATTTTAATGGCTATTTTACCAACCTCTATTAAAGTATTTGGAAAAGATAAAAAAGATGAAAAATAAAAAAATAATAATAGATACTTTAGGCGCTGATATGCCTCCTACTGAGATATGCGAAGGAATTAAATTAAATAATAATAAGAATTATCATTATGTAGTAGTAGGACCTAAAGAAGAAATTCAAAAAGTTCTAAATAATAGTGATTTATCATATGAAGTAATAGACACTGCTGATTATATAAGTAATAAAGAAAATCCAATAAATATTATTAGAAATAGAGAAAGTTCATCACTATATCTTTCCTTAATAAATGCCAAGAAAGAAGATGCAATAGGATTAATTAGTGCAGGTTCTACAGGGGCAATTATGGTAGGAAGTATGTTTATTCTAGGATTAGAAGAACATTTACAATCAGCTGTTCTTGCGTGTATATTATACAAATTTGATAATAAGCCTTTTTGCTTAGTTGATTGTGGTGCAAATGTTAATCCTCTACCTAGTGATATGAAAGTATTTGCTGAACTTGGATCAAGATTTATGCATAGCTATAGCAATATTGAAAATCCAAAAGTTGGACTATTATCAGTAGGAAAAGAAAAAGGAAAAGGCAATGAGCTTGTAAAAAAAGCTTATGAAATACTTGAAAATAGTGATTTAAATTTTATAGGTAACATTGAGATAGATAATGTTTTTAATAGTGATGTCGATGTGCTTGTATGTGATGGATTCAGTGGTAATCTTTTACTTAAAAATACTGAATCAGTTGCACTAATGATTTCTAATAAAATCGTAAAAGAATATTGCACAAATGAAAATGATTTAAAGAAAATTAGTGATTCAATCTTTAAATTATTCTCATACAATGATCAAGCAGGTGCAATCCTTTTAGGAGTAAAAAAAATAGTAGTAAAAGTGCATGGTAAAGCTAATCGCTTAACTATCTCATCAGCAATAAATCAATTAATTGCTTTAAATGATGGCGGATACAATAATAAATAAAATAACGAGGAAATTAATATGGAAAATATTAAAAAAATAGTCAAGGGCCATATTAACCGATTAAATACTAGCGAAAAGAATTTTGCTAGTATTTATGATATTATGTTTAGCATTCCTGACAATATAATGGTGGAAACCACTGATGGACTAGAAATTAAAAAAATTACATACAGACAAATGAAACAACAAATTAAGCTAGCCGCAACATCTCTTAAAAAACGTAATATTGAAAACCAATTTATAGGACTTGCAGCTGACAACGGACCTGAATGGATAATTTTATTTTGGGCCATACTTATGAGTGGAAATAAACCATATTTAATTAATTTAAGATTTCCAGTACCATTTACTAGTTCTATTTTAAAAACTCTTAATGTTAACTATGTAATTGAGGCTAAACAAAACATAGATTATGGTACTTCAATAATTGATTTCGAAGATTTAATTAAAGAAAATAGCATTTATGATAATTTTCATTTCGCAAATGAAATCGCAATATCGACTAGTGCAACAACTCTAAATCAAAAAATATGTATTTATAATGGCTTAGAGTTTTCAGAACAAGTACTTAATACCGATTATGTTTTAAGCAAAAATAAGTTAATAAAAACCCATTATAAAGGCTCACTTAAATTACTTGCTTTTTTGCCTTTATATCATATTTTTGGACTTTCAGCTATGTATTTTTGGTTTTGTTTCTTTGGTAGAACTTTAGTCTTTCTAAAAGACTATTCACCTAGTACCATTCTTAATACTATTAAAAAGCATAAAGTTACACACATTTTTGCGGTACCGCTACTTTGGCACACTATTGAAAAAAATGTTTTAAAAGAAGTTAATAGTAAAGATGAAAAAACCAAACAAAAGTTTTATAAAGGACTTAAAGCTTCAACTAAACTTCAAAAAATGTTTCCTACATTAGGTAGAAAAATAGCTAAAAGAAAATTTGCGGAAGTAAATAATAAATTATTTGGTGATTCAGTTGCTTTTTGTATTAGTGGTGGTAGTTACTTAAAAGATTCAACAATGTATCTAATGAATGCTTTAGGTTATCCAATGCATAATGGGTATGGAATGAGTGAAATAGGCATTACTTCAGTTGAATTATCAAAAAAAATAACCGACCGTAATAAAAATAGCATTGGTAAACCATTTACTTCCATAGAATACAAAATAAATGAGAATCAAGAATTATTAGTACGTGGTAAATCAATTTGCCATAATATCATTATTAATGGTGTTCACCATCATATTGATGATTGGTTTAATACTAATGATGTTGTAAGAGTAGATAAAGATGGAAGATACTATATTATTGGTCGAAAATCTGAATTAATCATTGGCGAAAATGGTGAAAACATAAGCCCTGATGAAATAGAAAAAGAATTTTTAATTCAAGGTGCCCTAAATTTTTCAGTTATGGGTGACCAAAATGAAGAAAAACTAATCATGGTAGTTCAACTTCCAAAAGACATTTTAAAAATAACTTTGTATCGCATTAACGAAAGTATTAATGAGCAAAATAACAAACTTCCGTTAAGTAGTAGAATTACTAAAATTTATTACACATATGATCCTATAATGTCTGCTTCAGCCATAAAGGTTAGTCGTAAATATTTAGAAAATAATATTTTAAATAAAGAAATAAAACTTCTAACTATTAACGAAATAGGAGTATCTGAATTTACTAATGAAAACGCAAATGAAGAATTACAAACAATTATTTTAGAATTATTTAGTAAAACTCTAGGAATACCTTCTCAAGATATTGATTTAAACGCTAACTTTATGCTTGATTTAGGAGGAACAAGTTTAGATTATTTCAGCTTAGTTTCAGCTATTAATGAAAAATTTAATATTGACCTTAAAATGGATTATGAACATATGGCATATAGTGTCAACGATTTTGAAAAGGTTATTAAGGAACTACTATGATTAAGGAAATATTACGTGTTTTGGCTATTATAACAGGTTGGCCAGTTCAACTTATATTCTTTAGTCGTAAAACCTATTATGAAGATAAAAAAAGTCAAGGAAAAAGGGTAAAAGGTGGAGCTATTCTAATCTCTAATCACACAAGTATTATGGATTATATGGTAAATCTATTTATTTTCCCCTTTCGAAAATTATATTGTTTGATTGCGGAAGTAATATATAAAAAAGGTTTCTTTATGCGGTTCTTAGTAAACTGTATGGGAGGAATTAAAGTTGATCGTTTTAGTAAAGATTTAGGTTTCATTGATGAGGGAGTAGCAGTTCTTAAAAAAGGAAAACTTCTTCAGATATTTCCTGAAGGTAGAATATCAAATGATAAAAAATTATTACCATTTACTCCATCGTATATTCTCATTGCTTTAAGAAGCGGTGCTCCAATTATCCCCGTTGTTACAGATGGTAATTATGGATTATTCAAGAGAGTGCATATTTTAATAGGTAAGAAAATATATTTAAGTGACTACTGCAAATCTACTAATCCTACTAAAGAAGAATTAGAAAAAATTAACAAAATTATTAGCCGAAAAATTGCATTATTAAAAAATACTCTACAAGAAAAAATAGATCAAGATAAATGTAAATTTGGTCTTCTAAGCAAACTTGCTTGGGATTTTGGCAGATTATTAGCATTCACTTTTAATTTTGAATTTAAGATTAAAGTCTTTAATAAAGGAATTAAAAAGAGAAACTTAAAGATTAAGGGACGCTACATTATAGTAGCGAATCATGAAGCCTTTTTAGATCCAATAAAATTAATATGTGTATTTTGGCGCCGTCGTGTTAGAATCTTAACTGCTGAAGCTGTGTTTTCAAACAAAAAATTCAGAAGCTTTATGATGAAACGAATTGGATGTGTAAAAATTGATAGAAATAAAAATGATATAGAATCATTTAAAAAATGCCTTAACATCCTTAAAAATGGAGAAGTGCTAATCATTTTTCCAGAAGGACACTTATCAAAAGATGGTACTCTCGATGACTTTAAGTCAGGTGCAGTTTTAATGGCAGCTCTTACTAATACACCAATTCTTCCCGTATATATGCAAAAACGAAAAAAATCAACTATGCGATCTAAAGTTTATCTTGGTGAACCAATAAAAATAGATATACCAAATAATGGAATGGCCAGTATAAATCAGTTAGATGAGTACTCTCATAGATTATATCAAGCAATTACCGAATTAAAAGAAAAGTATGGAGAAAATAACTATGAATAATGAAATACTTGAAAAATTAAAATATGTTGTGGCAACTATCAAAGGTATAAGCACTAACGATCTAGATTTTGTTGATGAAACAACAAGAATAAAAGAAGATTTAGGTTTAAACTCAATTGGAGTATTATACGCAGTATTTGCGATTGAACATACCTTTAATATTACTTTTGAAGACCTAAAATTTGATTCTTTTCAAACAGTTGGTGATGTAATTAAATATATCGAAGATAATATGTAATATGAAAAATTTCTGGGAAGTAAAAGAAGTAAAACCTGGTGATATGATAAGAATCTATAATGGAGTCTATTATCATTACGCAATATATCTTGGTAACAATCAAATCATTCAATTTGGTACTCCTGCCTATACATCAGATACTGAGAATATAAAAGTAGAAATTGTAAATAGCAGTGAATTTACAAAATATGGTTTTATAGAAGTAAGAAATTACACATTAAAAGAAAAATTAAAGAAACGTAAACCCGAAGATATTATTATGATTGCGAAAAGTAAACTAGGTCAAAACGGATATGATTTTAAAAATAATAACTGTTTAAATTTTGTTGAAGAATGTGTTTTCAAAAAATAAGTATAATTAGAGACTTGTCATACTATTATGGCAAGTTTTTAGTTATATAAAATAAAAAGAAACATTATATAACTTGAAAAAAAATAATGAATGTGCTATAATTTTAACGAATTATTTATGAAAAAGGAGATAATATTGTGATTTACAAGACAATAACAAATTACAAAGAAGCAACAAAAGATTTTCTAGAAAATGAAAAGCAATTCCATTTAGGCGTTATACCTACTGAACAATCAAACCCTTTAACTAAAAACTTAAGTGCAACAATCGCCAAAGATACAGCTAAAGGCGTAAAAATGATTTTTAGTGCTGATAAGTATATTGCTGATGTAGCACGTGGACAATTTAATACTCCTGAATTTCAAGCATTTGTTGATGATATCAAGAGATGTATGGATGAAAGAAAAAAAGTTGTTTTCTCAAGTGTTGGTGCATCAGGCCGTATGGCTATCCAAATGGATGGAGCTTGGAGAAGTTTCTGGCAAGGCTTAGTAGATAAAATTCCTGCACATCGTTTTGAATTCTTAGAAATGGCAGAAGTTGTAAGTAGTTTTACAACTGGTGGTGACCGTGCATTAGTACGTTCTGTTGAAAATTTCGAAGATTACATGACTTTTGGTGCAAAACAAGTTGATGAAGCTGAAATGGGCCCTGGTGATGTTTTAGTAGCATTATCTGAGTGTGGTCTTTCTGCAAGTATTAATGGCTCAGCTGTACGTGGTTATGAGCTTGGTGTTAAGACTTATTATTTATTCTGCAATCCAGAAAAAATCTTAAGAACTCACCTTGACCGTGCTCGTGCTGTATTCGAATGTTTAGATGAATATGCAGCTAACAAAGCTAAAGGTATTGACAATGGTAAATACATTGTTAAAATTCCTCTATTTGTTGGTAATATGGCTGTATCTGGTTCAACTCGTATGCAAGTAACAACAGTTGAATTATTAGCTGCTGGTGCTGCTTTAGAAGTTGCTGCGAATCGTTGGTTAAAAGAGAATTTAACTGAACAAGAATTAGAAGTAGTTGGTGGTGAAGTATTAACACTTGACCAATATGCAGATGCATTTGTTTCACTAAACAAACAATTATCAAGCGGTAAAGCTCTAAAAGGTCTTGCAAAGGCTGTAGAATTTGAAGTTAATACATATAACCAAAAAGGTTTAGTAACTTACATTACTCATGATTATCTACTAGACATTATGACAGATACAACTGAACGTCAACCAACGTTTACACTACCTCCATTTAGAAAGTTTAATGATCATACTAGTGAAGTATCTTGGGCATATATTAAAGACCCTCTATACCCTAATGAAGTTGCATGGCAACAAGTATTCCGTCGTCCTATTAAAGGATTAGAATGGACTAAAGAAGATTACGTTGAAATGAAAGCTAGTCAAGACATTATCAATAACCCTCCAAAAGTTAGTGGTAGTGAAGTATTAGAATATGTAATTGGTAATGAAGATGATCCATCAAGATATTCTCGTCCATGTTCTCAATTAGTATTAATCGATGTTAATGGTTCCGCAACACCTGAAATCGTTAAATGGTATAATAAAGAACTTGCTAAATATAGTGGTGGTATCGTATTAAGATTTGGTCAAATCCCTGCTGAAAAGATTTCAAAAGATGAAATTAGAATTCCAGTTGAACTTCCAAGAACATGCACAGACATTCTTTATCATTTATTAGTTAAAGTTGCTTTCAATGCTTTAAGTACTGGAACAATGGCTAAAATGGGTAGAGTATATGGTAACTGGATGGTTCAAGTTCTTCCAACTAATAAGAAATTAATCGACCGTTCATCAAGAATTATCGCAAGCCTTGCGAAAATCCCTTATGAAAAAGCTGTTGAAGAATTCTTCATTTCTTATTATAATCGTAAACCAGAAGATGAATATCGTGAATCATATGTAGTTGAAACATTACGTCGTTTAGGCTTTGACCCTAATGCTGATATAAAATAATAAAAAATGGCGGTAATAGACATCTATTATCGCTTTTTCTTTTAAGAAGGTGAACTATGAAAAATAAAGTTTTAGTATTTGGTTTAGTTGGTGAATCAGTATTTATGCAAACTGATCACTTTCATAGCTGTGGTGAAACCATAACAATTGATAATATTCATAAAGAACCAGGAGGAAAAGGTTTTAATCAAGCTGTTACTCTAGCAAGACTTGGCGTTAAAACAACTTTTATTGGTGTAATTGGAAATGATTACAAAAAGGTATGTGAAGATTTTTTAAATAGTGAACAACTTACTTATCATTTAGAAATAAAAAATGGTATGAGTGCCTATGCAACAATCATAACTGATAAAAATGGTGAAAATGAAGTTTCCGTCTATCATGGCGTTAACAAGTTATTTAACCAACTTGATGTCCAAAAATATGAAAAAGAATTTATTGATGCGGCCTATGCTTTAATTCAAGCTGAACTCCCAGAAGAAGTAGTAGATGAAGTGATAAAACTCTCTAAAAAGTATGAGGTAAAAGTTATAATAAATCCTGCACCTGCTAAGCCATTCATCAAGAAATATTTGAAAGATGCATTTTTAATTACCCCTAATCTTCAAGAAGCTAAAACTTTACTTTCTTTAGATGAAATTAAGATAGATAGTTTAGAAAAGATACTATCAAAAATTAATTTATCACGTGTTATCATAACCCTTGGCTCAAATGGTGTGATAATAAAAGAAAATGAAAAGATTACTCATCTTTCAGCTTTAAAAATAAAAAAAGTAGTAGATACTACAGGAGCGGGCGATGTTTTTAATGGAGCGTTAATTACAAGCCTGATGAAAGATAATAATTTAATTGAAGCTTGTAAATTTGCGGTGAAAGTATCAGGAATAAGTATTCAAACCTCATATGTAATGCCCGCAATTCCTACTCTTAAGAAAGTAGAGGACTACAAAAATGAATAAAATAGAAATACTTCAAAAATTAATTAATGTCTCAAATAATATTGTCGTAATGACAGGAGCAGGTTTTAGTAAGGCATCTGGAATTCCTGATTTTAGAAGTGCTGATGGATTATATAATGATAAAAATAAAAGTATGATATCTCCTGAAGAGATTCTTTCCCATCATTATTTTATGGCTCACCCTAAAGCATTTTATGATTTTTATTTTGATAAGATGATTTACCCAAATGCTATGCCTAATGCAGGACACTATAAACTTGTAGAACTTGAAAAATGTGGTAAGTTAAAAGCAATAATAACTCAAAATATTGATGGTCTTCACCAAAAAGCTGGTAGTAAAAATGTCTTAGAACTTCATGGCTCAGTGTTAAGAAATCACTGCATGAAGTGTCACACCTTTTACAGTTTAGATGATTTAATAAATAATAAACAAATGACAGCGTGTCCTATTTGTGGTGGGCTAATAAAACCTGATGTAGTACTATATGAAGAAGGCCTTGATATGACTACATTAAACGAGGCCATAAAAGCTGTAGTTAATGCGGATTTACTTTTAATTATTGCCTCATCCATGTTAGTAAATCCCGCCGCAAGTCTTCCTTATTATTATAGAGGAAATAAAATGGTAATCATCAATTTGGAACCTACGCCCTTAGATAGTTATGCAACATTAATAATTAATGAAAAATGTGAAGAAGTGTTATCACAAATAAAAGTAAAGGAATAAGAATATGGAAATAAAAATAACAAAATTTGAAAAAGTATCATGGAATGAATTTAAGAAGTCTCATCAAATAGAACAAGATTATCATGACATAGTATTACCTAAACGTGCAACTAAAGGCTCTGCTGGATATGATTTTTTCGCACCATATGATTTTAGTTTATGTCCTGGTGAAACAATTAAAATCGCAACAGGAATTAGAGTAAGAATTGATGAAGGTTGGTTTTTAGGAATCTTTCCTCGTAGTAGTTTAGGTTTCAAATATCGTCTTCAACTTGATAATACAGTTGGCATTATTGATAGTGATTATTATAATGCTTTAAATGAAGGCCATATTTTTATTAAACTTACAAATGATTCACATACTGGATTAACAGTATCAGTTAAAAAAGGTGAAGCTTTCGCTCAAGGAATCTTTATTCCTTTTGGAATAACTATTGATGATGATGCTTGTGATGAACGAACTGGTGGAATGGGTAGCACTAATAAAAAGAATTAACAACTATTGAGGTATAAAATGAAACCACTTAATTTAACAACAGCTAATAATGAATTATATTTAAACAATTATTCTTTGAAAGAACTTGCAAAAACCTATCATACCCCACTTTATGTGTATGATGAGAAACATATTTTAAGTGTTATTGATGAATATTTAAATAATTTTAAAACATCAAAATTTGAAACAAAAATAGTTTATGCTTCAAAAGCTTTCTTAGTCCCAGAAATTTGTAATATTGCCTCATCAAAAGGATTAATGATTGATGCGGTTAGTATTGGTGATTTATATGTTATTGAAAAATCAGGTTTTTCACTTGAAAATGTAGTTTTTCATGGTAATAATAAAAGCAATGAAGAGCTTGAATATGCTGCAAGCCATAAAGTAGGTTTAATCGTTGTGGATAATTTAGATGAGTTAAATCGTTTGAGTAAGATTGCAACTGAAAAAAAAGTAATGGTTAATACATTATTTAGGGTAAACCCAGGAATTGATGCCCACACTCATAAGTTCATTCAAACAGCACTTTACATTAGTAAATTTGGTGAAAGCATTTATGATGAAGAAACAATCGATAAAATTATAAAAAAATATCAAGTTTCAAATTACGTAAAATTATTAGGTTTTCATTCACATATCGGTTCACAAATTCACGACCAAAAACCATTTTTAATGAATGTTGACAAAATGGTTGAGTTTACCAAAAAGATTGAAAATAAGTACCAAATTAGGCTTCCATATTTAAATTTAGGTGGTGGTTTTGGTATTCAGTATCAAACAACTGATAAAAAACTAGATCTTGAAAATCTTTTAAAAAAGATGATAAAACGACTTACTAAAAAAGTAAATGAGTTAGAATATAACCTAGAATGCGCCTTTATAGAACCAGGCCGGAGTATTGTTGGAGAAGCAGGAATCACACTTTATGAATGTGGAACAATAAAACACACATATGGTGGTAAAAACTTTTTATTTGTTGATGGAGGAATGACCGACAATATTAGGCCATCTTTATATAGTGCTTTATATACCGTTGATGTCGTAAATAAAATAAATGAACCAAAAAGTATAACTGTTGATATAGCTGGCAAATGCTGCGAATCAGGCGATATTATCGCCCATAATCAGTTAATCCCTGAGACTACTCCAGGTGATATTTTAGTGGTTTATGATACTGGTGCTTATACTTATTCAATGTCATCAAATTATAATGGGCAATTAAAACCTACAGTAATTTTGGTCGGTGAAAAAATTAAAGTTATTAGTAAAAAAGAAGAGCTAAATGATTTGTACCGACATTTTGAATAGGAAAAAATCATTAATTAAATATGATAAGCAATTAAATTTTTTACATTGTTATATTGACTTTAGTAAGATAAAATGCTATAATAATTGTATATTACATATAAGGAGTTTTGTAAAATGACTAAAGATGAAGCCTTAAAAATATGGTTACGTGAATTTGGAAATGTAGATTATGCTCATGACTTTACGGGTAGAAAAATTAAACGTGATGACTTTGGCGTTATTAATCAAGTAGGCTGGGTGGTTGACTATATGAAACCCCTATCTTTAGGTGGACTTCAAAACGAAGATAATGAAATGATTGTTCATCATGTTACTGCTTATGAAAAAGGTGATAATTATCCTGATTTTGAGGTAGTTGGCATTCAGTATCATGTTGGGCATGATGAAAAAGATGATTATTATTTCATTGAAAAAATAGTTGATTAAAAAAGCAATATAAGTAAATTATATTGCCTTTTAAAAGATAAGAGGAAATAACTATGCGAATAATTGGTGGAAAGTATAAAAGTAGAAAACTTGCGACATTAGAAGGACTTGCGACGAGACCGACATTAGATGGTACTAAAGAAGCAATTTTTAATAGTCTTGGTAACTATATTCCTGACTTTGTGGTTCTTGATGTGTTTGGTGGTAGTGGAGCTCTAAGCTTGGAATCCATTAGCCGTGGAGCTAAAATAGCTTATGTAATTGATAAAAGCCCAGATGCAGTAAAAATAATCAAAAAAAATGTTGAAAGTTTAAAAGTAGAAAATCAAGTAGTGGTACTTCTTGGAGCATATGAAGATATTCTAAAACGCTTTAAAAATATGAAGTTTGACTTAGTTTTTTTAGATCCTCCATTTAGAATGAAAGTAATTGATGAACTAATTACTTATCTAATCACAAATGATATGATTAGTGATGGAGGTTATATTATGGCAGAATATCCTAAAGAAGATATTGTTCAAAAAGAATATTTAGGTTATAGAGTTAAACTTTGTCGTAAATACTCAAGTAGTGAAGTACTAATATTAGAAAAGGAGTAATAATATGCGAATTGGTATTTATCCAGGAACTTTTGATCCAATTACAAATGGTCATCTTGATATCATTAAAAGAGGATTACATCTATTTGATAAACTATACATTGTAGTTCCTAAGAATATTCAAAAGAATGCCTTATTTACAACAAACGAAAGAGTTGAATTATTACAAGAAGTTTTGAAAGATTATTCAAATATTGAAGTTGTATCAACTGATGAACTTACAGTTAATTTTGCAGAAAAAGTGCAAGCAACTGTGATGCTTAGAGGGCTTAGAATGGTAAGCGATTTCGAGTATGAATTACAAATGGCTACGCTTAATCGTCATTTAAATAATAAGATAGAAACAATATTTATTATGAGTTCTCATGAGTATTCTTTTTTATCTTCAAGCAGCGTTAAAGAAATTGCTTCATTTGGCGGCGATGTAACGGAGTTTGTTCCACCAGTTGTCAAGCTTGCATTAGATAAAAAATATCAAAAAAATTAGGCTAAAAATAATAGCAGTAATTATTCCATGAATAATTCGAGATAAAACTAAACTAGTTACTTTAAGACTAGTTTTTTTCGCAACATTAGCTATTTGAATGTTTATCGCAAGCCCACCAAATGACATCATAAAACTACAAATAATGAGCTTGATGAATAAAGGAATTTGGTAATCGATAATGCTATTTAGTCCAGTAGTTAACTCAAATGAATCTAGGAAAAAACAAACAAAAGATTTCAAAATAATATTATTATTAAAAAAATCTAGATTATTGATTAAGAGTGAAAACGGAATTTTAATCGTACTAACAAAAAACATAGACGCGAGAATATTAATCATAACTAAAGGGCAATCATCTATTACATTAAGTAATGATTTGCTATCACAATAACAATTATTGTTGCTATCGTTAATTACAGGTGATGATGCTAGTTTTTTAGGCTTATTAAAAATGTAAAAAAGAGTTGATATCAAAATTTGAATAAAATAAACAAAGTATCCATAAGGTTTAGGTAACATTAAAATGGTAAATAAAGGGCTATTAAGAACGGCTCCTTTTAATAGTCTTTCCCCTTCTTTTTTACTAATTCCATGATTAATGCTATTAATAATTAGAATGCTAGAAGTGGGGTTACCAGTAATAAAACTTAACAAAAATAAAGAACATGCTTTTTGATTTTCAAAATGCATGATCTTGGTTAAGGGAAAATATAGTAGTTTACTAAAGAAAGGAAATGATAATAAAAGATTACTAATTAAATAAAATGGTACAAGTGATAAAAGAACTTTAGTTAACCAAAGATAAAGAGAATCATAGATAACATTTTTAGTGTATTCAGGAAATATTAAAAAAACTATCAAACATATAATTAGAAAGATTGAAATACATAGTGAAATAGTTTTTTTCATTTGATAGTAAGTTCCATCCGTGGATAAATAGTATCGCTAGTAAGGTTATTATCCTTTTTTAGCTTATCAATGGTGGTATCATATTCTTTACTAATACTATAAAGTGATTCATTTGGCCTTACAACATGGATTAATTGTTTAGGCACAGTGTATGGGATTTGATAATAATCAGTAATAGCTTTCACGACACTCTCAGCGAGATTTGGCCAATCATATACTAAAAGATTAGTATCACTAGGATTGTCAGCGAAACCATATTCAATGATCATTGCATTATTAGGGGTTGTTCCTCTTAAAATAAAATAATAATCTTTTCCAGTTTTACCGATTCTTTGATAAACGTTTCGAATGAAAACCCCCCCCTTATTTAATTCACCAGCAATCATTTGTGGTAATTCATTATTTCCTCGAATAGAATAAATAACTTCACCACCACCACTGCCGCCATTGTTAATATGATTGCTAATTAATATATCATTTTTTGTGGCTCCTAGATTTTGAATCCTTGTTAGCCTATCACTAGGTGTTAAAGTCGTATCAGAAGTTCTAGTTAAAGTACTAGGAAGGCCGAGTTCATTAAAGCGTTTATTTTGATAATCACTTATTTTTAATGTTAAGTCTTTTTCTTTAAAATAATTATTACTACCTCCACCTGGATCCCATCCACCATGTCCTGGATCAATAATAATCATAAAATCACCTCGGTAAATTATATGCTTTAGATAATAAAAAAATACTTGTCTTCGTTAATTTCAAAGACAAGTATTATAAAAGAAAATGCCTAGCTATATCACGACCAGGATTAAGAAACTTTACAGTGTAGTAGCATCCAATCGCAATCCCTACACCAAGTACAACGTCAACAAAATAATGTTGCTTAACAAAAAGTGTAGATAAACAAATTAAAATACATCCAACTAAAGTATAAATTCTAAATGATAAAGTAAACACTTTGTTCTTTCTAACCCCTAAATAACAAAAAGTGCTAAGAATACAGTGATAACTAGGAAGTAAATTGTGTCCATATTCGCCACCATCATTATTATAGATAAACTTGCAAAGCCAGCCGATAAAGTCATTACCCAAAGTATCAAAAACTCCCTCACTTGTTCTTGAAATATACGTTGGGAAGAAAATAAAAATTAAAAAGCCAATGATGTATGCAAGCACATTAGCTAAAACGTAATTAATAAAAACACGTTTAGTGTCAAGCGACATCACGAGGGCTCCAACCACCCAATAAGCATAAGCGATTACATAAGGAATGATAAAAATGGGGGTAAACCTAAATAAATTATCAATTGCTGGTATTTTTGGACAAAATGGTTCTAGACCAATTGCTTTGCCAACAACTCCACCTAAAAGGTAGAAACCATACTCTAAGCCTAAAAGAACAAAACTAAAAACCCAACCATACCAAGGAAATGACTTAATTACATTAATTAATTTTCTCATATCACACCTACATTTCCATAAATAAACATAAAAAAAATGGCGTCCCAGAAGGGATTCGAACCCCCGACACACGGCTTAGAAGGCCGTTGCTCTATCCAACTGAGCTACTGGGACACAATTAACGCTATAATATTATACACTATTTTAAACAAAAAGTAAAGTAAAATAGCATAAAAAAATTAAAAAAGTGAAAAAATGTACATATTCTTTTTAATAGTAAACATTATTACTTGTCAAAACTGAGTAAATATTATATAATATAATTAAAAGGGGGAACTAATAAATGAAAAATTTATGGTATAAAGTTAAATATGCATTTTTAACGACACTAGCACTAGTTCTAGTGTTTGTAGTGGCAGGATGCAATATAAAAATTCCTAAAGAAAATTTTGATAATTTTACAAATAACATTTTTAAGACAATTATTGGAAATGATGAATTTACCTCAAACTTCTTGTTTAATGATCCTACAGCGTTTGGACTTGAACGATATGAACCATCACTTCCAACTCCAGGTAAAACTCAAGCCTTAGGAGTATTGATCATTAATTTATATTTTGGTCAGGTAAAAAATTTTGATTATGATGAATTAAATGAAGACCAACAAATGACTTATGATGTTATTGTAGATTTGTTAGATAATATCAATGCGAAAACTTCAGAAATGAGTTATTTAAGCAATAATTATTTAGGTTCATACCTAGGCTATCAAGCTCAACTTCCCTTACTTCTTGTTGAATATCATTTTAAAGATAAACTAGATGTTGATAATTACTTTAAGTATTTAGACTTAGTACCTGAAACTTTTAAGAAGTATGTAGACTTTGAAATTGAAAAAGCTGATAACGGGTATGGCATGCCTGACTTTGTCATTGATAAAGTAGTTGAGCAATGTGTTAACTTTATTGGTAAGGCAAGTGAAGAAGATCATTTTATGATAAAAGTAGTAAATGACAAAATCGATAAACTAGAATTCTTAAGTGAGGAAGAAAAAGAAACGTATAAAGAATTAAATAAAGAAAAAGTAAAAGGCCCATTAATTGAGGGATATGCATATGTTCGTGATCATTTACCACTATTAAAGGGTAAAGCAACAAATAACATGGGACTTGCCCATTATTATACAACAAATGAAGATACAAATGAAAAAATAAATATTGGTCAAAAATATTATGAACTTTCATTTCAAAAAGCTGTTGGTTATAATATTAGTGTGGAAGAAGCCATTGCTTATGTAGAATCAAAATTAAATACTTATACAAAAGAACTTGAAACATTTAGAAAACTCGCGAAAGATGACTCAACTTTCCTTACAAGAGTGTCAGAAACCAAGTTTATGAGTCAAACTCCTGAAGAGCAACTTGCGTTATATCAAAGAATTATTTATAGTGATTTTCCAACACTTAATTTAGAAAATGATTTAAATGTTGAGATTAAGTATATTGATAAAGCAATGGAAGAAAACTTTAGCCCTGCTGCCTATATGACTTCACCAATTGATGAGTTTAAAAATGAATATATTTATTTAAATAATAAATCAATTTTAATAGATCAAGAAGATAGTGAAGGTAATGTTACAAAAGTTTATGATTATAATTATTTGTTTACAACCCTTGCTCATGAAGGCTATCCAGGACATTTATATCAAAACGTATATTTCAAAAACAAACAAACAAATGTTTTAAGAAAAGTGCTTAAAAGTTCTGGATATATGGAAGGTTGGGCAACTTATGTTGAAAACTATATGTATAATTTTTTAGAAGGTTTTGATCAAGATATAATTGATTACTATCTTTTCCAAGAAAACTACCAAGCCGCAATCTATTCTCGTCTTGATATGGGAATCCATTATAATGGTTGGACACTAGAGGAAACATATGATTATTTATCAAAATATTATAATGTAACTCTAGAAAGTACAAAATCCATTTATGAAAGATTAATTGAAGTTCCTAATAACTGTCAGTATTATTACTTTACTTACTTTAAACTTTGTGATATGTATGATAAAGTAAAAACAGCATTAGGCAATAAGTTTGATCCAGTTGAATATCATAAGCGAATTCTTGACTGTGGACCACTTCCACTAAGATTTGTGGAAAAAAGAGTTTTAGCTTCATACGGATTATAAAAGCAAAATGAAAGCAATAATTTAGATAATTTGATATAATATGTAAGATTAGTAAAGGAGAATTTATTCATATGAGTGAATCAAAAGTAAAAGTAGAAAATATTTCAAATAGTAAAGTTAAATTAACAATTAAAGTAAGTGCTGAAGAATTTGATAAAGCCCTAGATATGGCTTTTGAAAAGGTAATTAAAAAAGTAAAAATTGATGGTTTTAGAGAAGGTAAAGCTCCTAAAAACGTATTTATTAACCACTATGGTTGGGAAAGCTTATATCAAGATGGTATTGAGTATGCATTACAACTTACTTACTATCCAGCTGTTCAAAAAGCGAGTGTTGTTCCAGTAAGTGATCCTAAAATTGATTTAGATTTCTCTAAAATTAAAAAAGGCAGTGGTTTCACTTATACTGCTGAAATTGAAATTTGGCCAACACCAGAACTTGGACAATATAAGGGTTTAACAGTTAAAGCTAAATCAACAAGAGTAACTAAAAAGATGGTTGAAGAATATATTAAAGAACAACTAAAGAATAAAGCTGAAATCGTTGTAAAAGATACTCCTGCTGCTTTAGGTGATACTGTTGTAATCGACTTTGAAGGCTTTGTAAATGGTGAAGCATTTGAAGGTGGAAAAGCTGAAAATTATCCATTAGAGCTTGGCTCTCATGCTTTTGTTCCAGGATTTGAAGATCAACTAGTAGGAACTAAAACTGGTGATGAACTAGATGTTAACGTTATTTTCCCTGAAAATTATCATGAATCATTAGCTTCAAAACCTGCAACATTTAAAGTTAAAGTTCATGAAGTAAAAGGCCGTGAAGAAGCCGAATTAAACGATGATTTAGTTGCTGAAATGGAAATTGAAGGCGTTAAAACTGTAAAAGAATATAATGAATATGTTAAAAAACTTTTACAAAATCAAAAAGAACAAGAAAACGAAAACTACATTATGGATACGCTAATGAAGAAAATTGAAAAAGATTCTAAAATAGTTGTTCCACAAACTGTAATTGACGAAGAATTAAATAAACAAGTTGAAAGAATTGAAAACCAAGCTAAACAATATAAAGTACCAACTGAAGTTTTATTACAATATAGTGGATACGCTAATATGGAAGCTTACAAAAAGGCTGGAGCAGAATACATTAAACGTCAAATTACTGAAGAAGTAATCATTGAAGAAATTGTAAAAGCTGAAAAGTTTGAAGTTTCAAAAGAAGAAATTGAAGCAGAATATGCAAAACTTTGTGGTGATAAACCTGAAGAAACAGAAACTGACAAAGCTAAGAGATTAGAAGACATTAAAAAGAGATACAGTGCAGAACAAGTAGAACATCATCTAAAGATGACAAAAGCTGTCAACTTAATTAAAGATAGTGCTGTAATTCAATAATTATTTTGATTAAATTAATAAATTCGCTCCATAATAAATATGGAGCGTGATTATTATGGAAAAAGTGTATTGTTCGTTTTGTGGTAAAGAAATAACCTGGGATAACCTAGGTGTTGAAGGAAATAAAGCTTGGATTTGTCAAGACTGCCTAAAAATATACTATGATATATTAAATATTGAACAAAAAGAATTGTTTAATAAACAATTTATCAAAAACTTTAAGGATGAAGTTATAAGTCCTAAAGTAATATATGATAAGCTTGATGAATGTGTTATAAGCCAAAAACAAGCAAAAAAAGTCTTATCGGTAGCGTTATATCAACATTACAAAAGAATAACTTGTCCGGATTTAAAAGATTTAGAAAAGCCTAATATTTTAATGATTGGCCCAACGGGGGTTGGCAAAACATTACTTGCGAAAACCATGGCATCAATCTTGAATTTGCCACTAGCTATTTGTGATGCGACAGTATATACTCAAGCAGGATATGTTGGCGAAGATGTTGAAAATATCTTATTAAAACTTCTTCAAAATGCTGATTATGATTTAGAACTTGCCGAAAAAGGCATTGTGTTCATCGATGAATTTGATAAACTTGCCCGTAAAAGCGAGAATGTTTCAATCACAAGAGATGTCTCCGGAGAAGGTGTTCAAAACTCTTTATTAAAAATAATTGAAGGAAATATTATTAATGTACCTCCACAAGGTGGAAGAAAGCATCCATATCAAGAGTACATTAAATTTGATACATCAAAAGTCTTATTTATTTGTGCAGGAAGTTTTGAAGGACTCGATGATAATAAAACTAAGCCAATGGGATTTGAAAATAAAAAAGTGGAAGACATATTACTAGATACTAAAAAACTTCAAAAATTTGGAATCATTCCAGAAATTTTAGGTAGACTTCCCGTAACAGTTAGACTTGAAAGACTAACCCTTGAAGATCTAGAAAAAATCCTAACAGTTCCTAAAAAAGCCATAATCAAAGAATATCAAAAATTATTTAATAGCGACAAAATTGAACTAATATTTAATAAAGAAACAATCAAGATGATTGCGAGAAAAGCATATGACGAAGGAACGGGGGCGAGAGCTTTACGTAAGATTCTTGAAGAAAGAATGCTTGATTTGATGTTTAAACTTCCATATGATGAAAGTGTTAGATCAATTGAAGTAAATGAAAATGAAGAAATATACAATGAAAAAAGTGAGGAAGTAATTCCTAGTGCTTAGAAAGGAGTAAATATGTTTGAGTTAAATGAACAGGTAACAGAACAATTACCAGCAATAGTTGTAAGTGACATTGTACCGCTTCCAAATAATGAAATTAGAGTAGAAATAAATAGACCTGAAGATATTAAGGCTTTAAAAAGTGCTGAGCAATATCGAAACTATATATTTTTAATGTTACCATCAAAAAACGATACTCAAAATGAGGTTATTGACAACTATTATAAAAGGGGAGTAGTAGCGAAAATTGTCTTAAATATGACCAATCCTAACGGGTCTAGAAGAGTTAAATTACAAACTATTGTACGTGCTGATGTAGAAGAGTTTGTATTAACCAGTCCCCATTTACTAGTAAAATTTACAACCCAACCATCAATTAGTAGTGATAGTGATAAAGAAATCGCAACTTTAGAATTAATTAAGCAAGAATTAGTATCAAATAATAAAATGATGCCAGTTCTAGAAAATAAAGATGCTATTCTTAATAGTTTAAGAAAAGGTATCTCATCAGCTGAATTTTCTGATGTTATCGCTATTAATATTATAGGTGATTTTAAATCACATCTTAAGTATTTATTTGAACTTGATATTACTAAACGTTTACTTATGATTTTAGAAGACTTAAGAAAACAAAAGTATTTTGCAAGTCTTGAAAGTAAAATCGATGAAGAAGTAAAACGTAGCATTAATGAAGCTCAAAAAGAGTACTACCTAAGAGAAAAAATGAAAGCCATCCAGGATGAACTTGGTGATAAGGCTAAAAAAGAAACAGACATTGATGTATTAAGAAAGAAAATTAAAGAAGCAAAAATGCCAAAAACAGTAGAAGAAAAAGCTTATAATGAATTAAACCGTTATATGTCAACACCAAGCACTTCGCCTGAATCTGGTATTATAAGAACATATCTAGATTTTCTTATTGCATTACCATGGAACACACAATCAGTTGATTCTGATGACATTAAGAAAGCTAAAAAAATTCTTGATGAAGATCACTATGGACTTGATAAAGTTAAAGAAAGAATTCTTGAATATCTTGCTGTAAAAATTATGACACAAAAGAATCCACAAGCCATTCTATGTCTTGTTGGTCCTCCAGGTGTTGGTAAAACTTCACTTGCAAAGTCAATCGCAAGAGCTCTTAATAAGAAGTTTGTTAAACTTTCTTTAGGTGGTGTCAAAGATGAATCGGAAATTAGAGGCCATCGTCGTACTTATCTTGGAGCTCTACCTGGTAGAATTCTTCAAAATTTAAAACGCGCAGGCACAAATAATCCAGTATTCCTACTTGACGAAATTGATAAGATGAGTAGTGATTATAAGGGAGACCCTACAAGTGCAATGCTTGAAGTATTAGATGGTGAACAAAATCAATTTTTCAGTGATAATTATTTAGAAGAACCATTTGATTTATCCCATGTTTTCTTTATCGCAACTGCCAATTATTTAGGTAATATTCCTGAACCATTACGTGACCGTATTGAAATAGTTGAAGTGTCAAGTTATACTGAATATGAAAAATTCGAAATTGCTACACACCACTTACTAAAAAAACAACTTTTAGCAAATGGACTTGATGAGTCCCAATTTAGTATTAGTGATCAAGCAATTTACTCAATTATTCAAAACTACACACGTGAAGCCGGTGTGCGTGAATTAGAAAGATTGTTAAGTTCAATTATTCGTAAAGCCATTAAAAATATTTTATTAAATGGTGCATCAAAAATTGAAATTACTGTTGATAATTTAGAAGAATATTTAGGAAAACCTAAATTTACTAATAACAAAACCGAAGAAAATGATTTAGTAGGAATTGTTACTGGACTTGCTTATACACAGTTTGGCGGAGATACTTTATCAATTGAGGCAACTCACTATAAAGGTGAGGGGAAACTTCTACTTACTGGTCAATTAGGCGATGTAATGAAAGAATCGGCTCAAGCAGCTTTCAGTTATGTTAAAAGCAATGTAGAAAAATTCAACATTAATATTAAGGATATCAAAGAATCTGATGTTCACATCCATGTTCCTGAAGGGGCAATTCCAAAAGATGGACCTTCAGCAGGTGTTACAATTACAACAGCCTTAATATCAACATTTACTAATCGCCCAGTTCATCATGAAATTGGTATGACTGGAGAAGTTACATTACGTGGTCAAGTTCTTCCAATTGGTGGATTAAGAGAAAAATCAATTGCTGCTCATCGTAGCGGACTTAAGAAAATTATTATTCCATATGATAATTTAAAAGATATTGATGAGATTCCTGAAAGCGTGAAAAACAGTCTTGAAATTATTCCAGTTAAATCAGTAGAAGAGATTGTTGATATAGTCCTTAAGTAAAACATTTGCAATAAATCTCGTTATATGATATAATTATAACGTTATAGTATCAAAATATAAATTAGGAGGCCCATATGAGTGCTTTAAGTTGGTATGATTATATATTATTAGTCGTTTCAATTATTATGATTTTAATAGTAGTGTTACAATCATCTAAAGAAGATGGTATGAGTGCATTTACTGGTGAAAAGTCAGATCTTTTCGCAAATCAAAAACAAAGAGGTTTAGAAAAAGCTATTAATACTACAACAACAGTATTATCAGTAGTATTTTTCGTATTAACAATCTTAGCGGCTGTATTACCAAGATATTAAAAATTAGGGCTTAAATGCCCTTTTTTCATATTTTAATGGAGGGGAAAATGAAAGAACAAATAGTCAAATTATTAAATACGCCTAAACATCAATTATTAAAAGCTGATGAAATATATAAAGAATTAGGCCTTACGACTGAAGAAGAATACGATATATTAGGAAATGCTTTAGAGGAATTAGAAAATGAATTTATAATTACGCATAATAAACAAAATGCTTTCGCCTTACTACCTTATTTTCAAATGCTAAAAGGCGTGATAAATATTAAAGAGGGTGGATATGGTTTTGTTGATGGTGATGATTTTAGTGTACATGTTGAAGAAGGAAAAACCGGAACCGCTATTTCTGGTGATACGGTTATTGTAAAGTTTGCAAAATTAAAAAAAGCAAGTTATGAAGGGGAAGTAACAAGAATAGTAAAAAGATGCACTGAAACCATTGTTGGTCCATTAATTAAAAGAAAAGGACGTTATTTTGTAAAAGCAACTATTAATAAGAACACTATCTGGTGTGTGATCCGTGACCATAAAAACGCGAAAACTCATAATGTTGTAAAAGTAAAAATCACAAAATATTATGCTTTCAACCAAGTTGAAGGTAATGTAATCGAGGTATATGGTGATGAATCAGAAGTAGGTATGGATATTACTATGCAAGTTCTTGCAAGTGGCATAAAATATCAATTTGATAAGGAAACTTGTGATGAAGCTGCATCTTTACCTCAAGTGGTTGACTTAACCAAATATAAAAAACGTAAAAATTTAAGTGACGAATTAATTATAACAATAGATGGTGATGATGCGAAAGACTTTGATGATGGTGTTAACGTAAAAAAACTTAAAAATGGTAATTATCTCTTAACTGTATGTATAGCTGATGTTAGTGAGTACGTTAAAGAAAATAGTTATTTAGATCTTGAAGCATATATGAGAGGAACTAGTGTTTATTTGCCAGATCGTGTAATTCCAATGTTGCCGTTTGAACTTTCCAATGGTATATGTTCACTAAATGAAGGAGAGTATCGTCTCGTAATGGTTGCGGAAATGGAATTTGATCATCTTGGCAATTTAGTAAATAGTGATCACTATGAAGGAATTATCAAAAGTGCTCACCGTATGACATATCAAAATGTAAACAAAATACTAGAAGAAAAAGATAAAAAATTAATTAGCCAATATCAAGATATTTATGAAATGCTTATTGACATGCAAGACCTTGCTAAAATATTATATGATAAGCGAATTAAACGAGGTTCATTTGATTTTGAGACAAGTGAGGCCAAATTAAATTTAAACCCAGATGGTACTGTTAAAAGTATTGAATTAAGGGAAAGACGTACTGCTGAAAAATTAATTGAAGAGTTTATGCTTGTTGCCAATGAAAGTGTTGCTGAAAAAATGTCATGGCTTGATGTACCATTTTTATACCGCGTTCACGATGAACCAGATGAAGCAAGATTAAATCTATTTATGAATCGTTTAAAAACATTGAAACAAGAGTTTTCATACAAAAATAAAACTGCTCTACCCAAAGCTTTACAGCAATTCTTATTAGATACCAATGCAGAAGAAAATACGCTCGAAAAAACTACCAAAAGTGTTATTAGTAATACCCTACTTAGAACCATGGCAAAAGCAAAGTACCAGGAGATTAACATTGGCCACTATGGCTTAGCTAGTAAGTGTTATACGCACTTCACTTCACCAATCAGAAGATATCCAGATTTGCTTGTTCATAGATTAATGAAACAATTTTTATTTAACCATCAAGAAACAACCGAAGTTGACCCTGTAGGTTACTTTACAATTAAAGTTCATGAAACTGGCCTTTCCTCAAGTGCTAGTGAAAAAACGGCAGAAAATTTGGAGCGTAGTACTGTTGATATGAAAAAATGTGAATATATGGAAAAGTATATTGGAAATGTATTTACAGGCATGATTTCATCAGTGGTAAACTGGGGATTATATGTTACATTAGATAATACTGTTGAAGGATTAGTTAGATTTGATGATTTACCACATGATTACTATGAAGTTGATGAAACTGCCGGTATAATTTATGGATCTAATAAGAGTCATATCTTTAAATTAGGTGATATTGTACGTGTAAAATTAGTTGATGTAAACCAAAGCAAAAAACAAATCACATTTAGAATGATGAGGAAATTAGAAAATGAATAATGAAAAAATAGTTTGTCAAAACAAAAGAGCATATCATGATTATTTTATCGAAGAAGAACTAGAAGCAGGTCTTGTGTTAACAGGCACAGAAATCAAATCAATTAGAATGGGAAAAGCTAGTATTCAAGAAGCTTATTGTGATATTAAAGAAGGTGAACTTTTTGTAGTGGGAATGAGCATTTCACCATATGAAAAAGGAAATATCTTTAATCACCAAGAAAAAAGTAACCGTAAACTTTTAGTTCACAAAAAAGAAATCTTAAAATTAAGTAATAAAGTAATGCGTGAAGGTTACACAATTATTCCTTTAAGAATTGTACTAAGAAATGGAATTGCGAAAATGGATATTGCCATTGCGAAAGGTAAAAAATTGTATGATAAAAGAGAAGACATGAAAAAGTCAAGCGATTTAGAGTACATAAAGAAAACAACAAAGGAGTCAAGATATGCTGACTAAACACATGGAAGCTATAGATACCCTTAAAAATGGAGAATATGAAGAAGCATATAAAAAATTCTCTAGAATATATGAGAATGATAAAAATGACTATTTGGCTTTATTTTACCGAGCAGTAACAGCATTTACGCATTTTCCAAGTAAGATAGAACAAACTATTAATGACTTTGAAAGATTAATTGCGATTAATTCTCCTTTTAAATATCAATCAATGGCATATTTAGTAATGATTTATTGCAATAATGAAGCAGAAAAAGCAATTAAGTATGCAGATGAAGCAATCAAGCACAATCCTGAATTATATATAGACTTAAATTTTGCACTATCAAGAGCATATTTTGAATATGGTGATGATGCATCATTACGTAAATCACTTGAGTATATTGATAAGTGTATCGAAAAAGATGAAGGAGAAACTTCGGACTTTTACATCTGTAAAGTAGAAATTCTGATAACACTTGGTAAATTTGAACAAGCAGAAGAAATTCTTGATCTTGTTTATACAAAATTTGGTGGTTCTCTTAATTACTATTATTTAACCGCAAAACTTAAGATTGCAATCTACAATAAAATAAATGATGCTAGTTTCCTTGATCAAGCTCTTTCTGATTTAGCGCTTGCTAACCAATATGAAGAAAATAATTGTAGCGTTGTTTTACTAAAGGTAGAAATTTATGCATTAAAAAAAGAAAAAGAAAAAGCTTTAAAAGAACTTGAAAAAGCAAAAGAATTTTTTGATGATGATTCTTACCTAGTTGAACAATTCAAAATATATGAAGAGTTAGGTGAAGATGACATCATAGTTAAAATAGCTTATGAGTATTTGAAAGAACATGAGTCATGGCGTATTTACTATTCACTAGGATTCTTTCTTGCGAAAACGGCAAAAAGTCTGATTGAAATAGAAGAATTAAAATCAGTATACTTAAAAGCATACAACTTAAACAAAGAAATATTTATTTTTGATGAAATCTATCGTCTTAATTTTATCTTATCATGTGATTATGAAAATTTAGAATTACTAGAAGATTTAATAAAACTTCATCCTGAAGATGGTCGTTTGCGTTTTCTTTTAGGTGAAACTAAGCACCGCTTAAATTATAATTATGATGATGTCTTAAATGAGTTTAATGCTTCATATGAACTTAAGTATTTAGATGAGTTTAAATACTTAACCTTGATAATGCCATTAACAATAGAACCTAAAAAAACAGCAAAAAAACTAAAAAAATACCAGAAAAAGGATTTCCATCCATCTGATATTTGGCTATTACGTAAACTTGGAATAATGTATCTATATGGTGAAGATGGCTTTAAGCAAATGCCTAATTTTGCTGAATCAATTCTTGAATACTGCAATAACATAGTTACTGAAGAAGCTTGCATGAAAACTGCCCTTGGTAGAGCACATGAACTTAATCACTCAAGTATGGCTGCCTTTAAATGTTATGAAGAAGCTTATCAGGCAGAACTTGCTGAAGCATTACCTGTTTGTAATTGTGCAAATGGTTATTTAGCTCATGCTTACATAAATGGTATTGGAACTAATGTTGATGAAGAAAAGGCTAAAAAATTAATACTTGAAGGAATATCTTTCCTAAAAGAAAAGTCTAGTAATATCGTAATATACCTTTATGCATATTTTGCCTTAAAAGGAGATAAACGATTTAGCTTAAGTACTGCACTTTCTTATTTAGAGACAAAATATCCATTTTATCGTTATGAAATATCAAGAGCAATAATGATTAATATTATTCGTAAAAAACTTAGTTTATCAACTAAAAATAGTCAAGAATATATCAAACAATGTTTAAAACAAGGCAATAAAACAGCAAAACTTTATTATAAAGAAAATAAAAATAAAGAGTTAATTTATCCATTATTTAATAACTACTAAAATCTTTGATTATTCTTTCGCATTAATTCATTAATCTGTTGTTGTAGATTGTTAATATCTTGATAAGTTGGTCGCTTAATTTGCCCACTACCCTGAGCGTTGAAGGTTAAAATTAATTGTCCAACTAGCTCAAGCCAATTTCCGAGTGAATTTTGTTGACTTATGGTTAGGTTACATGATAAAATATATCCGATGATCACACCTAGAGTCGCAAACTCAAAGGGGGTTAATGTCATTAGCCAATCCGCGAATGATCCGATATCTTGACAAGAATCTTGATAATTCATATGATTTCCCCCTTATATAATAATACTAACTAAATATCAAAATAATTCATAAAACAAAAAGGTTTTAAAAGGTGTAGTATGAAAGTATTAAAAAAACAATATAATAGTAAAATGTGCATTATATGTGGAATGAACAATGAAGCAGGTCTTAAGGCTCCATTTTATGAAATGGAAAATAATACAGTCGTAACCATTGTGACTTTTCGTCAAATTCATCAAAGTTATCCCGAAAGAACCCATGGGGGAATGATTTCAACATTACTTGATGAAATAATTGGTCGTGCCATTTGGATTGAAGAACCAACTTCTTGGGGTGTAACCATGGACATTCATGTTAAATTTAGAAAACCAGTTCCTCTAGATACACAAGTAATGGCATATGGTAAGATAACGAGAAATACTTCCAAATTCTTTACAGGAGTTGGAGCCATTATGACAATGGATGGTGAAATACTTGCAGAAGGAACCGCAAACTATATTAAGTTAAAAACAAATCAAATTGCAACTACAGACATTCACGATGATGTAAATGTTTATGTTGAAGATAATGTTACCGAGATAAATATCTAGGTAACTCTTGCAGCAATGGCGGAATGGTAGACGCGCTACTTTGAGGGGGTAGTATACGAACGTATGTGTGAGTTCAAATCTCATTTGCTGCACCATATTAGTAGAATAGGTTTGATACAATGTTATCAAGCCTTTTTTTGTAGTTAGAATAGGTGCGAACTCAGAAAATAAGGTTATTCTGGGTTCTTTTTTCATTTATATATAGATAGTTATTATAAGGGTATTTAGAAGCTCATAGTCATACTTACACGATTACATCAAAGGGTGCTAAAAATTTTACACGATTTGAAGTAGGGGTGCTAACGGTTTACACGATTTGCTACAGAGCATACTTCGTATCAATAGACAAAATGAGAAAAAAGTGTTATAATTATTGCATAATTTATTCGTTTTCGGAGGGCATAATATGGATTACGCATCTGCTATAAAGAAATTAAGAAATAAAATGATTCTTACACAGACTGAATTTGCAAAAGAACTCGGTGTTTCTTTTGGAGCTGTTAATAGATGGGAGTCAGGGAAATTTAAACCTACCACTAAAACGAAAAGAAAAATAGCTGAACTATTTAAGAAATACAATATAGAAGTGGAGGATTAATTTATGGCAAGTGGTTTTAATGAAGCAACTAGAGTTCAAATGCCTGCTCTAGTTCATTTACAAAGATTAGGCTATACATACGTCGGAAAAATAACCGAAGATCAAGCTGGTGTTGTTTATGATCCTGACACCAATATTTTAATCAAAGTCTTTAAAGAACAATTTTGTAAGTTGAATCCTGGTCATGAAGGTGAAGCAGAACAAGTACTGAAAGATATTAGAATAGAATTGGATAATGATGATCTAGGTCGTTCATTCTTTAAAAGAATGCAAATGGTATCACCAGTAAAAATCATAGATTTTGATAATATTCAAAATAACGTATTCCACTATACTGCTGAATTTACATGCAAAAGAGATCAAGATGAATTTAGACCTGATATTACATTATTTGTTAATGGATTACCTTTATGTTTTATAGAAGTTAAAAAGCCAAACAATAAAGGTGGATTGATCGCTGAAAGTAATAGAATGAACAATCAGAGATTTCCAAATAAGAAATTTAGAAGATTCATTAACATTACCCAACTTATGATTTTCTCGAATAATATGGAATATGATACTCTTGGAGGAATTGTACCAGTTCAAGGTGCTTTTTATTGTACTGCTTCAAGAAATAAGTCTTTTTTCAGTTGCTTTAGAGAAGAGAATCCTGGCAATGCCTCAGTTGCGCCATACAATAAAAATTATCCTTATGAAGAGATTGATGCTGTTGTAGAAAAGAAGATTTTATCTGATTTCAATTGCCAAGTAATTCATACATCTCCAGAATATCAAACAAACCTAAATATCAATACACCTACAAATAGAATTTTAACTTCTATGTGCAGTAAAGAACGTCTTATGTTCTTGCTAAAATATGGAATCGCATATGTTAAAAGTGAACGTGAAGTTGATGGTAAAATTGAGAGTACAGACCAAAAACATATTATGCGTTATCAACAGATGTTTGCTGCTTTGGCCATTAGAGAAAAATTAGATAAAGGATTGACAAGCGGTGTTGTTTGGCATACTCAAGGTAGTGGAAAAACCGCACTATCTTATCATCTTAACCATGTATTAACTGATTACTTTGCAAAGCAAAATAAAGTAGCAAAATTTTATTTTATCGTTGATAGACTTGATTTATTAGAACAAGCTTCTCAGGAATTTGAAGCCAGAGGATTGGTTGTAAAAACTGCGAACAGTAGATCAGAATTGATGGCGCAATTTAGAACTAACCAGTCTTTAGAGGGTAATAGTGGTGCCAATGAAGTAACTGTTGTTAATATCCAAAGGTTCGAAGAAGATAAAGAGAAAGTTACACTTCCTGATTATGCTACGAATTTACAAAGAATTTTTATAATTGACGAAGCTCACAGAGGATATAAGCCAGAGGGTAGTTTTTTAGCTAATCTATTCGATGCTGATCCTAATTCTGTCAAAATCGCATTAACAGGTACACCTTTATTGAAGGAAGAACGTTCATCTTGGAAAGTATTCGGTACATATTACCATACATATTACTATGATAAATCGATTCAAGATGGATATACATTAAAGGTATTAAGAGAGCCTGTTGAAACATCATATAAAGAAAAATTATCTGAAATATATGAAAAATTAGAAACACTAGTTCAAAAGAAGGATGTCCAAAGAACACAAATAATTGAGCATGATGTTTATGTTAAAGAACTTTTGAGATATATCATTTCAGATTTAAAACAGTTTAGACAAATCCAAGGTGACGATACTCTTGGAGGCATGATCATTTGTGAAACAAGTGAGCAAGCAAGAAAATTATTCGCTTTCTTTGATAGCATTCAAAAAGAACTAAATGAGAATGCGTCGTTAAAGAGTTATTTTAAGGCTGGATTAATATTGCATGACAGCGATGATAAAGAAACTAGAAAAAAGACTGTTACAAATTTCAAGAAGAACATGACAATCGATATTTTAATCGTATTTAATATGCTATTAACAGGCTTTGATGCTCCAAGACTTAAGAGATTATATTTTGGCAGAAAATTAAAAGATCACAATTTATTACAAGCTATTACGCGTGTGAATAGACCATATAAAGAAAATAGATATGGTTATGTAGTTGATTTTGCTGATATTAAGAAAAATTTCGATGAGACTAACGAAGCTTATATGAAGGAATTAAACCGATTCAATGATCCTGGCGAAGTTGGCGAAGGAAACGAGACTGACACATTCAAACAAGTTATAGAAGATAAAGACGCATTGATTCAACAGATGCAAGAGGTAAAGCAAATTTTATTTGCTTATACAACGGATAATGCAGAGGAGTTTAGTTCTGAAATCTCTACGATTGAGGATAAAGAAGAACTTTTGAAATTGAAAAAAGCACTGGTATCAGCTAGAGATTGTTGCAACATTGTAAGAACATTTGGTGATGATGAATTAAAAGCTAAATTTGCAGCAATGGAGATTACTAAACTTCCTTCATTAATATCAGAAGTGCAACATCACATTGACAGCATAAATCAAAAAGAAGCATTAGCTGAAAGTGACTCAACAAAGCAATTAATTAATGAAGCAATGCAAGATATTACTTTCAAGTTTCAAATGTTGACAGAAGAAGAAATGAAAATTATTTCAGGAGGCCAGGAGTTAGAAGATAAGTGGAAGAAGACAATTCGTTCATTTACTGAAAACGAGGACCAAGAAGATCCAGAATACATTACTTTACGTCAAGCATTTATTGAAAGATTCAAAGAACATGGTTTTGTTGTTGAAAGTGTAAGCCAATTTGAAAATTATACAAAGGAGCTAGATGAAATATTAAAGAAGCTAGCTGAATTGCAAAAGAAGAATAGTGCACTGTTGAAAAAGTACAATGGTGATGCTAAGTATGCGCGTGTCCATAAGAGAATTAAAGAAGAAAACGAAAGCAGAAAAGCTAAAGGTGAGAAGCCACTAATTTCTGAATATGATGTCGATATTATGAATGCGCTAAAAATTATTAAAGATGAGATAGACCAAAAAGTTTACGATAGGCATGATATCTTGAGAAAAGATGTTTACTTTGAGCAAACAGTTATGGTACATATCAATAATGGTATTGATAGATTAGGCTTTGAAAATACTAGGGAAGATAGATTGTTTATTCAATCAAGACTAAGCACCCAGTATTTAAATCAATACCATAATACATATGCAGCATAAGGAGAGAAATATATGAATATTAAACAAAAAACAATTGACTTAATTGATGCATTGAAAGCCACTTGTCAAACATACGGAATGGGTAATGATGGAAATGAATATAAAATTATTACACAAGTATTTTTGTATAAGTTTTTAAATGATAAATTTGGACATGAGATTAAAGAAAAGTCAGTAAAAATTGCTAAAGCAGCTAAATGGGAAGAAGAATATGAAAGCATGAGTAATGAAGAAAGGTTGGATTTATTTGATAAGCTTTCTCCTGATATTCCTCGATTATATCCTGAACACCTTATATCGTTTTTATGGAATCAACAAAGTAAAGGTGAATTTGACTTAATTTTCGATAGCACAATGATAGATATAGCTGAGAAGAACATTGATATCTTCTCGACTATGACAGATGAAAAAACTAGAATTCCTTTATTTGAAAAATTAACCGTATTTGTTACTGATGAAGCTAAAAGAGCGCCATTTGCACGTGCTTTAGTTGATAAATTAGCAAACTTCTCTTTTGAAGAGGCGTTTTCAGAACACTATGACTTTTTTGCAACAATTTTTGAATATTTGATTAAGGATTACAATACAGCAGGCGGTGGAAAGTATGCTGAATATTATACTCCACACTCAATTGCTACAATTATGGCTAGACTATTAGTTGGAGAAACTGATAATTTGCATGACATAGAAGTATATGATCCATCTGCTGGCACAGGAACATTATTGATGGCTCTTGCACATAAAGTTGGTGAAGATAAGTGCACCATTTATTCTCAAGACATTTCACAAAGAAGTAATAAGATGTTGAAATTAAATTTAATATTAAATAATTTAGTTTCATCACTTGATCATGCTATTCAAGGTGATACTTTGGTTTCACCATTTCATAAAAATGATGATGGCACTGAGTTAAAACAATTTGACTTTGTTGTTTCTAATCCACCATTCAATATGGATTTTTCTGACACCAGAGATATAATCGCAGCAAAGACAACTAGATTCTGGGCAGGCGTTCCAAATATTCCAAAGAAAAAACTTGATGGTATGCCAATATATACATGTTTTATACAACATGTTGTTAATTCTTTAAAGAAAACTGGAAAGGCAGCTATCGTTGTACCTACGGGTTTTTTATCATCTAAAAGTGGTGTTGAAGGTACCGTTTTATCAAAATTAGTGGAAGAGAAGATAGTATATGGATGTATAAGCATGCCTTCAAACGTTTTTGCTAACACCGGAACTAATGTGTCAGTTTTATTTTTAGATGGTTCTAAATCAAGTACAGATGTTATGCTTATAGATGCTTCAAAATTAGGTGAAGAATATAAGGAAGGAAAGAATCAAAAGAGAAGATTAAGAGATTTTGAAATTAATCAGATAGTTGATTCATTTATTAATAAAGTATCAAATGACGGCTTTTCTATTAACGTTAGTTTGGATAAGGTAAAAGAAAAGAAAAATTCATTATCAGCTGGAATGTATTTTAAAGTCAAAACTGATAATCCAACTATATCTACCTCAAAATATAATGAAATCGTCTGTGATTATATTACAGCATTGGATGAATACAAGCTAAATGCAGATAATTTTGTTGAGTGGGCGAAAGATAGTTTATTAAAGAAGAATGATAAATAGGAGCTGTAAATATGAAACTAAGAAATATATGTAAAATAGTTACAGACTCAATTAATCCAAAAAAACAAAAAAATAAGCTTTTCGAGCTATATAGTTTGCCCGCTTTCGATGATTTCAAAAGGCCTGAAAATGTATATGGCTCAGATATCGAGAGCAATAAGTATTTGGTTCCAGAAAAAACAATATTGTTTAATAAATTAAATGTTAGATTCAAACGTATATGGAGGATCACCAACAATAACCAGGATAATAAAATATGCTCAACTGAGTTTCTACCAATAATTGTTGATGAAAAAATAGCCGATTTTGATTATGTTTATTTTTTATTGATGTCAGATCAAGTCACAGAATACTTATGTGCACCAACAACTAATACTTCTGGAAGTCATAAGAGAATAGATCCAGATTTTCTACTTGATATGGAAATATCCTTGCCTGAATTAGACGAGCAAGTTCGCGTTGCAAGAAAACTAAAAACGCTAGATGATGAGGTTCAGTGTTGTTTTGATTTTGAAACTAAATCATTTAAATTTTTAAAAGATACATATGATTACTGGTTTGTTTCTTATAACTTTCCTAACAATAATGGTGATGCATATAGTGAAAATGGTGGAACATTTGTAGAGGACAAAGAAACAGGTATTAATTATCCAACAAAATGGAGTTTTAATAAGATCGGACAGTATTTTAATGTTGTGAGAGGTGTAAGTTATAAGCCTGAAGATACTTCGGAAATAGAAACCGATATTCATATGCCGTTATTAAGATCAAATAATATTTACGACGAGAGATTAATACATGAAGATATAGTGTTTGTTGATAAAAAAAGGGTAAGTGAAGAACAAATATTACATGCAAATGATGTGTTTATTTGTATGTCTAATGGCAGTAAAAATTTAATTGGTAAAAATACAATTATTCCATATGATACAGAATATGCCTTTGGAGCTTTTTGTGCTAAAATTAAGAATATAGATTGCGATTATTTAGGCTTTATAAACTTATTCTTTAAGAGTAATTATTATAAAGCTTATATCGCACAAATATGTGCAAACACTAGTATAAATAATATCGGAAATGAAATGTTAACTGACTTAAAATATCCATTACCTCCGCTAAATATCGCTAAAAAGTTTAATGAAATATATTTAAAAGTAATGTCTGAAGTCGGGAATGCGCATAAATTTATGTTATCGACAAGAACATTATTAGAAAAACATATATTTATGGACATGAATGGAGTACTCATAAATAGTTCAGAAGATTAAAAAAGCGACTTAGCTCAATTACGAGTTAAGTCGCTATTTTTTATTCTGGAATATATTCCATTATATCTTTGAAGTCACAACTAAGTGTCTTGCAAATTTTGCAAAGCACATCAGTAGTTACATTTTGACCTTTGGTCATTTTAGCAATTGAAGAGGAACTAACACCAGAGAGCTTAATAAGCTCTTTTTTGTTTAGGTTCTTATCGATTAATAATTTCCATAATTTGTTATAACTTATCATTTTATGCTTTCCTTACATTCTTTAAGAAGCCGTATCTACCTTTGTTTTCTTTTTGAGTGAACTTGTAGATAACAACATCATCGTTAATTTCTAATTCAGGCAATTCGCTGTATTTTGTGTTTTCAATTATAACGATCTGGTCTGCTGTTTCAAGATTTATTAAATAATCAAAGAATCCTTTTCTAACGTTATCTGAATCCTCATCTTTATCTTCAGGAACTGATAATCCCTTAAGTGGTGAATCTAAGAACCAGAAGCAGCCTTTGTTGGCACTTTTTTCTTCTATGTACTTCCTTAAAAGAAGAATAAGCATGGAGTTGGTGAACGCTTTATATCCTTTACCACGTCTGATCTTATTCTTATTGTTAACTATTAAATCTAACTTGGTTTCAGTAAAGTCAATAGTACTGATATTTGGGTATTTAACGTCAGTAAAGATTTGAACACCGTTATCAATTACATATTGACCTATGATTGAGAATAGAATTTTCTTTGCTTCAAATTTTAGTTTAGGTACATCATCACCTTTTTGGTATTTCTTTAAGTCTTCTTCAAGATCAACGTCATTTGCTCCTAGTTCATCAATCGCAGACTTAAGTCGAATATACTCTTCATAACTTTGAATTTTTTTCGCAAGTTCTGTTCTCTTAGGAGTAAGGACTTCATTGATTTTTGTTTTGTTGATTTCTATTGTTTCTTTATAGACAGCAATTAGATCCCCATCATCATCCAATGTATCTTTTAGCATTGCTGATGTCTCATCTAGTTCATTAAGATTGTTAACAACATTTCTTAGTTCGACTTTTGCAGCTTCGATATAAGAAGTAGGGTTTTTTGGAGTCATTTCATGGTCACAGTAAGGGCATTTAGATTTTGTTGTCTTGTGGCCTATAGAGACTTCATTATTAACGATAAATGTTAATCTATTAATTTCCTTTTGATAGTCACTTTTTAATTCTTCATATTTAGAGAATATTAATTCATTTTTTTGTTGTTTCTTTTGAAGAGTCATTAAGTTAAATGATGTAGTGGTATTTTCAGATGTTAAGCGTTCAATCTCATCGTTTAACTTTATAAGACTCTCATTTAGTTCTTGAATAACAGTTTCTAATGAAGCTAGGTCAATGCCTGATTGCTTTAGTTTATCTTCTAAAACTTCCTTCTTTTTAGACATAGCTATTCTATGTTCTGAAATGTAGGCGATTACTGCATTTCTTTTTGCTTTTTTGATTTCGTCAGATTCATCTTTTTTTAGATAGTCTTCTAGCGTATTTCCAGTAAGGAAATATATTAATGCAGCAAGATATGTGGTCTCTCCATTTTGTTGAAGAAGTACGGATTTAGGCTTGTCAGCTTTATCTTCATCAATTAGGAATGTTTTTTTAATCGTTCTCCAAGAAAATCTTTCTGGATCGCCATCAATATTAGAAGGAATCTTAAGGTCATCCTTTAATCCTAATATCTTAAGCATCAATTTATCTATCGTTTTATTATTTTTTTTACCTTCCTTAAGAACATATTCGCCGCTTTCAATTTCAGGATTGTCACAAGAAACTGTGGTTTTAGAAGTGCCTTGTACTCTGGTTAGTGTGATGTCACCGTATTGAGTTTCAATTATTAGGGTGATGGTATCAAACCCATCTGACTCATCGAATGGAGCATGATCGTCATCGTTTTTAGCACCAAGTACATAATCAACGCATTTATAAATACAGGATTTACCAGTATCAGAAGGTCCAGCGATAATGGTTAGTTTATTTCCGAATTCAATTTCTGATGGTTCAGCATTTGGTCCGGTAGCAATAAGCTTTTTAAGTTTAATAAAACCCATAATTATTTCTTAACTCCTTTCGTTCTATCTTTTAATTTTTGTATCGTAATAGGCTTCATTTCATCTATGATGTTAGAAGCGAATTTTTTATATTCTATAGAGTAATCATCGTTCATTTCTGACACATATGCCTTACCAGAATCGGTAATTGCGTATATAAAACCTCTATCTGGATTGTTCGTTACAGTAGCAAGACCTCTGAATAATAGTTCTTTTAGCGAGTTCTTTATAAGCTTGCGCTGTATTGTGAACTCGTTAAGTGGAAATGAGCAGACACCGTTTAAGTTTGATTCACCAAATCCATAATGTTCAGCATATATGGCAAAGAAGTCCAGACGCGCTATTTCATCTTCGTTTAGATAACTTTGTTTATCTAAAATCATAAGAAGGCGCATAGAAACTTCAAATTCAGTATTAAAAAGCTTTGTCATTATAGCCACCTTACCTTTCCGTCATTAACAAGCATGTGGACCATGCCCATTTTCTCTTCAGTTCCTACCATACCATTGCCAGCAGTAGTGAAATAACTTTTTGAAAAGGTAATAACCATCACTTTATCCATTGTCTTATTTAATTTTTCATAAGCATCAGGAACCATTGAATTTGTATAAAGTCTTATTGCTTTATAAATCTCGTCTTTCATAGATGAAAATTCCTGTTCACCATCGTAGAAGAAATTTCTAACTTGTCTTAGCACCGTTTCAGCACTATAAAAGGCTTCACGATGTATTTGTAATTCCATTTGATAAACTGGATGACCATCCAAATCACCTATCGATGATATTGATTCACCAGTCTTTTGCGAGTAAACAGATAATAGTGCAGTTACATATTCACTTTCCATATCGTCGGGATTATCTGGGACAGTAAGTGCTGGTGGTAGAGTGTATTCAGTTCCACCAATTCTAACTTTATTGCCTGGAAGGAACACAGCTTTTTTAATAGATGTTTTTCTATTCTTCTCTGAACGCTCTTGAAGTAAATCTGCAAAGACATTAGCTAATTCTTCAGGTAAGTCAATACCTGCAAGAGTGACTCCTTTCTTAGCAAAGTTATCAATAAGTAAGCCTATGGCTTCATCAGTCAATTCAGCTGCATCATATACATCTTGAAAGTACTCTGATGTTATTTTACTTTTTAAATATCTGGCATCCTTAATTGGCATGTCGGTGTCATTTGTTTCATTAAGCAATTTTTCACAGTAGTTTTCAGACTTCATTGTTATGTCATTAAGAATTTTATTATCGATTAATGAAATATCTGTAAACCAAGTTATTACATCTTGGTAAATAAGACGTGCACTTAATCTATGTGTTTCAGGATCGACTTGTATTTGGCTGGCAAATGCATTCTTAATTAAGTTTATAAACTCGTATATTTTCATTATTATCACTTCCTTTAGAATCGGACTAAATGGGTTAGTCCGAGTACGACCGAGTCAAAAATATGACATTTTATATAATGTAATCGTCAAATCGTGTAAGGCAATTAGCAGCGCAGCTAACGCCATTATTCCTTTTGATAATTATACCAAATTCCAGGCATTTTTGCAAACCAAACAAGCTGCAAACTATGGCTGGTCTCAAATTAAAAGTTTGTGATGAGTATATTTCTTATCGTGTTAAGTAAGTTGACATAGCAGAAGATATCGCTGCGTCCCACATGTCACTTATGATACACACAATATCTGCAGAAAACTGTGGGAGTGGACTGCAACATCGAAACGGAAGTTCTAGTTTAGGACTGCCTATCTTTTGTTGCACCCAAAATTCGGTTAGCTCTGCATGAAGGACCTCCGTTTCGCTAAAGAAATTTAACATTCGGAGGTTTTTTAATGAGATTACTTAAGACGCCTGCAAACAAGAGATTCAGGCAAGAAGAAGATGGTACTAAGACACCAATATTCACTATCTATTTTGATAACGGTGACAAGGTCATCTACGAGCCAGGTAAGGCTACCACAGTTTATGCCAAAGGTGGTAGCTGGGTTCAAATCGAAGAAGGCATAACAGAACTAACAATCAAGCAACTCTACAACGATGAAGACAATGAGATTAAACAAAACATAAGGGATTCACATTGTGAAACTGCTGGTATGGAAAAAGAAAGACAAGCTAAAAGAGCAGAATGGGCTAAGGCGCATCCTGATGCTGATGACAGCGAAAATCCATACAACGCTACTCATAAGCTAGTCAGCTTGGACTACCAACCATCTGAAGATTTCGATTCAGATCATTCAGAGCTAGAGCTTGAAATAGCCAAGAAGCAACAAGACGAAGAGGATAGTGGCGATGATGAAAGAGATCAATACATAGAAATGATACGCGCATACGTAGCCACATTGCCTAAGAGTCAACAAGAGCTATATCAACTTTATTACATAGAAGGCTTAAGCCAAACGCAAATCTGTGAAAAGTTGCATCTATCGAAAAGCACCGTATCAGAACGCTGCAAGACGCTAGAACAAAAACTTTTCAAAAAATTTAAGAAATAAAAATAAAACCCCGAACTTTTGGTGCAGAAGTCGGTCCTAAGACTTGAGGAAGTAAAGATCCTCGAAAATCAATAGGAGGTAACGCTTATGTTAAACAAACACAAAGTTCGCATCAACATAGCGAACAGCAGTGGCGTTAATGCCCAGGTGCTTGAAAGCGTAACAGAGTGTATCCCTAAGAAACTATTCAATAAATGGTTCGGTGATAAGAAGCGAAAAGTCCTAATCATCGCACCTGCTGAGTCAGTGGCTGAAGTGGAAATACATGAAGTTAAAGCCGATAAGCAAGGAGGGTAGAACATGCCACCATCATTACATTGTTTACTAACGGCTAGTGGTAGCAAGGTCTGGTTGTATGAATGTAAGGCCATGCCAAACCTATGCAGAGGTTTACCGAGTGAAACATCAGAAGCTGCTGAAATGGGTTCTGAATGCCACTTATACAGTGAATCTCTAATAAGGGAAGCATTGCACATCATTGATTATGACGAGCCTATAAGAAGCCCGGCCGAAGTAAAGAAGACATTAAAGTACTACAGCCCAGAGCTAGTAGCCATAGCACAAGAGTACGTTAACAAGATCATCGAGGTTGTTAATTACGAAACCAAGAGAACTGGTAATAAACCTCTAGTGCTATTAGAGCAGCGACTTGAAATGGACTACGCTCCCGATAGCTTTGGAACCCTTGACTTTGGCTGCATCTCATCTGATGGGATGAACCTTACGATTGGAGACCTAAAAGCGGGAAGGATGTCCGTAAGTAAAGATACGCCTCAAACCAAAATTTATGCTCTTACGGCTTACAAACTTTACTCAAAAGTGTATCCGATAAGATTCATTAGAATCTTTATCTGTCAGCCAAGAGCAGGTGGCATAAAGGAGCTTGTCCTAACACCTGAAGAGTTACTTACCTTTGAAAGGGAAGTATTGATACCAGGAGCTAAGGCTGCACTGGAAGCCACAGAAGATGATGCTACACCATGCGATTACTGCAAGTGGTGCTTAGCTGCCAAATACGGCAAATGTAAAAAATACAAAGGAGAATAAAAATGTTAAATATCAGTGAAGGTGTTAAGAAGACACCACTTAAAGTAGTAATTTACGGTCCCGAATCAATCGGTAAGACCACATTAGCATCTCAATTTCCATACGCATTAATCGTGGATGTTGAGAACGGTAGTAATTCACTAAACGTTAGACGTATCCGCTGCGATAAGTCGTGGGAAGAGTTACTTGAAACATTAAAGGAAATCGTAGCTACACCAAATGTGTGTAAGACAGTGGTAGTTGATACTGCTGACTGGGCTGAATACCTATGTTCCAAGTATGTCTGTGAGAAGTTCAAGAAACAAAACATAGACGACTTTGGCTATGGCAAGGGATACACATACCTAACAGAAGAGTTCAAGAAGCTTCTTGATGTGTTAGATGAAGCAATCGACGCAGGAATCAATGTTGTTGTTACAGCACACGCTAAGCCTCGTAAGTTCGAGTTACCTGAAGAGATGGGTGCATTCGATAGATATGAGCTTAAGCTAACCAAGAACACAGCACCAATCGTTAAGGAATGGTGTGATGCATTGCTATTCTGTAACTTCAAGACTTATGTCATCACAGATGAAGCAAATAAGAAGAAGGCTCAAGGCTCTAGAAGAACTATCTATACGACTCACAGCGCTGTCTATGACGCAAAGAATAGACACAACCTTCCAGAAGAAATGGATATGACATTCGATAACCTTAAACCATTATTCGAAGAAGTAAAGACTGCAGCACCAGCTGAAGCAGCACCTGCTCCTATCAATGAAAAGAGAGCGATGATCGTCAATTTAGAGAAGATGATTGCTGAAGCAGGTATCACAACCGATGAACTTCAAGAAGTAGTAGCCTCACGTGGCCACTATGGAAAAGAAGTGGAAATTGCAGCTTATTCAGATGATTTCATTGCACGTTGGGTAATGCCTAACTGGAGCAAGATCGTAGCAACAATCAATAAGACAAAGGCAGGTAATTAATATGGAATACAACAACAATAATGAGACTTTCTCATTTGATTCAGTAATTGAAAATGAAGGTGACTCTTTTGTTATCTTACCAGAAGGTGACTACATGTTCGTGGTTAAGGACTTCCAACGTGGTAACTTTCCAGGTAGTAACAAGATACCACCTTGCCTAAAGGCAATGATTACAGTTGAGGTAATAACTGAAGCTGGCAAGGCAACAGTTAAGTTTGACCTTATGCTAGCGAAGATCATGGAATGGAAGCTATGCGCATTCTTCCGTTCAATCGGACAAAAGAAGCATGGTGAGCCATTAAAGCCTAACTGGGCTAAAGTAGTAGGTTCTATTGGTAAAGCCCACTTCAAGCAAAGAGAATGGACTAATGACAAGGGCGAAACAAAGGTAGCTAATGACTTAGATTACTTCATTGACTTCAACCCTGTCGATGATGATCCAGATCTTCCTTTCTAAGAGGTGAGCATCATGGAACTAAGACCATATCAAACAGAAGCTGTTAGTTCCATCCTTTCAACATGGGAAAGTGGAGTCGATAAGGCTCTACTTTCTGTGTTCACAGGAGGAGGCAAGACTATCATCTTCGCTAAAGTCATTGAGAACAGAATAGCTGATGGTTCACACACATTGGTGCTAGCCCACAGAGAGGAATTACTATCACAAGCCAGCGACAAGATCAACTTCGTCACAGGATTAGATACAGCACTAGAGAAGGCTGAATCAACAGCAGTAGGCAGCGGTAAGAATATCGTTGTCGCATCAGTTCAAACATTATCCAACGATAAGAGATTAAGCAAGTATCCACGTGATTACTTCTCAACAATCATCATAGATGAAGCTCATCACACACTTGCTGACTCATACATGAAAATCCTTAAGTATTTCGATTGCGCTAAGGTGCTAGGCGTAACTGCGACAATCGATAGAGGTGATAAGAGAAACCTTTCTGAATATTACGAAACAATCGCATATGAAATCAATATGCGTAGAGGTATTAAAGAAGGGTATCTTGTACCAATCAAGGCTCAAATGATCCCGCTTGAATTAGATATCTCCAATGTATCTATCTCAAAAGGTGATTATGCGTTAGGCGAAGTAGGAAATGCGCTAGAGCCATACCTTAACCAAATAGCACTTGAAATGGTGAAATACTGCAAGGGCAGAAAGACAGTGGTGTTCCTACCTTTGGTTAAGATCTCACAAGACTTCTGCGAGCTATTGAACCTTCATGGATTAAATGCCGTAGAGGTGAATGGCAACTCCAAAGACAGAGAGAAGATTCTAAAGCAATTTCACGATGGGGAATACGATGTGTTATGTAACTCAATGCTCTTGACTGAGGGTTGGGATGAGCCAGCAGTCGATTGCATCGTTGTACTAAGACCTACTAAGGTTCGTGGTCTTTATCAACAAATGGTTGGAAGAGGCACCCGCCTTTGTGAAGGTAAGAAGGACCTATTATTACTAGATTTCCTATGGATGACGCAAAAGCATGACCTTTGCCACCCATCAAGCTTAATATGCGAGTCAGACAACCTAGCAGATAGAGTGCTAGAGAAGATAACAAACACAGCTGGCGAAGTGGATATCCTTGAAGCTGAAGACGACGCTAAACGCGACGTAATCAAAGAAAAAGAAGAAGCTTTAAAACGAGAACTTGAAGAAAACAAGAAGAAGGCACGTAAGATGGTTGATCCAATTGAATACGGCTTATCAATCAATGATGAAGATTTAGTCGATTATGAGCCAACTATGTTATGGGAACAAGCTCCAGCATCTCAAAAGCAATTAGAAGCCTTAGAGAAGTGGGGTATCGATACATCAGGCATTACTTGTGCTGGTTTAGCTTCAACTATTCTTGACCGCTTATTCAGCAGAAAGAATCTAGGTTTAGCTACACCTAAGCAAATAAGAGCATTAGAGAAGTATGGTTTCTATCACGTTGGTGAATGGAGCTTTGATGCTGCTAGCAAGATGATAAACCTTATAGCTGGCAACAACTGGAAGACACCATATTGGATTGACGTTAAATCATACAGACCATAGGAGGATTGCCAATGGAACTAATATTAGAAGCTTTAAATTACATAAACGCTGCTGACTGCACCTACCAAGAATGGGTGCAGGTTGGCATGGCTTTAAAAGAAGAAGGCTATCCTGTATCGGTATGGGATAGCTGGTCCCGTAATGACACCAGATATCATGAAGGCGAATGCAACAGCAAATGGGCTACATTCGGCGGTGGAGACATTAAAGGTGGAACCATCGTTCAAATGGCAAAAGACAGAGGCTTTGCAGTAACTTCAGCTAAATCTGGTGTATTTGACTTTGATTACGAGATCAATGAAGCGGATAAATCATTACTAGCAGGTACAAACTCAGCTGGAATGTCTGGCATCAATCAATTAATCAAATACCTAGAGACCTTATTCAAGCCAGATGAGTATGTTGGCTACGTGACAGATGATGTTTACCAAGATTCAGAAGGCAAGTTCAAACCTAGATACGGTATGTACAAATTCAAGCAAAAGGACATCATCGATAACCTTAAGTCGGCATTCGATATCCAAGATGCGGTAGGCGATTACAAACCAGAATGCGGTGCCTGGATTAGATATAATCCACTTGACGGTACAGGCATTAAGAATGAGAACGTCACCAGATTCGATTATGCGTTGGTTGAATGTGACGAGATACCAGTAGAAGACCAATATAAGGCTTATAAGAAGTTTAATCTTCCTATAGCTGCACTTGTCTCAAGCGGTGGTAAGTCGCTACATGCAATAGTTAAGGTCAATGCTCCTGATTACGATGAATACAAGAAACGTGTAGGCATACTTTATAACTATTTGACTGCTGGCGGATTGAAGCTAGATGTTGCAAATAAAAACCCATCAAGATTGTCACGAATGCCAGGTGTAACACGTAATGGTGTAGAACAAAAATTGCTAGCTACGAACATAGGTGCTGCTGACTGGAATGAGTGGCTATCTTATATGGAAGATCTAAACGATGAGCTATGCGACTTTGAATACATCAGTGATTTAATGGCTGATATGCCACCTTTGTCTCCAGAGCTTATTGGTGGCTTATTAAGAAGAGGTCACAAGATGATTGTATCAGGCGCATCTAAGGCAGGTAAGTCATTCTTCCTTTTGGAGCTAGCTATTGCGTTATCTGAAGGGCGTGAATTCTTAGGATTCAAGTGCCAAAAGAGCAATGTCCTTTATGTTAACTTTGAAATCGATAGAGCTTCATGCGCTGACCGTATTAAGAAGATATATGAAGCTTTAGGCATAGCAACACCAACTCCGCATGCATTCTCAATCTGGAATCTTCGTGGTCATGCCATGCCACTAGATAAATTGGTCCCTAGATTAATCAAGCGTTGCAAGGACAAGGGCTTTGACTGCATTATCCTAGATCCGATTTATAAGATCATAACCGGCGATGAGAACAATGCTTCAGAAATGGGCTATTTCTGCAACCAATTTGACTTTATTTGCGACGGAACAGGAGCATCGGTAATTTATGCCCATCACCATTCAAAAGGCGCACAGGGCGGAAAAACGGCCCAAGACAGGGCTTCTGGAAGCGGTGTGTTCGCTCGTGATCCTGATGCAATCATAGATATAGTTGAATTGGAGCTTGACGATGAAATCAAGAACACAGTGTTGGACAGCCCATTAGACACAGGCTGGCAATTGGAGTTCATCACTCGTGATTTCGCAGAGCCTAAACCACGCAAGATTTGGTTTAAGTATCCAATCCACGTAATCGATGATAAGGGCATATTGAATAAATCATTCTCTAGAGGCGATCCTAAGGGCAACCTTAAGCAATATAAGGATGGTTCAGCATTGACCGATGAAGAGAAGCTACAAATGCTAAATGAAGCCCTAGACATAGTTGGAATGGGCACTCGTGAAGCTAAAGTAACTGAAATCGTTAAATACCTAGAAGATGATCCTGCTAAGCAAGAGAACCGTCGCAAGAAGATTTATGAATGGGTTAAGAAGATATTCCCTGGAAAATTCGTGATTGATAGAGGCGTTCTAAAGGACTTCAAAGCCGATGATTCAGGAGGTGAAGATTAGCATTTGTCTTCCCGTCCCGCCCGCCTATATATAGAAAAAGACAAGACAAAAAAATAGGACAAGGTAAAACGGCATATGCTCATAGCACTCCTGGCTTAAAACAGCCTGGAGTTGCTTATGACGCATAGCCTACTTTACCAGAAGCGAAAAGACAAAGAAAAAAAGATGCTAAGACAAATATGAAAATATTCTTATTACTAGATCCACCTACAGCAACGGCACAAATGAAGAAAATTGGAATAGCACATGGTAAGCCTTATGTGTATACACCTGAAAATGTGCAAGCCGCTAAAGATGAAATAATAAAGCACCTTAGACCATTCAAACCTTCAACACCATTTACTGGACCAGTTGAGTTGCATGTCATATGGAGATTTCCTAAGGGCAAACGTCACAAACATTACGAGTGGCGAATAACCAAGCCGGATACTGATAACTTGGAAAAGCTCCTAAAGGACTGCATGACATATCTCGGATTCTGGGAAGATGACGCACAGGTCGTTAAAGAAATAGCAGAGAAGATATGGTCTGATGAACCAACAGGAATATCCATTGAAATAAACGTATTAGACAAGTTCTATAAGGAGGAATCAACATGACAGCTAAAGAATATCTAGAGCAAGTCGGAAAGCTTGAATATAAAATTAATGCCATGAAGCTTCGCTCTGATTACTATGAACAAATGAGCCATTCAATCCCTGGTCAGGATTTCACTAGGGAAAGAGTGCAAACGACTCCAAACTATGAAGCACCATTCGTTAAGTGGCTAATCAAGAAGGATGAAATTGATCGTGAGATTAAAAGAAAAGAGGAAAAACTAGCTAACCTTAAAGCTGAGATACTACTTCAAATAGAATCATGGGATAACGAAGACTATAAGAATGTCATTGTGATGAGATACTTAAAACGCTGGGGTTGGTCTAAGGTAGCTAAGCAATGTTTCTGCTCAATTGCATCCATTTACCGTTGGCATGATGCTGCTTTGGAATTAATCGTTGTACCTTCAAAAAATGATAGTTAATGATAGTTCGTGATAGTAGCAGATAGTTTGAAAAATCGTCAAGGGTATGATATCATTATAATAGGCGAAAGCTTTAGAAAATCAGGTCAACAGAGTAACATCTGCTGGCCTTTTTTCATGCTCAAAAAGGAGGAGCAATTATGCCAACAAAACCAAAGAAACCATGCGCATATCCTGGCTGTCCTAACCTAACCTTTGATGTTTATTGTGAAGAGCACGCTGCCTTAAGAAGAAAGCAGTACGACAAGTACAACAGGTCTCCAAACCACGATAAGAAGTATGGTAACAACTGGAGACGTATTAGAGGGCTTTATGTTAAGAAGCATCCGCTTTGTGAACGCTGCTTGGAAGAAGGAAGAATCACACCTGTTGAAGAGGTTCATCATATCATACCTCTTTCTCGTGGAGGAACTAATCAGTTCAGTAATCTTATGTCGTTGTGTCAGAGTTGTCATACGAAGATTCATTACGAACTTGGCGATAGGAAATAGGGGTAGGGGAGTCAAAATCTCTACAACTAAAAATAAGAAGACCGAGCCTGGGGTTTCGTGTGCAAAAATTGGAGTTCAAACGGGGTAATAGCCAAATGAACTCTTTTTAATTATTCAAAATTGAAAAAGGAGGATGATGTAATGGCAAAAGATGGAACGATGCGTGGTGGTCCTAGACCAAATACAGGGCCAAAAAAGAAAGCCTTAGCTGATAAATTGCTCGAAGGAAAAGCAGAACTAGACAATGGCGCTGTGGTACTTCCTGAGCCAGTCGAAATTGAAGGTGTGGATATGCCACCAATCAAGGACTTTTTAAAAGCAAAACAGAAAAACGGAAAAGATATGTGCGCTGAGGAAGTTTATAAAAGTACATACCTTTGGTTAAAAAAGAGACATTGCGAAAAGCTGGTATCAACTCAGCTGCTAGAACAATATGCGATGTCAGTTTCTCGTTGGGTTCAATGTGAAGAAGCAATATCAGAATTTGGATTTTTAGCAAAGCATCCTACAACTGGAAATGCCATGCAAAGTCCATACGTGGCGATGAGCCAAAATTATATGAAACAGGTCAATCAGGTCTGGTTTCAAATTTATCAAGTTGTGAAGGATAACTGCTCTTCTGATATAAGCGGTGCTAATCCTCAAGATGACTTGATGGAAAGATTGCTACAAGCAAGAAAGAGGTAATTAAATATGTTTGAAAAAGTAAATCCATGTCACCCAGATAAGGTGGCTGATAGAATTGCTGGTGCTTTAGTCGACTTAGCATACAAGCAAGAAGAAAACCCAAGAATTGCAGTTGAAGTTTTAATTGGTCATGGCAAGTGTCATATCATTGCAGAAACTTCCGCATTCCTTGATATAAATGATATTTCAAAAGCGGTTCATAGAATTGCTGGAGATATTCAAGTTGACTGTGTAATTGTGCCTCAAGATAGACACTTATCTGATAACCAAGAGGGCGCAATTAGATGTGGTGATAATGGTATCTTCAAAGGAGTACCATTAACAAAAGAACAAAAAGAACTAACACAAATTGCACATAAAATATTTGCTGCTTATTCTTGTGATGGAAAATATATCTTAAATGGCGATAGGTTAATCATCTGCCAAAGTAATGCTACAACTGAAGAATTAAAGAAAGAGTATCCAAATTCAGAGATTAATCCATTAGGTTATTGGACAGGAGGAACTGATGTCGATACTGGTGCAACCAATAGAAAACTAGGTTCTGATATGGCTGATTCAGTAACTGGTGGTGGACTTCATGGAAAAGATCTATCCAAAGCAGATGTCAGTGTAAATATCTACGCTTGGTTAAAAGCTCAAGAGACAGGGGTTCCAGTTGAACTTTGCTGTGCTATTGGTGATGAGTACATTGACAATAGGCCATATGAAGAAATCGTAGCTATTGCACGTGAGTTTATCTTTGACTTAGGAGGATTTGAAAAATTCGCTGAATGGGGGTTGGTATAATGAAGACTACAACTGAAATGACTTTGATTTCTATTGATAAGCTCATCCCTTATATAAACAATGCACGCACACATAGTCCTGAGCAAATAACAAAACTAAGGTCATCTCTTCGTGAGTTTGGATTTGTAAATCCTGTATTAATTGATAGGAACTATAATATCATCGCTGGTCATGGAAGATATGAAGCTGCTAAAGCAGAAGGCTATAGTGAGGTTCCATGTGTATATGTAGACCATTTATCTGAAGCTCAAAAGAAAGCATACATCATTGCTGATAACCGAATGGCAATGGATGCTGGATGGGATGAAGAATTATTAAAAGTTGAATTAGAGGCTCTCGAAGGAGAGTCTTTTGATTTATCTCTTACTGGTTTTGATGAAGACGAACTTGCAGATCTTTTTAAATCCGATGAAGCACCTATTGAAGATGATGATTACGATTTAACTGAAGCATTAGAAAAGGCAGCATTCGTTGAAAGAGGCGATCGTTGGATAGTAGGAAGACACGTTCTTTATTGTGGTGATGCTACAAATAAAGATGATGTTGATAAATTAATGGATGGTAAAAGAGCAAACCTAGTTCTTACCGATCCACCCTACGGTGTTTCATTTAAGTCAAGTTCTGGCTTAACTATTAAAAATGACTCAATGAAGAATGATGAGTTCTACAACTTCTTAAAATCTGCCTTTGATAATATGGTGGCTCACTGTGAGAAAGGGGCTGCTGGATATGTATTCCACGCTGATACAGAAGGCTTGAACTTTAGAAAAGCATTCATTGATTCTGGTTTTCATCTTGCAGGATGTTGCATCTGGGTTAAAGATAGCTTGGTTTTAGGACGTTCAGATTATCAATGGCAACATGAACCTGTGCTTTATGGATTTTTACAAAACGGAAAACATAACTGGTATTCAGATAGAAAACAAACAACTATCTGGAACTTCAAAAAGCCAAAGAGAAATGAAAATCATCCTACTTCAAAACCTCTAGACCTTTTATCTTATCCTCTTCAAAACAGCACAAGAGAGAATGCTATTGTTATTGATACATTTGGTGGTTCTGGTTCAACTCTTATGGCTTGCGAACTATCAAATAGAATCTGCTACACAATGGAACTTGATGAAAAGTACGCATCAGTAATCCTTAGACGTTACGTTGATAATGGAGGAGATCCTTCAGAAGTTTACTGTTTTAGAAATGGTGAAAAAGTAATGTACGCTGATGTAGCTAAGGAAGTTGAAAAAAGAGATGGGAACCTTGAAGAAACACCATCAAATGACTTGATATAAATCGCCTTTAGAGTGATATATACATAGCACAGAAGGAGGTTTATAAATATGACGAAAGTTGAATCATTAAGACTTGAACTTGAAAGAATTTGTAATGAAACTCAAACCAGATTATCTGGAATGCAAAAGCTAGTGGAGTACTACATCAGCTCACTTGGTTGGTCTGAAGAAAAAGCACTCCAATATGCACTTGCATTATTTCATAATGGCACAGTTACACAAATCAAATTATTAGGAAAAGATGGTGAGGAACTATGAGAAAAGCTGAACTTGAATCATTGAGAGTCCAATATCCAAAAGGTACTCGAGTAGAATTAGTGAAGATGGATGATGTCCAAGCACCACCTGTTGGAACTAAAGGAACAGTAATTGGAGTTGATGACATTGGATCAATTATGGTTAATTGGGATAATGGAAGTTCACTCAATGTTGTTTATGGTGAAGATGTTGTGAAGGTTCTAAAAGACTAGAGTTTATATATCAAAGATATATAAAAATAGTTAAAAAATATACACAAAATGACTTGCTATTATGTCCTTTTAGAGTGATATATATACACGACGAAGGGAAGAAAAAACCTTCAAGGAGGACAAAGAAATGAAGAACACAGAAAACCAAATCAACAATATGAAACAACAAACCATCGGAGTAGAAATTGAAATGAATTCAATTACAAGACAAAAGGCAGCAAGATTAGTTGCTGAGCACTTCGGAACAACAGCCTGGAACGCAGCAAGTGAATACGGATATTGCAGTTGGGCTTGCAAGGACCAACAAGGTAGAGTTTGGAAATTTCAAAAGGATGTATCAATTGCAGGACCAGACGATGAAAAATGCGAACTTGTAACACCAATCCTTACTTACAGCGACATTGAAGATTTACAAGAGATTGTTAGAATCCTTAGAAAAGCAGGAGCAAAAAGCGATGCTTCAAGAATGTGTGGAGTTCACATTCACATTGGTGCAAAAGGACATACACCAAAAACAATGAGAAACCTTACAAACATTATGGCAAGCCACGAAGACCTTCTTGCAGAAGCCTTGGATTTAGATAGAAACAGAATTTCAAGATACTGCAGAACAGTTGATCCAAGATTCCTTAAGGAAGTCAACAAGAAGAAACCTCAAACAATGAGCCAATTTGCAGACGTTTGGTACAAAAGCCAAGGCGAAGATTATGCAAGAAGCCACCATTACAATGGTTCAAGATACCACATGCTTAACTTCCACGCTACCTTCACAAAAGGAACAATTGAATTCAGATTATTCCAATTTGATGAACCAAAGGATGGAAAAGCAAACGGACTTCACGCAGGACAACTTAAGAGCTACATTCAATTATGCTTAGCCCTTAGCCAACTTGCAAAGGATGCAAAAAGCGCATCAGCAAAACCTCAACAACATGAAAATCCAAAATACGCAATGAGAACTTGGTTATTAAGATTAGGTTTCATTGGCGAGGAATTCAAGACAGCAAGAGACTTCTTAACAAGAAGACTTAGCGGTGACTGCAGTTTCAGAAGTGGGGTAAGACCTGCTTCTCAAGCAGCAATGTAGGGAGGTGAGAATGATGAGCAAATATTATTTAGCATATGGAAGTAACCTTAACATTAGACAAATGGCTTATAGATGCCCAACCGCCATTCCAGTAGGCATAGCAGTAATAAAGAACTATCGCTTGAAATTTAAAGGTAGCAAAACTGGTTCATACCTAACAATCGAAAAAGCAAAAGGGTATGAAGTTCCTGTAGCTGTATGGAAAGTTGAAGATGATGATGAACTTCATCTAGATTGCTATGAGGGTTATCCTACCTTTTACTACAAGAAGGAAATCGAGATAGATTTCATTAGCATCAAAAGAAAATTACCGCATCACGCTAAAGCATTTGTATACATAATGCATGAAGATAGAAAACTAGGAATACCAACAAAGCGTTATATTGATGTTTGTTTAGAAGGATATAAAGCATTTGGTTTTAACCCAGTAAGATTATTTGAAGCCATTAATTTATCAAAGGAGGATGTCAAAAATGGAAACAACTAAGATTTGTCCTAAATGTGGAAAAACTTATCGAGGACACCCTGCAATATCAAGGGTAGATAACGAAACGCCAATATGCCCAGAATGCGGAACAAGAGAGGCTCTTGAAGGACTAGGAATACCGCCTGAGGAAATTGAAAATATCATTCATACAATTCCAAAAGTTGAAGATAAATAAAATGTTGAAGTCGGCTACGGTCGGCTTTTTCTTATGACAAGGAGGAGGAATTTGTGAGAAAACTAAAAAAATATGTTCCAACAAAGTTCAAAGCAAAAGACTCCACTTACGATAAAGAAGCAGCTGATTTTGCAGTGAACTTCATTGAATGTTTATGTCATACAAAAGGAACGTGGGCTGGTGAGCCTTTTGAATTAATCGACTGGCAAGAACAAATAATAAGAGATCTCTTTGGAATTCTAAAACCAAATGGATATAGACAATTCAATACTGCTTATATTGAGATTCCAAAGAAACAAGGTAAGTCAGAACTTGCTGCAGCAGTAGCTTTACTCCTTACCTGTGGTGATGGTGAGGAAAGAGCTGAAGTTTATGGCTGTGCAGCCGATAGACAACAAGCATCAATCGTATTTGAAGTTGCAGCGGATATGATAAGGATGTGTCCAGCTCTTAATAAAAGATGCAAAATACTAGCTGCAACAAAGAGAATAGTGTATTTACCTACAAATAGTTTTTATCAGGTTTTGTCAGCTGAAGCATACTCGAAACATGGATTTAATATTCATGGTGTTGTCTTTGATGAGCTTCACACTCAACCAAATAGAAAATTATTTGATGTTATGACTAAAGGTTCAGGCGACGCACGTATGCAACCTTTATATTTTTTAATAACAACTGCAGGAACTGATACTAAATCAATATGCTATGAAACACACCAAAAGGCAAAAGATATCATTGAAGGTAGAAAAAAGGACCCGACTTTCTATCCAGTAATATATGGAGCAGAGGTTGATGATGATTGGACTGATCCTAAGGTTTGGAAGAAGGCAAATCCTAGTCTAGGAATAACAGTAGGTATTGATAAAGTTAAAGCTGCATGTGAGTCGGCAAAACAGAATCCAGCAGAAGAGAATTCATTCAGACAGCTTCGTCTAAACCAATGGGTAAAGCAAGCAGTCAGGTGGATGCCTATGGAAAAATGGGATGCTTGCTGCTTTGATTTTAATCCAGATGATTTAAAAGGTAGAGTTTGTTATGGCGGATTAGACTTATCATCAACAACCGATATTACAGCCTTTGTCTTAGTCTTTCCACCGACTGAAGAAGATGAGCATTATTATGTCTTACCTTATTTCTGGATACCTGAGGATAATATGGATTTGAGAGTTGCAAAAGACCATGTTCCTTATGACTTATGGAATACACAAGGTTTCATTGAAACAACTGAAGGAAACGTAATTCATTATGCTTATATCGAACATTTCATTGAAGAATTAGGTCTTAAGTACAACATTAAAGAGATAGCTTTCGATAGATGGGGTGCTACAATGCTCGTTCAAAATCTAGAAGGTTTAGGATTTACTGTTGTTCCATTCGGTCAGGGCTTCAAAGATATGAGTCCACCAACGAAGGAACTAATGAATTTAGTTTTATCAAAAGAACTAAGACATAATGGTCAACCAGTCTTAAGGTGGATGATGGACAATGTGTGTGTAAGAACTGATCCTGCAGGAAATATCAAAATGGACAAGTCGAAGTCCACAGAAAAAATCGATGGTGCTGTGGCAACAGTTATGGCTCTAGATAGAGCAATAAGAAATAAAAATGGGACTTCTGATTCGGTATACGATTCAAGAGGTCTTTTATTTATCTAGGAGGTAGCAAATGGGATTATTTAAAAATCGATTTAAAGCAAGAGATCATCCTAACGTAGAAAATAAAACAGTTGGAAGCTCCTATTCATTTTATATGGGTGGTTCAACTGCTGGTAAAAGCGTGAATGAACGAAGTGCAATGCAAATGACTGCTGTGTATGCTTGCGTGAGAATACTTTCTGAGGCAGTAGCAGGACTTCCATTACATTTATACCGCTACAAAGAAGATGGCGGAAAAGAAAAAGTAATCAATCATTGTTTGTATCATCTTTTACATGATGAACCAAATAAAGAAATGAGTTCATTTATCTTTAGAGAAACATTAATGACTCACTTGCTTTTATGGGGTAATGCTTATGCACAAATCATCAGAAATGGAAAAGGTGAGATTATAGCTCTTTATCCGCTAATGCCAAATAAGATGAAAGTTGATAGAGGTGAAGATGGTGAACTTTACTATATTTATTCAAGAAGTACTGATGAAGCAAATGCCAAAGAAGATTCAACCGTTGTTTTAACTCCTCGTGAAGTATTGCACATTCCAGGACTTGGCTTTGATGGACTAGTTGGTTATTCACCAATTGCAATGGCTAAAAATGCAATAGGACTTGCAATTGCCACTGAAGAGTATGGTGCAAAATTCTTTGCAAATGGTGCAGCACCAAGTGGTGTACTAGAACATCCTGGAACCATAAAAGATCCTGCAAGATTAAGAGAAAATTGGAACTCCACCTTCGGTGGTTCTGCAAATTCTGGTAAGGTTGCAGTGCTTGAAGAAGGAATGAAATATACACCGATTTCTATATCTCCAGAACAAGCTCAGTTCTTGGAAACTAGAAAATTTCAAATAAACGAGATAGCTCGAATTTTTAGGATACCACCTCATATGGTTGGTGACCTTGAGAAGTCGAGCTTTTCTAATATAGAACAACAGTCTTTGGAGTTTGTGAAATATACATTAGATCCTTGGATTATTCGTTGGGAACAAAGCCTATCTAGGTCTTTATTAACCCCAGATGAAAAGAAGACATACTTTTTCAAGTTCAATCTAGAAGGCTTGCTTCGTGGTGATTATGCATCTCGTATGAATGGATATGCAACCGCAAGACAAAATGGATGGATGTCAGCAAATGACATAAGAGAACTTGAGAACTTAGATAAGATTCCTGCTGAACTAGGTGGGGATTTATACCTAATTAACGGCAATATGCTTCCGCTTAATAACGCAGGAGCTTATGCAAATACAAATAAGGAGGAGGAAGCCGATGAAGAAGTTTTGGAATTGGAAAAATCAAGCGGAAACAGGCGAAAGAGTACTCGAACTTAATGGAACGATAGCGGAGGAGTCATGGTTTGATGATGATATTACTCCACGAATGTTCAAAGAGGAACTCTTGTCAGGAAGTGGCCCAGTAACAATCTGGATTAATAGTCCTGGCGGAGACTGTATTGCTGCTTCACAGATTTATTCAATGCTAATGGATTATAAGGGTGAGATTACTGTCAAGATTGATGGTATTGCTGCAAGTGCTGCATCAGTAATTGCTATGGCAGGAACGAAAGTCATAATGGCACCTACTGCACTCTTAATGATTCACAATCCATCTACCACAGCTATGGGAGACCACAGAGATATGCAAAAGGCAATTGAGCTATTAGATCAAGTAAAAGAATCAATCATCAATGCCTATGAAATCAAGACTGGAATGTCAAGAATTACCCTTAGTCACTTAATGGATGCGGAAACGTGGATGAATGCAAACAAAGCCATCGAGCTTAAATTTGCAGATGAAATTTTAGAGGACGATAAGAAGAAATCCTCTGATGTTAGTTTTGCATTTTCAGCTCATGAGTTTGCTACAAACTTGCTAAATAAAATCGCAAGTAAGGAAAGTACAGAGCCTATAAAGACTGGCAGAAAAGTCAGTGAGCTTAAAAACGAGCTTGCAAAAATCAAAAAATTAATTTAATGGAGGATAACGAAGATGACTTTAAATGAAATGTTAGAGAAAAGAAAAAATCTCTTAAACACAATGGATGGGTTCTTAGAAACTCATAAAAACTCAAATGGTGCTTTATCTGTTGAGGATGATGCAACCTACTCAAAAATGGAAAAGGAATTCGATGAATTAACTGCTTCCATCACTCGTGCTCAAAGACGTGCAAATATGGAAATGGAAATGAACAAACCAGTAAATGCACCTATTACAGCAAAGCCTATGGTAATGACTGAACCAGAAGATAGTACAGGTAGAGCTTCAAAAGGCTATAAAAAGAACTTCTGGAATGCAATGAGAAGAAAACAAATGACACCAGAAATGGTAAATGCTCTTCAAATTGGAACTGATTCAGAAGGTGGATATCTTGTCCCTGATGAATATGAAAAGACTTTAGTTGAAGCATTGGAAGAAGAAAATATCTTCAGAAAATTAGCACACGTTATTAGTACTTCATCTGGTGACCGTAAGATTCCAGTTGTTGCTTCTAAAGGTAGTGCTTCTTGGGTTGATGAAGAAGGAACAATTCCAGATAGCGATGATGCATTCAATCAAGTATCTATTGGTGCGTATAAGCTTGGTACATTAATCAAAGTTTCAAATGAACTTTTGAACGACTCTGTATTTAATTTAGAATCATACATTTCAAAGGAATTTGCTAGACGTATTGGTTCTAAAGAAGAGGATGCATTCTTCAATGGTAATGGTACAGGAAAACCTGTAGGTATCTTCAACGCTACTGGTGGTGCTGAAGTTGGTGTTACAGCAGCAAGTGCTACAGCAATCACAGCAGATGAGATTATCGATTTATTCTATTCATTAAGAGCACCATATAGAAAGAATGCCGTATGGATTTTAAATGATGCAACTATCAAGGCGATTAGAAAACTTAAAGATAATAATGGTAACTACTTATGGCAACCATCATTAACTGCTGGTACACCAGATACTATTTTAGGTAGACCAGTTTATACTTCAAGCTATGTTCCAACTATAGCTGCTGGTGCAAAGACTATTGCTTTTGGTGATTTCTCATATTATTGGATTGCAGATAGAGCAGGTAGAAACTTCAAGAAATTAACTGAACTTTATGCAGCAAATGATCAAACTGGATTTGTTGCAACACAAAGAGTTGATGGTAAGTTAATCCTTCCTGAAGCAATCAAAGTTTTAAAGATGAAGGCAACTGCCTAATTAGTAAGTGGAGGTAGCAGTTATGACTGAAAATGAATTATTACAACAGGTGAAGGATAACTTAATCATTACATTCAACGACGATGACAGTCTGATTCAAAAGTTCATAGCTGCTGCCATCACCTATGCAGAGGAATATCAGCATAAAGACTCAGGTTATTATAAGGAAAATGAAATGAGTGAAACTACTAGACAAGCAATCATTATGCTTGCAAGTCATTTTTATGAAAGTAGAGATGGTTCAACTGGTGGTTTCTTTGCCGATAATACTAATGCAGCAAACAATGTATGGTTAACAGTCAATAGATTACTACTTTTGAATAAGGAGTGGAGGGTATGAGTTTAGGATTAATGAACAAGCCTGCAAAACTCTATGAGAAGGTTCCTAATATCGATTCTGAGGGCTTTTCTGGGCGCACTGTGGCCTTTGTTTCTGATATTCGAGTGTTTTTGAAGGAAGGCATGGAAGCGAACGTTGGGCGAATTTAGCGGCTTTCTCGGAAGCAACTGAACTCTTTAGATTTAGAGCAATTCCAGGAGTTGAAGTTACTACTAAACATTTCATCCTTTATGGAGGTAATGAATACAACATTCTATCTGTTGAAAATGTAAAAGGTAGGAATATGTATGTTGAAGTTTTAGCAAAAAGGGTGGTGGCATCCAATGGCTAAGTGTATTTGTAAGATGCCAGAAGATCTTTTGAAAAAACTATCAAGGCTTGGAAACAAGATGGATTCTATAACTGAAGAGGTTCTTCAAGTGGGCGGTGAGGTTGTCTTGGATAAAGTCAAATCTAATCTCGAAGGAGTGCTAAGCGGTGAATCAACTGGTGAACTTGCTTCATCATTAGGTCTATCAAAAGTACTTATCGGTAAAGATGGTAATGCCAATATTAAAGTTGGTTTTGTTGAGCCAAGAAGTGACGGAAAGTCCAATGCAATGATAGCCAACATCATCGAATATGGAAAAGCAGGACAACCTGCTAAGCCGTTTTTAAAGCCTGCGAAAACATCATCAAAAAAGCCATGCATTGATGCAATGACTAAAAAACTAGAGGAGGAAATAAAGAAGGCATGAACATATTAGCTCAAGTTAACTTACTCTTATCTAGATTAAGCATTCCTGTAGAAACAGGATCAATGAAACAGGCTACAAGTGACAAATATATTGTGCTTGTACCTTTAGCTGATTCTTACCCAGTTTCTGCTGATAATTTACCTATCGCAGATGTGCAAGAATTAAGAATCACGATTTTCTCTAAAGAGAATTATATAAAACTTAAAAACCAGATTATTTCAATACTTCTAAGCAATGATTTTTGCATAACGGAGAGAAAATACAATGGTTATGATGCTGATACAGGCTACTATCAGTACACAATAGACGTAGCCAAAAATTATGAAATTGAGGAGGATATTTACTAATGGCAACAATTGGTTTAGACAAATTATTTTATGCTTCCATCACTGAAGATAAGGATGGAAACGAAACATACGGTACTCCAGTTCAACTTGCAAAGGCTATCTCTGCTGATTTAAGTGTTGAACTTAATGAAGCAACTTTATTTGCTGATGATGGCCAAGCTGAAGCTGTAAAAGAGTTCAAGAGCGGTACTTTATCATTAGGAGTTGATGATATTGGTACTGAGGCTGCTGCAGGATTAGTTGGCGCAACAGTCGATAAAAATGGTGTATTAGTCTCTGGGGGAGAGGATGCAGCAAAGCCTGTAGCTATTGGTTTCAGAGCAAAAAAATCAAATGGAAAATATAAGTACTATTGGCTTTATAAAGTCTTGTTTGGTGTTCCTGCTACAAACCTTGCTACTAAAGGTGATTCCATTACTTTTTCAACTCCAACAATTGAAGGAACAATCTTCAGAAGAAATAAGGTTGATGGTAAGAATAATCATCCTTGGAAAGCAGAGGTCACTGAATCCGACACTAATCAAAGTGTAATCAGCAAATGGTACACAGAAGTTTATGAACCTGTTTATACGGACGGAGGTAGCATCTAATGGCTGATGAAAGAAGTGCAGTTATCAAAATTGGTGATAATGAATATGAGTTGCTTTTAACCACTAAGGCAACAAAAGAGATTGCTAAAAAGTATGGTGGTCTTGCAGATTTAGGTGATAAGCTCATCAAAAATGAAAAATATGAGGATGCAATTAATGAAATTGTATGGCTTATTGTAACTTTAGCTAATCAACCAATACTAATTCATAACTTCAAAAATAAAGACGATATAAAACCACTTTTAACAGAGGATGAAGTTGAACTATTAACTACACCTACCGATTTGGCTCTATATAAAAATGCGATCACAGAAGCACTTTATAAAGGCACAAAAAGGAATGTTGAGAGTGAAGAAACAAAAAACGCAGTGGGCGAGTAAGTGACGAAGAGTTGTTTACTCGTCTTTTATATTACGGCTTGAGTCAACTTCATTTATCGCAAGATGAGATTTGGTTCATGCCTTTTGGTCTGCTTTTAGATTTATGGGAATGCCATAAACAATATAACGGTATTTCAAAACCTAAAGTAGAACATTTTATTGATGATGTTATACCAGATGGAATTTAAAAGGAGGTGAACGCAATGGCAGATAATTTTGGATTGAAAATCGGTCTTGAAGGTGAAAAGGAGTTCAAGGCTTCACTTGCTCAAATCAACCAGTCTTTCAAAGTTCTAGGTTCAGAAATGAAACTTGTCGATTCTCAATTTGATAAAAACGACACCTCAGTTCAAGCACTTACTGCTAGAAATGGTGTACTTGAAAAATCAATAGAATCACAAAAAGCAAAAATAGATGTATTGCGTTCAGCTTTAAATAATGCAGCTGAGTCATTTGGTGAGAATGACAAAAGAACTCAAAACTGGCAAATTCAACTAAATAACGCTCAAGCAGAACTTAACAAAATGGAAAAAGAACTCAAAGAGAATAAATCGGCTCTTGAGTCGACTGGTGATGAAATGGATAAAACCAAGAAATCAGCAGATAAAATGGGCGATGAAATTGAAGATGCTGGGGAACAAGCAGATGATTCATCTTCAAAAATGGAAGCGTTAGGCTCTGTTTGTAAGGCAGCGAGTGTTGCTATGGCTGCGGCATTTGCGGCGGTTACAGCGGCTGCTGTGGCGGCAGGGAAGGCCTTAGTTGATATGACTAAAGAAGGCGCAACTTATGCTGATTCAGTTTTAACTCAAAGTACAGTTACAGGTATTTCAACTGAGAAACTGCAAGAATATATGTATGCAGCAGAACTTGTGGATGTCTCTGTAGAAACTCTTACAGGTTCGATGAAGAAAAATATCAACGCTATGAAAAAAGCTCAAGAAGGCTCATCTACTTATGTTGAAGCCTATGAGAAACTTGGCGTTGAGGTAATGAATGCTGATGGAACTTTACGCGATAGTGAAGAAGTCTACTGGGAGATTATTGAAGCATTAGGAAAAGTTGAAAACGAAACTGAACGTGATGCGCTTGCTATGGCTCTTCTTGGAAAGTCTGCGACTGACCTTAATCCATTGATTGAGGCTGGCTCAGAAAAGATGGAAGAGTTAGCTGATAAAGCACATGATGCAGGATACGTAATGAGTGATGAGATGTTATCAGCTTATGGAAAATTAGATGATCAGCTTCAATATTTAAGTGTTGGAACCACAGCTATGAAGAATGCACTAGGTACCATTTTGCTACCTATTCTTACTGATTTGGCAACTGATGGTGTATCTTTACTAGGTGAGTTTACCAATGGTATAAGAGAATGTAATGGCGATATTTCAAAGATGTCAGGTGTCATCAGTGAGGTTTTACCAAAATTTCTGAATATGATTTTACAATATATCCCTCAAATAATGGACCTTGCTATGAGCATAGTCTCATCAATTGGAACAGCTATAATGGATAACCTTGATATCATAATTGACACTGCTTCAAAGATCGTTTTATCACTATTAAATGGATTGATTTCAGCTTTACCAAAAATAGCAGAAGGAGCATTAAAACTAGTACTTACTTTAGTAAAAGGACTGATTGCTAATCTTCCAAAAATACTTCAAGCAGCAGTTCAAGTAGTAGTAACTTTAGCAAAAGGAATAGCGGATGCTTTACCAGAACTAGTTCCAACTATTGTGAGTGTAGTTGTTGAACTATGTCAAACATTGGTGGACAATCTTCCGCTTATTTTAGATGCAGCATTGCAACTTATTACAGGACTTGCTGAGGGATTATTAGAAGCAATACCAATATTATTAGAGGCTCTTCCTGAGCTGATTATTTCTATTGTGGATTTCTTAGTTGGTTCAATTCCTCAGATTATCGAAACTGGTATCACGCTATTTACAAGTATAATTGATGCTCTTCCTGAGATTATTCAAACAATCAATACAGCAATTCCTCAAATTATTAATGGAATAATAACTGCTATTGTTGAGAGTTTGCCACTTATCATTCAAGCTGGAATGAATCTATTTACTTCTTTAATTCAAGCCTTACCAGAGATTATTGAAATGATACTAACTGCAATACCTACGATTATTAGTTCAATAATCAATGCATTAATAAGCAATTTGCCACTTTTAATAAATGCTGGTATTCAACTTTTTACCTCATTAATAACTAACTTACCAACGATTATTATTGAAATAGTTAAGGCAGTACCACAAATCTTATCTTCTATAATAAACGGCTTTGCTGCAGGCTTTTCTCAAATGGCTGATGTGGGTAAAAACCTCGTCAAAGGTCTATGGGAAGGTATCCAAAGTTTAGCAGGTTGGATATGGGATAAAGTTTCAAGTTGGGCTTCTGACTTATGGAGTGGAATTAAAAACTTCTTTGGTATTCACTCTCCTTCAAAGAAGATGTCATGGATTGGTGACATGTTAATGGAAGGTTTAGCTGGAGGTATTGATGAAAGTGCATCAGATGTTATTGATTCAGCAAACGCAATGACAAAGGATCTTAATTCTGTTTTTAATGATTTATCAGCAGATATGAGTGGTGTTCCTACTAACTTCAATGTTTCAAGCACTACAGGAACAATAAGAGAAGGTTTGAATCAAGCATCAGGTGGTTTAACTTTGCAATTATCTATTGAGAATTTTAACAACTATTCTAGTGAGGATATTAATAGCCTTACAGAAGAAATAATGGAAACTGCAGCAAGTTTTACAAGAAGGAAAGGAGTGATATACGGATGAGCTACTTCATTTATAACGGAATAAAATCATCGGACTTGGGTGTATTTATTCAAAATAAAAATATATTTTCAAGTCCTAAATATGATGCAAGTTTTGTATCTATCCCAGGGAAAAATGGAGATTTGATTTCTTCAAATAGTAGGTATCTTAATTCATCTGTTTCCTATACTTGTTTTATTGCTGCAAAATCCATAGAAGAATTAGCTAATAAAGTTACTCTAGTGAAGAATTGGCTATATAAGGAGCCAGATAAATACCACGATTTAAGAGATAGCTATGATGTAAGTTTCAAACGAAAAGCTGTCTTTAATAGTAAATTAGATATTTCTGATGAGGTGAATAAAATAGGAACATTTACTGTTGTTTTTTCTTGTAAACCTCAAAGATATCTTATTTCAACTCTTGAAAAAGAAACTTATACTGAAGAATTTGTTGTTAACAACCCATATTCGCTTAGTGCAAAACCATATTTGAAGATTTATGGTAGTGGAGACATTACTCTTACGATAAGCTCTCCTGGAATCAATAAGATCTGGATAATGAAAGATGTTGAAGACTTTATTGAATGCGATTCTGAAACTATGAACTTTTATAAGGATACCGAACTACAAAATAGCAAAGTGACTGGTGATGATTTTCCAGAATTATATACTGGCGAAAACTCCATAGCCTGGAAAGGTGAAGTAACTAAGGTTGAAATCATCAAAAGGCTGGTGAGCTTATGATACCTATTTTGTTTAATGAAACAGCGACTGATTTTACTACATTTGGAATTGGTGTCTTAAGGGAATGTACAAGCTGTGAAGTAACTGAAGAAAGAAACGGATCATTTGAATTAACACTAAAATATCCAACTAGTGGTGACCTATTTTCATATTTAAAAAATGAAAGAATAATCGTCGCTAAACCAAATGATCTATCTAAAAACCAGGCTTTTAGAATCTATAAAGTAACCACTCCTTTGAGGGGTGAAGTTACTGTTTATGCACAACATATCTCTTATGATTTAGCAACAATTGGTGTAATGCCTTTTGATATAGAAAATGCTAGTCCAAAATATGCAATGGACCAAGTATTGCTTCATTCATCAATTCCTAATAATTTCTCGTTTCAATCGGATTATCTAACTGTAAAGCAATTCAAAGTATCTAAGCCTGTAAGCATTAGAAGTTTGCTTGGAGGAAGTGAAGGCTCGATTCTTGATAGTTGGGGTGGTGAGTATGAATGGGACAATTTCAAAATCAAACACCACACCCATAGAGGCAGTGATAATGGCGTGGTTATTGCCTATGGAAAAAACCTAACCAAACTAGAACACGAGTCAGATATCACTGATATTTATACACATATCTTGCCTTATGGAGTAATTAAAGACGATAACGATAAGGAAACAGTAGTAACTCTTCCTGAATGTGTCTTGCCATTAACATCAACTATTCTTAAAAATGGAAAAGTTTATATTAGAGATTTCACTGATGATTTCAAAGAAGATGAAAGAATAACAGAATATGAGCTTAGAACAAAAGCAAATGTCTGGATTAAGAATCATCCGCTTGGAGTTGAAAATTCAAGTATTGAAGTATCTTTTGAACCCTTATGGAATCAAAGCGAATATGCTGCAATTCATGAAAGATTATCGCTATGTGATACGGTCACAGTAAAGCACTCTAATCTAGGCGTAACTGCAAAGATGAAGGTGGTAAAAACAGTATATGATTCATTGAAAGAAAAATATAAATCCATTACCTTAGGAACATTAAAAGCAAGTTTAACTTCAAAGATAAACGACCTAGAAAATGTTGTAACAGACACAAAAAAATCTGTGGATCGATTACCTAGCCTGCTTAATTCTGCAATCGATAGTGCTACAAAACAAATAACTGGTAATACTGGTGGTTCTGTAGTCCTTCATTCAAATTCAAATGGAACACCATACGAACTTTTGATAATGGATACAGAAGATATTAATAGTGCGGTGAATGTGTGGAGATGGAACTTAGGTGGCTTAGGATTTTCAAGTCATGGCTATAATGGCCCATATGAAACTGCGGTTACTGGTGATGGTGCAATCGTTGCGGATTTTATTACTGCTGGTTCACTAGTAGCAAATATCATAAAAGCAGGAACATTATCAAGTAACGATGGTAGTTCTTATTGGAATCTAGAAAGTGGCGAAGTAGTACTAAGGGCTTATGCTACAACAGCCTCAGTAGAAGAACAAACAAATAGAATTGATAACATAGAAGAACAAAAAATGTATCGCTTAGTTATCAGTTCTTCAAATGGTAATATCTTCAAAAATGGAAATATATCAACAATGCTTACTGCTACAGTTTTTTCTTGGGATAAGGATGTCACTGATGAACTCGATGATAATCAGTTTATATGGACAAGAGTATCCTCAGATACTGAAGCAGATAAGGCTTGGAATTCAGCTCATTTTGGTGGAACAAAATCCATCACAATCACAAATGATGATGTCAAGGTTAGAGCTACCTTTTATTGTGACCTCATCGATACATCAACAAGAGAAAGCCTACTAGGCTAAAATAGGAGGAATGGAACATGTCTAAAGCTCAAGGACAATTTACAATTATTGATTATAATGATGCCTTAACCTTAACAGGTTATATAGGTTCAAATTTAGCAAAAACTCAGATGTTCAATCCAGATAATAGTACTTATTCACCTGATTGGTCATCAACGAATTTAGTATTAACTCCTAGTTTGTACGTAATAGGTACAACTACGGACCAAATCACATCTACCAATGTTCAATCAGTTAAATGGTATGTTGGTTCATCCACAACAGCTATTACAACTGGTGGTAATTACTCTTTATCTGGAACAAAAAATCATATCCTAACAGTTAAAGGAAATACAATGGCAGGACTTCCTGGAATTGATTATAGATGTGTTATCACTTATAAGGATTCATCTACTGGTCTTGAAATTACTCATCCACTTACGATTTCATTTTCAAGAGTAGTGAATGGTGGCGGTATTGTTGATTTACTTGTTACTACACCTTTAGGAAATGTATTCAAAAATTCTGAAGTAGCAACCTTAACAGCAAAAGGTGAACTATGGAGAGGTTCTAGTGTAGATACGACTAATGTCACATATAAATGGGCAATTATGGACTCTTCAGTTTCATCATCTTCATCAGCTGGATATGATGCAGACTTCGGTACTGGTTGGTATAAATTAGCAGATACAACTGGTAAATATACGGGAACTTCAACAGCGACAATCACCGTTTATGCTTCAGCAGTTGAATCATATGCTGTATTTAAGTGTTGTTGTAAGGATACTGATTCAGCATCTGCAACTTATAATTCAAAATTTTATGATGTTGCAACCTTCATCGATAATGCAGATCCTCTACAAGTACAAATAACATCAACTGGTGGAGATGTATTTAAAAATGGAGTGGGTAGCACTGTTTTAAAAGCAGTGGTTTATCAAGCAGGAGTTGAAGTAGATGCTGCTGGTTCAGGAACTTATACTTGGACGAAATATAACAAAGATGGTGCTATTGATACTAGCTGGGGAACAAGTGGAAAGAAGACAGGTAAAACATTATCTGTTTCAAGTTCTGATGTTGCAACAAAAGCTACTTTTATGGTTGAAGTAGTTATTTAAGGAGGAAGGTTCTATGAAGTCACAGAATCAATTTACAATCTATTCATTGAATGATGTGGCGACTCAATCAACTGCTCCAGAAAATCCATATAAAGGTCAATTATGGGTGGATACTTCAAAAACTCCACCAGTAACAATGGTCTATAATGGCACAAAATGGGTTGAACAGAATGGAACTGATACTATTAGATCATCAGTAAAAACAGTTGAAGAAAAGCAAGCAGAGTTCAAGACAAATCTCGATGGATTAACAAGTACAGTGGGTACTCAAACTAAAACAATAGAGACCATTGAATCTAATATTGATGGAATACAAGAAGATGTGACTTCTATTGAAAGTGAAGTATCAACTCTAAAACAAACTGCGACTAACATTTCTGCAGAGGTATCAAAGAAAGCTGATAGCGCATATGGTAACTCAAGCTCATCATTTGGATGGAAACTTGATAGTAGCAGTTTTGAACTTTATTCAAACAAGAAAACAGTAATGAAAGCCACCTCAACAGGGCTTGATGTGACAGGTAAAATTACCTCAACTGAAGGTTCTATTGGTGGCTTTACTATTTCAGATAAAGGAATATATAAAGGCGTAACATCTTTTAGTGATACAAGCCATAATGGTGTATATGTTGGAACAGATGGTATTAGAGTAGGTCCTAATTTTACAGTAGATCCTACAGGAACTGTCACTGCAGTAGGCCTAAAGATTAACCTAACAGATACACAAAAGACTGAACTAAAAGGCGAAAAGGGCGATACTGGTGCAACTGGTAGTCAAGGTCCTAAAGGAGATAAAGGTGATACTGGTGCAACTGGTGCTACGGGCTCACAAGGACCAAAAGGCGATAAAGGGGACAAAGGAGCAACAGGAAGTCAGGGACCAAAAGGAGATACAGGATTAACTGGTCCACAAGGCCCAACTGGTGCAACAGGGCCACAGGGTCCTACTGGTCCACAAGGTCCAACTGGTGCTACAGGACCGCAAGGTCCAGCTGGTTCAGATGCAACTGTTAATTGGACTAATATTTGTAGTGCTTTAGCAGGTTCAAAAAACTCTGAAGGTGCATCAAGAGGCATATATACAAGTGGTGGATATGTGTATGTTTTGGCAGATGCTATTGATGCTACATGGGTGAATTCAGGTATTCTTTCTGCTCTCCAAGGAAAAATTGGTGGTTTCACTATTGACTCAAATAGACTTTATGCAGGAACTCCTGGCTCAAGCAGTGGAATTGAGTTATCTTCAGTTGGCTTAATTGCATATAAGTCAAACAACCAAGGAGTAGCTTCGTCATATGCAGTAAGCAAAATAACAGTCAATAAAGCAACAAATCTTACTGTTTATATTCGTTCTTATGCTGAGTCTAGCTATGACTATACAATGATTTCAAATCCAAATGCTTCATCGTATCCTACTTCTTATTCAAGTAGTTATGTAAAAGCTCATACAAGATCAAATCAAAACAGTAGTTCAGCCTTAGCTGGTTATACAAAAGTTGAGTACTATGGTTTGAAACAAAACGACTATATTTATATCGTTTATAGGAAAGATGGAAGTGCAGATTCTGGAACTGATACTGGCTATCTTTTGATTCCAGAAACAACAGATATCTCAATTTCAAATGTTGGCGCTACTCATTATTTTGTAAGAGATTCGGCATTTGATATTAAAGGTGCATCAATTAAGGTAGGTGCAAATTTTAGCGTTGATAGTACTGGCGCAATTAAATCAACTAGTGGAACTATTGGAAATCTAAGCATTACAGGTAGCGGTTTAACTTACAACGGTTCTTGGGCGTCTCATTTTAGTATCGGTTCGGAATCATCTGATTCAAGAATGCCTACTTATGCAATATTTGCAAGAACGCAAAGAATCGATGACTGTATTATGGGATTTAAGAATACCTCTTATGGTGAAAACTTCTGGGTTGAATTCAAACCAGATGGATATTGCACATACATGTCTAGTGATGCTGAAGATGCAGTAATGACAGGTAAGATACCATATAACTATCTAGATAAAGTCTGTTGGTTGCATTCACCTCTTGGATCATCACATACTGGAAGCGATGCAACTTGCCCTCAAATAATCGTCTTTAATGCTTCTGTAAGTAATGGAAGTTATCAAACTTACGATTTATCTGCCTATGGAATACATGAGATTATTGGAGCTCAACTAACTGAAAGAGATACGCCATCAACTGGTTCAAATAACCAATGGTTCTCAGTAAGTGGGACAAGCATTACTGTTAGAAATACCACTGGTGGTAAAAAGACATATTCATTATTAGTCATCGCAGTTTAGGAGGTACGTATGAAGAAAGTAAAAATAAACAAAGACGGCTTTTTAGAAAGCATATACATTAATGATGCCACCATTGAGATCGAGGTGGATGATGAACTTTATGAAACACTCATGTGCTGTAAAATCGGCAAGAATTGGAAACAAGAAGACGGTGAGTTTCATATGGTAGAACTTTTAGATGAACAGGTTATTAGAGAAAGAAGAGAGGTTGAATGCTTTAACTTAATCGATAATCGATCACCTCTTTGGTGGAGTCATTTATCTGAAGAAAGGCGAAAAGAGCTAGATGCTTGGTATGAGGCTTGGCTAGTTGCAACCAAAACTAAAATCATACCTGAAAAACCTACGTGGTTAAATTAGGAGGACTTATGGATTTAGCACAAACAATTATTACTATTTCATCTGTTATAACGGCTCTTGGAGTAATATTCGGAGTCGTTTTTACTATCTATAGATGGTATCTCAAAAACGAGAAACAAGATGATTCAATAAAAGAAATAAAGGCGGAACAAAGCATTCTTACAAAGGGTGTACTTGCATGCCTTAAAGGGCTTCATGAACAAGGGTGCAATGGACCTGTCACTCACGCAATTGAGGAAATTGAAGAACACATAAATAAACAAGCTCATAAATAGGAGGTATTCAAAATGAATGAGATTTTACTTAATGTTTTATCGGTTTTACTAACTGCAGTTATTTTGCCTTTGATATCTATTGCAGGAACTCAACTTATAAAATTCATCAATTCAAAAATCAAGAATAATGAATTAGTTAAACAGCTAACAACAGCAACTACTATCGTGACAAATGCTGTAAGAGCGGTATTTCAAACTTATGTTGATAGCCTTAAGAAGAGTGGTAACTTTGGAAAAGAAGCTCAAATTGAGGCTCTAAACAAGGCTAAAGAGCTAACACTTGCTCAGCTAAGTGAAGAGGTTAAAGAGTACATCACTAAGAACTATGGCGACATCAATACTTGGCTTACAACTCAGATTGAAGCAACAATTAACTTGATAAAATAAACAAATTAATCCCTGATTTCCTTTTTGGAGTCAGGGACTTTTTTTGTTTGCAGATTTATTTTTGGACTGCTAAGTAGTATAATATAGGTGAAAGATAAATTAGAATTTGTGAGGATGATAAGATGGTCAATATAACAGATGTAAGACAGATTCTTCAATTCGCAATAGATGCGGAGATTAAAGTCTTTCTTGATGGCGGCTGGGGTGTAGATGCACTTCTTGGATATCAGTCAAGAAGCCATAACGATATTGATATTTTTGTAGAAAAGAAAGATTATCAGAATTTTATAGAGATAATACAAGCTAATGGATTTTATGAAATTAAGATGGAATATACAACATTGAATCATACTGTATGGGAAGATGCGAAAAACAGAATTATTGATTTGCATTGTTTTGAATATACAGGCAAAGGTGAAATTCTTTATGAGGGGGATTGCTTTCCGTTAGAAATTTTTTCAGGTAAAGGAAAAATTGAGGAGATAGAGGTTTCCTGTATTGAACCATATAGTCAAGTAATGTTCCATCTCGGATACGAGTTTGATGAAAATGATGTACATGATGTGAAGTTATTGTGTGAGACATTTCATATCGAAGTTCCAAATGAGTATAGATAACGACAAATTCCTATTTAACGAGCAGTTATTCCCTCAATCCTTAATTGGAAAGAGGGGTCTTTTTTATTTATCTCCAATATTATTGGATTATTGGATTTTTTGGATAATTTGTGATATAATGATTTAACTAAAACCGATTTTATGATTTTAGCTAATATAATAATTCGGAGGCACGATTATGAAAAAAATTGGTAGATTTATTGTTTTATCTATTTTTATGATGTCAGTTATCTTTATGACTGGTTGTAGCAACAACACTCCTTATATTGGAGAAAATGGAAACTGGTGGGTTGGCGAGTCTGACACTGGGGTTCCGGCACAAGGTGAAAAAGGTGATAGTGGCGAAAAAGGTGACAAAGGAGATAAGGGTGACAAAGGAGATAAAGGTGACACTGGGGATTCAGTAACTGTTGTTTCAGTTAAAAAAACAGGAACTGAAGAAAACGTCGATACATATACAATCACTTTCTCTGATGGAAATACTTCAACATTTACTGTTACAAATGGTGCTGATGGCGAATCAGTTAATGTTGAATCAGTAACTAAGATTGGTTCTGATGGATTAGTTGATACTTATAAAATAATGTTTTCTGATGGTACTGAATATACTTTTACAGTAACTAACGGAGCTGATGGCGAGTGCATAACAATTGAATCAATTGAAAAAACTGGTTCAGATGAATTAGTTGATACTTACACAATTACATTATCTGACGGAAACAAATTCACATTTACCGTTACTAATGGAAAAGACGGATTAACTCCTTATATTGGTCCTAATGGCAACTGGTGGATTGGCGATGAAGATACTGGCGAATTCGCTTCTTATAACTATGAAACTAGAGATATTACTGATGGATTAACATTTACACCTATGACCATAAATGGAAAAGGTGGTTTTGTTGTTACTGGTTTTGATCCTGTTGTTGCATACGGCAGTGAAATTTATAATCTTTTAGATAACTATCCAGAACAATACGCGTCAACTTATGGAATTATTAATATTCCTGATTATTTAGGTACAACTCCTGTTATTGGAATCAAAGCTGAAATGTTTAAAAACGTTGATTATATCGGCAAAGTTTCACTTTCAAGAAATACAGTTTATCTTGGAGATAATGTTTTTAATACTTGCTCAAATTTACAAGAAATTGATTTTAATGGAGCACCATTAGAAAAACTTCCAGACTATGCTTTTTATAAAACAAAACTTCAAAGCATTGATTTACCTGAAACTTTAGAAACTTTAGGTGCATATTCTCTTGCAAATACTAAATTAAAATCTATTGAATTACCAAATTCATTAACGAGATTAGAAAGTCATGCTTTATATGGAAATACTATAAAAGATATTGATATTAATAATGTTACTTATTTTGCAGATTATTCATTATATGGAATTCATGGTAATCCTATTTATTTAACGAATGATGTTGAATATGTTGGTAGTTACGCTTTTGCTGGAACTTATGTTTATATCGAACAGGAAACAATCCCTACAACTTGGGAAAGCAATATTGCAGGTACTAGTACGTATTATGGTGGAATTGTTACTCCTAATTGTTTAATTAATGATGAGTATATTTACTCTAAGAACGGAAATGAAATAACAGTATTAAATTATATAGGAACTGATAAACGAATTGAAATTCCTAGTTTAATTGATTCTCTACCAGTTACAAAAATTGGATACGGTTTCAACTCTGTTAGTGAAATTGGACTTAATGTTTATGATAATATTTATACTGAAGAAAGTGGCGAAAACTATTTCAGTTATATGGTAAGAGCAGAACAAGTAGTAATTCCAAATTCAGTAAAAGCAATTGATTTAGGAGCATTCAATAATTTATTTACTACAATTTATATTCCTTCAAGCGTAGAAAAAATAAGCACTTATGCTTTAATCATTGACAATGATGACTTGTCATCAAACTTTATGATTTTTGAAGCTAATTCATATCCTACATTGATTAAAGGTTGGGTAGATGGCGAAAATGAAGGCGAAATTGATGGTGCACTATGGTTTGATGACGAAAACTATATTTGCTATTATCGCAATATCAAAAATACAAAATGGGAAGATGTTTATTTTAATGAAGAAACAAATTCATACTATATTAAAGATTTATTTGGTTATACTTTAATTGCTTATATGAACCATGAAGTTGGTAGTAAAATTGTAATCGAATCAACTTTCAATAACGAAACTGTTCATACTATTAGAAAAGGTGCTGTTTATGGATTCTTTAATCCTAAATCCTTAATCATAGAAGATGGAATTAAAAAGATTCAAAAGTATGCGTTTATGATGTGTGCAGACTTCAATTATGCTTATATTCCTAGCAGTGTAACAACAATTAATGCCTATGGATTTGCTGATGTTTGTTATAGATTCTATACAAATCACACATCAAAACCAGATGAATGGGATACACAATGGGCTGGTTCTTCATCTAGTTATACAATTACTTATAAAACTGAATTAGGTGAGATTCCTACAATATCTTTTGATGGAAAGTATGAATATGCAGTTCTTGATGATGGAACAGTAAGTCTAGTTAAGTATTTGGGTTCTTCATCAACATCTACAATTAAAGTTCCAAGAACAATTGATGGATATACAGTAACTGAAGTAAAGAGCAATTGTTATTCAATTTCATACTCTTCTACAGTTTACATTTATATTCCTAAATCAATTCTTGTGTTAGAAGAAAATGCATTTTATCGCTCTTACACTTATTATACAACTTATGTTTATTTTGAAGCTGAATCTGCTTTACCTGGCTATCACTCAAAATTCACCAATACATCTTCTAGCTATTTAACTAAATACTGGAATAGAAGTATCGGATACTAATTAAAATGTGGATCAAACCCCTCAATCCTTAATTGGAAAGAGGGGCTTTTTTAATGATTAGCAAAAAAATAAAGAAAATGTTTTCATAGATGTTTTGCCTAGAGTTTGAGAAAAATCAGCCTATTTTGGGATAGTATTACAGCTCTCAGGTTAACAGCTTTTTTCTTTTTTCTCAAAAAATGAAGTGCTCTTCAAGAGGTCGATTTGACACCTAAAAATTAAGTGATATACTACAGGTGTAATTACAAAAAAAGTAGGCTTACTTTAGAAAAGGAGCGTTGGAAAAATGAAAACATTAAATCTTACTGAACAACAGGTTATTGATCTATTATCATTGGTTGAAGAAGAAATCAGATACCTTACAAATGAGGCTATTCCTTCATGTGATGATGATCCAGAAGATTTGGCCATTATTGATAGAGAAGGATTCATTAAGTCATTAAAGGGTATGGAAGATATCAAGAAGCAACTTTCTGAATAAATTAAGTAATAATTAATCATTTTATTAAGCTTTAGAGTGAAATCTAGAGCTTTTTTTATTTTCTGAATTCAAATCCCGAACTTTTGACACGATTTTCGGTCCTTAGACTTGAGGAGGTATGAACCTATGAATTTAAAAGAACAAATAAGAACCTTAAGTCAAAAGGGTTATGGCTATAAGAAGATAGCTAAAGAATTGAACATTTCAATTGGATCAGTAAGAAACGCTTTAGTTGAGACACCAAGCGATGAGGTGTGCAAGAACTGCGGAAAGAAGCTAAAGTTTGTTGTTGGTAAGAAAAAGAAGACATTCTGCTGTGATAGCTGTAGATACGATTACTGGAACAAACAAAGAAGGGGTGGCAAGTAATATGACTCCTTTGGAAAGATATATGGCTTCAGTTAAGGTTCTTGAGAAGATGGTTAAGGAAGGCTTGATTGATGAAAAAGAGTACATGAAAGTCGAATCGTTCCTAGCTAAAAAACACTGTATCAAACCTGACAGCATTTACCGTTCAAATCACTTGCTATTTCAGAGAAATAGAGTGATAGATAGTAATGCAAAAAAGGAGGCAAATAATGGATAGAAACATAATCAAAATTGATGCAGAAAAGCAATTGAAATCCAGAATTAGGGTTTGCGCTTATGCTCGTGTTTCAAGAGATAAGGATGCGATGTTTCAATCGCTGTCAGCTCAGGTTAGCCATTACAACAAGATGATTAACAGCAACCCAGAATGGCAGTTCAAGGGAGTCTATGCGGATTATGCATTTTCAGGAACAAAGGAAGATAGACCGGAATTCCAAAAGATGCTGGAAGCCTGCAAAGCTGGTGAGATTGATTTAATTATCACAAAATCAATTTCAAGGTTCGCCAGAAACACAGAAACAGTGCTTAAAGTAGTTAGGGAATTAAAGGCTAGGGATGTAGATGTTTACTTCGAGGAACAAAAGATCCATACGATATCATCGGATGGTGAGTTCATGCTTAGCGTGCTTGCTGCTTATTACCAAGAGGAAGCCAGGTCGGTTTCAGAAAATATGAAATGGCGAATTAAGAAAGATTTCAGTCAAGGCATCATGTGGGGTGGCAAAGATAACTACGGTTACAAATATGACATCGATAAGAAGACGTTCATTGTAGTTCCTGAAGAGGCTGCTGTAGTTAAGCGAATCTTCGAACTATACATTGCTGGAGCAGGATTTCAAAAGATATCCAGCATCCTGAACTTGGAAGGCATAAAACCAATGACTGCAAATGAGTGGAGCAAGAATAACGTGACAGCCGTCATAAGCAACTCAAACTACACAGGCGACCTAATCCTTCAGAAGACATACCGCAAGGATTACCTATCAAAGAAAAAATGCAAGAACAACGGTGAGCTTCAGAAATACCTTGTCGAAGAGAACCATGAGCCAATAATCACTAAAGAGATGTTTGAAAAGGCACAGAAAATCAGAAATGAGAGAATTATGAAGTATGACATTAAAACCAGAAAGGCAAAGAATAACTACCCTTTCACAGGCATTCTTAGATGCGGATGCTGCGGTGGAGCATATCATCACAAGACGACAAGGTACAACTTAATCTGGATTTGCAGAACCTACAACACCAAAGGGAAAGGCTTCTGCTCAAGAAGCAAGCAAATAGATGAACGCAAGCTTTATGATGCGATTAACCAATACTTCGGTTGGGATAAGTTCAAACAAGATAAGTTCCTAGAGAAGGTTGAGAAGATTATAGCTAATCCAGGGAATGAGCTAGAGATTCACCTTAAGGATGGAACGGTTGACAAAATCTATTGGAATGACAGAAGCCGAAGCGAGGCATGGACTGATGATATGAAATCTAAAGCTAGAGCTAAGGCATTTAAACAAAACGAATTAAGAGGAGGGAACAACAGATGGCAAAAGTCAAAGTAATACCACAAACGATAAATCCGATGACAATGTCAGTTATTGGCTCAACTCAAAAAAGAAAAGTTGCTGCTTATGCCAGAGTAAGCACCGAGAATGAAGAACAACAATCATCATATGAAGCACAGGTCAAATACTACACTGAGCATATAGCAACCAGACCAGACTGGGAATTCGTGAAGGTGTATTCTGATGAAGGTATATCAGGAACCAACACAAAAAGAAGAGTTGGCTTTAGATCGATGATACAGGATGCAGTTGATGGGAAGATTGACCTAATTCTAACCAAATCAATATCGAGATTTGCCAGAAACACCTTAGACAGCATATCCTACATTAGACAATTGAAAGCTGCTGGAACTGAGGTCTATTTTGAAAAGGAAAATTTATGGACATTCGATTCAAAGTCTGAAATGGTGCTGTCTATGCTTAGTGCTATTGCTCAAGAGGAAAGCCGAAGCATCTCAGAGAACGTTAAGATGGGCAAGAGATGGCAAATGAAGGAAGGAAAGGTTACAATTCCTTGTAAGGCGTTCTTAGGATACCAAAATATAGATGGTAAGATTACGATTGATAAGGATGAGGCAATCATCGTTAGAAGAATTTACTCAATGTTCTTAAAGGACGGTATGACAAGAAAGGCTATAGCAGATACTCTGAAGGCTGAGGGAATTCCTACTCCATCAAAGAAAGGCTGCAACTGGACCGTCAACAACATTCAGTCGATACTCACCAACGAGAAGTACAAAGGCGATGCATTGCTACAAAAGGTCTATTGCGACGATTATCTTGAGCACAAGGTAAAGAAGAACAACGGTGTGTTACCTCAATATTACGTTGAGAATTCGCATCCTGGAATCATCAACAAAGAAGAATGGACAATGGTTCAGGAGGAGCTTAAGAGAAGAGAAGGCATCAGATACTCATACCAAACAAGCAATCCTTATTTAGCAAAGCTTAGATGCTCGGAATGCGGACACTTCTTCGGAATCAAGGTATGGCATTCCAACTCAATCCACAGAAAAGAGGTATTGCAATGCAACGGCAAATACAAATGCGGATGCAAGTCACCTAATCTTAGCCAAGATGAAGTCAACAGGAAGTTCATAGAAGCCTACAACCAAGTGATGGACAACAAGAAAGGCTTGATAGAAGACACCAAAGAGGTCATAGAAATGCTAACCTCAACTGAGAAAATAGACGCGAAGGTACAAGCATTAACGAATGAGATGGAGGAGGTTCAGCTATTGGTAGAGAACCTAATTCACGACAATGCCAGAAGGAACCAAGACCAAGAAGAGTACGAAAGACACTATCAAGAGTTGGTAAGTCAATTCAATGCAGCTAAAGCTAAAATGAAATCCTTGCTAGAGGAAAAACAATCCAAACTAGACAGGATTGAAATACTTAATGCTTTCATTGTTTCCTTAGAAGATAAAGAAGCCGTCATAGATGAATTCTCAACTGATCTATGGAACTTAATGATTCAAGATGCATTAGTCAGCGAGGATGGAACAATTAAGTTTGTATTCAAGAATGGAACAGAAATTACAATGTAAAAAATAAAACCAGCCGCTTTATAAAATGGCTGGTTTTTTAGTGCTATATCGTTAACATTTTATTAACGATGTGATATACTATTAACGATATCCGGAGGACGTTAATAAATGAATAGAAAGCTTAAAGTCTATGAACAATCTATGGGTGGGGGAAACTACACTCAAGTTCCAACGATTTTATTAAAGGGAAAGTGGCTTGAAGAAGCTGGGTTTAAAGCCGGCGAGTACGTTGAGGTTGTTTGCGATGGTGACAAGATTATTCTTACGAAAACTAGTGCACCAGAGCCAAGAAAGTCACTCGAAGATAGAATCAAGAATTTAAGCGAAAGTCAAAAAAAGAAACTGTCTGAGATGATTGATAAATTATAGAAGGGAGTCCAAATATGAGCCAAAAAGAAGAAATTTTAAGACTTCTAAAAGAAAATAATTCAATGACTCAAGGTGACCTATCTATTGCAATTTATGGTGATAATAAGCATATGCCAAATATCTACGGTGCTTTAATGTCACTTGTTGACGCTGGAGTTGTTGTAAGAACTGGTTCGCAGCCTTCTTATTATTCATTAAGTGGTGTTGAACCTGCAATTCAAGTGCAAGAAGAAGCAAATATTAATGTACATCCAAAAATTAAATATGGTAGTCAATTACAACTTGACAATGTTCTTAATTCATTAGTTACTCGAAATAATATAGAAATGGATAGAACGAATAACCTTGTTAAATTAACAAAGTCTAATTCGAGAATTATTGAAGATTTAATTAGAAATGATTATGGATATATTCCTTTTGCCAATATGATTTACAAACAATTATGCAGTGAAAATAGTGGCTCTTTTCCAAATACTACATATGCATGGTCTGCTTTGGTTAGAATAATTGACCTTGATAACTCCACCCAAGTTTGGAGATTCCATAGACCAGATTTTCATAAAATCATAGATTATATTGTTGATCCTTCTAATAACTTCATCGATAGATTGTCACGAGGTGATGTGTCTCTAGTGGATGAGATTAAGAATAGTATGCAACCAGTCGATATCAAGAGTCTTCCAAGTAAGATTTGTAAATATACATCAGAGTACATGAACTTCGGTGACAATTATTTTATAAATGATTATTACGTTAGAAGCATGCTTCCTTTTTACTTGGATTATTATCATGTTGATTGTAGCAATATTTGTATTAGGAGTTGTTTTGAAACGAAGACACATAGAGAAGCATTGCCTTATCAAGTATTGTTCGATTTATTAGATGCTTTATTAGTAAAAATTAATGAAACAGAGCAAGAACCACTAACTAAAAATGAGTTGGATCATATTATATGGTATTGCTATAAAAGTTACAGTAGGGATTAGGTGATTGCTATGGCTAATATGAATAATGAACAAAAATTAATAAATGATTTACTTAAAAAAAATGCAAGTTTATCACCTGCACCATTAAAAATATTGTCATCATGTGTAGCGGCTAAGAAAAATTGTGATGTGGAATTCACAGGAACAATTCCTGGTATGCTTGTTCAAAATCAATTTTGTTTGGAGGCTAAATCTGATAAAGCTACTAATAAAAGTAATAATGTACTGCTTATCTTCGGTGATATATTAAAAGATAGAAAACTAAATGGATTGTCCAATGTTTCTTATGGTGCGTTGTTAGAGTACCACTCATCTCAAGGAATGAAGAGTTTTTTTATAGATCAAATTCAAAAATACATCGATTCTGTTGACTGGGATAATTTTGGTTCAACTTATGGATGCGATTATATTTTCTTCTATGACGATTCAACACATGAGTTATTCTATTCAGAATGGACAGGCTTCGTTACTGCAAAATCAATAAAAAAGTGGTTCTAGGGGTGCTAAAAGTTGACACGATTTGAAGCAAGGGTGCTAAAAATTTTACACGATTTAAAAGTAGGGGTGCTAAAATTGTATTAAAACATTTCTACTTTGACATAAGAAAAGCAAAGGTTTGATACAAGTATCAAGCCCGTTAGGGATAAAATTCCCGTATAAAAATAGCGTAGTTACAAACAGGTTAATTCCTGAATGTGCTACGCTTTTTCATTTGGCAAGTCGACTTTGCCGATACCATTATAGAAGATATCGATTCTCATTTGTCTATGGCCATCAACTTTCTCAGCCTTATGAACGATAACCTTCTCTATGAATTCTCGTGCTATTTCATGAGTAAGCTCATCAATTCTTGTGTATTTTTGGACTAGTTCCATGAAATGGGAAGTAGATGCTGTTTGCTCATTAATGGCTTTGATTTTGCCTTCTAACTCAGCAATCTTTTCTTTTAGAGAAGTTTGCTCCTGCTCATAATTCTCATTCATCTTTTTGAATCTATCTTCAGAGACAATACCTGATATTTTATCCTCATAAAGGTTTTGGATGATTGAATCAAGTTTCTCGATTCTGGCTTTTGATGCGTTTAGCTCCTTATTGAGAAGATTAAGTGATTTCGTGATATTCGCTGTCGACTCACTGGACACAAGCTTTATGAATTCATCCTCGTGTTCCTTTGCAAACTCAATATGACGCTTGATATCTTCAAGGACGATTTCATCGATAATCTTAATTCTTATTTGATGAGCTGAGCACAATCCTTGTCTCTTACGGTAAGTAGAACAACAATAATAATATGATTCTGGTTGAAGTGATTTAGTTCTGCAAACATATAGTTTCTTGCCACAGTCCGCACAATATATCATTCCAGATAGAACAGGCATTTCACCCATTGGTGTATTAGCCCTTTTTCTACCTTCCTTTAGCCTTTGCACTATGTCAAATGTCTCTTGATCGATAATAGCTTCATGAGTGTCCTTGATAATTACCCATTTTGAAGGTGGGTTAATAAAGGACTTTTTGTTTTTGTAGGACTTTCTGCCAGTTTTGAAATTAACCGTATGGCCTAAGTATTCTTGCCTTGATAGGATATCTGAAACGACTGACCAATCCCACCAATAAGGGTCTATGTTGTCCTTGCTATGGGTGTTAGGTATTCCTTTAGCATTCTTGTAAGAAGTAACATTAAGCACCTTTCTATCAGTTAAGATTGTCGCAATCTTAGATGGCCCATTTCCTTGTACTGCTAAGCGGAATATCTCTTTAACAACCTCGGCAGCCTCTTCATCGATAAGCCAGTTGTATTTGTTGTTAGGGTCTTTCTTATAGCCGAACACTGGAATAGGAGCGGTAGGTTTTCCTGAATCACTCTTAGCTTTGATAACGGCTCTAATCTTCTTTGAGGTATCTTTTGCATACCATTCGTTGATGATGTTTAGAAAAGGAGTGAAGTCACTGTCTTGTTGGTTAGCTGAATCAACGCCAGAATTAATAGCAATGAACCTTATGTCTTTTTCAGGGAATAGCATCTCTGTGTACATTCCGACCTTAAGGTAGTCTCTTCCAAGACGGCTCATGTCCTTAACGATAATGGTTCCGACCTCATCGTTGTTGATTCTGTCAAGCAGCCTTAGCCAATCAGGTCTGTTGAATAATGAGGTGTGATAGCGATAGCGGCAAAAAGCTAATAAAATCAATGGTTTTGCGGACAGCGGATAGACAGGGAATGTGTTAAAAACTGAATACGCACACAAACGGCGTTACCTTAACCCCTTTGGGGGAGAAAGTAACGCCGTTTTTTTATGCCCGCAGGAAAGGAGGTGCAGCCGGAATGTATTTCACAAAGGGCAAGCAGCGGGCGTTTGAATTGCTCATGCAGCAGAAGCCGGGATTTGACCGCTATCAATCCGGTTGTGCCGGAGATGATGAAGATTGCGGCACTTGCCGTTTCTACCGCCCCGGGTGGAAATATGAGTTTTGCGTTTTCAAAGAGTGTCCCTATTGCCCCGGCAAAAGGACGCGGAAAACGCACGCCAGCATGGACAAATAGACGGGCAAAAGCCCTTGTGCCATGCGGCTTTGCAGACGCGAAAACGGCAAAGGGCATATTGCAATACCAAAACAGCCGAAAACGGCTTTCTAATTGTCCACGCATACCAAGAGAGGAAGTGAGGAAATATGGCAGTTTTCAGAGTGGAGCGAAATACGGGATATACCGTTATGAGCAACCACCACTTGCGAAACAAGGAATTGTCCTTAAAGGCAAAGGGCTTGTTGTCGCAAATGCTTTCGCTGCCCGAAGATTGGGATTATACCCTTGCGGGCTTATCCCATATCAACCGGGAGAAGATCGACGCAATCCGCGAAGCGGTAAAGGAACTCGAAAAAGCCGGATATATCGTGCGCAGCCGGGAGCGCGACGAAAAGGGACGCTTGCGGGGCGCAGATTACGTCATATACGAGCAGCCGCAGCCGCGAGAGCCGGAAGCAGCTACCAGCGGCGGACAGCCGCCTATATTGGATTTACCTACATTGGAAAATCCAACATTGGATAATCCAACGTTGGAAAAACCTACGCAGGAAAAACCTACGTTGGAAAATCCAACGCAATTAAATAAAGATATATTAAGTAAAGAACAATCAATTACTGATTTATCAAGTACCGATTCCATTCCTTTCCATTCCCTAAACCCCTTGCCCTTTGCGCATGGCGAAGCGGCTACGCCGCCGGAAAGGAAAAGAACGGAAGCGAAAAGCAATAGCGCAGTAGAGATTTACAGGGAGATTATCAAGGACAATATCGAATACGACCATCTCATTCAAAACTGCAAAATTGACAAAGACCGTTTGGACGAGATTGTTGACCTTATGCTGGAAACCGTCTGCACAGCCCGAAAGACAATCCGTATTGCCGGGGACGACTACCCCGCCGAATTGGTGAAATCCAAGTTTTTGAAGCTGAACAGCAGCCATATTGAGTTTGTTTTGGATTGCATGAGGGAGAACACAACCAAAGTGCGCAACATCAAGCAGTATCTAAAAGCGGTGCTGTTCAACGCGCCGAGTACCATTGACAGCTACTATACCGCCCTTGTCAATCACGACTTATACGGCGGCGAATGAGCATAGCCGCACTTTACCGGGAAAGGAGTTGATACCTTGCAGGAGGAAGTAACCCAAAAAACGATTGCCCTATACGTCAAAGTGGGAAAAGGCGCGGCGCGGCTTACCGAACAGGCGTTACAGAAAGCAATCCAAAAGTTTTTGGAGCAGAAAAGCAAACCCGCGCATGGGAAACAGACCATGCGGCAGCTTATGAAGCAGAACGCGGGTGTTTCCAACATCGAGATCACCGACAGCAATATTAAAGCCTTTGAGAGTACGGCGAAGAAATACAACATAGATTTTTCGCTAAAAAAGGTTAAGGGCGAGCAGACCCGTTACCTTGTGTTTTTCAAAGGCCGGGACGCGGACGTTATGACCGCAGCGTTTCAAGAGTTTTCCGCAAAGAAGCTGAACCGGGAGAAAAAGCCCTCTATCCGCAAAGCCCTTGCCGCTGCAAAGGACAAGGCGAAGCAGCTTAACGCCGCCCGCGACAAGGTAAAGAAAATGGACAGGGGGCGCGAGATATGAAGCAGATCAACTACAAAAAGCTGATACTTCCGAATATCCCCTATGTGTTCTTTGTCTATCTCTTTGATAAAGTCGGACAGGCGGTGCGGCTTGCCCCCGGCGCGGATATTTCTGCAAAGATACTGAATATCACACAAGGATTTTCCGCAGCCTTTGAAAACGCCTTGCCGAGCGTTTACCCGTTGGATTTGCTTGTCGGCATTGTCGGTGCGGTGATTATCCGCTTGATAGTCTATGTCAAAGGGAAAAACGCGAAGAAATACCGCAAGGGCGCGGAGTACGGCTCTGCCCGATGGGGAAACGCCGAAGATATAAAGCCCTACATAGACCCGGATTTCCAAAACAACATCATTTTGACGCAGACGGAACGGCTTACCATGAACAGCCGCCCGAAGCAGCCGAAGTACGCGAGAAATAAGAACGTCGTCGTGATCGGCGGCAGCGGCAGCGGAAAAACAAGATTTTTTGTCAAACCTAATCTAATGCAGCTTCATTCCTCTTACGTCTTAACCGACCCGAAAGGTACGGTTTTGATTGAGTGCGGGAAGCTGCTGCAACGGGCGGGCTACCGCATTAAGGTACTGAATACGATTAACTTCAAAAAATCTATGCACTACAACCCCTTTGTGTATATCCGCAGCGAGAAAGATATTTTGAAGCTGGTAAATACGTTGATAGCGAATACCAAAGGTGAGGGAGAAAAAAGCGCGGAGGATTTTTGGGTAAAGGCAGAACGGCTTTTGTATTGCGCGTTGGTGGGCTACATCTGGTACGAAGCCCCCGCCGAGGAAATGAACTTTATTACCCTGTTGGAACTTATCAACGCCAGCGAAGCCCGCGAGGACGACGAGGAATATCAAAGCCCCGTCGATTTGCTGTTTGCCGACTTGGAAGAACGCGACCCCGACCATTTCGCGGTGAAGCAGTACCGAAAATATAAATTGGCGGCGGGCAAAACCGCAAAATCAATCCTCATTTCTTGCGGTGCGAGGCTCGCTCCTTTTG